>Ga0065711_1026173_pt1 | contig 103560 bp, 57 predicted proteins | sample Hoacrofraction12_FD_59098 | JGI IMG/M metagenome (GOLD analysis project Ga0065711, IMG submission 59098) | Hoatzin crop microbial communities from Cojedes, Venezuela - Epithelial fraction 12 v2 (version 2) | ecosystem: Host-associated > Birds > Digestive system > Esophagus > Crop | place...
CCCCCCCCCCCCCATGAAACCTCCATATTTTAGATTATCATTTTGTTTAGAGATATGTCAAGGTGGGTTTGGATGCAGACCTCATTCAGATTCCAGTTTGGAACTATGTATATATATGCAATAAAAGATATTGCACCTTTTATTTAATTTTAATATTCTCTCTGTTTTATATATGTATTTATGCCAAACAGTATAGATGTGTCCAGTATTTGGGATGCTTTTCTTGAGGAATATGTAGAAGACATTTGCTGTAATGAGACTGACTACTCCTACCTCTGCTGGGACCCCGCAGCAGCCTCTCAGCACCTTCAAAATTTAGGGCTTAGGCCTAGGCTATTCAGATGATGGCTCAACGTCCATCATTAGGCCAGATTTTTATTAGACCCGGTCAACTGTAGCGTCTGAGCAGTATAAAAATCCGATTTTTATATCATGCCTAATTGGAAACGGGATTCTTCTTTCTTCTTAAAATCTTGTCTATGGGTAGTTCAGCAGCTGAAAATCTGTCTCCAGAGTGCTTGAGTATGGAGAACCCAGAATTACTGAACCTTTTGTAAATGTGGGCATTAGCTGCTGCTGCCACCCGCAGGAGAGCTGCCAGACGGGAAACAACCTTCCTTGGGGGAATTCTGGGTGGGGGGAGTTATCAGAATCTGATCAAGCTCCCACTGGCGGTACCTGAATTCCCACAGGGAAACAAATAACTAACTGTAAGCAGTATTACAGAAAGCTTTTTAATATTTCTCAATAGTGATTTTTTAAAAATTGTAATGACTGGACGTTTGGGGGAAAAAAAACCCTCGTTTAAGAAGAGACTGAAAGCTCTTTATTCCTAAAGTAAGAAAATCCCCTGTGCTCCAGTTTCAAAAATATCATTCTTGGGAAAGAAAAGGGTGCTAGCACGTATCAAGGGCCTGACCCAAGTTATGTTAGCACCAAGAGACTGCTTTACAGTGACTGACAGCAATCCCCAGTGAGGAAGATGTGCCAGTGAGGTGTTCAACGCTGGTGCTCTCTAATACAGCCTGCCCACTCACATGTGCCCTGCAGGTCCTGGAGCCACTGTGCATGCGATAGTGACACTGTTCTGAAGTGACTGCTTGTTCCAGGGACCAAAGAAAAATTATTGGAAAGGACAAAGGAACAAAATATGAAAAGGTGGACAGTCATCCTTGAAAGGACCACCTTGCGCTTGGCCACTCCCAGAGCTGGTCCGGGGTGAGGGGGTGTTTGCCGGAGGGCAAGAAAGGGGTGCAGATGGAAGTTACCACCAAAAGAACATTAGATCTTTTCTCACTGGGTTTGAGTGGAGCTGTTGTTCAGGCAAAGTCCTGTGTGAAGGTAGAAGTGCCCCGAGTGCATGAGAGCTGCCCTATGAGTCTGTGGAAAGCAGTTTTCTTCATTTCTCTCTGGATTCCTGCTTCTATTTGTCCTGCAGGACAAAATACCCACATTGTAAGGGCAATCTGTGACAGTGAAGGGGTTGTTGCTGTTGTTTGTACTCAGCCAGTGCTTCAGAGGGAATAGGAGCTCTGACATCACTGCATCTGCTTTGTACCAGCACATCAGGTCATGTGCAGCTCCCTCACTTTTCTGTTGATTAGTTGAAAAAGGGGAACATGCCTTCCATTTTGGAAATGCATGTCCTGTTCTGGCTGCTGATGGGTCTTTGGTTTGGAAAAGCTATTAATGAAAGAGGACTTCCCTTTTGGTACTGCATACTGCATTTTGCCAAGCAGTTATGTTTGTTGGTAGCTTGAAGGGCACAGCCTGCTTTCTCAAGTTCTCTGCTGTATTAGAGGGAGTAAAGATGCCTGTCTCTAAGGGCAAGTTAGTGTAGCCTCACAAATGCTCTGGCTTCTGTTTTGCTTCCCATACTTCTGTACTCCACAGACTGAAAGAGAATAGCAGCTGTGCTTCACCCAAGAGCTGGCACTTTTGTCCTGACAAAACTGGCACAGAGTCTTTAGTCCAGATCTGCAATGATTACAGTGGCCTTTTGCCTGGGAGGTTGCTTCCACGCGTACGTTTTAATGCTTTGACTCTGCTGGAACGTCACTGTGACAGAGAGCCAGCCACAGCCACTGTGAGGACTGCAGTACAACTCCTTTCCCTGCTTTTAAGGTTAGAACCTATATTCCTCTGTCGCAGCACCTAAAAAGAAAACAACAAACAAACAAACAGAAAAGATCTTTCCCTTTAAAAGCAGTTGGGGAAGGGAGAAGAGCCGGGTGTAGCGAGGAGGAGACAACATCCTCAGTCTTTAGGTATCTGCAGCAGTGGCGGTAGCAGTTGCATCCCAAATGATTAATGAGCAGACGGGCTGGATGTGGGGAGCAGAGCACAAGCCGTTTCGCGGCGCTGGCTGTGGGCATTCCCCAGGGAGAGGTGGGATGCTCTGATACGGCGGAAGGCTGGGGGCGGCTTGCAGAGAGCTGACTGCATGGAAGGCAGCAGCTCTTAATGGTGCTGATGTCTTAATCGTTTGTGGCCTTGGCAAAGACTTATCTCGCACCCCCATACTGTTCCAGTGAACAAAGGACTTGAGAAACATAGCTTGACCCCTTGGCATTGGGTGGGTTTGGGGCTGGAAAAAGCAACTCTATTTCAAGAGGTGTCATAAGGGGAAGAGAAAAAGGAAAGAAGGGAATTCTCCAGCCCGGCTTAAAAATAAAATACAAATCCTATTTTAACCCCTTGCCGGATTAGTTCTGCTGGTTTAGGATCACTCCTGCAAAATACAGGTGGTGTTTCGAGCAAAATGAGGGCATTTCTAGAAAGACGCCCTGGTTTTCTGTAGCAGAACAACAGTACATATGTGCCCTCCTAAGCTGCACAATAAACTGTTTGGCAGTGCTTGAGGCATAAAGTGATTGTTCAACTACGTAGTCTGTGCGTCTGCTAGATCCCCAGTGCGTTGTGAAAGGCAAGTTTGCACAGTATTTGGAGACAGCCAGAAGGCCAAGGAAAGCAGCATGCATCAGGGGCAACAGAACCAAAATGCTTATAAAAAAAGTCAATCTACCAAACAGCACTTCTGGTAAAATGCACACTCACCCATGAAGGCAATCCCCCCCAGGTTGTCTGAAAATCCTTTTGGTTGAATAAACAGTATGAGGGAGAAAAAATTAGGCTGGGCGGGCTGCTTCTGGCCTAAATTTGAAAATCAAACTCATTCATTCATGTAAAGCCTCTGTAGATTCTTGCAATCCTGTTTCACCTCTGAGGTCCTGAGTTCACTTGTGACATCAGACACTTCTCCCAGGAGAAGGAAGCCTGCTGCAAATTGGGGTGGGTACACGAATCCTCAGATCTAAAGATCATCAGCAGAGTTATTGCACTGAAGAGCTGAACAGAGGTGCTGACACCAGTCTGAAGGCTTGGAGAATATGCACATGTTATATGGAAAAGGATGAAAAAAAGCCATTACAGTTCAGATCAAGGAAAGGACATAGATGTGCACTACACATTTCCTTTCCCTCTACAAGGAGCGTTGTCTTATTTGAAAATATTCAGACCGCTTTTATTGCCTGCTGTAGGTGACCCTGCTTCGGCAGGAGGGTTGGACTAGATGACCCACAGAGGTCCCTTCCAACCCCAAACATTCTGTGATTTTGAGGGAGGGCTGTTTGCTTTGGTTTTTTCCACTTTTGCTTATTTCCTGTTTCAGATTTAAAGAGCTGCTTCATATTTCCTTAATGAGAGTGTCAGAGCGGTATGCTTGTATGTGTTTTCCCTAAGTGAAGCTTCTGTTCATTTGTTTGAAGATAGAACTGACAGACTCAGGTCTTCAGTAGGTAGGCAGCAATCCCCCCTCCTGTGGGTTTCGAGTGACTGGTCATTTGCAGATCAGGAACAAGGTAAGGGATCAAACAGACAGAACAGTGCTTCAGGGATCCTGGTATGCCTGGAGAGTGCTAAGTGATACCCTGTGGAGACATCTCAGGTTTCTCAAACAGGTCACTGCTCCCAAAGAAGAGGGACAACAGTGCCTGGCTCCCTGTGTAAATAAAGACATGTCCAAAGAAATCTCATCAAAAAAGTAGCTCTGCAAAAAGTGTGTTTAATGGGTCAGAAGTAAGGACAATCCCCACTTCCTGGTTGGCCACCAGAAAATTTCACATTGGCCACCAAGAGCTTTCAGACTAAATGTGTTACTCTCCTACAGGTTTGTAAGAAGTTACAAGGTAATTTTTCCCTCACCTTTCATCACTTTTCTGTATTTCTATTGCTTGCAGGTAGACCCTAGACTATATAGTAGTGGTGTAGACTAAAGCATGCACTTTAAACACTTTGTTGAAATGGAAGTAAAACATTTTCCATAAGTTCGTGTCCCCAGCCACCCTGAAGGGAACATGGAAGAGGTCTGGAAAATTGCAAGGAAAATAATTTCTGCCATAGATAAAAGTAGTATGGAGCAGAAAAGATTAACGTTTCAGACAAGTTGGGAAATATAAGAATGCAAAACCAGTCCCTCAAGATTTCACAGAACGTGGTTGTTCTTGTGTGGCTTCTGTGGTGGTACAAGGAATCCACTCCAACATAAAAAACAGGCTCCCAGTTTGGATGTGTAATATTACCCTGCTCTAAATACGGGAACATACGGGCAGCAAAATGATACCAAAGGACATGACAAAACTGTAGATAACCCTCAAGTTGTCCATTTAGGATGAGGTTAGACTGTTACCAAGTGAGGGAAAATCGCCTCAACTGTTTTAACTGTTACATAGATCTCTGTGGAGAATAGGGCTGGCCTCCCAAAATCACCACGATTCCTTGTCAGCTGCTGTCCCAGCCTTTCTCACTGAATGACACCCAGCAATAGTTTTAGGACTCTCAGAAATAAAAAAGACTCGTCAATGTTACTGTTTTCCTCTGGCAAACAAAATGTGAGGCGGGCATGGGGCAAATGTTGTAGAGCTTTCTTGAGTACCCTGCAAGGATGCTTGGCAGAAGTCTTTAGTTCACCTTGTGTCCTTGGACCTGACAAAATGTCTCCAACACAGAGCAACTAAAAGAAGGTGCTGCCCTGCTGTCCCATGGCATCTAGCAACAAAGCACAGAAGGCAAATCCTTTACCTGGAACACACATTTTCTCCTCAGAAAAGAGACTGTGAAAAGGAATTATTTCTGTTTTGGTGAAAGAATGAGCTTAAGGGTAGGAGGCAGAACACAAATTAAACTTCTGACCCCCACACAAATCCATATTGTACAGCAGTTGAATGCACTCTAATCCCTGCTGTCATACTTGTGTTAATGTAATGATCAGCTACCCCTAAATATCTTGAGGCTTTATGTCCAAACTCTCTGAGTTCTGTATGGTGCAAGGAGACCATCTCTACCGTACTTGCCTCCCAAATACATGTGCATAAGTCAGGATTCAACATGTGAGCCTCACAGCACAAGCACTCTTTCCAGCTATCTGAGGTTACTGCTGGGTTCCCTCAGCATGGCATCTGCCTCAACAAGATTTTGGTGGGGTTTTTGTCTATCCCAGGTTTACATGGGAGGCAGTATAAGCTTTTCGTGGAAGCAAAGGCTTTCTCCATTGCAAAGAAGGGAGCTAATTATGTCTCCTACAAAGAGATGTAATTCGTTTTCTTTTCTGTAGAGAGAGGATGACATGAACAGCATCCCTTGCCTTTTCATTCCAGAACTCTGTTGTGACCATATTGCTGAGTCTTGGAAAATTCCCCAATTCACAGGTTGTTTTTTGTATGTTCCAGACATCTGGGAACAAGGTTCAGCTGAATGATGAATGTGATCTCTGGCAGAAAATACTGAAAAGTTGGGGAGGGAGGGGGGTAGATCTAGCCCAGCTGTCCATTTCAAATATTGCAGGTTTCAAATTTAGCCTACCATCTTCTTAGCAAATTGTTTGTGAGCACTTTTAAATCTGCACATGCAAGTGTTATCGTAAGTATTTGGCAAGTGCAAGGGATTTTGAGTTACATTGTGAAAGGAGGATGCCTGTATGTGCACCAAAGCATCCCAAGGTGTACCAGCCTGAGACGATATGTTTTAAGTGAACCCCAGTTTTCAAATTTTCTTCTGGTTTTGGAATGCTTGCTCTGCCACTTTCAGGAATACCTAGAGTAAGCATGTCCAGCCAAGTCCATTCTTTTCAGAGAATTAAGCTAATTTGCTTATCGTTAGAACTTTCCTGTTGCTTCCTCTATATAATTTTTGAGTCATTAGCACTTTCTTTAGTGATGCATTACTGCCTGACAAAACAGAGTGTTACATCCTGTCTTTGCTTTTCATCAGAAGCCAAATAGCTTTGAACTCTGGATTAGATGTGTTGCGTAGGGGAAGTAGAAAGGGATGGGAAGAGACTCAAGTAAGCAATGGCACTTAAAGACATCTGTTCTGAAACAAAGAAAATACCACCTTCCTCAAGTTTAAAATGCCTTTTTTTCTTTGTTCTTCCTGGTCTCCGTGCGATAGTGCTGTGTTGGTGGGTGCATCTGCACTGCACTATACTACTTGTCATAAACATATAGGTTGCTTCAGAGTGACAGAAGTAATTCAAGAGAGAATTTTTCTATACTGCAGAAGGGCTTGTCACTGTGGAAAAGATGATCTGTTTTAGTATACAGAATGCTTTTGGCTATGGTTTAGTATGGTGAAGCTGAAGAATTCACCATTAGGACTCAGAAAGGCTCAGAAATAGTGCAGGATCTGGGAAGTAAAGTTCAAGGTATAGATTCATAAATAGGGACGCAGGCCTCATAGTACAAGACCGGTCTCTAGGGACTTAGAACTAAAAGATGGAATTTGCTATTCATTGCTGGCTGACTCTGGTCTCACTTAGTAGTAAGAGTCCCGTGAACTTTGAGATGAAGAGATAAGCTGATGCTAAGTACTTCTGAAAGTCCAACCAGAATGAATGATGTATTGAAAATAAAATGAAGATGTGGAATTCAATTGTATTCAGCTCTAGAGAGTATGCTGGACCCTTCTTTAACAACATGGCCAGAGATGTCTAAGTCTTCCTTTCGCAAGGACGTTTGGACAGTGTGGTGAAGGAGAGACTTGGCTTATCCTTGTCGCCTGTTCTGAGATGTTTGAGAGCCTGTCTTTAAAATGTTGTTTGTAAACTTCCCTTGCCAAGAGGTTTCTTGGTCCTGATATTGATGTTGATAGGCTGCAAGATGTCATCACCACCTCCAGCAATAAGGTACTGGTGTGTGATGAGAAGGATATGAGAATAGCAGAGATAAAATAACTGAGAAACAAAATGTTCCTTCGTTGCTGTCTTTGATCTCTTAACTCCCAGCTGTGAGAGATCCTGGATGCTGATGGCAGCAATCAGCTAATTTTCTGCCACTTCTGTTGCTTGTACAAAACAGAGGAAGACGTTGTCTTCACTGAGGGGAGTACAAGTCTTGCTGTAATATCTTCCATTGCAGGCAAACCTGAGGAGAGGCAGGGACTGAGCACAGGCAGCCCCAAGACTGAGGCAAAAAATGCAATTTCATATCTCTTCCTCTCCTTTCTCTTTCTTCCTCTTCCTTTGTGCTACAATTCCTGCCTTATTAGCCATCCTTTTGCAGATCAAAACCCGACAGAAAGCTCCTAGCTAGTGTTGCTGTCTTTGCTGCATCCCTGATGCAGAAGGAAGAAATGGCAGGCACCACAGACAAAGCTAGCATTGTTTTGAAAGCTTGTGTCATTTCTCAGCACTGAGGTTGAAGTAGTTGAAGGGAGGGGAGAGTTTTACAATAGCCATTTAACTGTGTGCCTGTAGTTTACTCCTGACCTGGGACTGAGGGTGAGTCCATAAAGCTAATTTTGCTGTGTGAGTCACCAAAGAGCTGAGACTAACAGGCTTTGAACCCTTCTGCTGTTGGTTAGATCCAGAGAGGTAGGCCACATATGAAGATATTGAGAGGTCACTGGTGATTTCCCATGCCGTTCAAGCCTTTTTGCAAGATACGATAAGACATGCTTGTGGCTGAGGTGAGTCTGCATTGAAGTTATGATCCCACATACAGATGAGTAGGCAAGGATCTTTGGAACTGAAGTGCTGGTCCACGTCATTATAGAGAGACACTGAACAAGTGCATTCCTCAGACACAGTCTGTGCTCAGAGCGCTTATTTTATGGATGAAGCAGACTAATTTCAACACTATGGATAAGAACAAATAGTTCTTGGGATCAGTGTCCCTAAGATGGGATGGACACAGAAGTGTTACTGTAGAGCTGATGCACATCAGGCGGGACCTGCTGTTCATGCTGCAGTGTGATAGAAACTGTTGCCGGCCTGCTGTGGAAGAGCTGGGCTGAAGGGTTGCTCGGCCTCCCTGAGTACACAGCCGCCAGCTCCACAGTTTGACAGAAAGTCAGCTGTTGATTCCTCTGCCTGCAGCTGCCAGGCTTCTCCTCAAGGCTCCCTCTTTATTGCAAAGTGAACTGCAAACGTGAACTTTGTGACAGTCTGTGTTGCCCTTGGCCTTTTCACAGTTCCTGGATGAGGTCCATGCTCTTGTTTGTCTGGGACTGTGTCCTTCTGGGAGGTGCAGTTGTGCTTCAACAGCATGTTTAGAAAATGGGAACAAAGAGGAGAGCTGTGGGTTGCTTCAGTCTCTGCTTCTGTCACTGCCAGCTGTGAAGGACTGTCGGACTGGAGAATCTCTTCTAGATACTAATCATTTGTATCTCACTGAGTTTATTAACTCAGCTGAAAGGAGATCCTAATACACAAGTACCTACAAATATCCATCTAAAGAGTCAAGGGGCACCCAAAAGTGAAGGACAGGAGAATATAGTGGAATAACAAAAATCTTATTATCTGTTTTCCACTTTGAAATGATTGATGTCATTAGGCTTGTTGTGGAGCGAGGCAAGGCGGGGATGGCGTCTGGCATTCTGCCTCCAATCTCTACAGAGCTCCAGCTATTCTGCCCTCTCCTGGAGCATTTGTTACCTGCCTTACTTCTTAGGGAACCAGAGATGGCCATTAAGGAAAGATGCAGAGAAGGAAACAGCAACAATATTACCTCTGGAAGAGTATTAGGGACCAAGCGTAAAGGGAATTTATGTAAGACAATGCCAAAGAGCTAAACAAGGCCAGTGTGACTAATGAAGAAAAAGGAAGAGGGGGAAAGAGGTAGCTGAGACACATAGGAAATGGTGGAGAGTTTCTCCTTTGAAGCTTTTCCCAAACTGTGCTTTTAAATTTCTTGTTCTGCTGATGGTGGACTCCCTTAAGGATGCAGTCCATGGTACTGTCAGCATTGGTTCACTGTCTCAGTCCCTTTCCTGCATGCTCTGGGGAAACCCTCTGCCTTGTTGTATCCTCAGCCAGTGTTCTCAGAAGCTCTGCACTACATTTTTGGCAGAATGTTACGCTGTGCTGTGCTACACTGCCTCCTTTGTGCTTGCCCTTATTCTCTTAAAGGGATTTACCATCTCCTGCATCCTCCACCCACTCTCGGGCTCAGAGTTTCCAGTGTTGTGTTTAGTACTGCCCATATTAAATCTATAATATATCAAATAATACAAGTTCTGCACTTGTATTATTTGAAATTGAACTCTCCATACCCCTCAGTTTTGCAGCTTGTTTCTCCTCTGTGTGTAGTGACTATTTTTGTGTAGCTCAGCATAGCAGCCCATAGGGCATTAAATGTTCTTAAATATACTTTCTACCTTCATTAGAAGTAACTTCTGCTGGGGGAAAATGAGTTATGAATTGTGCTCCTTTCCTGCACTCCTGCACAGGGTCTGTTGGCTTCCTGCTCTTGCATTTTTTAACATATGCATCCCTGAAATGAGCCAGGCATAAGTTTGTTGGTCCTTCAGGGGGAAAAAGCTTCAGATGAGTACTGCCTACAGCATTTCTTGTCAGGGCTAGACTTAGATTTCTAGGTTTGGGTGAGCACTGCAGGTCTGGCATGGCAGAGAGGGCTGCTGACATGAGAGGGACAGAGCATGCTGCTTTGGAGCAGCAGATAGCGGTGTTCACACAGGCTTGGCTGTGGCTGCTGATTGGGGATCTTGGGTTTCTCATAAACACTGGGCTGGCTGCATGTGAGTTAGATTTTTTTTCCCCCAGCAAGAAAAACAGCTGTGCAAAAACATTCTGCTTCAGGTCAAAGACAGCACAGTATGCATTAACATTAGAAACGAGGATAAGGAAGGAAAAGGAAAGGCAAGTCAAAGATCAGGTTATTTCTCCTGCAGAGTGGCTGTTGGTTTGTGTCCTGTGTCCTGCACTACTCGGCGATGGCAGCCAGGATGTGGCACTCACCGAAGGTGACAGGAGGCACAGGGAGGCTATTTGCCTTCCAGTGTAAGGGGCCGTTTCTGCTGACTGCTGGCAGAGACTTACATGTCAGTCACTCGTTAGCTGTGTACCACCAGGCAACAGATAATCTCAAGTGCTGAATGAATAAATCTACTCCTTGTCAACTCCCATCAGTGTCTCTTGCATGAATCCCTGATGCTTCTTAAAGAAGCATACGCTGCAGATAAGTCTAAGTGCCATATTTACTCAGCAGCCTATGGCAGAGCGCTGAGGAACATTGCAGGTGTTAACTGCGGAGTTAAACCATGATTCCTGGGTAGGATTTTCCATGGTTAGATAACCTGTAGGATCCAAACCCCATCACTTCAAGATCTTGGAATCAATATGCCAGGCCAGGCTAGGAATCCTCTCCTGTTGTGTTCTGTGCACCAGCAGAAAGGATTTCCCTGAAAATTCTTACAGTAGCCATTCAGCTGACTTCATACCCTTAGACTTTATGCCAAATTTTGGAATTCAGTGGAGCTTTAGAGTTGCAGTTTTGAAGGGAGTATGGAAAAATACTTGTTTCAATAAAGACAAGTAGAAACTGACATTCTGTTATAATAGTAGTTTGTGGAAAATAGATTTCCTTACTAAAGCTTCATGGTGCAGAAGTCTGCACATGCAAATTGTAACATCAAATATGCATCTCACTTGCTTCTTACACATACCTATTTTCATTTTCATTTATGGGGAAACAGTTTTGAGAAGCACGCACGCAAACAAAATTGTGGTGGAAGGAGCCCATAATAGAGCTTTCAATAAAATGAGGAATTGCTCAGCTTTCCAGTAATTTTGTCTGTTTGTTTTAAGTATTTTTTACAGCATTGTCTAGCTGCCTGATTCTGTGAAGATCTGAGTCTAGTTTTCCCACTCATTTATCCACTTTTTATAGAATTTTTTTGTAATTAATAGCTCTTAGCAGAAAACCTGAATTCATGTTAAAGCATTTAATTAGTTGAAATTGTGTAATAGAAGATTTCTTCCAGATACTACTTAATGATCATTAGAAGGTCTGATTCAAAGCCCACTGAAGTCAACTGATGTCTTTTGTTGACTTCAATACATTTTGGATCTGGCTCAGTATATTCAGAAATGTGAAGCTAATGACAACGATAGCAGCAGGAAATACTCTCCATGGATGGACAACTTGTGTGGTTCTCCGTTTGGTTCCATAATGGCCTGCTGAAGAAGTTTTGGGTGACTGTAGTGAAAAGCCACTTTAAGTGAAAAATCAACTGAATTCAGAGCTTCAGATGAATATACTCTAATCATTTAAAACCCAATTTTTTTCTACTTCTACTCGATTTATGGTTCAATGAAATTAAGGATGCTGCTGATACAACATGGTATTGCTTATATTTGGTAACAGCTTAAGTTTGTTTGGAAGAATGATATCCCCACAGCAGCGATGATCCTACAGGACGTACTGGGTCTACAGTTACTTGTCGTATAAAGCCATTTCTGCTTTAATGTTATTCTCTGCTGATTTCAAGAGTAGCCTATTTATTCTGTGATTGTGGGAAAGAGTCAACAGGTGACCTACATAGTCTTCACCAAATCCAGTCATTTTTCACCATTTTTAACTTTCAGTCCCACATAACATGGAAGCAAAAGCACCAAATTGATAAAATCCCAGGGTGTGTTCCTGCGGTATTTCTGTTATGGCAGGAACACAGACTTTCCACAGAACCTGAGATTAGTTTCTCCCTATCTGTTACCTTTGGTTTTGCCACTTCAATTCGGTGAATTACCACAGTGATTTACTTTCTGCTTTCTGTGCTCTCATCATGGAAATGCAAATGACTGCACAGCAGGCCAGACATTGGAGAAAGCAGGTGCTTTGGTACAACCTTTCCAGCCTGAATTCTGGCCTGAGGAGTTAGATGAGGATCCAAATCTCTGCATCCTTTGAAGTTCTTCCCGAGTCAAGAATTCAAGTAATTCTGAACTGAAAGAAAGTTCATGTCCAAGTTTCTAGTAACTGAGGGACAGCCATAAGTTCTGAAAATTATTTCCTTAGTTACTTCAAAGCAGAGCAGAGTCAACATTAGAGAGCTTGATTTTCACAAGAAAACCTACCCCCCCCACCCCCTTTTACTGTGAGTAGGAGAAACATTGCAACACATTTGCAGCCTACAGGGCTTTATTGCCCTTCTCCACTTCTGTAGCTCCAGAATTCCTTCTCAAGCCAGCGTTTTGAGCAATATAGGAGCCACTGGTGTCAATGGGGAAAGAGAGAGATTTGTGGGATGCTGCTGGTGAACCTCAAAGCATGCAAGGAGAATTATCATCTGCTGTCCCCCTGCTTTTTGGGCGTAGATGTTCCTTGAGAAACACTGCTATGAATGACTGCTGCATAGTGCATGCACAGGTTTGGTAGATGATATACAGCCTGGTAATACAAGACAGCTGTCTACTTCATTTTTCAAGGTCTTACAACACCACATGGGTGATGGGTGACCCAACTGTTATTGAGCAAATGAATACAAGAGGAAAGGATACTTTCTTCATCACTGAGACAAACTATCAGGCTCCCTTGACCTGCCCTTCTTGCCTTCTAGGTGTATTAGCACCCCGTGTCTCTGTGAGTCAGAAGGCAGGAGAGCAGAGCTCTTGTCACCAGTGAAAACTGTGCCGACAAGATGGGCTTAAACCAGAGATACAATTTTTATGAGGGAGAGGGAAAGTGAAGTAGAGATGGAGGAGAGGGAACTGGAGTTTTGCATCATTCGTCTAAGGATTGTGTTGTCCCTGTGTTGCACTTTGTCATTAGCTGAATCGCTGCAGCATCCTGTCAAATCAGCCTCCTGCATAGATTTTTAAAAACTCTAATTGGCACCTGCAAGGTTACAAGTTAGCAAACATCTTTTCATTTGCCCTGCGGAGCTTTACACAGCTCCTTCCCCCAGCTCCAAGGTGCAGGAGTGGTGCACAGTCAGTAACCTGCCGTGGTGTGAGGCAACTCAGGCTGTAGTTGGGACCCTGTGTCACAACCCAGCATTTGTGTGACAGGGAAAGCTTCGCTTTTTTCCTTTCTAACTATTATGCAAATATTTCTCCATGTTTCCTGTTTATCACAGACTCTGAGCCTCCCTAGACAGGCTATTCTGAGCTTGGCCTGCTTTCTGATAATTGCGTCTGCATTAAAGCAAGCACCCCGGCAGGGTTTCTCCATTCCTCTGTCCTTGCCAGCACTCCATGGCTTGCAAGCACAGGGGTGCGCAAAAAAGGCATGCCAAGGGCTAGCAAAGGTCTAGGGAAGAAGGCAAAGCTGTGTGCTGCTTCAGGCCTCTTATTTTGCCAGTGAGTTCAGATACCTCTCCTTTGCTAATGACATGGTGGCTGCTAGGTCCTCCTTAGCCATGCGTCAGTAAAATCACTGTTGAGATCTACCGTGTGTGTCCAGCCTGTATCACTTACTGGCTTCACTGTGGGGGTATAAAAAATGAATAGAATCCAGGGGAGTCATCCATCAGCAATGACTGCAGTAGTAATTTTGAGAAGGTGGTCTGTTGCACGTTTTTGTGATCTGTTGTTTTCTTAGGAAGGGAAAAGAGGCAGACAACTGCTGTAAGATTTTTGAGGATAATCTTTATCAGATTGCTATTTAGAGAGCTGGGAATCTCTAGTTCTTGAAGTAGTACAGCCATTAGTGTCTTGCTCCTCTACTCAGGACCAAGGCCTGGACTATGAAAAGTACAGGAATTACAGTTTTCCTTCATAAAGCTCCTTTTCACTGAAGGATTATACAAAGTCCTACTGAGATGAGTTTAGTCCTTGGTTTATAGCTCACAGAGGAAGCAGATTGTAGAAAACTGACTGCTGCCTGCGCTGGGGTGGTGCAACACACCATTGAACTGAATACAGTGTAGTGAAATGCTACCAGGCACATCAAGCTGGATGCTTTCTGCATACCTGGGGTTGAAATCAAGACTTCCAAAACTGTATTTCCTCTCTGGATTTAGTTCCCAGGAAGTTAGGAGTATGCACAGAACCTTCCACAGTCACACACTTAAAATTAGGAAAGTAAAGTAGCTCGAGTTATTTCTTTCTAATTGATTCCTAGTGTAAATCTGTAAGTAGTAAGTAGATATTTGCTTTCTGGTCTGACTTTCTCTTATTGAACGTAGGCCATGCAGTGCCATAACTGAATCCCCTCATCCAAGTGGTAGTCATAAATCACTGCCTCCTCTCATGCTTTAGAACAGTAACCAAGCAGGACCCTGACTGGATGCTGCCATCCATCACTCACTAGGTCTGAACGTACATTGCCACCCCACCCACCAAGAGATTTTTCAGAAGTGAATCTCCAATTCAGTGAGACAGCCCATCTGCAGGAATGTTGTTTTTCAGATGCAGGATATCCCCCAGGACAGAGAACAGGGTTGGATGATCCCTGCCATAGGTAGTGCAATAGTTACGTTCCCCATGAAGTACCTGGTGTCCCTCCTCCAAAGGGACCTTTGTAGGAGTTCCAGTTTCTGAGCAGCTGTGGTACATGGTGCTGATGGTGAACCTCAGTGCTATTGGAAGAGTGTTATGGGAGTGGGTGCTTCTTCTGTTTTGTTTTTCCTCATTCTTGAAGCAAGTCCAACTTTATCAACTACAGGGCTGAACAAGCCCTCTGCAAATATCAGTGCATATGTTGTAAGAGAAAAGGGTAACAGGTCTTTTTGAAGAGGAGACAAAAATGGAAAAAAACTAGCTCTCCCCCTGTTTTCTTGGTGGCATAGCTGTGCAGTTGAAATCTACCCAACTTCGGTCTCCTATCTGTGTAAGCAGCTTTCATCTAAGTGCCGGCCATGTGTAAGTTATGCCTACAGAACTGTCAGCATCAAATACTGTGTATCACTGGCTTCACAGCAGTTCTAGCAGTGCTGAACTGCATACATACATGTTTACATGCATTGCCCACTTTCCTGAAGGAGGTATTTCCAGGGAAAGCAAGTGTGGAAGTGGATCTCTCAGATGACTTTTGACTCTGCAGAGAGGAATAAGAGTCTTTGAAAGACTGAGATTGACACATGTACAAACGCTCTTTCCTCCATCCTGATATGCAAGGAAGGCCAAGGGTGATGTGGTGCAAGAGTTGCTTTTGCTGTCTTTGTGTGGTGGTGTAGAAGAAGAGAGATCTGGGGTGATAACCAACATGCTGGGAAATCCTTCTCCTCTGCACAGTGGTGGAAAACTACCCCTTTCGAACTTCCTGCCAAGTATCTTACTGGCATTTAGGGAAAGATGTCTGTGCTCAAGCTTAGCAGAGAATGATATCTCAGGAAATTAAAGGACATCAAGAACTAAAGGTATACTGGGGCAAGTTCCTAATTACTCGCTGATCACTGCAGGGGAGGTGTTAAGGGATGGTTTTGTAGTTCGTTCATGTTTTGTTTGTTAGCATAGCAGCCCCAGAACAATCAATTATTTGAAGGACTGGAAAAAACGCCTACTTAGTTGTTCTTGGTTGCTTCTTTAGGTCTTTTCCTGCCTTTGTGGATTACTGGAAATATGTTGTGCCTGACTGAAATGCTTAGACTACATCTGGTTGCAGAGTTTATTTCAGTTACCTGCAGTTTCCACAGTGTCACATTAACTCCCTTCGAGTTAGCCTAGGTCAAGTCAGAGCGGTTACTGTGTGGCTTCGAGCAGCACAGAGCAATTTTGCTAGCAGCGGAGGAGTTGCTCTGACTCCATCTCTAATGAATACACTTAGTAACTTCAAATTAAAAGCACTGCTGCAGTCATGCTAGGAGTTTTGGGTGAGAACAGGGCTTATGCTAATTACAGGGACTTAGTCACAACTGGTTAACCCTGTATTGAAGACACGCTCTTAGAAGTAGCCATGCTCGGACAGATGGGGAATTGAGAGAAACCACAGTCTTACGCTTAAGGCTCTGAACACTGTGTCTCCAGTAATCGGGTTTACTTTCTTGTTGTGCCTTGTACTTCTTATGTCACTTCGTACGTTTCTTTCCCTTTCTATGCCACAGTTCTGCAGCTGTAAAATCACATTGCTGTCTGTCTTCTGCTCTTTGTCTCCCCTGCATACACTACAAGTTCTTCAGGATGGGGATTTTCTAATAGTAATTGAGTATGCAATATGTAGTGCAGTGTGGCTACACCTGTGCCTGTGGGAGGTCAGTGACATCTTAGAGTTTCTGTACTTTGAGAATATGTCATTGGCTTTGGATTTTGAGGCAGGAACAGCCTTGAATGCTCACGTAACTCCTACAGCTAATTCCCTTTGGTAGATTTTTCAGCCTTGAAATTTTCCTGATTTTCTGTCCTGCAGGGCAGAACTACTGAGGCTGAATAAATTGAATTTTTCATAAATTATATGAGTGCTAAATGTGATACATTGTTATAAATTGCCATATCCTGCGTATAAAGAGGAAAATGGATAAATGGGAAGAAAATGTGTGATGATATTGAATGTATTCTAAGACCAAGCTTCTAATTTTCTCTCTTTCTTTTTGTTTCTTCCAGGTGGAGCGGGAAATAGCCATCCTGAAGTTGATAGAACATCCCCATGTTTTAAAGCTGCATGATGTTTACGAAAATAAAAAATATTTGTATGTATTACTGGCTTTTGCCAGAGAAGGGAGAAGGGAAGGAGGAAGGAAGGGAGGGAGAGGAGGGTTTTGGAACTTAGTTTTTGTTTCTGAAAGAATGGAGCAGGGTGTGTTTTGACCCTCAGCTGGCATCTGTGTGATATCTGGTACTTGGGTTAGGAAGCATCACTCCTTATTTCTGTAGTTTTTCTCATTTTCTTCTCTGTACTGTACTTATACGCTGTTTCTTTTCCTGCTTACGTTGGAGGAGAGAGAACAAATGAAACTTTTCTGTCAAACAGCAAGAGGGGAGGAATGTTTGTACCTGTAAGGCCTGGAACCATTTTGAATCAAAACTGTAACAGACTGTTACAGTGGATAATTTGTATAACCTCCCTTGCCTGATAGTTTTCATTGAAACCCTTGACTCTCACTAACAATATTTTAGATTTGCCCCATCAATAACAATTTTTGGTTTTAAGGGCTGCTGAAATCTCCTGATGGTTCTGCAGTAACAGTTAAGTAATAAAGCCTTTTTTTTTTTCCTTCACATCATTGCCAGTGCCAGACAGGGAAGTTGTCCACAGACAGAGTCATTTTAGCTTGACAGGGCACTAGATACGTTGAATCTGTTGTCAAACAGGCCACATTAATCTCAGCACAACAGGAAAAAAAATCAATGTTCTCCAAATGGAAAAGGGCAACCCAGTAGGGAACTCCATGTTATTTTCAGCTTTTTAACAGGTTATTGCAAGTAGAAGAGCGTGGTGAAAAAAAAATTAAACTATTTTTAAAAACCACCATCCATTGGTGACCTCTCTTTAATGTCACAACACAAGAAGGGAATGACTGTTTACCCAAAGAAAGCATGTTGAATGGAGGTAACAATCCCTCATGGACTATTCAGCCAGTCTTGTTACTGGAGCAATGAATTCCTGTTCTGAGAAGTAAGGCCTCTGTGCCTAAGGGTTAGCTTAGTAGAACAGGCAGTAATTTCTTTTGGGTTCCCTGTCCTCCTGTGGGGCAGAGCCTGCCATCCGCAGTGAAATGTGGCTGCCAGGGTGAGCTTGTGCAGGCTCTGGGTGGAGGCTGGCTCAGATGTTCTCTGAGCTGCATGCCAAGTGCTGTGTCCCCAGTGGCATAAGTGGTCACGGCTCTATTAAGCCTGGTTTGCCCCAGCTGAGGACAGAGGCCCAGATCTAATGCAGCCTGCTCTGTGTGCAACAGAAGGGTAGCGAAGAGAAATGAGGCTTTACAGCCAGTAAATTCTCTTTTAATCCTGAAAAGAAAGGCACCATTTATAAGAGTAAATTCCACTGTATTCTGATTTAAAGGGGTATAGGATGAGGCCCCAGGCTTTCTTTCATATACACATATGTAGACACATGCACACTTGCATAACACAGCGTACAGCTGATGTGTTCCAGGTAGGGGTGGTATACTCGGGCAGTGGAGATAGTGTATGAACACATGAAGAAGAAAGGCCATGATCATCACTTGAAGTGAGGAGATGGGTTACAGACGTGCTGAAGCTTTCTTCTTGCTCTGAATGCTTGTGAAGCCAGCAGCTCAGCTGAGCTCTCCTTCTTTACCCTGAAAGACTTGGGGGCTATTTTCCTCCGTGGGAAGAATATCTAGTGCCCAGAGCAGCGGGGATGGTCTTACACCAAGATTTCAAAAAAATGACTGCATATCTTGGCAGGAAAATATCTTCCTGTTAAAAATCACCTTGAACAGGGAAGCATCCCATATCTTTAAACTGTATCTGGATCTCCTGGCTTCTAAAAAATGTTGAGCTCCAAAGCTGGCTTGCCAGTGACCATTTAGTCTGTGACAATCACTAAGTCTTCTTTGTACTATAGCTCCTCTGGCTGTAAGATTGAGCTGTCTGCATCTCCCTGCAAAGGCACTGAATCCCTCTGCTGAAAGACACTGACTCTTTGAAAGAACCAATGACTTGTGGTTACATTTCATTTTTTATTAGTCACTATTTTAAAGAAAGGGCACAATGTGGAGCTTCTGCCGAGCCTCCATGTTCAAAATTAGAAGCAGCCATGGCCTTGTATAAATCTGAGATGGAAGAGAGTGCCTGTGGAGAGGCGAAGCATTGCAAGTGTGTGGGAGCTGAGAAGTGTGTATGCATGTACTTTCCCAAATAATAAGACACAGTGACCTCTAGTTCTCACCAGCATCAAAAAAGGGATTGCTCGCTGGTTGTGGCAGCACCTTTCCGTCATGCCTGCCATCTCGACAGTAACGGTAGTGGCATGGTTTCAGAGGAGCTCGTGAATTATGAGTGATATTTCAGATGCCAGAGACTAATCACGATGCAGCGCTGGGGAGTATTTCCTCGATAAATGTTAATTTCACAAATCATGTTTGACTTTTGGTTTATGATTTAATTTGTGACAAGGGGCTTTGGTTGAGTAGATTCCTAATGCAACCATGAATCAAATCCTTTTTCCACAGTTTATTTAACACTAAAAATTACTTTTAAAAATTAATAATAAAAATCTGTTAGTGTATCTGTGTTAGCCTAGCAAGTCATTTTCTGTTTGTTTTGGTAGTTTTTTTACCAAGATGGTTGGAGAGATGGAGATAGCTATGAGCTCTAAGATTTCCATCTCTTTATCCAGCATTTTAAGTTGTCTTATCTAGTGAGACTGTGGAATACACTTCTAGGTACATAGGGGAGAACACAGCTGCACTGTGACTCTCTGTATGTATGCTGATACACCACCCCAGATATATATTATGTTGGCTAAACTAGCAATATTACTGACAGTTGAATTATTTCGTATTTGTTGTATGATCATACTGATGGCCTTCAAGCAAGATTGGGAGTCCACAGTAAGAAGTAATTTAGAAATAGCTATAGAAAATCTATATTCCCCTCTCTCCCATCATATAATGTTAATAGACAAAACAGTCAGGAAGGGGGGATCATCCTCCCATTTTAAAGATCAAGAATGAGTTAAAGGAGCCTGGTATGAGGTAAGCCTACAGTTGTTTAAGAACTTATGTTGCTGATTCATAATGGGGAATGATCAACGAGCCGCCAAAATTGCTGTGTGCACCAGTCATTTTGACTAACCATGTTCAGACAGGAATTTTAGGGAAATGTAAATGAATTAAGGGAATGAGCAAGGCGATAACAAAGCTGATAACAAAGTTTTGGTGTGTTCTGTAATGCGTATTGGAAGGGAAACAATGCTTTGGTCATAGGATTTCTGCATTGCAAATGAACTGTGTGAACCTGGGAGATGGCCCTCCTTTCTCTGTGCTATGCCTGGAAAAGGTCTTTCCTGAACTGGTGCTAGATTGCGTTTGTGTAGCAACTGGAGGGAAAGGTGGAGTCTGTACACTGTTAGCAGCACTACCACGGTGAATGAGCAGGAGGTTCTCATTAGCAGACTTGTTGAATATTAGATAAGAGGAAACATGCAAAGCCCAGTCCTTCATGAGTGAAGTGTGTGGCTCAGATTTTTTCTAGGGAGAAGTCTTATGCTTTATTCTTAAACATCTGATATGTACTTTTACTGCATTTTATGCAGTAAATTCAGTTTTCGTTTTGATCTTAGAAAAGCAATTGTCCCACTGTTGGAGGAGCTGTTAACACGGCAACCTAAGTGCCGTCATATAGTCCACAGGAGATGGGCCTTCCCTTTCCAAAGATGATAAAGCTGACTGATACAGTTTTGCTGGAGAACTCCTGACAGGGGTGGCGTTGTCTGTTTGATCTCATTTGATTAACTATTTGGTTTAAATTAGCAGGGGTTTGGCTGGGAGTGGAAATGAGAGAGAATAAAGACATCCTACAACCACTCTATGCCCTTTTCTTTCAGATGTTTATACTAGTATTTCTTAATTCCCTTTCCATCAAATTCTGCATATATATATCTGTAAATTTTTGTTTATAGGTGTATACAGATATTCGTATAGATTTATATCAATTCATTTTTAAATCTTCATACTTAAGATTTCAAATTTTCAAAGTTTGTGGGAGCATTTACTTTAAATCTCTATGTTGTCCAACTTGGTCAGCATTTTAAACAAGAATCTGTTCTGAGAGAAGGAGTGGACATCAGAATTTTGTTCTCTGAAATGCGCTGTGCATTCATCAGCCCTTTTTCCAAGCACAAGTCCCTTTCTCATCATTCAGCAGTACGATGCTATCACTGGGCAAGTGCTCAAGCCTTGTTGCAGTGTACACAACACACCACCTCCTGATTTCGGAAGTGACAGTGCTTCCCAATGAACCAGATAACAAAATTAAAATGTCCTCCTATCTATGCACAGCTCGCATTTCTGGCTTATACAAGATCATCTGACAGCAGGAGTCAAAGACTTAAAGCAGCTCTGGTGGGGTCTGCAGAGGCATTCATGCTGCCAGTCCACTCCTGCAGGGTTTTCCTGTAATTCTGTTTATTTTTGTTGAAAACTAATTGTGTGGTGCCAGAGGATGCACGAAAGAAAAAAGGGTTCTGCGTGCTCTGTTATTGGTAGTCCAGGACTTTGACATTCGATCCATCTGTGGGGAAAGCTGTCTAAGGGCAGAAGGAGGATTCAGAAAGCTGGAGCGGCTCCAAGGGCTCAGCACTGAAAATTATTTTTGTGGTAGGTATACTTCTTGGTAGTCTGATTGTGGGGTGTCAGGTGCTGTGGATACAGCAGAAGAAAATAGAAGAGGATTGGAAGACAAAATGATGTTCCACCTAAGCCTGGATTATAATCAAGAGAAATACTCATAAACAGCTACTTTGACCCCTTTTCTTCTGCTGTTGACATGTTTTAGTGCTGTCATGAATTACAAGCACGTGTAGCCAAAAGAAAGCCGGTCAGCTGTAGCACAGCACATGTGAGGTTTTGAGTCAAGGGGGGGCCTGGAGTCGGGGACGGAAGAGGCCAGGGGAAGGGGAGGGGGTGCTGCGGCGAGGACAGGTACTGCCGCTTGCAGGAGGGATGCCAGCCTGGCACAGAGCAGGGTTTGCATAGAGGTGGTTGTGGTGATGATTAATACTACGCTCTATCCAACACGGTCTTACTAAGCTCTTACCTAAAAGCCTGACTATCTTCTGCTTCGCTGCCTGACATACATCAGGTATGTGCTTGCATACCATCCAGGCCATGATGCTGGGCGTGGGAGAAAGTGGGTCCATAATGTAGCAATTCCGTGGCATGAGCAAAGGTCAAGGGGAGGTGTAGCTCCAGAGCCACAGAATATTTAGGTGCCTAATTTCTCTTTCAGGCTTCGGTAGGCAACATTGTGTCTGTCTGGGTGCTTGTTAGTGAAGGGAAGGCCACTTAACTCTGAACAATTAAACCTGAAAGTAGGTGGTCACTTGCAGAATTGCAGCAGTGAACTGATGAGTGTTGTCTCAGCCCTGCCTGTCCTGTGCTGAGGATCCCTCTGGCTGGATCCATTCCGTATTGTGTGCCCAAATACGAGACTGCTGCAGTGCCGTGGCATTAATGACTGCACAACATGAAGGCACTGCTCAAAACACCTTTCGTTCCCAATAAATCAAAGGTACAGAGCACGGCAGCGTAATCTCCTACTATCTCTCTTTTTCCCAAAAGCCCCAACCTGTTCATGTCCAAATGTGATGAGCAATCAAATACAATCTCCATTCAAACAAGCAGACTAGAGTTAAAATTGTCTTTTGGAAAAAAAAATCGAATGCATGCACATTTTCTTGCAGACCAGGAAAAAATTAAAAAAAAAAAAAAACAGTTCTTGGCCTGGTGCCAAATTAGGGTTTGAAAAATTCATGCCAGCCCTAAGAATTTATATAACTTCTGAATAATTTATAGGCTGAGCCAATAACAAGGGACTTAATATCTGATAGAGACTATTTAATCAATAGAAAACAATGCAATGAAAAAGCCGTCAAAGAATTACAACATGTCAATCTCAGCTGGGCAGCTTTTGGCCTCTTTCCTGCTACACATATGTCTGTATGGAAGGGATGCTAGGATGGTAGCATGGAAGAGGAATCACCAGGACTTTTTTTTCTAGAGGCTTTTCTTTGGCAGTCTACATTCCAGACAGATCCCTCGCTGATTCACCAGAGCTTTGAAATGCAGTGAATTTTCTAGCTCTTAGCTGAGTTGGTCAAAGGGAGCAGTTAGTTTCTTGTAAATAATCTGCTGGGGATTTTGGGTTACTGTGAGATGGTTCAGAGTTCATCAAGGGTGGTGGCAGTGCCCAGCACATGCCATCTGTGGTGCAGCCCTTTCCATTTGTGTTGGATTCTGTGGCCAAACTTGAAGAGGTTTTTACAGATGTGGGCACTAATGAACGTAGGGACAGAAAAGAACTGAAGACCTATCTGTCTTTATAAAGGAGATTACTGCTTTACTAGTGTCCCTGGCCTTGATAATTGCCTAAACATCTGAGTCAACTCCACAGTGTCTTGATCCATGCCATATTCCTTGGTTTTAGGATGATTCTCATGATTGTTGTATAATAATCAACTATTAAATGATAAAACAGAGTAGCTGAGCTTCTCAGCAGGTGTTGTCACTTTATGAAACTTCTTACCCATAGGCATCACAAAGCAGTAAACTCTTGAGCATAGAGGAAACAAACAGGAACTCTCCTGATTTTTCTTGTCTTTGTGTGCATCTTTCTGTATAATTGCATCTGGATTTTGCATCTTGACTGGAGTGCACACCTGAAGGTGTAGCTCCTAAGAGCTGACCAGTGCCACATGAATATCCCGTCTAACTCCTCACATAGTAGAATTCCTAGAACATCACCCAGTGGTGTGTGATGGTACCCAGTGCTACATTCAGGCTTATGTAGAAGGCCAACCTACTTGTTTAGGTTTAAGTGAGATTGGGCATGTCTGTAAACATCATACTATTGAATAAAAAATGGAATATTAACTGATTCCCTAACAGACAGCTAATCACATGCTCTGATGAACAAACCTTCTGTTGCTTGACTGAAACAAGATACTGTGTGAATTGACTACCGTTCTTAGAGCACCAGAGGGTAGTTCTTGTTACTCTTAGTTTTTTTCATTTATAATACTTACCTGAAATACTTTATGTTTCAAAATGAGCTTTCATCTGAAGATCTCTATCCATTTAATGCCTTCATAATAATGAATATGTTTGTATTGCCCCAGAGGACCTAATTTTAGTAGCTGTGAAAGTCTCATGAATTGTCTTCATCTATAGGGCTGAGAAAACAGGAGATACATACCCACACTGGGATGTATAGTGATGGCCCGCTGTGAGCAATCCCATCTGGCAAGAATTTTAGTATTTCACACCATTCTTGCTAATGACTTAGAGACAGCTTTTCATTCTTTACAGATCATAACTGTTGTGTTTGGGGTTTTTTTTTCATATTTTGACAGAAATACCTGGTAATGCATGGTCCTGGTGTTCTCTTTGCCTGTTAGTCTTTCTTTAACAGCGTTTTTCCAGGCATTGTTCAGAGCCAGTCTGTTTCTTTTCTTGCAGTCATGTTTTGGAGGTAGCATTGCCTCAGTGAGAGCTCTGTGAGATATTCCCCTAAGCTCCCTGGGCTTGGGCAAAATCACGCTTTAGTAATATATAGCATAGTCCACCAGATGGGAAGGAGAAATCATCACCAAAACTGTCTTTGCTGCTGTTTTAAATGATGTCTTCATAGTATTGTAGTGCAAAGGCAATCTGGTTGTGGAGAAGACCTTACTGTGCTGACACTGGACAAGAATGGGACAAAATCAGAGCTTATGTCCTAGTCAGCTTACAATCCAAAACACAAAGCAACTGTTGGAAACCCTGTGATGGGGATGTCCAAGCTGTTGTCAAGCATCACAGCACAGAACAGTCTTCAGGAAGGAGCTCAAGAAAAATTATGACTTTGCTCTGTCATTAACAATTATGCTCTTCCAAGCGTAGGGAGGGTGTTGCGAAAGCACAGAATCATTTGCGTGGATATTTAACAAGTGGATGGTGGAATCTGGTTTTGGGGGCTGGTTAGAGACAGAAGTCAACCTCAAAGGACAAGGAAGAAATCCCAGATTGGTTATAGAAGGGGTTACAAGGTATCTAGAAGTGAAGGCAGCTAGTTCATGTTAGATACAGTATAAAAACAGGAGACAGTGGAAGCATGGAAGGAGTGGTCAAAGTGGAAAGCTAAGAAAAGGATGTTGCAGTGATGATCTGATATCTATTTTGAATCACCAGCAGTGGGGCAAGAATATATTTATCAACATGAAAGAGATGATGATGAATTAATTTGGATACAAGATATCTAGCTAAAATTAGATGAGAACTTTTAGGCATGTGGGTGGATAGGAAAACCATTATCTTAGGGATATAATAAAGAAAACATCTAGAAGATACCAGTACAACCAAGGTGCAGGGACCTGAAGAAAGCCTGAATCATAGTCAAACAAGCAGTGTTGTCCCTAGGTGTAGAGAAAAGAAGTGGAATGGAGCGGTGAGGCTAAGAGTTCTGTTTTAGCACTGTTGTGTTTGAGCTGATGATAGGACAACCAAAGATGTTAGAGATGGAAACCAACATCTTAGTTTCTTCAGGAGAAGAGGAACTAAACTGTACTGATTTTTCATCTGAGTGCCTATATTTTGCAAATTTTTTCGTGTGTTTCAGGGCAAAAGTCACAGCTTGTTGTTTGGTTTTTTTTAACTTCTGGTAGTGGCATCATAAATTCTCATAGCCATGTCAGGTAGTTAGCATAGTTGGAAACAACCAAAAAATATGGTGATTATAGAAAAAATTGTTGTTGATCGTCAGATATTTATTGATCATTCCCAGGGGGAAATGGACCATCCTCTGTGTTTATACAAGTCCAACTGACGTGAAGGATTTGGAAGACTAAAATAACTTGAAGGATAGTGTGTCAGGTGGAGGAATGATGTGAAACTGGTGGGCTGTCACATCTTGTGGTCCTCAGAGTACAGGCAAGTTGGGGGGGGTGAGGAGGAGAGGCACAGTGCTTTTTTGTTAAATTTCCAGTCTAAGCTACAGAACAAGCCGTAGCGAGACTGCTGTGAATTACAATGCCCTGGAGTCTGTGCTAGTTCCTGGTATAGCCAGAATCTGGGGGGCACAAAGGTGGTTTAAGACCACATTTCTCCACATTCGTCTTGGCTGCTCCATCTCTCTCACATGCAGAAATCATCTCTCCTGTGCTATATTGTTTAGTTTTCATTATTACTTCTTTACTGTTTTGGTTCCTGAAAGAGTGAATAAAATGAACCAAAAAGAAAGAAAGATAAGAGCCTAAGATTATTCTAAGCTTGCTTTTGTAAACTGCATGCACGTCTCTGATGCAACATGTAGTGGGTCATTTCAAGTTAGGAACTTATAGCTTTTATTGGGGAGGTGGTGATGATGTGATGCAGATGGAAAAATGGCAAAGGGAATACATAGAACGCTGCTGCACACAGTCTCTCTGCTCCTCTCCAACAGATGAAATTATTCTTGTATTAAGCATTCGACTTCTTTGTCTTTAAAGACCAAAGTCTTGTCTCCTTCAAGTTCTGAAACTTAAGCTGAAGTTTTTGTTTCCTGTCTGGCCTTGTAGCAGAGACCTGAGATATAATGCAAGATATGGATCTTGGTGTCTTTATGAAAGCAGGCTGTGGCCTGTGAAAACTTTTGCAGGCTCTTAAAGAATATAGCTAGTGAGGAAAACATGTAATCGAGAATTTATTTTTAACACCACATGCACTTGACTTCATATTGAGTTGCAGAGGCAAATGGTTTCTTGCTTTTCTGGTGTACTAGCAAGCAGAGAGGAAATTGATGGTGGGGACAGCATGGAGCAGAAGGCAAAAGGGACCACAGATGCTAATCCCAGCTCTGGTACTGGGTGAATGTAACCCTGGACAAGTCACTTCGCTTCGCAGTTCCCTATTGGTAAAGAATAGGAGGTTAATACTTGTAATGCTTCTCTCATGTGAAATGCAAGGATTAGAAGAGCTGGTGTGTGTCCAGAGCATCCAAGATGTAAGAGCTGCATGCTCTTACAGTCTAGTGTCCTAATATAGCTCCTTTCTGTGTTATCACAGCAGGTAGTGTGCATGCTGCCAGCCAGAGGCTGGGTCTTTCCTTTCCTTCATCCTCCTTGAAATTGCTTTTACAGAGCAGGGCTTCCTGTGTTTTTACAATGGGAAGAGTGATGCTGTCGGTCTTACATAGACAGGATTTAAAACAAAAAGCTTCTTTCACCAGTAAGTTACTTTTCATCTCCAAATGTAATAGGAGACTAGTTGTGGCTACTGTTCTGGGATTCTTAGAATGCACTCCCTTGCTTAGAATAAATGAGAAATGAAGTGCTATAGTGAGATGAGGAGATGAGAACCTGTCGTATCTAGGAAAGATAAAAAGGGAAGGGGAAACTCGGAAAAATACTTTTTAGTGTTTTTCTCCCCTACAGGCTATGTGTTATTTACCTTCTCCAAGATCCTCCAAGAGCTGGCATTGGCATACTTCCAATCCTATAGCACTTTGCTAAAATAAAGGATTTTAGATGCTGGTGTGGACTCAGGAATCTGGGTTCTCTTCTGTGCCACAGATTCAAGAAAGATGTAGTGTCTGTATGCCATTTTTCCAGCCTCTGGAACAGTGCTCTTTCTTTTGCTTTTTCTGTTTGGCTTTGCAAAGTGTATATTCTCTTCTTTCATTGAGTCACTCAGACGTACTCACATATACACAGATAGATGGATAGATACAGATACACAGCATTTAGTGGGGATTGTGTAAGCCGTACAGTGGTGGTTAGAACTGGTGCAACACTTGGGAATGTTTAAACCCCTCTTGTCAGCCTGTTTGGAAATAACATGTGTACTACTACTGTGCCATGTAACGTGCCAGCAAAACATTGGCATGCACAGAGATGGAGGCAGGTGCTGAATTATGCCCTTGTTTAATCAAAAATCTCATAGTTGGGGGCTATCCTGAAATAAAATGCATCGTACTGGAGGGAATAGGGTTGGCAGATGACTAGCTGCAAATCCAAACTCAGAAATCCTGGCTGCAATATAACCACATAGTACTTGTGGAATGATCCCTGCAGCATTTATTTGTTGCACTTGACCATTGGGGAATGCGTTTGTTGTCCTTCTCACTCCTGTCACGTTGGGGGCTTTGTCAGATCAGAATACATCATTGCTGTGCTTCTCTGTGTCCCTTGACTTCTCATAGGCACAAATCTTTTTCAGATGTTCTCCCCTGTTCATTTCCATTATTATATCTGGTGCTTCTAGGTGGCAAGCAAAAATGAATAACCTTGTAAATGCTCCCTGTCTTTCAATTTGTTTTATTTTTCATACAACGTGTCAGTGCATTTTTGTTGAGTGTTTTTAATAAGATGAAGTTTATGGAAATAAATTGCTTTGCAATTCCTGCTGTGGGTGACAGAAATGCTGGGTCTGTAATTTTCTGAAACTGTGCATTTGAAACCAGTGTGGAGGGTGTTCTGTATGCCTGTAACTGCAATCATCTTTGTAAAATACCTCCCAGGAAAAGAGAGCAGCTATCAGTTTGATTTTGGGGGGGGCAAGATGCACTGCTGTATGCAGGTTCTGCTGGGCACGGTGAGAGAGGGAGCTGTCAAGGAGAATTTTAGGACTGATTCTGTGCCAGTCTTGGGTCTGCCATATGGGATAGTTAGCCAGATCTGTCTGTAGTATGAGAGGGAGAATGAATTATATAGCAAACCCTCTTATCAGAGTGTCTGTTAGCCAAGGCTTGGAAAGTGAGGATTGGGACTTGAAAATGTGGACACCCCGGTGCCCTACTGCGCATCTGGTGGCTACTGCACATCGGCTTTCTTCTGAGTGGTTCAATGCCTTGCTCAAAAAATGTAATGCAGATAAACAATGATCTCCATATAACCAAGGTGTACTCAGTAGACAGTCTGGTAACTACTCATTTCTTCTTGGAGACAAGATAACCCACATATTCCAAAAGTGATTTGCAAGTCAAGAGTTTTCTCTTTTTGCTCATTCTAATGAAAAAATATCAGTATTACCGTATTTCTTGTAACTGTTTCTATTTTGATAAAAATTGCAGAAAATATCATTTTCATTCCCTGAAGTTTAGAGTTTCATTTTGTTGTCCACTTTTTTGTGCTTTCATACTACTTAGCTGGCAAAACAATATTAATGTCTGTCTCTTACTGCATTCTCTGCTGCATTTCTGTAAGGCAGGGAAATGCTTTCTCCTTGTGCTGGCTGGGAGGTGGCACGTGGAAGTTGCACAGGAGCTGATGATGGATCAGGAGCTCAGGTCTCACTCTTGCAACTTCAAGGCTAATGCCATTATCATTAAGCTAAATTTACTTGCCTCAGAACAGCTTTTACTCCTTCTACTGTTCCCTCTTTTTGGCAACATTGAAAACAGGAATAATTAAGCCCCCAAGTTTATAATAATCTTCTCCTCTTTCCATTTCAAATTCAGAAATTTATTCAGAGATTATGCTGCTTGAGGTACAGAAAAGATGGTATCCTGTATTCATTATTTTCATTGTCCACCCAAATCTGAAGAGTTGGATTAATATTGGTAATAAAACTAGCTTGCTGAAAAGCAAAGCATTGAGAGGTGGGGATCATGCTGCGCGTACAGTTCAGCCTGGTCTGCTGGGCTGTTGGGAGGAGGGGACAGAGACATACACTCAAAATTTGGAAAAATATCTAATTCTTGTTTGCAAGTTTTCTGGTGACATCTCTCAAGCAAACTGTCAAAGGTTTGAATGCCCTGTTCACCCTTGCATTGTTGCTTTGCAGAAACCACCTTTCAGATCACATGCCTTGCTGTGCAAGCCTGAAACTTGCAAGTTTCTGCCTCTCTTGCAGTTTTACATCAGCTAACAGAACCAAAGAACAGAAGTAATCTTTGAGTAAAACCAATAATAATTTGTTGTTTATACTTATCATTTCAGATTCTGAAAAAATTATCTCATGGCATAATTTCTTCATTCTGTATTAGAGTAGTATGTGCTGGGCAAACAAGTAGAGAGACAGTAGAATACAAAATCACAACAAAGATGGAAAAAGTCTATGCAAGTTTCAATCGATCCTCTTGCCAATAGAAGTCTATTGCTTAGTCCATGTAATATCTGGTTTATTTTTAAATGGTTCAGTTAATGGTGTTCCTACCAATTCCCTGGGGAAACTATTTCATTCCCTCTGTTAGGCAACATTTCCAGAGATTTATACGAAGTTTTCCTCTGCTTGGCTGCCTTTCATTACCCCCACTTACAACAACAAGATGGTCCATCCATGGCAAAGTCCTTTCCTTCCAGAAGATTTCACTTTTCTCTCTGTGACTGCCAGGAGTGTTATGTGAGGTCTGGGGTTTCCTCTCTTGCTTCTTAGGTCCCTGTTGTGCTGCATTTATTCACTCAGTGTCACACTTTTCACATGTGAGTTGCAAGGGAGGGCAGCTACTCCAGCAAATCACTGCTGTTCAGCAGCAAAAGCTGAAGCCCTTAAGTAGGCTACATACATGTAGTTCTTTTTATCTTTTTTTCATAATTGAAACTATTCACCTTTTTTTTTTTTTGTTTAATTCCCTCTAGCTTGTTGACATCTGTCTGGTTCTCAGATGTCCAAGATAGAACAGTATGTGAGTGCAGCTTTGCCACAGCTGTTTTGCAAACGAGCTGTCTGCTTGGTTAAGGGACCTGAGACTTCCTAGTATGCAGTCTCACTCCACAGTAGCTATAAGAGCTGCTGTGAAAGCTTATACCTGATGATTCTCTTCTTCCCCTCCTGGTATTTTGAGTAATTTTTGGCTTCCAGATTCTCTCTATTATATTGAACACTGATGCCAGCAGTGGCATGTCTGAAGTTTGCAGAACCCCTGTTAAAAAAATTAATCACTCCTGATTTAAAAATCTTATTCTTTTCCACTGTTCCTTCCAGAAGTGTCCTGCTTGACCACATGTAAATAGAGGTGTTTGTGTAGAACTCTGTGTATGTGAGGCAGCTGGTATGACAATGTCTTTACAAAACCCTGGCTTTGTTATTTTCTAGGTATTTGGTGCTAGAACACGTGTCGGGTGGGGAGCTCTTCGACTATCTTGTAAAAAAGGGAAGATTGACACCAAAAGAAGCCAGGAAGTTCTTCCGACAAATCATCTCTGCTTTAGACTTCTGCCATAGTCATTCCATATGGTGAGTACAGCCACTTCCAATGGGAATTACCTGTTACGTAAAAGCACAGAATAAAGGGGTCTTATTTCTTGATACTTTTACTTACTATTAAGTAACTGAAGTTGTAAAGCTCTAAAAATGTTGTGTAGGGTGCTGATATATTTTTTAATTCTTGGCTGTCTGTGAGACAATGCAGCCATCACAGATAGACTTTTCATGGAGAAGATTGTCCATTTTTTCTCACTGGAGTAGAATTCATTCACAGGGAATGTTTTAACCAGGAAAACCAAAACCACCAAGAAAAAGCAGTTTAATTTCCATCATTCTTGGGGCACTTGCTAATAACTGAGAGTTACATACACTGTATCAAAATGAATCCCTGAAGAAACTTCGGACAATTATGAATACAACAAAGTCATTTTATAGCTTCCTTCAGTTTCTGGAAACCTGCTGGCTTTTGGCAACCTTCACTGAGTCCCTTCTGGGCATTTGAGTCACTATTGCCTTTAATTTCCTTTCCAGTAGGGAAGAATTTCCTTGATCTGACTGCTGTTGGTACCTACTAATTCTATCATGTGATTTAACCATCAGGTGTGGTTTAACCTGTACTTTCAGGTGGTGTTTTAAATTGGACCGGTTTCTCCTTCATCTTCAGCAAGTTTAGATAATTTGAATTATACTGAAATCAAGTTGTTGTAATGAGTCCGAGCAGGGTTTCTGTATAGTTGCTGACCCATAACTGCCAGCTTATTTCTCAGAAATGCAGCTCCTCACAGTTAGATTGGCTGGGGGAGATCATTAACATTATGTCTGCATGGCTGCTTCTCCATAGCCACAGACAGCCACAGATCTCCCCCTCCACAAGGCCGAGGGCCACTGATAGATACTGCAGTAGTTGGATTTGCATAACTGTGTGGTTACTTCTCAGTAACCGTACAGTGATTTTCTGTAACCCCAGTTTTGTGCTAAGAACTCACAAACCAGATGTCCACAGCATAAGTGGCCACATCAAAAATGGATGCCTGAATATTTAGTTTGCTTTTCTAGCCCACTCCCTCTACACCTCTGACTCATTTCAACAGGAAAGGTTAATATGAAAGAGACCATATTTCTAATAAATGGGGAGGGAAATAAGAGCCTTTCTTAAGGCTATATTAAGAAGAGTATACTGTTAGCAGAAGAGGAAGTTTAAAGGTGATGGATCCAGGTGAGAAGGTCCTGAGGACAGCGCCTACCTGGCACAGGCAGGGTTACAGCAGTCAGAGAAATTCCCAGAGGAGCCAAGAGCAGGCTGTGTGCCCAAAGTTTCGAAGGATCTAGCTTTCTCTCTTGGCAGAGACCTCTGACAAGTTTTATTCTGCAAATTCCACAATTTTTCCTCCTGCTAATCAACTGGGTTGAGTGCTGGTGACCTCCTTATAATCAGCATAATCTTTGGTAGGTTGTACAGCTGGTTTATTTTATGTACAGATTTTATGGGCAGTGTAACCACTGGTGGATTGCATACATACATGTTTCTGTTCCCTACTTGGCTTAACACTTAGAGACCCAGTCCAAGAAGACTGAAAAATGTTTAAGTACAACTGAAAAGAAATTATTTAGTCTTCCAAATGAATATTCCAGAGAAATATGAATCTCCGTTGGGATAGAAGTTGAAAGCATGCATATATACACACATGTGCTAGTCCTCTGGGCTTGTGATGGATACCTCTTGATATGGCAGACTTTAGTAATCTGAGTGAGGATCGTGGTGAGGCCTCAGACAGACAAGCACCTCTGCAGATTTAACAATATGTGGAATTTCCAAGGCAGAGTGCATGTCTCTCTTGAGGAATCCATTTTCCTCTGTTAAACATATTGGACTGTGGGCAGTAATCTTCTTTAGAAGTAAATCCCCCGTCTCCTTGCCAACTCCCACTTGACTAGCATCAAGTGCTGAAAAAATTAGCAGTAAATCATAAGCTCTTCCTCCCTCCGGGTCACTCTGAGACTTGTGTGGTCTGTGTTATATTAGACTCTGTGTTGTGTTCTGGGCAGTTACCATTAAACCCTTTTTGAAAATCAGAGCGTGCATAAATATACGTGTGTGCGTGTGTGCTAGTATAAAACTTAATGTGCTTTCCTAGGCAATGAAGCCTGACCTTGTCCTGTCGGGGGGCAGTGAAATGACAAATCATCTCATCAGCCAGGTTATCCAGTTATGACCACGTTGAAAAATGAAGGCTTCTGCTTTGGTTAATGACTAAATATGGGTGTCTCTAACCTACTGGTAGAATAGATTGATAGCCTGGTGTCCCCAGCCTGGTATCATTGTCCCATCTTCTTCCTGTACCTCCCAAAACACTGTGGAAAATCTGTGGCCTACTTTCACAGCAGTCTGTAACCACATTCAGCTTTCACTGCTCAAAATGTAATGATGCACCAGGACTCCCGGATCAAAGAATCAGAAAGGATTCCCCAGTCCTCCCATCAGTAAAAGGTTTCTGCTGCTACTGTGTGGAGAGATCACCTGTGTCTGAGAGGTGTTTTCAAACAAGCAGCTCAGATGAGGAAGCAGAATAGGCTTGGAGCTTGAGTCTATGTGGTTTTCTTAAAAAGTATGAGCTTTCTGTTCTTATTTTATTCAATGAAAACTGAGGGGGCGGAGGGGGGAAGATTTGGTGTACCTCATTCCAAGGTGCAGTCACTTACAGGGTTTTTTTGGTACAGGTTGGCCATGGGGGAAAGATTATAGGTAACGCTCAGCAGGGTTCTCCGAAGACTTTTCTGTGTACGTAGCACCGTGCCGTGCTAAGGACCCACAGGCAACCGTGGGTGCGAACAGACAGCACCATGCAGAGGTATTATGTGGGATCCTGCAAGCAGTGTATCTGTGTTACCTTGCTGCTCTGCCTGAGTTGGCAAGCAGAGCGGTTAGCTCAGTGATGCAGCATTATTGCTTCTTATTCCAGCTTTCCTCCGTGCTAGCTCCGCGGGCTCTGCACCATGCTGCAGTGCCCGGAGCAGACGTGCTCAGCGGTGGTGCAAGAAATGGCAGAGGAACCTGGGGTTCCTTTGACATCAGTGTAAGACTGTCCTAGCCTAGGACGTTTTCTTTGGAGATAACTGATATTTTTTTCCTAAGCTGCCATTCACCTAATGCTGGGTGTCTGCTCTCCTAAATTCAGGGCCTTTAAGGTGTCTCAGCTGGGTGCCCTAAATCAATAGTGCCTTTTGAATATCCTGCCTCCGTACTGTGGGAGAGCTCTCAGCTAATTCAGTGCCAGCTATATTTTCTGTTGGAAACAGTGTAGGAGCACGTATCGGGGAAGGTCTCAAATCTGTGCTTTCCTCGGGAAGAGCCCCTTTGCTCTCGGGCGAGGGAATGCTGCAGCAGAGCAGAGGGTGGGAGCGGGCGAGGGCAGCTGGCGGGCGCCGCATTGGCTCGCTGTGACATCACCGGCACGAGCCGCGATTGGCGGCACGCGTCTTCCGGCTGTGCGGAGTTTGTGCTGTGGTCAAGCTCTTATTTGGTGTCTGTATCTCACAAGCTGACAAATAAAACTATGATTACAGAAAATGCCCCGTGGCAAACCTTATTATGGCTTCAGAGATAACAGATAATGCCAATTACCGCGCGGGGCAGTGGTGACATTGAGAGGAAATCCCCTGCGGTAATGAGCAGCAAGATGATTATTTCATTTTATTTTTATTTTGGTTGGGTTTCATTTTCTGTTTTTTTCTCAAGCGTGCACAAGAGGGGGTTAAGGCAGGTTCTTCATGAATATTGATAAACGACAATTATGAGGGCCCTTTCTCCTTTCGTTGCCTGGGGCTGTGCCTGCTTGAGTACGCACAAGGCTCTTGCTTAAGTGTGTCTGTGTGTGCATGCGTAGGCATGGGAGTGTGTGACTTAGAGGGCTGAGGCAATGAATAAGAGCTTTGTTTGACTTTGCCTTGTATTCTTTCCATCAGTGCAGGGCAGGGGGGAAAGGCTCCTTATAAAATAACGCTTCAGGATTTCACAGCAGTAGTACCAAAATCTCTGGTATATTCCTGTAGGCAGGAGCTGCAGAGCACTGTCAGTAAAGGAAGCACGCTTTTAGGGGGAAATCTGGGGTGTCTTTGAGAAACAGAGAAAGCTGAAGAAAGCTGAGTGCCATGTTCTGTCAGATATTGCCAGCCTCCTAGTGACTCCTGCTCTGCCTTACTGCATTTATAGGGAGTGTGCTGTAGTGTTGTGCAGGGATTGTCTGTCAAACATTAAAGACTGCAGCAGCTGGACAGTTTGGAATCGTGACTCAAGGCTTCCAGATGTGAAACTGGTCTAGAAATTGTGGTATTTAATAAGGTTGGTTTCTGTTTGTTTTTTTTTTTTTTGGTACTTGAGTCTTTAGATTTTCAAGTTTTCTTTCAGGCCATGAGAAGTGAGGAAGTTACCTTTTTGCCCTCTTGAGAACTGAGATTCACCAGTCATTGCCTGAATCCAAGAGTTTCAGATCTGTGATTGAGACTCGCTCTAAAACAGTGAGGAATTTTCAAATTTCTCTCATACCGGGAACCGGAGAAAACCCATCAAGTACAGCAGCTGCAATGCTAAAGGCAAAGTTACCAGCTCAGCTGAAGTCAGAGGACATGTATTTTTGTAAGTTTACTTCTTTATATAAGCCACTGGAAACTCAAAACTGACATGGTCTTATTGTAAGCATAACCAGCTAACATTCTCTGACAAGTACAGTAGTGGTGATCAGATCTGACAGCCTGTTCTGGCTTCGAAATACATCAATATACGTTCTGACGCAAGGTTGATAGGGAGGAGCAGTATATTTTAATAGATCAATGGAAATTATTGTTAAAGAGCAAGCAGGTTTTTATGCATACAAACCCTTCTCCAGGTCTCCTGATATGATTATAGACGTTGTCCTTTTTCCTAGCTATAACTATATTTATTTGTTCTGCAGATTTGAGCATAGCAACTGTGGCTCTAAACAAAGATTCTTCTGTAGATAGATACATTTCTCATTCGGATTTTATTTGCAGAAGCTAGATGAAAGGCTTTTTCTGCTCAAGAAAATTAGTAATACTGTTTCTCATACTATTAATTATTACTGATAAATTATTTGCATCACATCAGGCACTTTTAAGAGGCATACAGCAGAACAATTATTCTGTGACCTGGCCCTTCTGGGAGTTTGGGGTCAGTAAGAAAAACATTTGCAAAGTAGCCAACAATTTGATTAGTACAAATGACCTGCAACTACTCTAATTAGGAGGTTTCTTGGGTTAGAAATCTGTGACCTACAATGAGTTGTCATAGAAACTGATACGAATGTTTCAGCTCAAAAATCACTTTAAAATCATGGGTTAGTTCATCATCTCGTGCCAGGTGATATAGCTCCTTTGAATCCAAGATCTGGAGTCTGTCACTACACCAAAAATCTACTGCCAACCCTGGGTGACAGGGAGAGTGTTCTACTGCTCTTTTTTATGTATGCTGCAATTGCCTGCAGTACAGATATGGGGATATTCCTACAGCAGGAGGACGGACTAGAAAGGCAATGGAGGGAGCTAGAGGAGCTGTCTGAATAGCGTCGCTGGGAATGACCAGAAAGCAACCATGGCCAGTGTGTAAATGGGAAGCTGGAACACGTTGACACGCATGTGTGCCCTTTGTTTTCTATGCAGCACCTCCAAGAACTGTACATGTTTCCATGGGACAATTTTTTCAGACCTCTCTCTGTATCCATCTTGTGCTGCAAGGGAATTGTAAAGTCTTTGTTGTAATCTGTAAAAGAGGGATGTTGCGGAGAGTCTGACAATGTGTGCTTCCCCTGCCGTGGCTTGTTGAATGGCTCCCTTTCACTCACACGCTCTCCCTTCAAAAGCCTGCCATATGCAAGGTCATGCAGCTAACTTCTTGCTCCATTGTCTTGGCTGAGGAGCTCTGGGCATTCTGTGGCCACCCTGGAACAGGGTTACACTGACGACTTCTGCAGTGCTGCATTTCTCTTTCGTATTCTTTCTCAGCATATGCAGGGCTCAAGAGGAGAGTTTGCCGTGTTTGTCACTAAAGAAGATGCTTTCTTCTCTTACAATTTTCCAGCCATGTGATAATGCCCCTACAGCTTTAGCACCTTTAGAACAACAAAAGGGTAACGAGTCCTCTGTTCACCTGCAGAGAGAGGAGTTGATGTGGTCATACAAGACATGGAGAGCCAGAGAGATCAGCTGGAATGGGACCAAATTAGATGCATTTACTCTGCAATGTTCCATTAATGCCAAGTAATTACCACATACAGTGGGATTTGAGGGGGGAGAGGGCTTATTTAATTCTGGCACAAGAGAGTTATTCCCAAATATGAATGCATGAGGCTGTCCGGGCTGCTGGGTTCTTAGGTAAATTATAACAAGCTTTCCCTATTCCCGTATGTTCCTCTCCCTTCCTTCTGGCATTTGAAAAGCTGGCAATACAAAGATGGGAAATGCAAATGCAGAGAGGAAGTCTCATTCCCAGTGGCAGTGATGCTGGTTCTGCCACTCTGGTGCAGACTGCTGGCCTGACTTCTATCCTCAGGATGGTGCCTCAGCAAATTCAAAGTGGTCCAAAGATGGATAGCAGAGGAATGTTCCAGCTAGAAGAAAATTTTCATTGAGGCATAAAATTCTCTTGTGGTTGAATGTGCAAGCACTGTCTAATCCCACTGGCACCCTGATCTCTGAGAGGAGTGCTGCCACAATACAAAAAAAAATACTCAGGCTACCATGAAATTCCTATACTAACCATCCATACTGGGCATTAGGGACTGTGTAGAAAGAGAGATGGAGTAGGGTCAGAGAGATGCAAAACTGCCATATGACAGTTCTTATATTTTGGGGCCCAGTCGGCAATAAATGTAATGATTCTCAACAGAGTCCACACTCTCCTCTCTACTCAGTGGGCTACAGTGAAGAGCTGATACTTTTTCTTGGTTTGATTTTGGTGAGTGTCTAGAGGAAAAAAAAAAAAAAAAGCTTTAAGGTCTGTTGCCACTCCAGGTTTCCTTTCACATGTAGTGTCCCAGTCCTGAAAATCCCCAGGTGCCAACTTAAGGATTTCAAAATGCTTCCTGGGAGGTGGGTCAGAACCTCTGCCCAAAGACCACCATCAGCCCATGTAGGCTGATCATTCGTGGAAAAGCGTTGCACAGCACAGTGAGGTGAAGCTTACTCCACATTTGGAATGTGGATGGTGGCACCCCCTTGTCCTCCCCCTCTTGCAGTCGTTCTCCAAAAAAATCCTGAATATATATGCCACTTTCTAGAAACCTCATTTTGCTGCTTGATCCTCGCTTAAAACCCAGGCCTAAGACTGTCTGTATTGTGGATCCCGACTGATGGGAAGACAGGATGAAATGGGGAGAAGGAGACTCCTTTCCACCAGTGAATACTGTACTCAGTTTCAAAGGTGCCGTCCCCTCCCTTTCACTGCTCCTCAGTGGTCTGGAGGCGGGGCTGGTTCAAGATTCACATATATTCTGCTCCAGCCAGGGCCTGTGGCAGGTCTGCTAAGGCTAGTAGCTTTGAGGCATGGAAGGGGAACATTTTTGCATTTCCTTTAGCTGCACCGTTTTCCTGAAAGAACACGAGATGTTTTGTAGTGAGCATGTATCCAGGCTGAAGAAACGCTTGTGGAAGTCCTGTGCTTAGGTCATGCTGTGCCTTGATCATTCCTTCAAGTTCTCTGCTCTCTAAAAAAAATACACAGTTTTTGGATAAGCAAAGAATTTCAGTTTTTAGGTACAAAAGGCACATGTCAGCAATATGCCTGCCATAGACTGAACATGTATGAATGATATCAGCCAGTGCACAAACAGTGGAACAGGCAGGGGCAGCAGCACCCTCAGCTTCTACGCAATATATCTGTTCGGCAGTCAGCCAGGACCAGTCACCAAGACTGAAAAACAACCATAGCTGCTGAAAAGCCACACACGGTAGAAGGACACGCACTCAGCTTGAGCTGTGGGGAAGTTTCTTGTCTCACAGCATCAAACAAGCACTGCTCATTTTGCAGGGAGCTGTTACTTGCCACTGAGCCCTAGTTATCAGACTAGCGGAACTTCAGTGCATCTCCCCAGTTGGGTTAGGTCTTCCCAGCACCCTGTTAATGAAACCAGTTGTAAGATGAGAACTGTCCAGGTTGTCTGCTGGAGGAAAGATGAAATCTCACACTACTGTCTCATTAGCATCCAGCTTTCCTAGCTTGCCTTAGGGCTGTGGGCTCTTCACTCTATTTCAGTGCTGGGGCTGGAGCATGTTTGGATTTGGCAGATGTTGATGATCTTGCCTTTGTCGATAGCTGCTGTTCTTGATGATGGCTTTTTCAGAGGTTTTTTCATGGACATCAACTGGTCATTCACTGCCTCTGGAACATTTCGTTGTCACTCGTCTCCTGCTTTTTTGTCAAGAAGGTATGACTATCTTGATAGTTATTACATGGCTAATAAGTCTTCTGCCTCCAGTTACCTTGAAACTTTGGTTTCTATGAGAAGGATAGATTTGATAAAGCACCTTTTGCTTTGTCAGATGAAAATATGCACAAATCTGAATTGTGCTACTCCATTATCTACTGGATTGTTTGCCCGTGGTTAACAAGGCCACTTTAACACACAGGATTGATCAAGCGTGGAGATTGGAAACCAAATTTTATGTTCTTTAAAAAGTGAGGAGGAAGGAATCATAGGACTCAGTGATAAGGTAAATCACCAGTACCTGCTTTGAATGTGTACTATTTCACTATTTTGCTGGAAGTCTCCTTTGGAAATATCTGTTACGCTCCCCAAGTGTCTTGTTACAGTGTGCTGCAGTTTTCAATGGAATTGACCTGCATTATTTACAAGTTGTCTCAAACTGATCATTCCAGGCTTTTTTTCAGATCGGAGGAGATAATTTCCAAGACATTGTCATGCCTTTCATGTTTCTCTGAGAGGGCAGAGATGTCCTTCGTTACAGTGGTATAGAGGTAGAATTACACTTGTGTGCGTAAGGAGTGCTAAAGGAATGTCTTAAAAAGTGAAGAGGAAATGGTACGAAGATAAAGCTCCTTCCTTTATGAGTGTCGCTGGACTAGACTATCCTAAGGCTGGTTCTTTTGCTGAATTCAGTTTCTGATCAGGGTAGCTGGTTTTAGTGGACCAGTCTTGCAAATGGCTGTTGTCTGACACTCGCATGTGTTGTCAGCTGGCCGTATCCCACAGGTTTGTGTTCTGACTGGGCACCAAAGCTGGCCTGCAAGGTTTGAGTGCTTGTATCTGGGCCTTTTATTAGCAAGACATCAAAGACTCATTTTGCCTGCTTATAAGCAAAAACAAGAAAAGAGATGCTTCTTTAGTCTGCCTAAAGTGCTTCTCTCGTCTCCGTGACTCTTGAAGAGTTGCAAATGAAAAAAAAGTAAAGTCATCACAAATTTCGTGCAAGATTTTTGTCTTTGGATATAAAATCAAGTAAATGTAGTAGCTGTACAAAAGCACTTGAGTACTGAGAAGCAGACATGGGTGCACAGTGGTGTTGGCTGTGAGTAATGAAGATTAATAAATTAGTCAATATATGATACCTTTGATTTAAAGCAACAGTTGCCATCCTGAAGATTGTGGCTGCCTGACTCTTCCCATGTTGGCAAATAAGAGAATCAAGCTTTGATGGAAAGGAGGGAATCTTCTGTCTTCTTCCCACTGCTGGCACACTCAGTTATAAGCAGTGCTGGGTTGAAGGGATTTCTCCATCAGAGCTCATTACTTAAAATTATTTCAAAGCCATATGCCTATGTAAACAACTCCTAATAGGGGACTTTTGCAGTAACATTTACACCAAGGATTTTTTTTCTCCAGGTACCACTCGTTTTGTTTCCTGTTGTTGACAGAATATATTGATAGTGTTGCCTCCTGCCTTAAGGAGCTGCCATGTGAGGACATGGATGTGTCCATAAGGACACGGATGTGTTGGAGCAGGTCCAGAGGAGGGCCGTGAAGATGATCAGAGGGCTGGAGCACCTCTCCTGTGAGGACAGGCTGAGAGAGTCGGGGCTGTTCAGCCTGGAGAAGGGAAGGCTCCAGGGTGACCTTAGAGCAGCCTTCCAGTACCTGAAGGGGCCTACAGGAAGGATGGAGAGGGACTTTTCACAAGGGTGTGTCGTGATAGGACAAGGGGGAATGGCTTTAAACTAAAAGAGGGCAGATTTCTATTAGATATTAGGAAGAAATTCTTCACCATGAGGGTGGTGAAACACTGGCACGGGTTGCCCAGAGAAGCTGTGGCTGCCCCCTTCCTGGAATTGTTCAAGGCCAGGCTGGATGGAGCTCTGAGCAACCTGGTCTAGTGGAAGATGTCCCTGCTCATGGCAGGGGGGGTGGAACCAGATGACCTTTAAGGTCCCTTTCAACCCTTACCATTCTATGATTCTATGTAATGGAGTATATCAGCTCTAAATCCAAGCTGAAATTCTCCTTCTACCTATTTCCCCCAGACTCTCTCTCAGATTGTCTTGGTATCGCTGGAAGTTGAAGTTGTTCATTTCCTGTCAGGGCACTGCAGGCTCAAGCCTTGCATTCATCAGGAGTGGACATTTGGGATACAGTCTAGAGTACTGCAAAGATTGGATCTTGTATATGTGTGTTTTCCTGCCTGGGACAGAAGAAAATGAAAGCAATTAAAATATAATAGGTTGAATGGTATGCTGGATAAAGAACAAGTTTTGGAGTGGGAAAGCTGTCATGGATAATTTAACTCACATTTTTATCCTCTCTTTACAGCCACAGGGACTTAAAACCAGAAAACCTACTGCTGGATGAAAAGAACAACATCCGGATAGCAGACTTTGGGATGGCATCGCTGCAGGTTGGGGACAGCTTGTTAGAAACCAGTTGTGGGTGAGTGTCTCAGAACATATTGCAAAAGTTGGTGATAGATTCCAGACATCAAAGTTGTTTATAGTAAGGGTTTCAATAAAGACCTGCAGACTTTAATAGTAATACCATGCATTATTTCCCAGCAAGATAATAAATTGATATAATGCAAATAGTGTATAAGATAGCTAAGAAAAGATTTTTTAAGTCTTCACAGTGAAAAGCAGGCCTTTGTAGGTGTCATGTATGGACATAAAAATCAAGGCTTTCAGGTTTGGATTCATCTGCATATGCTAGTGTGTGTTTGCTCTCACTGGCCATGTAGTTTTTGGGAACTGAAAGCAGTAGTGTTGGCTGTTTTAAGAAACACTTTAGAAATATTAGGGGGTGGGAAAAAAAATAATCTAGGGGTTCTGAAATGGAATTTGCATGTCCTGATTAAGCTGCCTGCTTGCAGCTCTTCCTGTTCATGCTTCACACTGCTTCATTTTGGCTCACATGCAGGATTGACGGGGAGGCAGCAGGGTCCTTTGCAGTTAAAAGCAGGGGATGAATGCGGATACAAAGGGGACTGCTTGGAGGAATATTGCAGGGGCAATCTAAAAACATTTCCATGGCAGTTCAGTTGCCAACAAGAGCTTGCTAGGAATTTGCAAGGCCGCCAGCGATAAGCCCAACAGCTGAGCAAAGCCTGGGTCCCCGGCTGGGGACAGGACGTGCCCTCCAGGGGCAATGCCCTCTCATCACCATCGTTTCTAGGGTCGCCACTGGACCATGTCCCCCGACCTCCCACCTCCCAATAGCTATGACTTCGTGCTGTGTTGACTGTGCAGGGCGCTGCCGCAGTGAGCTGTGGCAAGGACAGCAGCTGCATCAAGCTGCTGCAGCCTGGCACCACTACACCAGCTTTTAACTGTGTCTGAATTTGTTGTAACAGCGAGCTCAGCAACTGGAGTTGCAGCCAGTACCAGCAGATTTCCACCTCCTCCCATAAAGACCTACTCTTCCTGGCCTTTGGCAGTGTGAATCTGATGACTCCAGCCCAGCCCAGTCCTCAGCTGGTTACAGTCCATGTTTTTTCAGTCTGTGCTCTGAGCCAAGGCAATTCAAGGTAGACGTGGAGCCATCGTGGTTCCCTGTACAGCCCAGCCACTGCCTCTCAGTCCTGAGCTGTACGGCTCTGCTTTCTAAGTCATGAATAACGGATAGCAAAATTATTTGAAGTTCATGATGTGATCGAATGCTGGTTGATGAGTACACTGAGCCCCACCCATTCGTTCCTGTCTGTGTCAAGTCAAGATTTGACCTCTTAACAGCACAAATGAAAAGCAAGGAGCTATGAGACTGCACATCTACTGCTTGCAGCTGCCTTCAAACCTCTCCTCTAGATTAGGAAATGAAGTCCTCCCTGCTGTTGCCACAAAGCTTCGATACTCTTTAGATAAAATTTTCCCCCTTCCTTCTATGAAAAAAACAAGAGGAAGTATAAAAACCAACCCAGTCTCACATTGCCCTGTAGGATTTTTCAGACTCCTCGGGAACCTCTCAGTAGGGTTCCTGTTTTTCTTAGCACTGGCCTCTGTCATCCAGGTCTACAGTCTCAGATAGACTTCTTTTCCATAAGATGTGCTGGAATTCAAACCTCCATGCCTCAAGCAGAGCAAACCCCCACATTGCAGCCTTAAAATGCGCTAATAAAGAAATCAATGGAACGGAAGAGACATGCCTGTAATAAACAGAACACAGCAGCAACCCTATGATCTCCTGCCTTGCAGATGCATTTTAAGTGTGGTGCCAATCACTAGGCCTCCATGTGAGCTATTACACCACTTCATTAATTCTCCTGGCATGGAGCCCAGCAGGGCTGATACTGGTGTCTTGTGATCTCTCTGGTCTGAGGGGTGAAGGGAGGAAGGAAGGAATATATAACAATATGCCATACTGTTCACAAAGAAAGGCAATCCAGTTATGACTCCTTTTCCCTTGGAGCACACACAGTAACCAACCTCAGAGATTTTCAAGGCAACAGTTTTACCTGCCCTTGTAGTTGATACTTTCAGCCAGCATGAAAAAGAGCAAAACAGAGTGAATCATGGCTGAGATACTGAGCTTAAATGAGATGCTCCTCCGTGCACCCAGAAGTTAATTTCCAGAATGGTTTTATCTGTGCTGTGAACGCTGATAATGAGATGAAACCGTAACATTTCCATTGACAGTCACGCAAGGAGTCTCCAGGTATTTCTGTCAGTCAGAGTGGGAGGATCATATGGGGTTGAGCTGTGTGATGCAGCTGACTTGTCAGTACAGCAGAGTGGTTAGAACGCAGTCAAAAATTCTTTGCTGTCAGAGGTGAACTGCTAAGTTTAGTCCAAAGTTTGGGTAGGCTTTAGGTCACCACAGAGCTTTGACTGGACTCACGAAGATAATCATATAGCCTGAAGTATGTTGCATTGCATACCTCAGAGTCATTGTTTTCTGAGAGCTTCTCATTAGATCTTCACGGTTTTCTGTAGCACTGATGGCTACCTGGAGAAAACAAATCGAGTTGTGTTTGTGTAGGAGAGGGAGGTAAGGGTGGACTTGTGGTTTCATTGACATAATTTGTCACTGACAGACTGCACATTGGGCCTTGACAGTAGTGAATCCCCATTACTGGAAGTGTGTGTTGCCCAAATCCTGTATGTACACAGCACAGAGGAATAAGCTGTAGTTTTAAACATGTGTTTTTAGACCCTTGGTGGGAAGAGGAGCTGTGTGTAGGGTCTGCAGGAATAATTCTGCTTACTGCAGAAATTGCAGAAATTGCACAGCAAGGCAGTCTCATGGAGAGATGGTCCCTGAAATGCCAAAATAACACAGTGAGTCTCTGCATTCCTCCAGGAGGAGGGGAGGTCAGTGAGCAACCAGCAGACAATGAGGGAAGCAGAAGATGTGGTAGGATGCTGCTTCTGTTATTTCAGATCTCTTCAGCTCTTCCTCCTCTTTACCCATCCAGGCAGTGGCATGCAGAGACGCTCCCCTGTCTCTTTTCACAGCAGTTGTTCCCAGCATGCTGCCTTGCAGTGTTTCAGAATGGTAGATACTGTCCAATCCATCCTGAACTGTCACTAGGCAAGAAGAGTGAGTGCTTTATTGTTGAAACTCAGGACTGAGACCCAGGTGATCTGAGCTTGATTTCTGTCTCTGCTGAAGGCATTCAGGGTGGTCTTGGACAAGATGCATTACGTCTCCCTGCTTCAGTTCTCCACCTTAGCAAGTCGTTGCAGTGCCCAGTTTGCTCTGAACATAAATTGCAGTCGTTTCTATAGGAGTCTTGGAAAAGTAGGAATGGTTGGGGCATTCGCTGGACCTTGTTCCCTTTTCTTGAGCTATGAGGGCTTATGGCTAAAGTGAAGGATAGGATTGAAAGAGCATACTGTTGAGTTACAGTTCTTGGGAGCTTGTAAAGATCCTTTCTAAGTCCCCATTGCTCCTTACAGAAACCTGACAAAGTAAATTTTTGCCATCTCATCACTTCTCTCCGTTTCAGTCATCAAAGCTTTGAAACACTGAGTCCCACTGGATGGAGATTGCTGCAAGCTGCCAGATGACTGAGAACCCACAGCAGTGCTAGTCTTTGTGCTGCCTGCCTCCAAATCTCTCTATCCCAGCCAAGAGCTAGGACAGGGCTGACACGTAAATGTAGCTCGCTCCAGCATCAGACCTGATCTATACAGAGGCAGTCAATATAGAGACTGACACCACTGCTGACAGCCCCACAATTAACTGTATGCAACAGTTCCCCCCTGTTGACACGTGTCTCCATAGGTAACCCTTGGCCTGATCCAAGAAGCTGTGTGCATGTGGGGAGAGCGGTGCTGATTATGATTTTATTGAGAGTGAGAAGAAAGCTTTGCGCCTGTCGGTGGCATAGTGGAGGAAAACAGCAACTTCCAACTCCAGCACAGTAAATTCCTCTACTCTCAGCTCACCCTAGCAATTCCTAGCAACACTTTGCAGACCCACAGATTGCCTGGATCTATCAAAAAAAGAAGCACATACTCTCATTAGGACTGATTACTGGCTTTTTTTGAGCACAGGGTATTTACAACGACAAATGTACGGTGTGTTTGTTAGAAATACTAGTGAAGATCATCTAACTCCTGATTGCCTTACATCTGTATTTGGTGTATCAGCACACATGTGATGAGTGGATGATTCACGAGTGATATTCAGTTGCCACACACCTCAGTGTCCAAGCACCAACTCTGATTTTAATGAGAAAACATGATGCTGCACATATTCTTTCCTCGTTATAATAAATATGTGCATGTTGTCTAAAGTATATGCAAGTGTCCAGAATCCGGTTGTTCTTAGGGTTCTAAATTTAGGCTCTCACCAAGAGCTTCCATTCCCAGCACTCCGTTCCAGTCTCCTTCCCTGATTTGCATGACTCTTCTTCCTGACTCCTCCCGGTCATTTCTGCTCCATATTTAGCCACATATCCCAGATCTTTTTCTTTTTTCCACTAGGCTCCTGCTCTAGTTTCTCCTACCTGGTTGTCCCAGTCAGTTGCTGTCAGTCCTGTCAGTTTCCCGTTGGTTTTGCACTCACTTTGTTTTAAAGTTTGGTACTTTGTGATAACCCCAGCCACAGCAGCTCATAGTATCAGTTTCAGGTAGAGAAATTGTTCTGTGAAGTGTTAGCAGTGCAGGTAGAATTTTGATCCTGATGCTTTGGAGAGTTTCTGCTAGTAAATGCAAAGTAGTTTTCTAGTGGCAGTCTGAGTAAATTTTTCTGGAGCATGCAAACAAATATTCAAGTTTTCCCTTTGCAGGGGTGGATACTAGAAATTTTAGTTTTTTATGGGAAAAACCATGTAATTTAGATGAGACTTAGATAGTGGAAATATTTTGGCCCATGCACAACATCCATGCACATGCAAACATGAAACCTGTCTGAGGCAGATAAAAAGCAAGGAAAATTGTTGTTGTTAGTTTGATGGTAAGTCATAAGCAACTTAAAATGAGGATTATAAAGGGAAATACCAGACAACCTTATTAATAACCATTAATACCATCCTCGTCTATAATACATCCCAAGGTACACTATAAGAGCTTTAAGCCTGCAAAATCAAGCACTGAGAATTTAAGATGTGGTATTCTTCAGGTTGCCAATATAAAATTAACTTAGCTTAACATTAGGATATGGCCATTAATTACGAGCTTGTACAGTTTTTTTCCCAACAAATGTTTGCCTGATTTGGTGTTTGGATGGTGTGGGTTTTTGAATAAACAGCTATTTAATGTTTGATTTTTCCTCATCATTCATTTTATGGATCCATTCATAGTTTTTGCTCACTGCATTGAAGCCTTGCTATGGATGCTAGGTAGGATTTTCATCGTAGTATCTTAGGTTCACACATATTAATTACACTGTTTTCGTATTATGTTTGCCACATTGGTCTGGTTGTCTGTGATTCTGCAAAATGAAACGCAGAATTATCAACCAGTTTTGAGTTGGATACTCTGGGGCCTAATATCTCAGAGTACTCAGTGCTTGATAACAGTCCTTTACTTGGAGAGCAGAGTGCCTGCCAACTGCAGCTGCAGCTCCACACGTGTATAAATACTGTAAATCAAACATCGGATGTGTTGCACTGTGATTTTGAAAACTGGGGAACCTGCAACTCATAATTACCTGTGAACATCTCAGTTTCAGGCACAGGTTCATTTTATTTCACAGAAGGATTCTGTGGCAGGGGCAGAGAGAGAGTTTGATTCACCAGTATGTCAATCAGCTGCCTCTATCACAAGCTTGTCCTTCGTGACACTGAACGTCTCTCACATTGCTACAGACTTCCCAGCTTTGGCCAAGAGTGAAACAAAAGTGCTGGGGACAGCAATACAACCACTGCCCCATCCTGACTTACCCACAGAGTACAGTATAACCTCTTCAGGCTTTATTTTAGCAATTCTTAACTTTTGAATACTTAACTTTGCAATCTTTATGCCCATTTAATACAAGGATCTGTTTCATTTTTAAAATTAAGATCTCTTAGAGGTTCAAAATCTTAATAATTTGAACTGATATATTAATTAATGAATCGATTTGCAGATTCCCGAAAAATGTAATTGCACTTGAGGAGTGAACAGCTGTGAGATGGCTGAGGACTAGACCTTGAGTTTTCTCATATAAAGCTAAATGACTGAGTTGAAGCTTTAATGGCAAAATAGCATTCAGCCGTAACTACAGCTGCTACCTTAATTACAGCCTTACCTACAGCTAGTGCCTTCACTGCAGCCTTAACTACCCACTGCTGCTGGAACCACTTCTTCAGTCTCTCTCTGTCTTGCTTTTCTGTGCGATCTGTGGCTGCCACTTTCTCCACTCAGGATGCTCTAACATATGTCCTTGTCCTGAAGAATTCCCTTTATCTATTTTGCTACTCCTCTGGCATTCCCCTTCATCTCAGCCCTTTGCTACCCAGAATAGGGAGAAAGCACAGGCAGCCTTTTGTGCTAGTGGGTAGCTTCTGTCTCTGAAAGCTGGTTTGGGGATGGTGATTAGAAGCAGAGAGGAAGGGACTTTAGCATCTGAGCAACAGCAAGAACAGCTAGAAGTGGGAGGACTTCAGTGCACCTTTACAACCTCGTGTGTCAAGGTAACTTCAAGCATAGGAAAAACAGATGGAAGGAGACTTCTTGTTCCTCCCTCTCTGCAGAAACTCTGCCTCCAGCTGTAAGGCCTAAAGAACAGCACTCAGAGAAACTTTTCTTCTTCCCCAGATAATACCATCTTAAGGCATGAGCACTCATCTTTGATGGGACCTGGGAACCCATCAGGCAGTGTAACACATGATTGGTCACACTGTAGAGCAGGATCACACAGCTTTCCTTGTTCTTCTTGATCAACCAACTGCTTATCTGGAAAAGCAGTTACTGTATATTCCCAGATAAACCATACATGGACAGTTGATTTATGTGTGCACAGTGCAGGTCTCTCTTACCTGCATAATGAGACATGTAGGTCACAAGCACACCACAGCTGCACAGAAGATACAGCCCTGGTTGTCTCAGATCTACTGTAGCTGCGCTGTATCTTGATGCACAAAGATCAAGAACTACTTTTCTAGCTTCTCAGGGAAAATTCAGGATAGATACACAAAGGGTATATACATTTCTTTCGGAGTGCCTGACTAACCTGTCCAGGGCTGTCCTGGTTTTCGCCATTGCACTCTGGCGTATGTCCTCTGGTTGAAATCCCACGTAAATGCTTTGCTAAGGTCCCTCAAGATCCTTCAGATTGCTGTGTCCTAGAGTCATAGCTGTGAATGACCATTCAGAGAGCCCATCCTGCCCACAGGCAGACTAGCCTGGGAAAATTCACATCACCCTTGAAATAAACACTGCCAACACTGGTGTGTTTTTGCAGCAGTACCTGCAGGCAGCAACTGAATCTTGATCTTGCTGAGCGATATACTTATTTTTTATCAAGGGCAGATTGTAGCTTTTGCTTCACAGAGATGTAGCTGAACGATGAGGAGATGGCCTAGGGGAAGAGTCAGGGAATGTTGCTCTTGACACACGTATATTGAATAATTAGTGATAAGAGCCAAAGAAATATTCATGACTCTGTAGAAAGATAAATAGATTTTTGATTAAATTTGAGTTTTCTCTTTAAAGCAATTGAAGTTGCTCTGTGATTGACAGCATGGAAATGAGTTTTCTACGGATTCTGGCTGGCCAGAGGATCCCTTTTAGAGCTGTTAGCCAAGATAATGCTGCAGATATCTAGCTAGTGTGTGCTAGCAAGAATTCAGAATGGCTGTGCCAGAAACCTGTGCTCTCTGGGCAGTTGCAATGCAGCTGTTGAATGATTGAATCAATCCAACTTGTTCAAAGGATTTATTATAGCATTTTCTCCACCTATTCACCTAGATTTTAGCAGAATTTCCATAGTGCCTTGTAAGACACCTCGCAGATTCCACTGCACTCCAGCTGATCTCAGGAAGGTGAATGCTTTAAGTGCATTTGCTAGTGGGACACACAGATAGATATATACCTGTCTTGGGTTCTTCACAATGCTTACATTCTCCTTTTCAAGATTGTTAGAACAGGAAGCTGTCAAGATGATTACATTGCTTAGCATCCACAATTAAGAGTTATGAAATCTTTGTTGGAGTCATTGTATACAAATAAAAACTCAGAAGCACTCTGCAAATTGAGATACTGACTCTTCCAGTGCACCCCAGATGGCATGGCCACCTAAAAAGTACTGTGCTGAAGGATGGTGCTGAACTGTACAGGATACCATGCAGGATTTGGGAGGACTGGCTTCTGTTTCTATCTCAGCCACAGACACCATGTGTGATAGCCATTTAACCTACTATGTGTCTTTGTGACTCACCTTCTGTAGGAAAGGCAGTGGTAGCATTGTACCTGACAGAAGCTAAAATGCCTGCAAGACTGAGAAACTCAGACACACCAAGTGACAGGAGCTCAACAGTTACCTAGATTGTGTCTTCACTCCTTTGTTATCCACTGACATGTTTTCTGGTAATCCTAATGTGACTCAGTTATGTAGAACGTGTTAGAACTAGTCTTTGTATTCTGAAGTGACTAAACTGAGTGAATGTCCATGATCCGATGTAATTCCTATGCTCTCTCTGCTACCATGTGTTTTTCCAAATTATAGCTGCATTACTACCTGCCCTACAGCTCCCATACTGCCCTCTTTCACTGTTGTGTCTAAGCAATCTAGCACTGGTGACAGCTGGCTGTGCTTGTGCAGTCCTGGGTTGCAGTCCCAGTTCTGGTGCTGCTCCTTAATTCTGATTCATGTGTACCTTAAGGATGGCCTGTACACTCTACACCATTTTATGATATGAAAAAAAGACACTATCACTAGTCAAGCATTCTCACAAGAATAATTTGACTTGACTCCTAAAAGCTTGTAAAATCATGCATTAGCCCAGTGGCATGACTGTTTAGTGGTTAAGGCTTTGGGGTATTAAAACAAACAGTTGTAGAGTAGCTGTTGGATTGCTATGAAGAAGCAAATTCGCTGGCAACAATATACGTTGGAGACCTGGGAACATGTACATAACATTTAGCAATTCAGTGTCTCACTTTCTCTCTGGCAGTGGCCAGTGATATGCTGCAAGTCTCCCAAATCACCTCCATTTAGTCGAGCAATAGCAGTTTTATTAACATTACTGCCTGCTTTAGCTTTATTTCATTATTGTTGCCATTGTGCTCTTTGTTACTATAGAAGCTTTTGCCCGAAAAGGTTAAAGCCTTGTACACAAACTTTTGTGAGGTATGAAAGCTGTGGTGGCATTGCTCTTATTTTAGTCAGAAGAGTAGACTCATGGTGAGGTTCTGGTCACCTTTTTTAAACTGTGACCAGCCACAGCTTTTAAAAACATTAAGTAACCTTGTCTGTGTCCATAAGGCTGCCAGTGACAGAGCTGCCAAGGGAGCCTAGGTAGTCTATCCTGTCCACTAGGCACAAGTCCATTCTTTTTGGTCTCCAAAGGGCCAACTCTGGCCAGCTCTCCAAGGCAAGGCTCTGGTTTTCATTACCTGTTTTGACTCTTGAATTGAGGTTTTTAAAATCCAGTCTAAATTAAGATGCTTGGGATCACTACTGAGCAGATAGACCTGGTTAGAATACCTGTGATAATCTCTTTAATGAAGGGGGGGAATTAAATACTGTACTAAACTTCTGAATTCCACCTTCCCTAAAATTTTTGAGGGAGCAGCTGCATTTCTCTCTCCTTGCTGTCAAGGTAGCTGCAGTCCCAAGTGTACCCGGAGTTTATTATGATGATCTGCCAAGAGCTGTGATACCAAATCAGGGTGTTCCATGCCCATGGGATGATATTTTGCCATAATATAAGCGTAGTGTGTATGGAAATTCAATTAGTGGGCTGTCTCGCTGGGCATTAATGTAGCATCCTAGCACAAAGCTAACCTCACTGTGCTTCTTTTTTGCTCATTACTTTGTGAGACAGGTATTGCCCAGCCATGATTGCGTTTGTCACAAGAAACAAATGCACAAATGAAGACAGGCTCAGGGACTGCTGGGAGGTGTCAGTATAAACAATAGCATGATTTGCACACAGGTCTCAGACAGTTTGCATCCCTTTTACTTGTCAGGTTACTTTAATGAAGGCTATAAAATAAATAGCAGTGGCTATAATCTTTGGGAATTAAAATGATTACCTGGCAAGTCGAAGTAATTAACTATTCTCAGCCAGGAATCAAACCAGAGATATATGGGTAGAAGGATGCAAAAAGAATGTATTAACTCACTAGGTAATAGTACTACTATCCATGAGCCTGTTTAGTTTTTTTAAAAGGAAAAAAAAAAAATTACATGTTAAAATCATGTATTGGCAGCTTTTATGACCGGAGGAGTAGCTGAGAGCAATCTTAGCGGAAGAGATGCAAGACATGGTTTAGGGATGCATGGTTTTGGTCTGAAATTATTGTTCTGTCTTTTTTCTTACTAAAGGCTATCCAGTGTGTGCCTTCCTTCTAATTAGATACAAGGCCAACTTAAAGGGTGGGGTTAGAGGGCTGGAATTCTATGTAGTCACAGAATATGCCTGGTCTGCTCTCCCTTCCTTGCTTTTAAGCAGGGCCATAGAATTTTGCATTATGCTAGTTCTTGATTGTTTTCTGAGTTTCTTAGAAATGTGTTCTCAATGAGGTAAGGAAAAAAGTGCTGGTTTTGCACACTTACATTCTGTATAAGCGAGCCAATCATGATTTTGCTAAACAAAATGGAAATACACATAATCCATAAATACCAGGCTGTTACATGCTTGTTTAACTGTATTTTGTGTTTCAGATCACCACATTATGCTTGCCCTGAAGTTATCCGGGTAAGTTGGTTAACATTAGTATGTATAAATAGATTTTTTTAAACTGTCACTCACTGCAAGTATGCAGATGTACCCCCTGTACAGGAAATCTGTCCAAGGCAGACAGCATTCAAATGGACACAAAGAGCGTAACTACAGTTTTGTTTGGCTCAGCCCTGAATCAAGCATTGACTGTATGAGGGAAATGATCATGTGTTATTCTCACGGTACCCTTTGTGCCACGTGATCAGACAGAAATACACTAGCCTTGTTTAACTTGATCTTTCCATCCAGGGGATGCAGTCCCCTACGCTTTCCTGTCTCTGATGTAGCTGTCATTTCAGTAGCAGAACCAAGGTTGACTGTCACTGATGTTGGTTTCCGTTAAACAATACGAACTGTCCTTTCCCTCTGCTCTCCCTTTGTCCTCTGAAAATAAGTATCCAACGTTTCAGTGGCCAAGATTCCCCTCTTTTAAAGCATATCTGTAATGTAAAGCCAAGCAGGAAGCATACAGAAGAGGCTGTCCAGACAATACTATGAGTTCACAAATAATGTGACTGATGACAGGCTCCCTGAAGAACCAGGGAAGAGGAAAACACCTTCTTGAAGTCCTTAATGCACCTCTGACACTGTTTAAGTGCCAGGTCTAATCACTTGTGAATTGTCGACCATTCCTGCCCTGCTCCTGCTTCTGAGCCTACTCTTGCAGATCCCAGATAAACTGTAAACTGATGTTCATAAAAATTCAGTTAATGGGCTATGTCATGGCCTCTTAGTTGGGAAGGCCACCTCGGGAAGCAGGTGGCTGAATTGAAATGTGGGGTCTCCCATTCTCCCCTCTCTTGTTCTTCAAGGATAATTATTTTGTTTACTAGTGAGCACTCTTTTAAACCTCTGTGTCATTGCTGCGCAGGGAGAAAAATATGATGGAAGGAAAGCAGACGTCTGGAGCTGTGGAGTCATTTTATTTGCGTTGCTAGTGGTGAGTCATCTTCCTTGCACTATCCTTTAAAAAGAGAATAAAAATCCGAAAATGCTACTGTATTTAATGGTGATACTGTTGACATCATGTACGGACGAGTTTTCTTAGTTCCCCTATTTTTGTATTCCTCCGTTGCATCCTTTCCTCTTATTTCTACATCAGCCCCAAAGGAAAAGCATGAGGAAGATCTCACTTTTTCTTTGAAATGCTGCTGCCCTGCACAAGAGAGCATAGACAGGCATCAAAAATTTGTCTCCATAAATGCTCTTTGCTGTGTTGCGATATTGCAGCACATTTTTTGACTAGAAAGGATGTGCAGGGTTTCAGCTCGAGGATACAGAGAGTGTCAAATAAGTTGTTCTTATACGACTGGGTTTGGGAAGTGTTTGTTTCTTCTGCTGTATATATATATGTGTTTCATTTTCTTTATCAAAAGAAGATCTGAGTGCAACAATTTGGTTTCATGCAAGTGTTGAGCTACATTTTAATTTGGTACACTTGGGAATACAAAACTGAGCCAGTAGTACAAAGTTTAAATTAGTTTCCATCTGGCTCAGTAATCCTTTCTTTAGTATTCAAAATGTGGTATCTTGTAACTTTTCCTTCTTTCGACCAAAGTTGCAGTTCTCTATGGAATTTGTTATGATTTGCAGTGGTAATGTAATTCTTCTAAACATACAACAATTGGATGTCCAGCTGAAGGCAGATAGGCTTGGCATTTGTTACCACTTTCCATAGTATAATGTAGGAAAATATAGTTATGTTTACATAAGCATATATCATGTGCAGACTGAATGCTGTATAGAATAATAGATTTTATGTGCATGTTGAGTTTTTTATATCTATAATAGTTCAGGTGATCATCTACAATTATAAAAATAACAAGACTGAAGTAAAATTTTGCATTTTACATTTATTAGTAAACCTAATCACTTAAATGTTTTATTTTGACAAAAGCGTTTGTACAGTGTACAATCAGAGTTAGATACTGCACATTATTTTTTGTTTAATATACTGGAAAATTTTAAAGGATTTTTGTTTCAAAAAAATATGCTGATAATTTTTTTAATGGCCTGAATCAAAATACCTTGAAGTAATCTCAGTGTGGTGCTGTAATTCACCTTAACTGATCTTACTCTTTCTTTCTTTTAAGTAGTTATAATTCACTGACATTTCTGAAGTTTTAGATTTTTTATGCTGATGTTGCAATGGAAGTATTTTAACTATCTCACTAGGTAGCACCTGGTCATCTATTGCTCCTGAGCAGCTATTTTCATGGCTGATAAAATAGAACTGTATGAGCTCTTAATACAACTTCTTGAATTCGTAAGAATAAAAGAGAGAATGTGTCAAGATGGTTAGGATTTGTAGGAGTGGCTTTTCATTTTCAGGGGGATTCTCTGTCAAGATTTGGTGTCTCTCTGTTGCTGCATCTTCATCTGCTCCTACATATATACATGAGCCTGAGAAACGATTGAAAGAAGTCTGTTATTGATGGAGAGTGCAGGGCTCTCCAGTTAATTACGTCAGGACAAACCCTACAAAAAAGTCTCAAGCTGTAATAGCAGATGGTAGTAATAAAAGAGCTGTAGTTGTTACCTTCAGGAAATGCCACAAAGCAGCCTTGCTGACTTCATAGTGGTTTAAATTGTGTTAGCCAAAGTACTGAACTATCAGAATCGATTTTCCTTTAAGTCTGGAACGGTTAAGAAAAAAGTAGGTAACTCAGGAGACTGGTTACAGAAGAAAGGTAGGCTCTCTCTTCAAGGCCGCTTGAATGAACAAACAACAGTAAATAGTGCTCGGTAGCGGCTGCCATCAGGTGGGCTTTCTGAGGCTTCTGTAAATGGGGCTGTTGATCTCTGTAAACCATAGACACAGGATTGCTTGTACAGATGCACTACTCACTGTAGTAAGAGCAGTGCCAGAATCGACAACTTAAAGCTTCATTATCACAGCAGCTGACAGCTTGCAGCTTCCCACAGACCATCCTGGAAATCGAGGAAGCTTGGCACCTACTAGAATTAAGCAGTGAAAGCAGGAAGTGAGAATATCTAGGAAGGTGCAGACTTGCTATAAAAGGGTATCAGCTTCAGTCGGTGGAGTTATCCTAAAGATTTCAACTTCTCTTTTTCCTTTTTGTCCTTGCAGCAAGGATAGGTCTTTTGCTGCTTTTTGTGGCAAGCTGGAGATCTATTCAAAACGTAATTTCAGCTAAAAAAAACTCAAGCCGTTCATGTAAGTGAGCTACAGTAGGGAAGTAGTAGGAACTGATGACCTGACCACAGCATGGGAACTGGATGGAGTATATTAAACAGGTAGAATGTCTGTTGCTTCCAAAGGCTAATGCTAGTCAGGGTTTCTTTCTGCTATGTCATTTCACTGCTCCATCAGAAAGATGATGTTCTTTTCTGAAAGTCTCTCAAATGCTGTTCACCTCCTTTTCAGTGTCTGCAATAAATGTGTCTCAGGAAGATTAAAAATAAGGAGACGATAAACATTGCTGCTGTGAAAGTATGCCCAGGAGGAATACCAGCAGATCAAAAGCTTGAGCTGAATTTAAGTGAATCCAAGCATCTTTGGTGAATTTGCCTGGAAAGGCAATTTCATATTTTGTATTATGTTTTATACTGGTAGTCATTTTCTAATTAAAGGTCTAATAAAAATACTAGGTCCTCAGTATTGTTTCCTATATTGTAGAAAACAACAGCATCACTAAGAAATTATCTATTTTCACTTATTATAATAATTCATTATGAGCTGACTTCCTCTTTTCCATTCTCCCACCATGTTTATCCTGGCTTTTCTCCTTTTGCCCTGTCTAATTCCCTTTCGCTCATCTCTCCCATCCACCACTCTGTTACATCCCTGCAGGGTGCCCTGCCTTTCGATGACGACAACTTGCGGCAACTGTTGGAGAAGGTGAAACGTGGAGTTTTCCACATGCCACATTTTATCCCCCCGGACTGTCAGAACCTTTTGCGGGGGATGATTGAAGTGGATGCCTCGAAACGTCTCACGGTAAGAAGGCATTTGCTGCGAGTCACGTGAGCAGGGTTACATTTGTCCGCTTGTTGCAGTTGAATAACTAGCGTAACTTGCTGATTTACTGCCACTCCTGCATATTTTCTCCTGAGCAAAGAATGAGTGGAGTTGGTGGAGTCCTTGGCAAGAAGTTAGTTACTTCCTCTTTTGAAGGGCAGATTACCTTTGTGTTTCTTCTCTAGCCTCATAATTCTCCTTCACATGTAACAGTGGCATTTGAAAGAAATCCCTCATACCATCATCACAGTGCTACTGACCCATTAGCACATTTTGGAGTCCACCTGCGTTGTCTGGCTCTCCTGGCTGGTACAGCAGTTTGTCAGGGACATGATCTAACTTGCTTGACGGTCAAAACTGTTAGGACTGTTATTTGAAGCTTTGCTGTTAAACAGACTATGCTTTTCTTGCATTTCTGAGAAAAGTGGTGGCTTCTCACTTCATGCCATGCAACCTGAATTGTATTTTACCCTGCATTTGCTCTGCGTTATCATCTAGCAGCCTTCAGAGCAAATGTTTTCCAGTCTGCTCTTTCATCTTGTGCCTTGTGGTCCTGAGCGTGATTAGGTCCACTGTGTTGAGCTCCTGGCATTCAGCACTGAGTCTTTGCATCTAGTATACATCCCATCACTTCAACAGAGACCCTGCAAGGGTAAGCACTGTGTAGTGATTGTATCCTCCATTAACACTGTCTTAATGTTTTGAGGAATTAAAAAAAAAATAGCAATTAAAATAATTTTAGAAAGCAAGATTGCCTGTTTGTCAGTGGAGGCTTCTGCCTTTATGGGTACATTGCCCTTGTAAATCCTGTTGTCAGGCTGTGGTGATGATTTTGTACAGATTTACTAAGCTCACAGATTCTGAGGGGGAGTATGTATAAAGAAATGTAAATTTAAAACTCCTCCTGGGTTCTTCAGTCTGCTAAAATATTTATAAATAAACTCTCATATCACTGCTTGGCCTCTCTGCTGAGATTGCTAACAACAGCATCAGTCTGTGCCAGCTGTGATGGTGCTTTTGGGATGCAGACACCTGTCTGCTAAGAAGTTAACTGAAACTCCCCTCACGACTCTCTTTACAGTACTACCTGACAGCTGCAGCTGGGTTTTTCTTTCATTCATTACGAAACCAGGTCATGCTCTGTTTGGTGACATAGGTGAAAAGTTCTTCCTGCTATTACTGGTATCCCTACTTTTGCAAACTCAGTAGCCATCATATTTGCAGTATATAAGTAGCACCACTTGGAGAAAATAAAATTAGGCACTTTAAATGGCCCATTTTAAACAGAGCTTTAAAGAAAGAAAGAACATTTTTCCAAGTATTTTTATGGAAGGAACACTGCAGAGGTTAGGGCTATACACTGAGACGTGAGACAGCTGTTCTCCATGACTAAGAAAGTTACCAAGTTCCTCTCTAGCTCAGCTTCCTTTCCATAATATAAACATAACAGTTTTTCTGTTGGTTTTTTTTTCTCTTAAAGGTCTTAGTGCCGATGGTTTGAGTATGTCAGGGAGCGGATCATCAGATGTTAGATCTTCTTCTTCAGATTGTTTTGACTGAGTTTTTCTGTAGAACAGAGTCCCTAAACATTTTGAATTGTGAAATAAAGCAGAGAATGTACATGCATGAGAGAAAAAACGGTTAAGGTAAATCAAGATCCTAGAGTGACACGCACAGCTTCCCCCCTCCCCTCTCCTCCTCCCCTCCCCACCACCACCTTGATCAAAATTAAGTTCTTATTTCCTTAGGGAGGGAGGAAAAAAACAGATCAGTTAGTTATTGACAAGCACTAACCAGTCAGTTGTGAATAAGAGTTTGAAATAAAACATATTTGAGAGCTGGGAGCTGGGAGGAAAAATGGATAGCTCTTTGCTATTAGCTGCAGTCTTATTTTCATTATTTTAGGGTCTCTCAGCTTGCTGTCCCTGCTGCTGTCACACGTCTACGCTGTTAGCGTGGCAGTTGCTTAGATTGCCAGGCAGAAGGGAGCTCTTTGTTTACTGCACTGGAGCTGGGAATATATAGTTCATTTTGAGAAGAGATCTGCATTCTATTTTAGCTGTGTCCTGTGAAAAAGGGTATAAATGTGGGTTTGTTTGGAAGCCTCTATTCCTAGAAAATATCTCACTTGAATCAATTTGATATTTATACAGACATCTGAGTGAAATTGTGGCTTGGGTACAATAAGTACAGATGTAGCTGTTACCATTACTGATCATTTGCTCAATCTCACTGGTGAATTCAGCAGAAGAATACAGTGAAATGTAAGGTCACAAGAATTTTTTTCTTCTATTTTTCCCTTCCCTTCTCTGCTTTGTTCCTTTTCTTGATTTTGTCCCTTTTCATCCAACTGCATTTCCCTCTTTGCAGTAATTGCCATTTCACAGCACACCCACACCTTCCCCAGTCCATCTGTTAAAATGATCAACAAAACCAGAACTAGCATTCACGTTTAACTGTCATCATTCAGCTTTGATATTAGAGCTTGAGAGGATTAATGGAGAGGAGGGTACTCAGAATTATTGTTGCTGACCCTTTCCTGCCTTAAGAAATAGGCATTACCTTTCTTTGTATGTGATTCATTTGTGGAAAGAAGACTTTGTTATGTCTTAGTGGAATATTGTTCACGCTCACCATATATTATGTGGCCTCAAGTATGGTTAGTGGGACGTCCTTGACCACTCTCCTTTACTGGGCCTGTTTTACTAAACATGCTTTAAAATAAAAGATTGCATGTTTTTCTTTCAGTAGACCTCAAAAGTTGATCCTAGCTGCTGGTCGTGACATTTCTCACCAGCCATGTTCATGAAAGATGAGATCAAACAAAGAATGAGTACTAAGGTGGTCAGCATTTGAGAGAGCCTGTCTGAATAGCACAGCCTAACAGAGCTCCACTTAGTCTACACAGATGTCTAAGAAAGGTTGTACTGGTTGTCTGCATATTCATTAGGGATAATTACTAGGGAGAGAAATATTATTTAAACTAAAGGAAGATACTGGCACAAAAACAAATGTATGTCAAATGGCCTTACATGAAAGTAGGCTAGAAATTAGAAGCAGCATTTTAGCCATATTAGTGGGGTTCTTGGACAGCTTTCTAGTAGGAGTGGTGTCAGGAGGGAGAAGAGAACTAGTTTTAAGTTTGAGCAGGTTTATGGAAGAGAATGAGTGCTCTTGGTGTCTGCAGTACTGCAGGATGAGGTTTCTTTCAGTTATGTGCTCTTTGGAAAGTGAATATGTTTTTCCTTGTAGGTTTCAAATGATTCAGCATCTCTACAGCAGAGAATTACAGCTCCTGTAGTGGAATCCATTTGCATTCTCAGCTGATATTTTCTTCTACAGAAACTCAAAGGCAAAGCAGGGAGAGTGAGGAGCTTTTGGTCAACTTTCCTTTTAAAGATGGATGAGCATTATCAAAACTTTGTCTATAGAGCGAGGTGGATCAGAGCAGATATGACAGAATAAGCTATTCATATAAAGCTGTTATTCTTCCAGTGTTGGCTTTTTATTCCAGAGTAGAATGACTTGTCTTCCATGCTGGGTGTCCACATAGTCTGAAATACCTGTCCTGGAATATTATCCAGCTTGATTTACACACATTTTCAGAATCTCTTCTCTGCTCTCTGATTTTGTTTTTTCTTGGGTCTAATGTGCACTAATGATGGACCACAGCATCTGAAGAATGTTAAAAAAATGAACAAGGGAAAACTCATCTGATTCCTTCTTCATTTTTCTAGAAGGTCTTACGGTAAGGTGCCTATCACATCATTTAAATTATCTTACTTCACCACCTGTAGAATGGAGGTAATTGTCCAGTTGATGTATTTAGGCTGTAAGCTTTTGTTTGCCAAGGGCCTATTCATGCACCATGCACTTAGCACAGTGACACCTTGCCCTTGTCAAGGTCCCTGGGGGCTGCTATAGTATGGCTGCTACTACTGACACAGATATTGGTTCTACCAGTGCTGTTTGCACTGCCAGCTTGAATCCTTTGGTCAGGAAGAGCCTCTGTCTTGGCATTATGCAGTGGGTTTAAAGCTCTGACTAGAGGATCTTCTGAATGAAGAAGATTCATCTGAGGTCTGGGTAAATTTAGTGCACAGATGAATTTGAGACTGTTCCCTTTCTGGACAGGGAAGTTTGAAATTTGACATGTGTTTAAGCCCAGAAGCCCTCATCCATATCCATGGACTTTGAGAAAGTTTTTCTGCTGGTCAGAACTTTTTAGCTTGGCAACCGCTCTGTTGAGATCAGTGCTGAGGATGTGGACAGCGCTGTCTTGTTTTCCATCTGCCTGTCTGTCTCCATCTGTTGTTCCCTGCCTTAGAACTCAGACGTAAGCTCCTTGGGAGAGGAGACCTCTTTTTTCTGAGGAGCTTGTACAGTTCTGTATCACAATGGGTCTCTCATCTGTGGGCGGAGCTCCCGGATGCTACTTCAGTATAGAAGTTTAATATGTATTGGAAGTATTTTTATGTAAAACCATGGTAAAGGAATTCCCCCTCTTCCTCCGTTACAGCATTTTAGCCTGCAGAAGTCTCTTCTCTGACTGTGCTTGTGCAATGGATCTGAGCATGTTTTGTTGTTTCAGAGATGGCGTCACGAGACAATTGCCTGCGGTGGCTAGGAGATATTAGGAAGCAGCATTTTTACAACTGCCATAAATGGCATTAAATTTGGCAAACTCATGTGCAAACAGCAAGAAGAACCCTCTGGGAAGGGTTGTTAAATGCCTTCGTCACTTAAATGCATTTAAACATTGTGTTTAAATGAAGGCAGGAGGAGTGAGATTAGCTCCCACTGTGTATCTCCCTCCCCTGCATTGCATAGTATAAAGCGTACAGACTTCTCCTTGTCAAAACCAATCGCCCTCCCATAACCCTCCTGTCACTTTAATGCAGATGAAAAGCAACAAAGCATTAATTAATTACCTTTAAAAAAGCAGTGAAGATGTTGGCAGCAGCAAGCACACTTGTAAGAACATTTCAATGCAATTACATTTGAATCGGAATAGAAATTGGTTTCATGGAACGCTTTTCATATCTGAGATATCCCAGCATACTTCACAGCAATGATTTTGATGTGGATTGAATGGCAGATGTGTAGGTAAACAGCAGCTGTGAGAGCTCTCAGACACCTTCGAATGTATATCAAGGTGCTACGGCGCTTCTCTTTCAGAAGAATGCATGGATTCATCAGCTTGAAGGAGGTTGATCAGCAGGGATGGGCAGAAGGAATTTCTCTTTGACATCTTCTCTGAAGGAGCCCAGAGGTTCTGTGACTAAGACATGCCTGTGACTCTCCTTGCTTCCCCCTCTCTGACTCAGAAAATGAAGTGCTGTTGTCTGCTTTGCCGTGGCGTTTCTGCATATCACAGGCGCAAGTGAACAGTGTGGCCCATGGAGACAGAAAATGCAGCAGGAGAAGCAAGCATGAAAGAGGCTTGGACATCGCTTAGCTGTATCATCTGCATCTTGTCTGAAGTCATTAATGTCTCTAACCCTCCATGTGGTGTATATGGAATAATGAGTAGATAGAGTGGTTTTACCAAGCAAAGGAGGTACAGTACACTCCTTAGCAGATCCTCACAGTACTATGGACCTGATATGTAACCATGCTAAAATCCTGTCCCATGGAAACTGTACAAAATAGGCTCTGCTTATGTTCTGTGTTTGTACCTCAGCTTGCAAAGAACCAGGAGGAGAGGGGCTGCATCTCCAGGCTGTTAGAGGAACACTGATAATATGCATCTTATCTCCTTGAGTTAAGCTGGTCAGTGGAGATGGCAGCATGTCAGGAATATTCCACCTTTCTCTTAATAATGCAGGGATGAAAGCACTACCTAATGCAAGGGGAACTGGGTTGAAGGGGAATTACTGTGGCAGAGATGAGGCCAGAGCTGGAAGCTGTGCAAGTCTGCCTGGGCCCATGGATGTGGCAGAGGGGGCACTGGTGCTCCCAGTACCTGGGCTGGTTGGAAGATAGCTAGATATGCAGGTGCCAACTGCACCTCTGATGGGACTGTTGATACAGTCTTGGTTTTAAAGGAGGCTGTTTGTCTCTCATACTGATCCCTCCAGCCACCTGTCATGCTTTCCTAAGCTGCATTCCCTTGTTTCTTTGTTTTCAGGAAAAGCCCTGTCTCACTTAAAAAATTATCTCATATAGAGCCGACCTCAGATCTTCCTAGTTTCCCAGGCATGGAGCTGTTGTTCCACAGCACAGAGGTCTCTGATTCCTTGCTCTCTGTGGCAAACACCTACTTTCTATCTCTGACATTTTGTTTTGTCTGTTCCTCTTTTTTTTTCTTTTTTTTTCTCTCTGATTGTCATTATTCTGGAATTGAAGTGGAAAGTAATGAGCAGGACAGCTGATTCCATTCTTCCTGACCAGTTTAATGGGTCTGTGATTTCATCTTATAGCTGTTAGCAGTTGCGTTTCCTTCCAGCTCTCCCCTGCCTCTCACCTGCATGTTGCACAAACACAAGCCTGTGTACAGTGAGTGTACATATTATTCTGCACATACAGATGTGCTTCATGATGAGGAATATGAGAAATAATGTACACATAGTGAATAATGCCTGGACATCTATAAAAAGTTCCTTTTTACTGTGGTGATACTTCAAAAACAACAGATTAAGAAGGTTCTGCTGTAGATATGTCATATGAATAGTTTGTTCTCTCTGTTGTTAAGAGTTTCTCTTGGAAAAGAGGTGTTACTTTCTCTTCCCCATGCTTATGGAAAACATGGTCATCGTGTAACATTTGCTGGATCTGCCTTCCGTAAGTGGACAGGGCCACTGTTCAGCTTTGATCAGTCCTTTATTACTTAGTAAAATACTGACGTGTGAAACAGGAAAGAGGGAAGTAAAAGAAATTTGCAGTCTGGTGTTCAGGTTACTGGAACAATAAATGGTATTATTTTGACATATAACGTTATTCTACTTGGTCTTTAGATTTTAATGGTAAATGTGAAGCCAGTCAAGAGTGGGTCCTGGGAGAAGGTCATCTCATACATGCACAATTTATTTTGTTTATTCACGTTATGTGTTTGAACCTGTTTCTATTTCCTTCTCTCTCTCTCTCTCTTTTTTCCAGAACTAAATTAGAAATTAAGTTTATGTGTAAAGTGTCAGCTATTGTGCACATACAGAAAGGAGCAGTTTGTTATCTTCAGTTAGGTTATAGAGGGGAAGGGCTTAGGAAGTGGGAAACTTAAATTGCCAAAACACTTGCCTGTGAAGCCTTGTACTTACGCATTTTCCTGGGATGTGCTCCTCACTGATTCCTTATGTCTGGAATTATAGTCTTATTTCCAGTGGAGTGGGTGAGGATGAGCATGCTTTTTTTTTTAACAGTATAAAGTTCCTGTGATTTGCACAGATCCATCTCTGGAACGTTGGACTTACTTGAATAAGCCTGGAATAAGGATGTCTTTCTGTTTTACAGCACTAATTCCTTGTTTTCTTCTGCTTCACAGCTAGAACATATTCAGAAACACATATGGTATATGTAAGTAACACTTTTTAAATTCGCTTCTGCATGCATTCATTATTGGTTCTGTTACGGGAGCTGGTATTCTAGTGATCTCTGAAGAGAGAGACTAGAGTTCGAAAGCAGCTTTCATGCAGTTGGAGAAAGGGACAGAGGACAGAAAGGCATCTAATGTATTTTTTACCCTTTGCTACTCATATCATTTCATCTATCTATGTATCAAGCCAAGAGCTTTTTATACAGTGGCTAACAATTGTTTGAAATAAGACATTCAGTCCAGCAACTTGCTGTGTTAAAAAGATACCTGCAAACGATCAGCAAAAAACCCCCCAACTAACAGCCATATTTAGTGTGCTATCCAACTGCTACAGACAATCCCTTGTAATACCTTCTTGACAAGAAAGCTTTCGTTTGTTCCTTCTTGGCGTCTTGGCTTTCCTCTGAAGTAGAAACAAAAGTGATAAGTAAGCACCTGTGAACAAGAGCTTTTCTGTCTCATAATCCCTGCTCCTTCGCAGCAAGCTAAGAGGCTGCTTCTGACCTTGTAACCTGTTGATGTGAGAGTAGTCCTGTGACCTGATTAAAAGCAGCAGTCTTGACAGTGAAACAGGAGGTCTGTGAGGAAAGTACGTGGCTGTCTAGTGGTTTGGGTATAAGGAAGATTGATGGCTTTTAAAAGTGACCTTGCACTTCGTGTAGCCTCAATAGTATTTCAAGAAACCTAAGTAAATGACCTTTTTTTTTTATACTGATGATAACTTAATCAAACTAAGGAGAATACTTCACATATTAAACAAGGAAGTCATGCTTTGGTACATGCTTCTCAGGGTCACCATACAGGTTCCCCAGGTGGGTGATAAGGAAAGTCCTGCCTTCATAATCCTATCATTGCTCTTGGGAAATACTTGAGGATGATATGAACTGATATTTAAGCCTGTCACCAGGAAAAAAAATACACCTTTGTTTTGATTTGTTTTGTTTTCTCTTATTCTATCTTATGGGCAATGTTCGCTTCTGGATTTATCTGACTTCGATGGGACCTGAGGGCATTCAACAGTTTGTCGAATTACATGTTTTTTTCTTAGTTCACCTGAAATGGTGGCAGCACTCTGCCCATGGCTTTTTCATGTACTCTACAGTTACCAGTTGATATGGCACCTTTCTATACCAAAGAAGGACTGGAGTGTTGTTTGGTGCAGATATTTTTTTTCAAACTCTCACGGATAAATGTAGGAGAAATCGAAGTGAAAAATCTCTAGTTGTAATCTCCGAAATACTCCTCCTATATTGTCTTACTAGCAATTCCGGAAGTAAATAGTGTTTATATCAGAGTGGACAGCTGATCCCCTCTGTTTCTTCATGGAATGAAATCAGCTGACTTTCTCTGTGCTTTGATCAGAACTGGAATAGGAAGTAAAACTAAATATCATTGATCAAATATTGTTATTCTAAACCTGCTCAAGATTTTTGCCTGGACATTTTCACCTGTCAGAGGACTGTTGTCCCAGGCTTACATGCACAGTTAGGCAGGTGTTATTTCATTACTGTATTATAGATATAGAATGTGAAGATTTTTTTCTTTGCAGATATAAGTGTTGGAACATTTTTATGTACTTCTCAATGAAGATCAGGCTCTCTGATGACTGACACAGTAAACAGCTTTTTACCCCAGTAGAAATAGCACCTGAGGCTGTTTTCAGAAGTAGAAACTGAATTTTGCAAAAGCAAGTCTCCCCTAGACTCCCAGTGTAGTTAATACAGAGGGAGAAAGGCTCTTCCAGAAGTCTGTTCAGATTGCCTGAAACAAAGTTTCTGCTCAAAGTAGCTTTTTTAATGAGTCTCTTTCTCATTTGCTCTATACTAGCCGTGGGTTGACTTAAGAAGGTTAACCTCCTTTGGCTAAATTTCGTCTGTGAATAACCCTGCCACCTCCAAAACTCAACTACTTTCATCTGGTAATGATTCACAGCCTCTTTGCATTTATTTTACTCTATGGCTGTTTTGCTCCATCTTTCATTTTTTCTTTATTTCAAGTAACACTATTATTCTATGTAAAATCTTCATTCTTTGTCACGTATAGGTTACTGACCTGAAAGTTGTACTCAGAACATACAAGTGATTTCACTTAATTCTTCAAATAAATTTTAAGGCTAGTGTAAAACAGGAAAATATTTAATTACAGACTAGGAAGAGGAAAAGGTCTTGAAAGTTGAAATCACAATTCACAAGCCTAAAAAAAAAGGGAAAAAAGGAACCAAAGAAAAAACTTTCATCACCAACCTCCAGTTCTTCTTGCTCCCACCCAAATTATTTCAGCGAAGTTTTTAAGCCTTTTCAGTTGAAATCATTTATTTTTAACTCAAGTGCAGGTTATCATAAATCAGCAAATAAACAGCAGTTATTTCCATTTTTTTTTTGATAAAGCAAGAGGGCAAATAAAATTAGCTGTTATTGTAAATACATACTCCTATAACACGGAGCTAATGCCCTAATCGTGAAGGTACCAACTCTACTAAAATCAGAAAAAGAATAACTGTACTGGTTCTGCTTTGCTTTGCACTGATGCAGATGTGCATCTTGGTGAGATTCACGAGGGAATTTCATGGAGAGACTGAGAAAGTCCTCCCTGGTCTGGAATCACAGCCATTGTGTGCACCGATCCTCACAAAGGAGGATGGGTTTTAAAGCAGCAATTACATTCATGCGGGCCTTTAAAAAATATACGTGATTTGCAGTATTCATCGTGTGGTATTGTTTGATGTGTGTGTGGGCTGAAATGCAACAAATTTGACACTCTCTGCTAGACTGAGAATGGAGCAGGCAATACAGTCATGCCAATCGCAGCCCAGACCCGGTGATTTTCATTTCCTGAAGCACTGAATTGGGCTGCCAAAGGACGAGGCGCCTTTTTGCAGATTTTGTTTGTACCTGATGAGGAAGTGTGAAAATTCCTGACTATGTCTGAGGCTGACCAGGTGCAGGGCATAAGGAAAAGCCTCTTTTCAGTGCACAGAAGATGGCAAGCTGTGCTCTCTAGAAATGGCTCCCATGCTGATTGATACAAAAGAAGCTTGCAGGTGATACTCTGCTATAGACTAAGGTGACTAGTAGGAAACCCGGATTTGTTGGAAATTTTCAAAAACAATAATTCTTCTTAATCTCTTTAAATTACCTTAAAGACATCTGCTTGTAACATAATGAGTGATTAAGTCAATACTTTTCAAAAGTGAACTGCAGATCATTAAAAAACACTCAGCTGCTGTTCAAAGGTCTGTCCTGCAAGAATTTATCTTAATGACAAGGTCATCACTGGCTTCAATAGTGCAAGGTTATGATCTAATTGTTGCTTGTTACCTGCTGAGGGCTCAATCCTGATTCTAAGACATAGCAGCATTTACCTCTGAAAGACAGGGCACTCAGGGAATAAGATGTTTCTTTAGTAGAACAAGGATTTTTGAATCTGGCCCTTAGATTCAGGACCATGTTGTCATTGCAGAAGACATAGACACTTCTGCGAGACTCCAGGGGGGTGTCAGAAGCTGCGTTTTAGTGGTTTGACACACCAGAATGTCTCCCAAGGAGCAGAATCTTTCTCCGTCCTCTATATTCCGCTTCCAGCCCCCTGAACTGAATAAAACTGAGCAGGGTGTGTATGAGTGCTCAGTGTAAGAGACGTGGGATCTGACACATGTTGTCATGACCCGTCTAAGGTTTACCAAAGTCTGACTCCATGACATGTATCCAGGAAGGGCTGAGCATGTTTTCACTGCTACAACAGAAGATATTTCCGAGGAGTCTTTCTGCAAGTGATGTCCCACAAACATGGTTAACAGAGCAGGTGCCTCACAAGTGCATTTCAACTTGCTGAAAAATAAATTGCAAGTAGCACCCAGCAAGCTTCTGTGATTGAGGTGTAGCATGTAACTGTCCTGTCCTGGCATCAGAGCCCTGGCTGCAATGAGTTAGTATTGCCTTCTTACCCTGGAGGAGATAATCTGCATTGGCTCTCTTTTTCGTATGCTGGCTGAGACCTTGAGCTCATGTGTATGAACCTACCAGAGCTGCTTTCTAACCTACCCAAGAAAAATTAGGGGCATTTGACTTGAAGCTCCTTTTCCTGTGTAGATACTTGGATAGCTCACATCTAAGCCCAAAGCATTTTAAGCTTTGCGAGTAAGTTCACAAGTTGTGTTCACCTTATTTCTGCCAGCATCAAAAGGAAGAATCTCGTGCCCAAACACAGCCACATAAACAGCAAATACTGACATCTGATGCATTTTAAATATTCCTGATTCCTGTTACCGACCCTGGGAGCCTGGAACCAATAGTCACACATTTACATCACATATAGGAAAGGGGGGACCTCATCCACGGAGTACGAAAACCTCAGCATCGGAAGTGAGTACCTCACCTAAAGTGTATAAAAACTCGGACATCGCACAAAGCATCCATTGAGAAATAGCTAAGATTCAGAGTAGACAGTTTCTCCAACTAAAATACCACCACCACCAAACCCACCTCTTCGAGTGGATAGAGTTTACATAAATTGCTCCCAGCTTACCTAAATAAAATCAAAGGATGTTCAACATGCCTGCAATACATATCATTCAGTCGGTTGCAGATACCCTGACACCTTGACCTCTTTCTTACAGTCAGGGCCTTTAATTGCAACAAATAATCAGTATTTCCTGAGTCTAGTGAATGGGATGAGATAATTATGCAGAAAGCTTGTGTTAACTAGTTTTAAAAGACTAATACGCTCTACCAGTAATGGTGTATACCTAGGTCTGCCAATGACCTCGGGCATCACACTTGGGCCACAGTTTTCAAATCTGCATGTCTGAAGAGAAGCAGAGATTGTCATAGTTGGGTGTGTAAATAAACAGCCTGGTTTCCCCAAAAACCCTTCAAAGTGTGTTAAGTGATGACCTGAACACTGAGGTCTCTTAATCACATTGAAAGCTTTATAGAATGAAACTGCTGTAATGCTGGTTATAATCAGAATTTGTGAAAAACAGCAATGGTTTATTTGCAGCTCCTTCTTTGAAAGATAATCATTCAGCTTGCACTTTTCAGCCTGATAGCCTGAGGTCTGGCCTGCTGATACAACAGCATCTCTAAAACTGTGTAGTGTTTTATAAATGTTTGGCATTAGGATGCTGAACAGCTGCTTTAATTATGAGGGCACTGGTAAGTGAAGTTCCTACTGCCTTTCTGGCTGAACACAGACATTTCTCATTGAAGACCTGAATCCACAAGGTGCTGGTCACTCCTAGCCTTCATGGCAGTTTCTTCCAAAAAGAATATCTGTCTGGTTGCTAGCTCTGGTCTCTCAGTGGGAATTTAACAAGCTATTTCCATCTGCAGGCTGTGTTTCAGAGTATGGATTCATTTGTGACTCGTGTTTCTTTTCTCTCCTTCTTTCCCTGCCCCCTTTCTCTCTCTCATCTTCTTTCTTCTGCAGAGGGGGTAAGAACGAGCCAGAACCAGAGCAACCAATCCCTCGAAAGGTGCAGATTCGTTCTCTCCCTTCCTTGGAGGATATTGATCCAGACGTGTTAGATAGCATGCACTCGTTAGGCTGCTTCCGTGACCGAAATAAACTCTTACAGGACTTGTTGTCAGAAGAGTAAGCACTTGCTCAGTCTTCGTATCAGTTGGGTGTCCATGGGCTGGGATGCTTATAAACCTGGGGAGAGGTAGAGATCGCTGTAACATGTCTCTTGCTGTGAGGGACCAGTAGCAACTTCTCACCCTCTGGCTGCTCATTTGCTAGTGAGGTGTTGGGAGCAAGCACTGAGCTTTTCTTGCACTGTGTGTCAGAAGCTCACAGCCTGACCAGCAAGGCATGGTGCTATCACTTCCCTTGTTGCCAGGCAAGGTCACTTCATGAAAAGCTGGACCATGCAGTTCAGATGGGGACAGATCATTGCTGTTGTTTGTGTTGGATATGCTTTTGTTGGAAAATTTTTATTTATTTCAAGCTTATGCCTGAGAGCTGGTGTATTTCCTAAGGTGTTAAGAGGGAAACGTAGTAGAAGGAGCGCTTAGAGGCTCAGGAGACCTGTCTTGCTGCCACTCTTGGTTTGGACTTCCTGTGGACACATTACCTCATCTGTCCTATGCCTTGTGTGGAACATGGGAGTCGTATTTCCTTTTCTCACTAGCTGCTTTTTGGAGACGGCAAGGTTGTCAAAAGCTTTGTTTGTTGTGTATTAGGTGGCAGGTGACCATGACCATTTCCAGCTTATTTAGAATAACTGTGACTGTTTGTTTGATGAGAAGGATTTATCTACACGTTGATGTTTTTTTCGCTTCAAATTTAAAGATTTTTTTTCTTTTTTTCAGAGAAAACCAAGAGAAAATGATTTATTTTCTTCTACTTGACCGGAAGGAGAGATATCCTAGTCATGAAGATGAGGATCTTCCCCCTAGAAATGAAATAGGTACTACAGATATGACCTCTGTCACCATGAACCAATCTCAAGCAGTTCTTCTTCACTTTTTTTTTTTTTTTTAATATATACCCAAACCCTAGCATCACTGTTACCTTCCCACTGAAATGGTGTACAGCACTGGTGAGAATCCTCAGTCTGAGGCAGGCAGTTCTGTGGCTAAACTCGAAGGCTTCATTTTTCAGGACATGTCTGTCTCACAGTGCAGAAACATCCAAGTTGACCTTGAACCAGATCTTAAAAAATATCATGTGGACCCTCAAGCTGGCTCTGTGCAAGAAGATGAGGTTTAGAAGCAGTATCGTCTAGTGGCAGAATTTTCTAATTACTGATCTACATGCAGTATTGCAGAAATGCTGCTTCTGGACTTGAGCTAGTTAGACTGTGTAGCACTGCATCTCTGTGGAGTTACGTATGTACACATTCTCTTTTCTGCAGGTAAGTATATATGCTTTTGAAAGTATGAATACCACCACTTACCTGTATATAGTGCATACCTCAAAGTCCCATGTATTTAGACTATCATAGAAATATTTTAAAAGCTTAATATGCAGTAAGATTATATATCTGATAAAGCTCTTGTGGTGCCACTTTATTCCTGAAGAATTATTCATTAGTATTTTATGGTACTGCTGATTGCCAGGGACTTCACTAATCTAGACAACAGGAAAAATGCTTCCCTAAGGAGCTAACTATATAAGTGACTCTTGCTGTGCAGAGTTACAAAAGTATAACTAATAAAGGATTAGTCACTTCTGTCAATGACCTGAAACAGCATTTTTACATAGTAGTGTTGTGATTTTCAGGTGTTGTATTTCAGCACTTTGAAGGCTAGAAGCAAAGTGCTCTTTATTTTGACTGGAAAAACTGGAATCTCCAAAGCCTACAGGGCAGTGGTATATTGAACTGTTAGTTTGTTAATACTCCATTGGATTATTACCTTATCCATGTTCCAGGCTCCAGGCCCTATAATTTTACAGGGAAATCTCTGCTATGGGAGAAGAGATGAAAATTCTTAGTCAACACGGTAATTTTTAAACTCTAACCTGGATGGAGCTATAGAGGGCATATTAGCAGGGATTCTGATGGAGATGGGTGGATGTGCCAACTGCAGGTCCTGTAGTCAAAAGCCCCTTGCTCAGTGCAGTTTGTCACCTGGTTTTTCACTGATCAGCTTTTGACTCAAACAGATTACCCTGCCATGTAAGGACACCAACATCTTGTTTTAGAAATGCTTTTGTCATAAGAAAGAAGCAAGGTAACTCTAGAATCTTCATATCCAACACGTAAGTGAATAGGTAGCTATGCCCTAAATACAGCATGTATCTCTCTTCCACATGTGAAGTATTTTCATGGTTTGAACTGAAATATTATTCTCCGCTTTTGTAGTTTTTTGTACAAGGAGTGAAAATGTTCCCCAACAGGGAAACAGTGCTCTGAATGTATCATTGTGCCTCATCGGCACATTTTAGACTCTTTAGGCATTATTCTTTGAGTGTTTGTAGGTTGTATTTCCTCTTCCACAGGGGGTTTCCACCTCCTCTGTTCCCAGCAGTATCTCTGAGAACATGGGGCAAGGTTTAATTAAGAGCAGTCATGCTTCTGATGAATATCTCATCATTAGCCATTAGCAATGGGCTTGCACAAACAAAGAAGAGTAGAGAAAAAGTAACAAATTTAATAATAGCAGCTTGAAGAAACCATATTCATGAGAGTTGTGAATTGCCTGAGCTCTTGCCAAAAAAAAAAAAAAGTGCATCTCAGAGTATTTTGCTTTTTACTCTTGCTTTTCATGTTAGGTGTCAGAAAGGATGGATGCAGGTAAAAATATGGTCAGCTCAGACTAGCACTCTCTTCTGGTGTTCCTTTTGTCTGTTTCAGCTAAATGAAGCTTTCTCAAAGGGCCAGGGAAGGGGCACCCTTACCATCTTTCGAGTCCAGCTCCATTTTCTTTACCTGGAAACGCAGAAATGAGAAACTTCTCAGTAAAATGAATGAATGTCAACTAATGTCTCCTTGAGGAAAAGGCTTTTGCGGGGTGGGGTCTCTTAATAAACCAGGGAACAAGAGATTGGGCCAGAACAGCCATATAGGATATAGGTGCCTCCTCCAGACTCAGAAGTTGAACCTCTATTTCCCACCTCCCAGATGAATGCCTTTGTAATTGAATCATTAGCTATATGGTTCTCTCTTCCTCTGTAAAAATCCTTAGGAATGGCTTCATTTTTTTGATGTGAAATAGAAGGAAAATGCAGCCTCGAAAATATTACAGATCCAGACTAGGACTTGATTTTTTTTCCGCATGTGAAATATTTCCAGAGAGTCAAGAAGAGAGGGGCAAACACTGGAGGTTTTCCTATTTTTAATTCCTGTGCTTTTCCTATTTTTAATTCCTGTGCTTTTTAAAGAAGATATAAAATCTTCTACTGCTTTTATATGAAATCACTTCAGTCTTTGTGGCAGGATGGCTGTGTATTTAAATATTTCTTTAGAATCTTTAGATTTAAAAGTGATGACAGACTGTCGTTTCTTACTCAGACCATTTTAAAAAATATGTACAATACTGGCTACCCTCAGGCATGTGTAGTGTAGGATTGTAGCCAGTTTTAAAGAGGAATCAAATGCCTTTATCAGAAACTCAACCACATTCATGCAAGCTTCTGGATGTATTTTCCATCAAACTTTTGTGAATTGCTGTTCTTGAATTTATAGGTATGTTTCACTACCTGCTCGTTTTGCTTAGTCTCTGTCTTTGGTAGTTTAAAATATAGATTGGAAGTCAATATCTTCCAGCATCTTAAGCAGCAAGCACTGATATAAAAGAACCATTTAGCTTGTTAGCAATATCCTTCTCGTCCGTAATTGTTCTGTTGATTCCCCCATGGTCCCTCTAGCTACTGTCCTTGTCTCAAGCTTGCTCTTTCTGATGGCTGTACAAAACACTGTTATTCAAGTCTTTCACTAATTCCTCTTCAGATTTCTTCTTTGCTGTCTTTTAATAGCCATGTTATATTTGGCCTGTCACTTTTGTAAGTGTCACTCCGCTGAATTTCCGTTTGCTGAAGTCTTCTGTTTTGAACATGCTTAGATCAAATTGCTTTTTTAAATATCTTTTCATAAAATGTTTTTCTTGCCTTTTTCCATCTTTCTTGTTTAGATTCTGTTATTAGCTAACATTGATGCAGCCTGAGCTTACTGATCTCCATTCTTTTGACATTAGCTGCTTTCTTCATCTTCCTTCTTCTTCCTTCTTTTTCCTTTCTTTTAAACTGCCCTTTTCCACCTTTCTTTCTGATGTCTGATATCCCTCTGCAAAACTTCTATCAGCTCTCTGTAGTTGGTACCAAACGTGATTACATTGTCATTATGTGTGTTACTCAGCTCAAGTCACACTTCTGATACCAGCAGTTGTTCTGTGGGATGAATTTTTTCTCATTCTTTGAACTTGTTTAAAGAAGCAGGAGTTTGAAATGTCTAAACCTTGTCCCAGTTTACTTTTGACCACTTACACCTGTGCAGCTGAAGTCACCCAGTATAACTGCTTTATTAGGTTTATCTCCATTTGCTTTTCCCTCAACTTTATGCTCTATATATTTTTCCTAATCTGGAATTAGTATTTTCTACTACCTTTTTATTACTGGATGTAGTTTGAAATGGAGTGGGATACAACTGCTTTTTTTCTAATTAATTTATAACAGGAACATTATTAGTATTAATACAAAGAATACTTGGGTTATACAGTAATGGGGTCAGTTGTTATCACTAGCCCATTTGCATTTGAGCCATCTTTGCTCATGCTCATTTCAAGAATAAGCCCTACCTTAAAGGGATATTGTTCTAAAAAAGCATGATGTGAAAGGGAGAAGAAACAAGCAAGTAGATGAGGGGTGTGAGGAGGGCAGGATAATGAAAATAATACCATCAGACTAGGCAGTAGAGGTAGAACTGTCAAATTTGATATTTCTGGTTTTATAAAGGAGTTCTAGCAGAGGAAAAAGCCTTAGTGGCTGAGCACTGTGAGCTTCTTTCTAACTGCAGGGGTGAAGGATGCCTTTTTTTTACAGGTGGTCACTCTCCACTAAAATTAAAAACATGTCTCTAAATAGAGGCAGGGAACTGAAATAGTCCAACCAAAGAAAAGAAAATCCTGGGTTTTTTTTTCTGCCTGCCTTCTTTTTACTCTTTTAGTGGTATGAGTGATATTACGAATAAAACATCTCAGCAGGTCTGCATTTGCTTCTCTGCTTCACCATGGAGGTTTGTACAGTTTGGCAAGTCACCTTGTGCAATGCAGTTTGTTATCTAAAGACTCCTTTCAAAGCAATTTAGGTATTCCTCAGAACCTCAGTAAATGTTTGTCAGCACCCTTAGGATAGAATTGCCTGTAAATATCTCATACCTCAGTTTTCACTCTGCAATGTGAAAGTTGCACTTCAATACCTCATAGAAATGTTGCACAATAAAAAGTGTAAAGCACTTCAGTTACTACAGCAGTAAAAGCCATATGATGACCTCTGAGATAAATTTTAGTAGCTCTCATTGGAGATTCATCTCAGGTAGACAAGTATGTTTAATTTGTAATGCTGAAGGAGGAAAATATAAAGCAGTGGGGAAAACCTGAAATCTAATCTTAAAGATGCTAAGAAAGAGAATGTTTTCAGAGGAACATGCAGTTCTGAGTTCAGAGTGTACGTGTGTCTCTGTGTCACATTTAATCTAGCAGGGACACTGAAGGCAAGCTCTAGCAACCTGAGTACATATACAAGATCCCTAGATGGCTTATACTCTGACTAACAGCTTGTGCCGCAGCCCATGCTGTCATCTTGTTATTACTGTTATCAGCTTTGTAAGGTAATTTCTACAAGGTATGCTATGGTTCTACCTTTATTTTACAGTGCTCGTACATTCAGGGCAGTAGCAGTGCTCCTTCTCTCTGTAGATGGATTGCAACTTGTGTCTTAATGTTTGCAAATTTGGAAGAAGGGAGAGACTGCAAATGTACATCTCCATCATGAAGATATCTGTCTCTGTAGGGGAGGTGTGAGAGTGAGATCGCTGTGAGAGGATTTAACCAACCTTTGTGAGGTAAGTCACAGGCGAATTCAGCTGACAGCATTTTCTTTTCATAAAGATCCCCCCAGGAAGCGTGTGGACTCCCCAATGCTGAACAGGCATGGGAAGCGGCGGCCAGAAAGGAAGTCGATGGAAGTTCTCAGTGTGACAGATGGCGGCTCTCCAGTCCCCGCTCGCAGAGCTATTGAAATGGCACAACATGGACAGAGGTGGGTCTCTGCTTTACCCAGGGGTCCTGCCTGTCTGGGTTTGCTACCCCTTTTTATGTTATACATACAAAAGAGCTGTGGAGCTTCTCTGTTTGCACCAGCACTTATTACAACTTCCAAGCACATTTGCAACGTGATCTGGCAGCCAGCAGCGCTTATGCATACAGGACCAGAATTGTTGCCAGGGGCTTACGGGTTCTGTTTGCTTGCAGCTATTGCTCAGGAAACCACCACGTCCTCTGAGCAAGATTCATCTCACCTCTTTTTAATTGTCGAGAACATAGGCATTCACCCTAAGCTTGTGATACAGGCTATCACTCTAGGCAGTGGGGACAGATGAGGGCTTTGGAAGGTGTCAGATACATATGTCCTCTGTTCCAGCAATCTCAGACAGGATTAACTGATCTCTGGTTATTCCTCTCTGTCTCCATAGCCGACAACAGGAATCTAGATGACTATCTTGGATTAGGTGCCTGGCTTTTGGGCACCCGAATTTAAATGAGATGAACCCCAGTCTCCATGTCGTCAGAACAGCTTGAATCTGGAAAGCCCTGTCCAGACATCTGTAGATGCCTCTAAAATGTGCTGTCAGAGCCAGCATGCATCTGACCCACATAAATTACCACATGCATGTAAAGTGATGGAATTTGTATAGTTCTGCCTCTTTTCTATCAAAGAAAGCATCAGTCTTGTGGAGAAACAGCAGAGGAGAATGGTGTCTCCTCAAGGCAGGTTCTGGGAGAGTAAGTGAACAGTGGAAGTTCACTTAGGTGGACCATGGAAGTTGCTTCCTCAGTCCCTATGACGAGCCTAAGGGAAGCACGTGCATTTGGATTCACGCTTGCATAAATCAATCAATATAAAAGCACACTTCACATATATGTATGCTGATGATGCTGTAGCTTCTGTTTCAGCTTTATGACATGATTTTTTTGTTCAGCTCTTAAGATCTGCTCAAAAAGGGCCTGCTGTGCCCAGAAGCTCTCTTTGCTGACAGAACTGGGTGAATAACGTGAAATAATTTCATGTCTAGAGGCCCCTAGAATTGCTCGAAAGTTTTGCTGGCAACTGTTACAGTTCTGTCTACAATGAGGAAAAAGTGGTGATTTCCAGAATCTACTAGGACTTATTTCAGACTGGATGTGTGGCCTTGAGATACGCTGCCATAAAGATTTTTCATTGTAGTGTAGGTTGGAAACCTGTCTTGGATATGTGGTTTTCTTTGATGTGAGGTCTGGGTGAAGGAATTGTTCAGGACAGTGTACGCTTAGTGTTCCTCATAGTCCTCAGAGTGATAAGGTTGAACACAACATGGACAAACAGTTGCTCACTCCTTATTCAGCTTGCAGTGTTTAATCTGGTACCTGGTAGATGCATGGGCCATGAAGCTCCCAGACCCAGACGGAGTTGAATCACTTTCCCCACCCCAAGGCTGCCTGTGAGTTGCAGTACTCTGCAGCCATTTACAGCAAGTGTCCAACTGGGCAGAACAAATAGGAGGTGTTAGATTGATCCCTAAGTTTTCTGAGAGCTGAAACCAGCTCTTCCAGCTCTCAGCTTTGACTTTGGATTTAACAGTCTGAAGAGGCAAAGCTGTGTCTTGCTATCCAGAGTTTTTCTTTTGCTTTTAAATGTCTTACTCAGTTCTACACATGAGGGAACGATTGAAGTCAAAAGGCCTGAGGTGAGTTCAGCACAGAGACATAACCAGACTACGTACAAGTAAAGCAGGGCTTTGGCTTAAGGAGGAAGTGAAACCTGCCAGGCACAAAAGAGATACAGGGCAATGCATACCACAGCTCAGGGCTGGACATAAAGGTGTGATGAGGGGTGGAGAAAAGGGGTGTAATAACACCATGATTGATGATGATGGGCTTGGTAGTGCTTGTTTTGGAAGGGGCTAAAGGGAAGATGTTATTTTAGTCCATGTGTGAGCTTCCATAATTCATACCATCCACCTCCACAGATGACAACGGCACATTTTTTGTTGCTGGCAGCACAGTCATTTATAACATGAACTGGCTTCATTAACGAACATCACTGCATGGGGATTGTCTGGGGACGATGCATTGCTGATGGGACACCCATCTGTCAGAACAGTCAGTAACAAAATGACAAGTGCCTTCCACCAAGAGTAGGGGATTTTTAATGGCTAGTCACATGCTGTATTCCATGAAATGACCCATTGACAGTGGATTTTACAGCAGTAGGGCTTAGGTCTCAGAGATGGATGTTTTTTTAAGAATGACATTTTTTGGTCTCAACAGATGACTATTCAGTGTTTTTATCCCACAATACTAGGAAAACAGGGAAGTGGACCATGGAAACAGGTCTCCTGTTTAGATACAGAACACCTGTGTAAACGTCTGGAGACACAGAGCCGTTGCTTCTTTCTTGAGCTGGCAGAGATACTCTTCTAACCAGTGGGCAGAACACACCCATGTGTCTTGTGATTTAGTCCTATTGTCCTCTTTCCCAGTAGTAAACAGATGTTTACTTGCATAAAGGGGATTTATGTTTCAAACTCTGGTTTATGTGTCTGTTTGATGACCTGTGCTTTTGGTAACCGTGTGGGGACCCTACAAGTGTCTGGTCTTGGCTTGTTTAAGTGCATATCTTTCCATGAGATTTCAAACTTGTCAGCCTTCAATCCTGCAGGCTGAGAAAGTGTTAAGTGAAAAACAGAGTCCTTCGGTGACTTGGTTTTGGATAATAGAAGAGGGGAAATCAGCACAAAGGCTACTTGTTGAGCTTACAGACTCCTTGAAATTCTTGTGCTGACTTCTCCAAGTGTTCTTCATTGGGTCTTTGTATATGGCAAAGTTAGTATGCACAAACACCAGCCACCCTGAAACTGGTGACTATGTTTTGTTAATTCTTGGTTTTCTCTGCTAGTTGTCAACTAAACAGGTTCATAATTACACCTTAATTGCTTCTGCTGTTGTGGCATGCACACCTCTTAGACTATCTGGTATTTCATTGAAATGTCAAAAGAAAAGAGGTAGATTCTGAGCTTAGTTTAACACCAGCTAATTTGTCCCTTGTGCCAAAATCACACAGACTAGGAAGAATTCCATGGGAGCTAGAATCCCTCAGGGATATGCCAGAAATTTTCAGCAGCTCTGCTGTGAAAGTCCAAAAAATGCTCTAAAATGGGCTTCATTAACTATTCATTTTCTTCTGGTTATTGCAGTGGATAGCTTGCATGAAAGATCAGCTAACATTTGGAAGCAGTGTTCTGTGAAACAGTGAAGCATATTACCAGTGAAACATATTACAGAGAGCTGACTCTTCAGCAAAGTGTAGGGAATTTTGCTTCTAAGCTTCAGGGATTCAGACCCAAGATGAAAAAGAAGGGCATTTCTCTGTCCACTGAGTATAGGGAAGAGAGTTGGGAGTAAGCGGCAATGGACCCTACAAATTAGAATACAAAAACAAATTACTGTTCCTCTGAGAGGCTCTGTGGTCTGATTTTAACGTCTTCCCAGATTGTGCTTAGTGTCGAGGTCTTTGAGAAAAGTCTGAGTAATGGGCGCTTTGCAATTTGTGCCTTCCGGCATGTTCTGTTTTCCCTGGACAATGTGGCAAAGTAGATGGTATCTGGGTTTTCAGCTGGGTAAAGGAGAGTAGGGTTTACAAGTATGTGTGGGAGAAGTCGTCTTAGACCTCGGAAGTCAGAGGAAGATAATGAACTTCAACACTGTGTAGGCTTGAGCCATAGTTGGAAAGTAAAAGAAAGGGTTTTTTCAGAGCATTGCTTAAAAAGGGGAGGATGGGTTGGGGGGCTGGGTGTCCAGCATTGCTTCAGGTGACTCTCTTTTATAAATGTCCACACTAGTAACTCTGTTTTCTCGCTTTGTTCCTGCCATAGTAAAACAATGTTCAGTAAAAGCCTGGATATCTCTGAAGCCAATCCCAAATTCAACAAAGAAGAAAGGTATAAACACTGACAATATGTTCCTCTCCTCTACCTCACTGCTGAGACCTTAAAGATGCAGTACTTACCTTCTCCATGTGGGGAATAGCAGTTTTGTCTTTAGAGAGAAACAAAGAGGGTGGGATATTTACAGCCCGACACCACATGTATTTTCGTACAGTACTGTTCATTTGAGGCTATCCCCAATGCAGTCTGTGACTGTACCAACATTTTCCCCACTAAAATTTCATCCTGCTGCTACTGCTGGTTCAGTTCTGCCATGAGTGAAGATGCCCAAGGTAGAAAATGTGTTTGCCAAGACTCCTTTGGGAAGGACTGGAGTATAAAACACTAGGACAGCCCGGAGTGCTCCACTCCCAGCACTAGAAACAGTGACAACAGTGGAGGGAAACTTTGGAAATCATGTCTAACACAGCAAAATACTAAGTGCCTGGAGCTGAGAGACAAACTGCTTAAGAATACCCTGGCTGCACCAGAGAACTCAAGAGGAAAAGATGATCAAAGATAGAGGTTTGGGAGAATGATTCCAATCTAGCAGTTCAAGTGATAGATGGTGAAGAATAACAAAAAGGGTAACTCTCAACTGTGAACAGAGGCACAATGGAAGACATACAGGCCACCAGACGTAGGGACTTTAAGCGGACATGTGTGGGTCCGTGAACAAAAAACAAAGTTTAGACTTTTGGGAAGGTTTTTGATGGACAAGTATCGGTCTCAGAGGAAGAGAATTTTTCTCTAATGTTAAAAGCTGCCATCCCAATTGATACTTCTTCGTCAAAATGTATTTCTTATACGTTTTGGACAAGCACTTAGCTTACCCAGAGGTTAGGAGTGTTCCATATGATTCAGAAAGGGGGAAGCAGTGAGTTCCTTAAAAGAACCTATGGACTTGATGAACCATTCTTTCCATTTCCCCTTTTAATAGAAATCTTTCTATTTAAAGATAAAGGTGGCCTTTAAACTTCAGTAGACTTGTAGGATGTGTGAGAGACAGCCCCTGTTTCGGCCTTTTGCAGGCTGAGGCAGTCCTTTTCAAGTCCTGAACCTGCCACAATGAAGAACACCATGCATCTGCAGCTGAGATTGTGCCTCACACGATGTGTAAGGCACCGTCTTTAAGATGCCAAGATAGGAACAAGCATTGGTCCCAAACTGTTAGAAACCACTAAGTTTCACAGCCATGAAGAAGTTGTGGTTATACAGTCTTTAGTGGCTGGGCTTTCCCTCAACTGTTACCACAGACATGGAAATTCCTGTTCCTTTCTCTGATTCCCCTTATATTCTGTTCTTGAACATGTGGCACTTACTGCCTTAAAAGTTAATCTGAAGCTACTCCGAAGATGAGCTTTTCCACAGTAATTAGAAGTCAGGTCTAGTACAGGAAAAGGGTCTTTCAGCAAATGTTCCCAGCACCTTTCATTGTCTCTCTCTTTCTCCAGCAGCTGCTACAGCTGTGTTAAGAGCAGAGGAAATGACCCTTGAGTAACTGCTAGGAGAATTTCTTAAATACACACGGGCATTTTGTGTTCGCTCTCTAAGGTGGTGTTTTTCAGAGTACAGGAGGAGAAAGTTAGAGCACTGCACAAGGATCACCCAGGGTCTTTCTCATTGAAGGACCAGGCTGAATTTTGGAAGATCACGTTTGCAGTGGTCTTACCTCCCTCTCACTTCTAAGAGTTAGGATGAAGGACCTCAGTGTTGGGAAAGCGAGAGGACCTGGATTCTGGATCTGCACACAGCCACATGAAAGGAAGGGATAGGCAGCAAAGAGAACCCGAGCAAAATGGGGCCACCTAATCATGGTGGCCATTAATTTTTTGGCCAGTGTTTAATTATCCCACTTTATCATGTCTTTTTTAAAGGAATACTGCATCTTTAAGGGTCCCTTCCCTCTAGATGCACATGGTTGTCTTAGTAGCTGAGGCCACTGTCCCTTTCTTTTTTTTTTTTTCTTTCTTTATGACTTTCTCTTTCACCCCCTCTTTCAGTGCTTCTCTTCTTCTGTATCTGGGTTGCTGCAGCTCTGTAGTTCACTTGCTTCAGTATTGTAGGGAATGCACATGTCTGCGCTTCTGGGTCTATTGTGTCCTGGGGTTGTTCATTTTTTTTAAACCTCATTTCCCTCTTCCTTTTCCCTATTGTCAATTTGCTTTCCATTCTCTTTGTTAACCTCTTCAGTGCTTTCCCTGTTGGGAAAATGACTTGAAAGAAAAATTAATCAAGCTTCTTTCACCCATTTTATTTACATTTTAATATTCTGCATGTGTGAATATGGGTGTATTTTCTGTAGAAATATACACACACGTTCCAGTATACAATGGGTGTCAATTTGCTCTTTTCAGTTACATCATTGTAGATGGATTTGTACGGGTACAATTAAGGACAGTGTTTGTCCCTAAATATATACCTATATATGTATTTATATATTTATTAGGTCTTATCCAAATTTGCACTCCAGGACAGAATACAAGTGGAGTGTCACTCAAACACATGAAAAAGAGCTTACTGTAATGCTTCTTTCCACTTCTCTATCAATGAGTAGCACAACAGCTTTTTCTTTCTATTTTAACTATGTTTTAGTTTAAACTGTTCTCAAAACTGCCTTGTGTTGCCCAGCCCAGCATTTGCAATGTTGATGTAACCGGAAGCTTGGCTAGTTGCACTGAGCAGTAAACTGTGAAATCTACTGGGCATATATTAAATTTAGCATTTCTGTTGGTGACCATCTTGTGGAGAATTGATTTTCCTCACCCAGCCAGAGGTAGCTCTGGCAGCTTGGGAGCCTGTTATTGAAAATGGAGAGAATGAGAGAGAGAAAGAGACAGACAGGAAAAAAAGCGCTGCGTCTGACTTGAAAATAATTTAGCTTAACACACCAGATTTTTTTTTTATTTCTAATCTAATCTTTGTCAATGTGCAAAGGTGTTGACACTTTTCCTGAGTTTGCTTACCTGCACCCCTGAAAACTTAATAACCTGACCATTCTTTTTGATTTTGAATGCTTTGGTTAGTAATGAAAAATTAAGAATACTGAAGTTTTTGATTGTCACTAGGCTTCAAAGTCAACATGCTAGAGATTCATTGTGCTTTTAGAGCTGCTGTTTCAGACTCTTTTCAGCACAGCATTGATTTATTCTCCATTCACATTTGAAAGATTTTCTTTGCAACCTTTAAGACCCAGAGACTGAATTTATTTTAAAAGAAAAATGAGATCCTGGAGCACAAGAAGGCATCCACAGAGATAAGTGCTGGGTTGCTGAGCTGGTATGTTCTAGCTGATCTGAATTCCTGACTATAAGACCATCATGACTAATAAGCCAGTATCAAAGCAGATTCACAGCTTGAGCTGCAATCTTGTACCCTGGGCTCCCAAGCTGGCTCAGAAATGCATGCTTTAATAACCAATACATTTCACAGTTCATTCATGGCAAAAAAAGTACTTCTTACCAGGCCAGCTTGGGGGACAGAGGGACACTACGCTGAGCAAATAGGGGACAAAAAGAACAATTTCCTTGATAACGGTCTGATATAACTATGCCTTATGTTAGAGGCAGAAAAGAAATGCAATATGAAGTGTGAACCCCATTGCTCTGCTGACTACTTTAATTGGGGTTTGGCTGGGAGGTTTTTTTACAGCCTTAGTATGTCCCTCACCATATTCCCCAGTGCCAAAGTTGGATGTGTCTGCAATGTTGTGAGCAGGACAAAAGTTATTTTCTGGTAATTGAAACTGTCCCCCTTGTGTTCCTGGTCTCTGAAGATGTAGGCACCGGTGGCAATAATTATGACCATTCAGTTCGCCGAACAGTATTTCACTCTGCTTTTCCTACTCTTCTCTCCACCTGCCTCCACATCCCCCTCTCTTTCTTTCTCTCTCTCCCTCTCTCTTCCTTTTCCCTTTCCAAGGATGGCGAGTGCTGATCCACTGGGGTAAGCTCTAGTTTTGGATTATTCCTGTTGCGGGACCTGTTGTATCTTGTAGAGGAATTTTTCATTTGCACTTTACAAATAGAATACAGGCCGATATATTTCAGTGAATGAGGCTTTACAGCAGGGAGAGAGAGAGAGATGTGGGAAGAAGCATTTTTGATGCTTTTGTGTGTGTTTGTGAGCTTTTATGTTGGAGTCACACTCCATATAATTTACTTGTGGGTTCTTTTTTGTTCTCTCATTTGTCTCGCTGTTTCAATGTCTGTGGACACAGAGAACTATCCTCAGACACTGTGCAGGTACCAGGACACCTTCTGAGAATGAAACTCCCTTCTCCGTTTAGAACTTCTTGTGTCTGTTTGGTACCCTCCAGTTAATTTTGATCCTAATTTATCCTTTTTTCTTCTTTTTGTTTCAAGATGAAGCTGAATCCCATCTATGTTATTAAAGAAATGCTGGGTATTCCCTCTCTTTTTAGTAGATGTTTTCTTAAGAGGTGAACAGATAGCCCTAGAGAAAGATATATGTTCAAAGCTCTTTATTTTCAATAAAGATGATATAGGTACAATGAGGAATGCAGTCACGCTTCAAATTAAAGTTCCATTTATAAATACTTAACAGAAGGAGAATATTTTATTAATAAATGATTTAATAAAAACACTGAGATCACTACAGACTACAGCAAAAGCTTATTGAGAAGGTACATATTGAGAAAGCTAATTAGCACCAGTAACATTTACTTCTCATGTTTGTAGCATGCTTTACTATTTATTAATTCTTTCTAAACCATTTATAAATGGAACTTTGTCTAATTGGCCAATTAAGGAAGGTGGTGCTGTTTAACATCACCCTCTGTGTGCGCTGAAAGGAAGAAGAGGTGTGTTGCCAACACCTGCGGTCCTTTCTCTGTACCCTTTGTAAAGCTTCATCTTACAAGCAGTTATTAGCATGAGTAGACTTTCTGACTTAAGCATAAGTATTCCCAGTAAGAGGTGCTATAGTTGGCATTATTTCCACGGTTGGGACTATAAGACAGTGGAGCATCAAAGGTATTCAGTTCATATTCCTTAGATCAGGGAGCAAGGAAGCACGGTTTGTATCTTTGGGACACCAAAGAATAATAGTGATGAAATGTTGTAATGCACAGTGCCTGACTGCTTACCTATTGCATATTAATTCAGGTCATTTTCAGGGGTCTTACACCCTTAAATACAGTTTAGAATTTTTTTGTTTTATTTGAGTGAGCAAACAAAAAATTCCACCCAATATATGCTTGAAGCAAGTAAGAGGTTGGTTGGATATTTTGGGAGTGAGTTTCAAGATTACACATGGAATCAAACCAATTCAAACTTTCCAAGGCATTTCACCCAGGGACACAAGTCTAATGCATTACTGCACGCTGCATGCATGCTGCAGGCTCCCCTTCTTGGAAGCATGGCTCCAGCTTGACCGGCTAAGAGGCTGTATTCAGCACCCTGGTAGAATTGTGCTATGAAAGCAAGTTCTGTTGGGACTGCAACAAGGTACCAAAATCCCCTTTGATTGTAAGGAAAAGTATCTGAGATGGTTATTCAAAAAAGAAAAAAACGCTAAATCTGAGCCAAATGTTTAATGCTGATTGTGAAGCCATTGTACTCTACCGGTGTGTACTAGCAGATACACTGTTTAAAGGACTTGAAAATTAATCTGAGTGAAGGGCTGTGCGGAGGTGCTCTGCACATGTGCTACATGTGTAGTACGGTTACCAGGTCGGTTGTGCTCCTCCTTGTATTTCTCTCTGCCTACACCCCAGTAGTGTGAGGCTTCATCTCTTACAGCTCTCAAGAAATTCTGCAGTTCTCTGAAACCGGCTGGAGACTGGATTCCAGCTCCTCAATTTCACCAGTAAGAGACCACTGGTGTAACATGAATTGGGCCTCACATGGCTTCCCCTTTAACAGCAGCTGGTTAAAATGAGTAAAAAAATACTTTAAAACAAAGGACCTTTTAACTTTGATACTTTGAAGTATCAAATAGATTGAGTAAGGTATAAAATCATCACATCTACAAACTATAGCCCACACATGCACATTTCGTTTCAGTCTTTGGCCTCTCTCTTTCATAGCTCAGATGTCTCCAGATTATTGTCAATGTATGAGATAGGAGGAACAACCTGCAGTAGTCTCAGTGCCCACCTTCTGTTCAGAGTGCCCTTTTCATCTTCACCCTCCTAAACCTTGGGTCTAGCTCGCTTAAGGTTTGGTTGTTTTTTTTAATTCTCCCATCCAGGCTTAGCAAAACAACTATGTCACTTTGGGAGGGACTAAGGAATCTCTTCTTGTGTCTCTAAATCTGGCAGTTGAGTTTGCAGGAATGCTCTTTATCTGAGCAACTTCATTAACTGTTCTGCTTGTATTTTCAGCAACTTTTTGATGGCTTGCATTGAGTTAGTGTCCAAGCATACAGCAATGCAAAACACAGAGCAAAATGAGTCACACAATGTTCATAGTTTCGTAGATTGTTGCATTTAATATTAAGTTATTGGAATAATTGCAGATTTAATACTTCCAATGACATTTAATGCCTGTAGAGACTCTTAGGAGGTTACTCACTAATAGATATTTCCCACTAAATAAACTTAGTTCATAGCCATACAGATAAGATGATGTTGTATTTTTCTCTTCTTACAACACATAAGATCATCCAGGGTCTGCCATGCAAATGTGCTGCCTGTAGGGCTTCATACTTTCATTTTCTGGTGAGAAGGATAAAAATTTAAGTTCCCTCTGTTCTTTCATTACAGCATTTCAGCATAATGCAATGTTTTCATTACTTTCTTTTGGCCCTGTACCAGTTCTGTCCACCTGACTCTGAGATACAGGAGCAGTGCATGTGTTTTGTGGGTTTTTTTAACTGAATTCCAGCATTTTCCAACTGAGATGATCTTGTTGGGAGGGACAAATCTGTCATTTTTGCTTGTTAGCATTTTTGTAGTGGCGTAGAGAACCTGCCACTGGACTGAGTTTTTATAGCCAGCTTGGAAACGATGTCCCATTTGTGAAGGTAAATTATGGGAGATTTATTAAATTGAAGAAGATGCAAGAAGATCTCCTCAGTCTGGGTGTCATATCCCATACCAGCACTTTCTTGTAAAGAGTTTTGCAAATGTATAGCTCTCTTTTCACCCCAACGCTTGGTTAAACCAGGATGCTTTAAACTCTTTCCACTGCTCCTATATACGCTTTCCAGTATGGACAAACTAAAACTTGCTATAGGGCCTACTTTACTTCTTACCTATTTTGCATGTAAATCAGCAGCAGAAACAAACCTTGTTCAGTAGCAATCATGTGGATAGTGAATGTATTTCCAGGAGGATTTCACACTAACTCTCTCTTCTGTCCCCTACCTCAGGCTCCTAGGCTGTATGAAAACACAGTACACAACTACTCTTTTTCAAATATTGCTTCCAATAAGGAACTGGGAGTTGGGAGGTGGGACCTGCCATGTTTTGCCCTCCATGCGTGTGATCATTTTTGAAACAAAATAGGAGGCAATGGGGTTGGAAGGGGAGAAATCAGGACTGTTGAAAACACCTGATTGCAAAGAGGAAATAGCAGATTGGAACTTTTAATCAAGTATCCTGAAATTCAGGTGAGTGTCAGAGAGGACTTTCCCACCACAATTAAGAGTTGGTGGGAACAGCTCCTAGTGAGAGCTTAACTCCTAAGTAAGTGTTTAACTGCATCTCTGGGCACCTAAATGTCTTACACATTTGTCGGAGATAATCTGTAGGCTCCTTTTGTCATTTATGGTTTGGAAGAAGCTTTTCCTGATGATTCATACAAGGAAGATTTGGGCTAAACAGACTTCCGTATGCACAACGCATCTGTGTTGTGTTCAGCTACTTCAGTTATAGGAGAGGCACATAAAACAGCCTTTCAAAAGTGGAGCAGGCAGTTCTCCCCTTAAAATTACTTTGCATAAAGCTTTAAGAGTGCCTCAGATCTTGATGGTACAAATTTAGGTTTAATCTAGAGCAAAAGAACGCCAAGACTGAGCTTCTGGTTTTTAACTGCTGTACTATGATGGGCAGACTGCAGCAGGGTACAAGGAAAAATGTAAATGGGGAGTTTCTGCATAGAATGAGGGCCCCAGATGTTCATGGGGCAAATTTAGATTGAATCTGGCAAAAATACATGCTGAGACTGGGCTTCTGGGTTTCACCTTCTTACTGTGATGGACAAACTGCAATGAGATACCAAGAAAACCATCAGTGAGTAGTTTCTGCAGAGGATACAAATAAAGAGAACAGGACCTGCCATTGTGTTCAGTTGTAGCTTACTCTTTCCTTGGAAATATTTCCTCTTTTGCAGTTCACATATTTTTTAATAATTCTGCTACTCAAATTTATTTAATAATATATGTCTACCAGACCATTTTGGAAACTGATTTTTGTTTTATTCTTCTTTAACAGTAGAAGAGAGTAAACTGACACAGTTTACGGTCTAAATTTGTCTTATAGTCTTTTATGTATAAGCTGACATTAGCCATCTATCTGACCTATAGAAATTTGAAATATATATGTGTGTACACACATACAGATACACATACACACATGCATTCTGTTTTCCAAGCATATACAGGAGTTCACTTTTTCATGTTTGTTACCTGAAGGCAAGTAACTGCTTTCATGGGTCTTACCATAGGTGAAACATTGGTGGGTTTGCTATATTGACACGTTGCATGGTGGTCGTTGAACAACTAGGTTCTTGGCAAAGTCCTCTCCTATAAAATGTTTCAGTCTTCAAGATAAACTTTCTTTCTATTTAAAAAGGATAGAAAGCAGCTGCCTCTGGGGCTTACTCATTTACAGTCACACGAAGAGATTTTTTTTCCTGCTGGGCAGCCCTCCTCCTGAAACTTCTGTTGCTGAAATGTGTGCATTTGGCCTGTCTGCGCTTTCGGCATGTTTAGCATAGCACTTTTGTATGTCTTATTTCCTACAGCTGACATTTTTCTTAGGTGGCTGTCGTGGTTTAACCCCGGCTGGCAACTAATTCCCACACAACCGCTCACTCACTCCCCTCTGGTGGGATGGAGGAGAGAATCAGAAAACTCGTGGGTTGAGATAAAGGCCGTTTAACAGGCAAAGCAAAAGCCACGCACGCAAGCAAAGCGAAGCAAGGAATTCATTCACTACTTCCCATGGGCAGGTCGGTGTTCAGCCATCTCCAGGAGAGCAGGGCTCCATCACACGTAATGGTTACTTGGGAAGACAAATGCCATCACTCTGAATATCTCCCCCTTCCTTCTTGTCCGCCCCCCCCCTCCCCCCGCTTTCTGTGCTGAGCACGACGCCATATGGCATGGAATATCCCTTTGGTCAGCTGGGGTCAGCTGTCCCGGCCGTGTCCCCTCCCAGCTTCCCATGCACCTCCAGCCCCCTCGCTGATGGGGCAGGGTGAGAAGCAGAAAGGCCTGGCTCTATAAGCACTACTCAGAAATAACATAAACATCCCTGTATTCTTAACACTGTTTTCAGCACAAATCCAAAACATAGCCCCATATTTGCTACTGTGAAGAGAATTAACTCTATCTGTCTCATCCAAAATCAGCACAGCGGCCTTTGCTGAGAGCATAAGGATATTACAGTATAGGTGACCTTGTCAGCAAATAGAAGGGCAGTTTATTCTCCCTTGACTGGCCTCTTTTAGAGGGCACCCAGGCCGTTATCTTAATATTAGTAAAGTTGTCAACAACAGTGGAAGTCATTATCCATAGAGAAGACCTGGCTTGTTTAATGCAATGGAGAGCAGAGATGTGAAATCCATCAGTGAGAAGTTGGAAAGGCTTAAGCCAATGAGAGCTTTGATTTCAGTGGGAAGTCATCACATAGGAAAGGATTGTGTGCCTGGGTCATGGAGATTTGGGTTTTTTCTTAATATCTGGAACAATCCCCTACCTTTGTGCCTTGTACACACGGTGCTTTTCCATGTTGCTCATGACAGAGAATGTCTCATTCTGTGTCCACCAGCACTGAACAGAAGAGAATTATCAGCACCAACATGAATGTCTTGACAGTCCTTTTTGATTTCAGCAGTTCAGCTTGCACGGGTCAGACATGGGAGCTTCCATGTGCTTAGTGACCAAAAAGAAGGTAGCAACTTCCTCGAGGAAAAGGGATTATAGTATCCTCCCTGAGCAACAGCATTCCTTTGCTTTGAGGGTGGGACAACTGAAAAATGGTACAGTAGTGAAAGGAAAGAGTCATGTGCTTTTCCAGTGACAGCCTCCCTCTTCCTCCTCACTTCATGCCTGTGCCTGTGGTGGCTGGTGTTCAGGGTTATTACTTGTCCAAGTTTTCTGAGGGCTATTTTCCTTATTGTGTCCATTTAGGTCTCGGTCAATCAGCGGAGCATCGTCTGGGCTCTCTACCAGTCCTCTCAGCAGTCCAAGGGTAAGTGGTGCTGCTTCAAGATCTGTTGGTCCAATTCACTCACACATGCTTGATGCTTTTTGACATCTGTTGATGCAGCGCTGTGGCTCTTAGCTGGGATGTTTTGTTTTTCCTTGGCAGCTTGTGAATTTTCAGGGGTGGTGAGGGAAATGCAAGCAGAGCATTTCTCATACATGTTCCCTGCACTGTTAGTAGGGATCTCACTGTGCCCCTGCCCTTTTTCAGTCTCGTAAGCACATAGAATAACATTGCTATGACTAAACACTGCCACATCCAGCTGAGGTCTGCATACGGCGTGGTTTCAGACCAAGTATCAGGAACCATTTCACAGCTACCTTCAATCAGGTCACAGTAGAGCACCAAACCATGCTGGTATAACCAGCTTGATTCTGTTTGCCTCAGAATAGCTTGTAGTAGAAAGTCAGAGAAAATAAATTACACAAATTTGAGGGCTAGCAAATTTAAAAGAAAAGTAAGGAGTTGACTAAGATAAGAACGCTCAAGCTCCTATAAATAAGATACCTTCACATGCCCTTATTCAATACACAGTCAACGAAATGCTGATACTCAATTAATACTGATACTCAGCCAGTACAAAACATGCTTGATAGTACATCTGTCGCAAAGTTATTACAGTTTCTAAGTGCAGTGACAGAGGCCTCCCTCTGCTTGGTAACTTCCTAAGGGATAAGAGTGAGTATTCCTAGTGTGTGAAAAAGTCAGCTTGGTCACTTCAAGACTGCAGTCTTTACAAAACTCTAGATCTCATCAAGAAGTCTGTAAGACGGTGGCAATCCATGTTACCTAATTGTCTGGCCCAGAGCCTTTGAAGGATTTCTACATACTTTTCATGACTTCGTGAGAAGATACTATCCTCCATTGGAAATAGATATATTGATGTGTTAGGGTATGGATACACTTATGGATCTACTCAGGTATATGAAGGTAGCATCAGCATTCCAAGTATGTAAAATTGTAATTCCTCAGTAACATTGTGTGTAATTCTTATGCATAAAGACACACTGTCAGGTGTAAGTTTACAGGCTAGTAAAGCTTCCAGCTCCTTGCTTGATTGAACTATTTTCTGAAACATATTCTGGGTTCCTATTGATTGTTACCCTGTTTCGCAACTGGCATAGATGCATTTGTGGTCTCCTCTGCATCTTTAACGTGCCAGGAACCAGGGAAGATCCAGTTCCTTGTGTCTGCACTGGGACGCCTGGATCTTCAGTGGAACGAAGCAGAGGCCTGAGAACTCTTACACCAGTGCGAAATGGACTGAAAAAGAGCATGGAAACAGTCTTGTGCACAAAATAAGCATCCCGTGCAGCAAACCTAAATCTTGATCCCATTAATTTACCTCTGAGAATCAATTTCTGACGTCTTAGTAGGACTACATCAAAGAATGAAGATGACAAGATCTGTTCCATAGCTGCTGTACCATGCCATTATTACTTAATAGGCAGTTGATTAAATAGTTTTCAAAGGGATGTAGCAACCAGATGGCATTTTTAGCAGATCATAACGATATCAAGTCAGGTCAAATTTGAGGCTTAAAAGGAAATGTTGGAATAAAAATCATACCTTTTTTGAAACGTCCTTACCTATGCTTCTAATAGCACCTTAGATTATTGAAAGAGAACATACTTTAAAAAGCAAATATACATTTCGCTATATGCACTGTATAGGTTCAGTTCTATGAGGAACTGAATTTGGCAGCGACTTAAATCTCACAAGGTCTTGCTAATGGTGTTCCCTATTGCACCAGCTGAAATACGGATCTAATCTTGTTCTGTATTTCATTATTAAAAATGCGGTAATTAAGAATGCCTCTTCAGATTCTTAGTGGCTTAAGTGGCAGTTGAATTTACTTTATGTCTTTCAAATTTGATTCTCAAACCATCATACACATAAGATACAAAAATTGCAAGGAAATATTTGCAATCAACAGTCTTTGACTTTTATCCATTGGTGTCATTTGCAAATGGTTAATAGTCAGATGCTGATAGTGATAGTGACTTCTGTAAATTAACCACTTTCCTCATCTTTTCCCCTTCCTTTCTCATTGGTGATCAGAATTTTCCAACATGGCAGACTTTAGTTCTACAATCCTAATAATAATACAAATGTTTTGATGTAGTGATTTTCTTTTAATTTTTGGTGGCTTAACCCTAAGTTCTTTAAAGTAATTGCAAAACTTTGATGCAAACAATTTTAGGAATTCAGTCTTAAATACATTTCTGCATTTTTAAAATATGGCAATGTTGTGCTAATCCATCAAACCCAGAAAGTAAACTTACTAGCGAGTGTGCTTAACTGGGACTGAGATTTGAGGCATGGTTACATGTACATGGTATGTCTGGACAGTGCTTGATTACAGCTTTTAGGTGTTAAGAATGCATAATAATAATGGTGATAAATAATTTATAATAGTTTTTATTTAGATTTTTATAATTTCATAAAAATCTGAATAAGTGCAGACTAAATCTAAAGATCTTCAGTGGTGATTTCTAGTTTTACAATTCTGCCAGTACTTGTAATCTAAGATGTTAACAGCAGTGTTTTGTAAGGACATTCATTTTGTTTTAGATGTGATTTTTAGCTTGCTGATATCCCTTTGAAAGGCTTCTGTCCTCCCTAGTCTGTGTATTGCTGTTTGCTGTTGACACATGAATGGTTTCCCAAAATGCCTCTAACATATGTAAATGTTCTTGTTTGGGGAAAAAAAAAAATCATAATCCCATTTTGATAACTCAGTGATGGATTATGAATTTTGGTTGTCTTTTTCTTTTTAAACTGTGTCTTACAAAACAATGGCTCACCCCACCTCCTCCACAGAATTGGGACTTAGTGGCAAATATTGCTGTGACTTTATGACAGAAATTCCAATTATCCAGCTGTCCTTCGATGCAGTGAGGGATGTTGCAGGAGAGCATAAAGTCTGATGGGAAATATCATCTCTTCCCAGATAAACAAATTTGCCAGGCCTCTCTGAAGTTTTTGCTGTAGCTGTTTACAAATCAAACACCAACCTGAGTTCGTATTTTTCTCGTGGGGGTGTGTGCTCTGAAACCTCCAAGTGAATGCTGAGCAGTTTAATCTTCCGCGTGGCATCACTCTCCCTGTTCCCCCTCTTTCTGCAATGGGTGGCTGCAGCCGGGGTGTACATTAGCCAGAGTCAGGGGCAAAGAGGAAGGAAAGAGGTTCTGACTGGTGTGTGCAGTAACCTGTGTGTATCGCCTACCACTCCGTATGTATCACACACCTGTTTTGAGTTTCATCTCTCTGCTGGGTTTGCATATGGGCACTTGGAGCTGAAAGAGGTGGTCCCATTCTTGGCACATCTCTATTTGTCTGTGGCTTGAGTGGTTCTTCTTCCCCTTCCTCACCTCCCTACAGCATCGTGCTTCTCTCACTGCAGGGCAATCAGAACAATCCCAGAGAGATGGCATTTCTCTCTTCTTTTTTCTTGGTTATTTTCTTTCATTTTGTTTTTTTACTTTTTCTTTGTTTTAATTTTCGTTCTGTTGTTTTCCTTTGCTGACACGTGGTTGGTTAATATGATGAAGCCTGTTATGACACTGTTGTTCTTGCTGCTGCCGCTGCTGCTGTTGTTGATTATGCTGTGTTCCCAGCTAACTGCATGTCTTTTTTTTGTTTTTTGTTTGTTTGTTCGTTTTTGTTTCTTTGCAAAATCCCTCCCCCCACTACCCCTTCACCTCCATCTCTTGTGTCTCCTCGTGACATGGTACTGTGACTCGGATGGATTTTATTCTGACTTTCCTTTCTCTGCTCGCCCGCTCTATGCGTATTTCACTGTTTTTGATGTGCATGGACACTCTGCGTCTGTCTCGTAGCCTATCAGAAAGTTCTTCATCCCCCCTCAGACCTCCGACCTCCCTTTCTCTCCCCGACCCCAAGTCTCCTTGGACCCTGATGCTTGTAGGAACGCCTCCAGGCCTGGACATGTACTCCAACCAAAGCCAGCACTTCAGCCCAACCCAAAGACGCAGACTTTGCCATCCAAGAGCAAATTGGCTGAAAAACCACTCCAGTCTACTAAATCCAACCCACTCCCTACCAGCAATACCAGTGCCCCCTCTTCCCAGAACACCCCTGTGCAGAATGCTCAGGGCCGCTTGCCTGCTGCCGGCTTTAATCCACAGCTGGCTGTTTCTAAAGTGCAGACCAACCCTATGTCTCCTGTTAGATTGCTCCCTTCTAGTACTGACCCAAGCACCAAATCTATCCCCATCATACAGGTCACCCCTCACCCCTCTCCAAGGGGAAGTCCCCTCCCTACCCCCAAGGGGACACCTGTCCATACGCCAAAGGAGAGCCCAGCAGGCACACCCAACCCAACACCACCATCCAGCCCCAGCATTGGAGGAATGCCATGGAGGACACGGCTCAACTCAATCAAGAATAGTTTCCTGGGGTCTCCTCGCTTCCATCGCCGGAAATTGCAAGGTGAGTACTCACCCAGAGGTACAGGGTGCTTGTGATTTGGGCAGGCGTTCAGCAGCAAGTTGATACCTCTCTGTGACTCTGCAAATTTCATGTACTGTGGACTGACTATTGGTTCTGACAGTGAGGGCAATGGCATCAGCCAGCCCTAACCCAAGGCACGTGTGAGTCATGCCACTGCAGCTGCTCCAACAGCATCTCCTGAGCCCTCTTCGCACTCTAGCCATACAGCTCTTACTATCCCTGTTGTGGCTCTTAAAACAGAAGAAAATTTTATCTTCAGCTTCTCCACTCATTTGGTCAGCAAACCTAGAGCTCTGCCATTTCCCCTATGGGTGTACTCCGCTGCCTCTCTGTAGCTGCCGGCTGAGCCTTCTGCTGAATAAAGATAGCCAGTGGCAACAGGCTGAAATTGTCCTTCTGAAGCACAGCTTGTTTGATGCTTCTTTTACCTCCTGTGATAACTGGTAATTGGTGTAAAAATCTCCTTAATACAATCAGTGGTTTCATATCTGGTGGCCTGTTTGAGTTTTCAGAGTCTCTCAAGTGTTGCGATATGCAAAATTTTCTTATTCAAGCTGCAGGCGGCTTTTTGCATTCAGGCAAAGGGCACCCAAAGTCACATGCGTTATCCTGATATGTCATCATCAGCTATCCCAAAACCCTGTGATTTTATTGGTATGTGATCCCGTGGGAAAGGAGTATTACAGCCATAGGAGAGTTAGATTTTGAACTGTGATGGTCAGAGACATTGTCTCTGAGACGGTCAGAGAACTGCAGAGAATTTCAGCAGTGACTGAGCTGCATCCAACTGGGCTTTAAAGCAATTGTAAAGTAATGAAATTGGCACGGTGTTTTGGTCTGAACCAGAAACCATTGAAGCCGGTGCAAGATTACATAATGATTTAAGGAAGGGTAGGATGAGCCTTAAAATGCAGCGCTTGATTAGATTCAGTGATCTAGAGACATATGGCTAATGTTTAAAGGTCAGAATTAGTCTGCAGGGGCAGTGGGGAAAGGCAAGAGGGTGTAATGCCGGACGTGTGTCATTGGTATACAAGCAGAAAATGTGCTGTACTGAATCATCAATTTCTTTTCTCCCTCCCTCTCTTTGGCTGTGTGTGCATGGGCAGTACCTACACCAGAGGAGATGTCTAATTTAACCCCGGAATCATCCCCAGAGTAAGTAATTTGCCAGTACACTATGTTTTTTCCACCACATACCAATGTCATTTCCTTGCCTGAAGGTCATAGGGTGACATATTCCTTTTCCGGATCAGTATCTGACTGTAACCTGTTATCGTGTGAGTGGGGTATAGATGTGAAATGGTTCTTCTGCTAAAGACCCTGGATAAAATCTATACGTCAGTAATGGCAGTGGAGTCAGCAGGTGAAACAGTCTCCCGGTAACCACCTTAATTTAGAATCATAGAAGAGTTTGGGTTGGAAGGGACCTTTAGAGGTCTTCTAGTCCAACCCCCCTGCAGGGACATCTTCAACGAGAGCAGGTTGCTCAGAGCCCCGTCCAGCCCGACCTTGAATGTTTCCAGGGATGGGGCATCTACCACTTCTCTGGGCAACCTGTTCCAGTGTTTCACCACCCCCATTGTGAAAGAATTTTTTCCTTGTATCTAGTCTAAATCTACCTTCCATTAGTTTAAAGCCATTACCCCTTGTCCTATCACTACACACCCTTGTGAAAAGTCCCTCTCCATCCTTCCTGTAGGTCCCTTCAGGTACTGGAAGGCTGCTCTAAGGTCACCCCGGAGCCTTCTCTTCTCCAGGCTGAACAGCCCCAGCTCTATCAGCCTTTCCTCACAGGAGAGGTGCTCCAGCCCTCTGATCATTTTTGTGGCCCTCCTCTGGCCCCTCTCCAACAGGTCCATGTCTTCCGTGTGCTGAGGGCTCCAGAGCTGGACACAGTACTCCGGGTGGGGTCTCACGAGAGAAGAGTAGAGGGACAGAATCCCCTCCCTCGACCTGCTGGCCACGCTTCTGTTGATGCAGCCCAGGATGCAGCTGACCTTCTGGGCTGCGAGCACACATTGCCGGCTCATGTCCGGTTTTTCATCCACCAGTACCTGCAAGTGCTTCTCCTCAGGGCTGCTCTCAATCCCTTCATTCCCCAGCCTGTATTGATACTGGGGGTTGCCCTGACCCAGGTGCAGGACCTTGCATTTGGCCTTGCTGCACCTTATGAGGTTCACATGGGACCACTTCTTGATTTTCTCATGGTTTACCAGGTTTGTAACATGCTCCTTCTTGCTTCTTTTATTTGGTCGTCAAGCAGATCACTATTAGGAAGTGGAGGGGATAATCAATGGCTTATACGGGCACTGAAAAGTCATCTTCTTAGTACAGGAGAGTTTGCATCCTCAGGATAACATGCAGAAGCCTCTGCTAAGATAATTCAGAGGAATCTTTGGCTGTGATAGTAAATGCAGTGTTAATTCTGGCAGCAGCACTGGGACATGCAGAAGCTGTTTCATATTCACCAGACTCATTCCTAAAAGTCCATGTACATTTCAACCATTTCACTGCACAAATGTGCGTCATTGCATGGCATGTTTGGAAGTCCCTGCCAGAGAGTGCTGCTCCAAACACTTCCTAATATATGCAACAGATGCCAAATTATTCCTTTTTATTTTCACAGCTTGTGTTTGTGCACCCAGTGCCCATAGTCTTACTCTGCCAACCAAGGCAATTTGGTCTTTTGTCAAGATACTTGCGTGAAATATTCATGAGTCGTAGATGGAGATTTTGGGCCTAAAGTTTTGTAATTGATGACAATGGTATTGCCTTAACAACTTTCCCCAGACCTGGCATTTATCTGGTATAAGACAGGCACTCTGTATCTGATACTGCAGAATGGAGAGGGATAAAGACTTCAGGAGAGGGAGAAGTAGGGAATAGTAAAGGTTAGTAAAAAAAATCCAAGAAGAAAAATTGAAGAAGTTGTGTTTTCAACACTTTGGAGCATTTACTAATAGAGAGCCACAAGAGAATTTCATAAAATGAATGCATCCTTATCAAAGAAATACATGATACTCTCACCTCAAATGTTTTTAAGGCTGTTAAAGCAGAAAACCTTCAGAATTAAATTTCTCCTCTCCTCTCCTCTCCTCCTCATGCATGTACGTTGGCGGAAGTTCTTCTGTTAATTTATTGCCTTCTCTGCTTCCCACTCACTCTTTAAAAGCTGGTATGGAGAAGTAGTGCCTGTCATTTGAGGCAGTTTAGATGCAAGTCAAAGCCTAAGGCCCTTTTTTCTTTTTATATATAATTGCCAAATTAATGAGTTCAATTGGGCTGCACCCTGCAGTAAACATAATAAAAATCATAAAAAATAATGAACTGGATTATATTTTACCGATAGATGTCTTGTAGCTTAGTGCCCACTTCCACACGTCTTATTTTTTCTGGTATTTTCTTCCTTTCTGTAAGAAATAAGATATCTTTATCAAGAGCTGTATTGACCTCATGGATTGAGCGATAAAAATACATGTCCTTGCTCAGGTACAGCATTCTTTAATGACTGCCATTCATTTAACAAACCTGATGATTAGATAATACACTTTGACATGTCTGGGTAATGCTGCTCTTCCTCATATGAAAAAGTCCTAGAAAACTTGTTAGGGATGACATTTAAAGATACATAGCTTCAGCTGCTTTAAAACTGGAAAACTCCATTTGCTGGAGTAGAAATGCCATTATTTATGCCAAGCAGGTAAACCTCTGGAGGTTACAGATCCATGCGCTGAAGGACAGATAGGGAGGACAGTGAGGCTCTCCAGAAGGTGATGCAGTCAGACACTCCAAAAGTAGGAAAAGGGACAATATTATAGCAATGAAAAATTCAATATGAAGTAATAAAGCACCAGCCTCCCTTTTCATGCTAATCTATTTGTTTTTTCATCAGCTGGACACCTGATTAGATTCCCTAGAGTAGTCTACATACCCAGCCTGCCACACATATCTCCGATCTCCCTCACCCTTAGGAAGTTTGCCATGACAAGAGAAGATTGTTAATTTTAAGTACATTTTTTACTGCTTACATCCTAATCGTGTGAGATGCTAGAGGATCTCATTCAGGATGCTGAGGATCCTTGATTCATACTCATTTAACCCAAGCTAGTAGCACTTAACACCTTCTAAGGGGAGGGAAACCTTTATTGTGTCATTTTACTCCAAAGCTGCCCCCTCTTCTTCAGTGGGCCTACTCCCCAGGTGTATAAGCACAACTAGTTCTGCGATTTCAGGGACAAAAGTCAGTGCGTGTGTGCTATGTCTGGATTCTGTTAGTTCCAGGAACAGGAGAGGCCAGTGGCATCTATTCCATCTCACGCGACACTAGCAAAATTATTTAGTGAATTCCAGTGATTTACAAGTTGGCACGTAGCCCAGGCTATCAGTGAATGTTCCAGAGTCAGTATTATTGGTGATAACCTTGCCAAAGAAAAGAGCCCAGCTGGACTCTGGAGACTCCAGACAAAGTTTCCAAGCTGAACAGGAGAAAACCTGTTCTGCGGCTCTTTTAACCTGTGCTTGTTAAGAGACCTATAAATGAAGGGCCAACAAAACCATTAATGAACATACAAAAATGAAAAGCCGTATTTTAACATGGCAGACCTGCAATTAAATATGCACATTTTTTCCAGGCCCAGCTTCCATGTGTGGCTTACTGGGCCCCTGGAGTCTATATAGCTAGCTACAGTTCAGGTTATGATACATGCAAGCCTAAGACAACCAGCCGTTTTAGATGGATAACCAGGTGCTAATTTACTAATGAGCATAGACCCTTTACATGCAGGGAGCTATTGCCCCAGCTCTCCAGGGGCTCGCGGAGTTGTTATGGTGTGTGCGAGACACATGAGCTAATTAGTATGTAATTTCCTTTCACACTCTAACCCTGGCTCCTTAACGACCCATTTAAATGAGAGGCCCTTTCTCCTTACTGCTCCCTACGCTCATCTCTGGTTCACTGGCTTAGTTACAGTTGTCTATGAATATTTTAGGGAGTGACGGTTTTCCAGCCCACTTTAATTGAGTGAGGGGCAGTGGTTTACCAAATTACAAGTGAATCTCTCTGTACACTTACTTTCGGTTGCCTGCAATAAGTAGAAGCAAATTATTATTTGCACAGCTGAGCTGTCTTCCAGTTGTGGTCTTTCTACTGTGTGCATTAACTGGGCAGTGACATGACAGTTGTGTGGTTCATGCTGCATTCTGGAATGGGGAATGAGTGCACATTGCTGGACACTGCTGAGGTCAAGCTTTGTTCCTCATCCTGAAGGTCTAGATTTCAAATTAGTTTCCTGCTTTTCTCCTCTCCTAGTTTCTGCCCTTCCGCATTCCGCCTCAGTCTGAGTCTTTGCCGCGGAAAGTGAATCTGCTAATAACTCTCTCCAGCTGTTTATTGCTTTGCTGGAAAGCTGATGCATAGTAATCCTTTCTGCAGATGTCTCTCCTTGTCTGGAGAGGTTGTCTTCTTCCAGTGAGTGGTGAATGTCTGCCAAAACAAGTGAAAACCCATTGCTTGCCATACTGCAAACTGGACTTGTGGTAGCGTTATAAAGTATCCTGTGGAAGAAAAAAAACCTGCAGTGTCTTGGTGGCAGGTCTTTTAATTTCTGACATTTTCATGCTAAATTCTTCCCTACTAGAATATGACTGATTTCAGTGGAATTTTCCCTGGGTTTAGGTTGGTCCAGCAATTCTTTGGCTGTATCTCATGGCTGACAGCATCTTGTCTGCCCTCAGAACGACACCAGTCAGGTGCTGCCTTCAAGTTCTAGGTGGTGTCCCCCAATAACATTCATGTCCCTGCATTTTTCATTTAGCCTGTTTAACTTAAAAGAGAATGTCAACAAATTGCATTGAGATGGTGAACCAATAAGCAAAATCAAACATTTGCTGGTACAATCAGTGTGAAAAAACAGCAATGTCTTATGCTGAAACCACCATCTGATGCTGAAAGGAACTGCAAAGCTGGACTGCTGTCAGTGGAAAGCCTGGACTGTGTTGTGTGTGGTGTTAATATCTTCTGTCTTAGTTCTGAAAATTCATTCCTGTATAGGATGGCCAGAGTTCATTCATTGTATAGACACCCTGAATGGGACAGTCTTTGTCCTGGCCCTCTGCTTAGGGGTGGATTTCGCTCGCTGGCAGGTTGGAGGTCCGGTGAAACCTACAGCTTGCTTTAAAAAGCAAGATCCTGTGATTGTACTGTCAGCCCACCAGGACACCTTCAGAAAAGGAACTTTTCAAGTCCTGGAACACCAAAGGGGTTGAAACTGGGTGGGAAGGAACTTAAATCCCTGTGTTACCAGCATCCACATATTGTCACAAGAAATGGAGAGATCCCTGGAGGCAAACCAGAAATGTGTCCCCTGGCTTATCTGCACTTTGTATATGGAGTATTAATGGGTATATTGGCTCAGTCAAAAGACTTACCGTTGCTCCTGATTTTTCATTGTTGGTCACACATGCTGCCAGACTAACACTGTGTGCTCTGTCATTTTAACAGTTTTCACTAAGTGAAGTGTTGTTCTGGATGTTCTCTGACAGTTTTCTACTTACTGTTAGTAATAGTATCACATCTGGAGTGTTATCAAAACTTCCATGGGTGTTTTTTAATATTTTTTTCCTGGCTGATGGTATGTAACTAGTAGTGCTAAATATTCTAAACTATCTCTTTCTTTTCATCATGTCAGACTTGCCAAAAAATCCTGGTTCGGTAACTTCATCAACCTGGAGAAAGAAGAACAGATTTTTGTGGTCATTAAGGACAAACCACTAAGCTCCATTAAGGCTGATATTGTCCACGCTTTCCTCTCGGTAAGTCACCCCAGCTGCCTCTTCGAGGCATTGCTCACTGGTCAGTTCCAGGACTACTTGTGCCGTATGTTACTGGGCAGGGTCTCTTCTCCTTCAAATGCATCCTCTGTGGATTTAGTTTACTTGGCCTGTTGATTCAGGCCTCCACTGGACTCTGTCTGAATTTCTAACTGTAGATAGTAGTATCTAGGATGAGAAAAGATTTCAGCCTTCTTGGCAGGGTCTCCAGGTTGCCAGTGCTTGGAATATCACTGCAGTTAGAGCACACTGCTGGTGCGGTATCAAGACAGTGATTTGCTGCTATGTATAACTAACCTTACAGTCACCATCTGGGCATCAGATTGGGTCTCCCTCTGCTGGGTATTCCTTCCACCACTTTAGTCAGACAAAAATCCTGTCTCACATTTGCCTTTGTTACTTTAAATTTCCTCTTCAACGCCATATGGCAGAAAGAAGGGTAGTTTCCTGTGGTGACCAGAGTATCAGTTGTTGCACATGTGGTTTATTTACAGTCTAGGAAAGCAGAGGGAAATTGTAATTTTTTCCTATAGAAAGTCCTTATTCTCCTTATTCTCTATCTAGAAGTACCAATGAAGAAAAAGTCATCACAGAAAAGTTAATTCAAGAGATTTTTCCATTCGAAGTAGTTGACAACATCATTAGACTTTTTTTTTCCATAGAATTAAGAGGAGAATTAATTTCTTATATCATTTGTTGAATTGCTATTGTTTTCCACAAAATACTGTACTCCTTTTTAGTCTCTATGATGCTGCAATGAATTTCTTCCAAAAAAACAGCCATAATCCTTTTAACTGTACAGGCATACAAGGAGCAAGTGCAGTATAGTAGCATGCATCAGGCACTGGTATCCATCTCAGACTGGTTTGAAGCAGCCATGTCACTGTATCAGTTTCATGCAATTAGCTGTGCTTCTGGGTTCATATCATGACATAGTATGCACTACTGCCTGTGTTGGTGATCCTGTGTTGGTATCCCCATGTGTGTGGGTTGAGGTGTGATGTAGTGATTTGTGTGCAACCATATGAATCATCTCTTACAGCCAACTTCAAACTTAAATGCATTGTCACAGCCTGCTAAGTCCTTAAGGTCAGCTTCTCAAAGAACTCATCTTCATTTTTCCTCCTAAATTAGAGGCCAGATTTCCAAGTGATTTGTTTAGGTTATTTTAAACTGGTCCTTTATGAAGCAATAAATAGAACGTGAGTGTGTTAAATTTTGGCAGGAACTGTGAATAGTAACTGCTTGAAAATTAAGCAGTTATGAAATTCTCCCACAGGTCTGAAGATACAAATATTGCATGATGCCAGAAAACTTCTCAAAGTTCTTTTACATATTGATAGGGGTTGTGGTTTGGGTAAGTTATTTGCAGGCATGCTTTTCCTGTGGATATCCCAGGCATTTGTCCAAGTGTCTGCTCCGTGTCCTCATGTCTATTTGATATCATAGAATCACCAAACAATTGAGGTTGGAAAGGACTTCAGGAGGTCTTCCGCTCAAAACAGGATCATCTATGAGATCAGACCAGGCCACTCAGGTGGTTTTTTGTATCCAGTCTTATATCCCACTGACTCTTCTGCCCACTTCCTTAAGATCAGTTTCCACTCAGCCAAAGGCATTTCTCAAAATTGGTAGATGAGTACCAAAAACAACAAGAAGGGCTTCTTCAACTACATCAGCAGCAAAAGGAAGGCTAGGGACAACGTGGGGCCGCTGCTGAATGAGGCGGGTGTCCTGGTGACGGAAGATGCGGAGAAGGCAGAGCTACTGAATGCTTTCTTTGCTTCAGTCTTCAGTGCTAAGACTGGCCCTCGGGAATCCCAGGCCCCGGAAGTAAGAGAAGAAGCCTACAAAGAGGACGACTTTCCCTTGATCGAGGAGGACTGTGTGAGGGATCGCTTAAGTGATCTGGATGTCCACAAATCCATGGGCCCCGATGGAATGCACCCACGAGTGCTGAGGGAGCTGGCGGATGTCATTGCTGAGCCACTCTCCATCATCTT
>Ga0065711_1000087_pt1 | contig 103511 bp, 70 predicted proteins | sample Hoacrofraction12_FD_59098 | JGI IMG/M metagenome (GOLD analysis project Ga0065711, IMG submission 59098) | Hoatzin crop microbial communities from Cojedes, Venezuela - Epithelial fraction 12 v2 (version 2) | ecosystem: Host-associated > Birds > Digestive system > Esophagus > Crop | place...
GGTGTCAGGAGGATGGGGCCAAGCTCTTTTCAGTGGTGCCCAGCGACAGGACAAGGGGCAATGGGCACAAACTGAGGCACAGGAAGTTCCCTCTGAATATGAGGAAGAATTTCTTCACTCTGAGGCTGATGGAGCACTGGAACAGGCTGCCCAGGGAGGTTGTGGAGTCTCCTTCTCTGGAGATATTCAAGACCTACCTGGACAAGGTCCTCTACCACCTATTGTAGGTGACCCTGCTTCGGCAGGGAGGTTAGACTACATGACCCACAGAGGTCCCTTCCAACCCCTACCATTCTGTGATTCTGCTGGCTGGGTCCCCTGGATCTGGCCAGGCACAAATTCATTGTTTCCTGATAGTTAGGGACCAGGAGCTCCGAGCATGGAGAAAGACATGTCGTGGTTAGTTATTCACCCCAGCGGAGCAGGTAATGGGCAGCAGGACAGCCATGATCCACCTTACCGAAAACTGAAATGCAAGGAGGGATTGCAGCCCTGCTGGTACGTACAATCTGCGCCATAAGCAGCGACTGTGAGACTCATAAACCAAGTCCTGCTGTTATCAAAGTGGGTTAAATGTTGGGCAGGACGAATTGATGAATTCTCAGTAAATGTTTTAAATTGTCTTTTTAGGACATATCTAGCCTGAATATTTTCCTTTCAAAGTCTTTTTATATAGCTTCTGATTTTTAGTTCTGTCTACTTGTTAATTGATTTTTGTTATTCTTTTCATCTAATATCTGGTTTGGTGATATTGGCAAGGAAAAGCAGTTGAGACAGAAAATGAGATTGCTTAGGCCTGTATAAAGTGACCTAGAGAGGCAAATTTTGGACACCTGTATTCCTGGAATATTGCTTAAATATCCCATATCACACAGTGAGAGCTTTGCTCTTGGCTTGAAAGGGAACAGGATGGATTCCTGAGCACAGGGTTTTGACTAAGCCAAGCTGTTCATCGTTCTTGATAAATTGCTGAGGAAAAGGTGGGACCTCTGCTCTCCCAGGCGTTTTCTGCACCCAGAGCTGACCTGCCAGCAGCTTTCTATATTTTCACTAAAATTCATGGGTGGAAAAAGTTCAGCACATGTGCAGCTGAGAGGGCTGTGGAGAAATGTGAGGAAGGCAGTTGGGCAGGAGAGGGCTGCTTTTTTGGGGAACCTCTCTGTGCTCTACCTGGGATGCCATGGACTACCGTAGCATAACAGCAGTGCAGGGGAGGTGGTTTCACTTTCAGTGGAAATAGATAAATAATGGTTTACTTATTTAATAATTTTTTCTTAGCAATACATTGGCTGTGTGAATATATGTTAGAGCTATATAGCCCATTCATTTTCCCTTACTGCAAGTACACTTTCGAAAATTAATAGAGAGCAAGCAAAGCAGCAGCTTCCAGAAAAAGATTAGAAGGAAAAAAAGGGCCTGCTTTAAAGCAAAAGGTTAATGCTAATAGTCTTTGAAATATGCATTAGATGAGTTTACATACTTATCTCGTGGAAAAACAAAGAGGTTTTTGTGACTTCTTGTTTTGGGTCTGTACTTTCTTTTGGTTTGTTTTCTTTTTAACGTTCAAAATAATACTTTCAAAAGGGGGCCTCTAAACAGTGTTGAAATTGGGGGCGTCCAAACTCACTCCAGAGCAGGGAATTTCTGTTCACTTTTGATGATTTGAATTGATGAACGCAGGATTCTCAGTACAATGCTTGATATCTCCTCTTAAAATCAAGTCCTCTGTAAAATAATTGGCTTTTTATGCCCAGAATTTATGCTATTTTTGCTTAGAAGCACATCCCAACCTATCAGAGATGTAGTTAAGATAATTTCCGTTTAATGAGCCAGACTTCGCCCCCACCAAAAGCAGAAGTAGCTTCTTCTCTACTACCAGGTCTGTGTTTTATATGATATGCACATGACTTGTTTTGAACTTGAATGTGCCTACTTACAAAAAATCCTGTGTTTTATTCAGTAGTGAGTTTGTTCTATTCTGGAGTGTAATATTCTTCTTTCTTCCTTTTTTCCGTCCCCTTTTCCCCCTCTTTCTCTTCTTTCTTTTCTTTGTTCTACACCCGTTTTATATGTTGTCTAGATTTCCTTCCTCTCTGATGTTTTTATAATTTTAAAGCCTAAAATAGGGCCTCTCTTCTCCTTCCGTAGCTGCAACCCCATCCCCTGCTGTACCAAATTGACACTTCTGTGAGCAGTGGCTCTAGTCACTCACTCAAAGGCTGCTGCTTTCACAAGTGTTGATTTAGTGCAGCAGGGGATGATGTGCCAGCTGTAAAACTTGGACAAAAACAATAATAATAAAAACCCCCTATGAAAAGTCTTATAATAAGAGGGAAAAATAAAGAGGGTGGGGAGGAAAGGAAGGTAGGAAGGGGCTAGGTAGTGGGAGGAATGGGAGCAGAGGTCCCTGGTGGATGGTGGAGTACCTGGCTGTCCAAGAGGCAGCAGGACAAGTGGGAGAGCAGCCCAGGAGCAAATGCTTCCACTCCTCCTCCTCCCCACTCTCACTGCTTACAAGAAACTCCTGTGACTGACAGGGCAGGGCAGCACCACCTCAGTGTGCTGAGGTTTTGTGTTGCTACCAAACTGGAGAGTTATTTTGGGGTAAAATCTGGGTGGCAGGGGCTGGAGGTTTTAAAAGAGAACTAAGGGAGTGAGGGGCACGTGCTCTAGAGTTACTTAATCTTTGCAAACACTACTTTGGACAACAAGATATTTGATATTTTCATCCTCAATTTATATATTGTCCATGGATGTACAGGCTGTATTTCTTAGAAATGTACAGATACCGCATTGTTATTTAAAGCACACTAATGGAGAGTTCATTCTAAACCAGCCTTGATTTACCCCCAGTAATGTTCCTAGAGGAAATCACTTACAGATTATTAGTGTCAAAGTATTTAATAAGAAGTTGTATTTCTGCTGTAGAACTAATAGTATTCCTTCAAGCTTTTGATGGGCTAACATTTTCTAATGCAGTCTACAAGTGCTTGGAGTACTGTCTGTTCATCCCTATTGATTTATTCTTGCTAAGTTCCTCAGGCCTTTTCACAAGGGATGCAAAGCCCTGGCTTTCCATTCACTCATGGGCTGTATGGCAGGTGCCAGTACTGCCCACTCAGGGACCATGTCCCTAGAGAAGCCAGCATGGCCGTGGTGCTGTGTTGATGTAGCACATCTACATGGCACGTGGTCTGTTCCTTCCACCAGTGCTGCTGGACAGCATTGGGCTGCACACTGATGGCTTCTCTGCAGTGGGAATCTCCCCTCACATGCAGGACAACAGCTGCAGCGAACAGTGCAGGACCATCCAGCCTTCCTTAATGCCTTGCTGCTGCTCTAAAGGCAAACCCTATGAAGGAGGCTCAGGCTGCTGGATTAAGAGACACACTTGCCATACCTTTTATATCTGCTGCTGTTGGAGCAGCCCTTCAGAAGTCACAGAAAAAAATGAGAAACAACCCTTTCTGATCCAAAATGGAGTGTTCCTGAACTTTTGCTTCAGCAAGAAAAGGTTTGGGGAAAATTTTATTGTAGGTGATAGTTACTGATTATCTTTATTTTTTTACAAAATTTTCATTCTCAGCCGCTGATCCAACAAATTAATTATTTCCATGGCTCTAATATTTAGCTATCCGTCAGTGATCTGGACCAGTGAATGAAATACAGTACGTGCTAAATAGTAATATTGGTAGTGACATAAATGTATGATAAGACAGGACGATTTCAAGATGGATGTCTAGAAAATAATTCAGAATATACTTCCCAAAGTAAGTTCAGCATCTTGTTTTTATTGTGTACAAGTCAATATGACAGACTTATATTCATTAACACTGTTCAGTGTCAGGTGGGTTAAACTAAATAGGAACTAGTGCAGGAAGATGTGTAGTTTCAACCAGTGATCAAGATAGTAGCTCTGAACTAATGTAGCCTGTCCTTGTGAGTGGAGATTTGAAAGGTGCTAATACATGTGTAACAAACATTAATGTTTGTTTAAATTTGATTATCCATGACATTTGCCAGGTTTGTGTTGAGAGTATGGAAATTTTCAACGATTCTTGGGAAGCCTTTTGCTTATAAGTTTATTTCAGACCATAGGTTTGGATTGTCTTTAATAGGAAATCAGGGCATACTTTAAGCATGTACTTGAAAACTGGTGGATAGAGGTCATATATGGCAGGTCTTCAGAAAAATTTTCATTGTCTGAAAATCACCTGCTTTTCAACATTTAAAGAGATGCTTTGTAATAGGCTTTCACAATGATCACCTCTGTAATCTTGTTGTTCACCATATTGATTGAAGAAGCTCCTTTATGATTACCTTTGGCTACTCAGGATGTGTTCCCAGAGCATCAAAGGTTGAAGAAACTTAGAAAGAGAAAAGATATAATAGATCATTCAGTCCATTTTTCTGCCAATGTAGGATTATTTCATAGAGAACATTTTTTAGTGTTATGTCAACTTTAGTTTGTAAAATCCCAAGTGAAAGCTTCCATATTGCTCCTTGGGAGACTATTTCACAGGCTAATACCTCTCACTGTCAGGAAGATTTTCCCGATACTCTATTGAGCTTAAGCTTTTTCTTTCCATTATTTCTAGTTATCCCTTTCCCTTGATGGCTTTATACACTTCCAATATTTATATATTATTTTATTTTTTCCCTTAAGAAACTGTTCTTGAAACTTTCTTCAGTTTATCAGTATCTTTTTAGTTTTGAAATACCCACCTAAGACCTTCTAGGCCAAAACCTACATTTACTATCAAGCCATAGTACACTTCGATGCTCACCACAGCATTTTCATCAGGTCCTTTTTCTTAGGGTCCAATGAACATAGGAAATTCTAGCTAAGAGAAATCTGAGTAGAATATTTTCATCAGTGATTTCAGAAAGGTGCCTTTGCTTTCTTTCTGCTTCTTGATGCACAGCTCTTCTGGCTGTTGTGAAGGTGGACCCTCGGCTGCTACTTGGTTCTTAATCTCCCATCTCTTGGTGCTCTGCTTCACAGAAAGCCTATGTCCTGCTTAGTCTTTGCACTTCTGCAGCTCACACAAAATTAACTTCGTTCTTGTTAAGTACAACTTCTGTGGTGAGGGTTCAGGTTATTTCCAGGGAAACAGAAGGCAAGAGAAGGGGGATGCTCTACTCTAGCCCAAAGTCTGGTTTGCAAGTCTTGGGCTGAATTTTAGCTCCTTCTTTAAGAGAAACTAAAACATGTCCACACAGGCAAATGCAGAGAGCTGTAACAAGTTCACAGGTAGTCTTACTAGCGTGGATGTGTCCTGTGTTTGCATGGTTCAGGGTTGCAGAAGGGGAGCCAGCCTGTGCCAGCTCCTAGGGCTGACAAGCTGGTACTCTACTGGCACTGAGAGATGACAGGCTCTGCTTCTCTACACATCTTTCCCCTGACACAGCAGGGAAGCAGTAGCAATCTCCTGCTGCGTGCTGATGGATACTTGTGCTATATGGTGCATCTACTGTAGGCAGCTGGAAAAATTTTCCAGTTTTAGTTCCGGCTTGCAGAAAAGGGAAAGAAACTGAAATGGCTTACATGGTATTCGACTGCCGTTTCTAGCTTGGTTTTCTAAGGAAATGCTGTCTATCAGCCTTCTTTAATTACTTTTGAACACAATGGACACTTCCACAGCTGAGTCTGGTGGTGGTAGATGTCCCAAAGATACCACCATCCCACAGTGGCCCTGTGTGGTGGCTTTGATATCAGCTGGGTCACTGGTGGGTGTCCTGGCTGGCAAGCATGGTGTACATCTGAGGGCATCATGGCTGGGTGGCACTGGAGCAGCCCAGGAAGGTTTTGGAGAGACAGTGCGGGGAAGGAGGGCATGGTAGTGAGTTTGGGCACTTGTTGAGTCACAAGGCAAAAAGTAGCATTTTTCTGCTCAAAGAACCTAAGTCTTTCCTAGGATTTTTCAGACTGTCAGATACCCAGCGCTTATCTAATTGTTCTCCCAGAATCAACAGTTAAACTCGCGTTGATTTCTGTTGATATGCAATGCTTAGGATTCCAGCTGTATTGCGGAACTTGAGATTACCATGTTTCACAGAGGCTTACCTGCCACAGCCATCTGCCACCTTCTGAAGTTTTGAGGACAGAGTTTCCCCGAGAAGCATGCAGGGTGGAAACACCACTTTGGGTGCCCTTGTAGCCAGGCTGCTGTTTCTCCATCCGTTTCACAGGGAAAGCCTGTACCTGGTGTGCTTATTCCAAGGTCTGCATCTCCCAAAACGGCAGTGGTCTGCTATCCTCTTCCTTTTGACTATTCCAAAGCATTTTCCCCGAGATCTTTTAACTGACAGTTGCCTAAAATAATTTGCCTAAGAATTTTTATTTTATTACTTTTCATGTGTCTAATTTCTAGACACTGTTATGCATACTTTCTGGTTTACTTATGCTTGAAATATTTTCCAGATTTGCATCTTCCACAGCTCTTGACAATGAGATTTACTGCTTAATACAGACAATTCAGTGCTTTTATTTCTATATTTAATCTTGAAGAGATTACTTTCAACTGTATTTCTAAAACAGGTATAAAGAACAATATTTACTGGCAGGTTTCCCTTAGCTTCTTTTCATTGAGAAATTGAATAAAAAGAGTAATGGTATTGCACTTCTGCTGACTACTCTGCTCAACTGATTCACAGGGTATTGGCTCTTAACATGTTGTAAGAGTTAAAAAAAGTGTCAAACTTTTTCTGGCACCCAGCTACAGTAGATCCTGTTAGAAGAAACATATGGCCTCACACCAACAGTGTTAAAGAGCTGCTAAAGTATTCCATACATGACTGACAAATTTCCTCCAGGCTTTTTGTTTTCTATGCTATTAAGCATTCAAAGTCCAGTATTTCATTACCACTGATGATATGGAGAGCCTTATTGACATTCTATCCATCTGTTCATAACATGCATTATTAAATGTGAAGCAACTAGTAGGTAGGAGTGCACTTGCCAGCTGTACAATGAATTCTCAGCAGTTTGTTGCCCTCTGTAAATTTTGTAGTATTCTGCCAGTCTTCCAACATAAATTGCAATGGGGATTTTTTGTTTTGTTTTTGTTGCTGCACATTGTACAGAGAAAAGTAGATTCAAAAGAATTCTCTATTTCGTTATCCTCAATGTGCAATATTTAGATATAGAAAGCCCAGGAGTCTTTTAACACACAAGGACTGTCTCTGATATCAGATCTCACGAACCACACTTTCGGGTTTTCTTTTTTTCCTAGGCGCAAATCTGCTGCATTAGCTATGAACAGGACAACGGGGTCCTGATGACTCGCCCTATTCATATATTTTTGGAACCCAGAGGAATTGGTTTGACTATTTACAGATTATAACAGTTGGTAGTTGAATGTTTTATTTTCATTCCCTGTTGGTACAATATGTTCACAGCTGATGCTAATGGCTTGCCCATTTGATATCACATATGGTCCACTATTTGGGTCTCCTAAAGCTTTCTTTTGTTGTAAGGCTGCTTTAAAACTCTCATATATTTAGGTTTGTTCTGTCTGCTGGGAAGATCACTATGACTCTCTGAAACTTGGCAGCTGTAGAGAAAATCAGCAATTCTTTTGAAAAACAGTCAAAGAATTTTGGTCAAAATGTCTAAGACTATTTTTCTATAAAATTGAATATAAATAAATGCCTTAGTAGATCATGTGAATTTTTAAATGAAATGTCCTTTTGTCATTACTTGCCTTTGAAGCTGTGATTGAGTTACTGTCCAGTGTTTTAATACCATTGAGTATCATCAGGACTACTTTCAGTGGGTGTTCAGTTGCATTGGAAAGCAATTTATCACGAATTTGTATTACTGAAATCATTATTTGTATTTTTATTTGGATATTACTTTTCTGGTAGTGTTTTTTGAATGGAGAAGACTTGAAAAAGCAAAGTAATTTTTCCTTTGGTTTCTAGAATCAGAGCATAGGAAAAGTGAACTAAAACAATATGAGAACAAAAATTAAAATTGCAAGCCTGTCTGAAGTTCTTATCCTATGATACACAAGTGTTTATACTGACTCTAAAACAAAACTGATAAAGCCACAATCTCATAAAAAGATTATTTTCAAAACTATTACATTACCCTCTGAGAGCTGAAATTCACATTTATTCATAGGAGTAGTTCATAATAGCTCTAATTCCCTGAGAAGTGGGCATTGTATGATAATTGAGCAGGCTAGTACATTGATCGTCCTCCACTTCACCTCTAGATGTTTAACTCCTTATCTAGTCAACCAGGAAACAATAATGCTCACTTATATGTGCCTTACTGTTCAAATAATTTTTCTAACTAGGTAATTTATTTGAAATAAAGCAGAATAAGTGTATTCATGTGGAAGGAACATTTAAATTGTGTTACATGAACAGATTAAATGCTATTTATTGGTAAGATAGGGCTTTTTTTTGGTTGTATTTTTCAGCCATGCAACTTTGGCTGAATGACAGTGATATGATTTTGTATACAGGAATATTTCTCTAACTAATAGGACAGATTCAGCAGTTCTTACTGCATGGCTACTGCTTTCTTATGGCCTCTGTTCTCTCTCACCAATGCTTGTTAGGAGACCTGGTAAGTGCATGTTTGAAGTGGTGTGCCTGCCTGCGACATCTGGCTCTTGTCGCTGGACTGAATGAGGCAAGGGGTAGTAGGAGAGAGGCTCTGGCTTGTTTAGTTTAAGATGAAAATGTGCATATTGATGGTTTAGAATCAGCCCCTGGAAGATATTGAAATGGAGTTGAAGTAGGAGGCTTCTCAAGTGAATAAAGTCAGTATTCATCCTGGAGCACTACAGAGGAAACTAACATTTTCTCTTCAGGGGAAAAAAAACCCTAACAAAATCCAATGTTTCTGAAAGTGAAGCTAGTAGATAAGAAATAAAATTCTGCCTTCTCCTATAAGCAGTCTCAGTGACTCAGAAAATGACAGTAACAGTTTGGCATGCTGAGAAGTTCACCTATCTTGGAATGTCTTAAAAATGGACTGAGGAGATCAAAATATTAATGAACAGTCTCTGCAAATGAGCAAGTGCTTGATGATGTAGTACAAAGCATTTGTTAGGCAAGACTTACTTGAAGTTTGGAGAACTGACAGTACTTATGAGAGCTTAAGAATTTAGCAACATGCTGCCTCTCACAGCTTCTTAGAAATGGAAGATTATGCAGGAAGAATCTGGACTTACTGGACACAATTTAAATCACATGACGTTCAGGAATGGATGTTTTTCTCATGAATAGCAGAACTAAATGTTATGAGCTAGAAACGATACTGCTCAAATATTTTTTTTTTCTGGTCTTATATAAATAAAGAACAAGCCTCCAGGAGCAACAACTTGTGCTTTGGCTTCTGGGTGTCTAGCAAAACCTGGTTATAACAATACAAAACTAGTCATAACTTGGGTATCCTATGTACATTAGCATGTCCCCAGGTGTGCATACACATCATATTTGGGGTGGCTAAGCCTGTTTGAGGGCACGGTTGTAGTCTTGGCATGGCACTGTGGTTGTGCCAGCATCACTTATACACAGCTAGCAGAAGAGCAACAGGGTAGCGTGGCAGCAGCCCTACTGCTTGTCACGGAGGCGGTGTGTCTCGTGCCTGCTCTGACTCCATACCACTGTCTCCGCAGGCAATCACAGCACGTACCCTCTGTGCTTGTCAGCCTCTCCTTCCCTCTGCTGCATTGACTCTGTCCTCACTGCAGCCTTGGGACAATTCCTGCAAAGTGCAGGATCCTCATGCAAGGGTGGGCTTTGCAGTGTATTGTCCATGCCAAGGTGATCCTGTTAGAAAGCAAGCAAGGACAACATAACTTCTGATTAGTACTTGCAGAATTATGTGTTTCCTAGAGGATTTTTTTCCCTCATTTTATTATTATATTTTTTTCACCCAAAACATGTGAGTGCCCCAGCAGAAGCATCTTCCTGTGATATTACCCTTCCTTCTGGGACCATGCAGCAGGAGTGCATGGCAACATTCGGTACTGCACTGCTGTCGGGGGCTCCTTCCAAGTACAGCAGCTGCCAAAGCCCCTGAGTCCCAACACTGATGTTTCTGCAGGCAGCTTGTTCGTCTTGTGCTGCCTCAACTGAGTGGCTGTTACCCGCTCCAGGACGACCATGAAGCTGTAGGTTGGACCCCTCAAACAGCCACAAAAATACAAACTTCACTCTCTGCCCAACAAATTCTTCCCAGAGCAACAAGATCTTTGCAGCTTTCTGCTAAATGTACTTTCTCCTTCTTGTTTCATGAGAAGAAGAACCTGGGGCTGGCTGAGGAGAAGACCATGTGGAAGCGGTTTGCTCAGTTGCCATTGGCAGGCAGTGGAAGGTGAGGGGTGGGATGGACTTCATGAAGGCAGCCCTGTCTTGGGAAACAGTTGATTAGAAAAATAGTATCAAGTTGTAATTTATCAGCTGTAGATATATTTTGGGGAGTCCTCTCTCCTGAATGGGATTAAATTACATATAATGTGAACTCAAAGTATTCTGCAACAATGTAAATGAGTTGTTAACATGTACTTCATTGCAATAATAATTCAAAGCTACTAGCAGGCTTGATAGGTCTGCAATAAATGTTTTATTATTTGGGAAAAATATACTCTACAAGTTGCAATGTGCCATGCTCATTCATGCTGTAAATCAACAAAGATCGACAGACTGAATAGGAAAATGAAAAGCTTATTTAGGAACTGACACAAGCTTTCAGATGAGCAGGGATGGCTGAAGTTAACTACATTCATTTTTCTTTGCTTGTCACAGTTGCCACTTGAATTTCGCTGCTAAAGATTGTGGGTAGTTTTGCTTTACGAAATTATATCTACAGAAACAGTATTTGCATTTATATAGGCTTAGTTATAATAAAGTTAAACCTAACCCACCCCCTTGCCTCTGCAAACAAACAAACCGACCAGCCAACCAGAAACTTCAATGTTAAAATAATATTTATCCCTCAGTTTTCATAGGTATGAATAGGATTCAGCTAAATAGTTCCCATCGTCTGCTTTAAAGGCCTGAAAGCAGTGACCAGGTGAAATGCAGAATGTGGACCTATGGCCGCCGCTCCAATGTCAGATCTCCTGTAAGGCTACCTCTGTCCTTACGTGGATAAAACCAGAGGTTTCTTTAAAAATGTGCTTGATGAGGAGTGTGTGAAGGCACAGATTGGGTGGAAGACTGGGAATTAAGGTGGTCCTCATGGCATGGTGATGAAGTGCCTGAGATTGGGGCTGTTCAGCCTGGAGAAGAGAAGGCTGCGGGGAGACCGTATTCCGGCCTTTCAGTACTTAAAGGAGGCCTACAGGAAAGATGGGGACAATCTTTTTGGAAAAGCCTGTTGTGACAGGATGAGGAGAAATGGCTTTAAACTAAAGGAGGATAGAATTTAGACTGAATATAAGGAAGAAATTTTTTACAGTGAGGGTGATGAAACACTGGAACTGGTTGCCCAGAGATGTGGTAGATGCCCCATCCCTGGAAACCTTCAAGGACAAGTTGGATGGTGCTCTGAGCAACCCGATCTAGTAGAAGATGTCCCTGCTCATTGCAGGGAGTTTGGACTAGATGACCTTTAAAGGTCCCTTCCAACCTAAACCGTTCATGAAATCAGCTCTGCCACCATCCTCTCTTGTCTCCCGTAACACATGAAGACCCTCACTTGAATGTTTGCAGCATGGAAAATGCACGTGCTGAAAGCTGAGAATTGGCTTGTACTGAACACTGTAGGTGTTCGAACATTGTGTAAAACACTTTACAAACTCTTTACATTGATGTCCTTAGAGAGAAGTGGCTACTTTGGCTGACCCTATTGGGGAAGAAGGAACAAGGACAAGAAGACAAGCGAGTTGAGATAATGCCTCCTGTGCCTATGTTGGCTTTAAAAAAAGACATGGTTTTCTAAGCCATCTTCAGAAATGTTTTGTGTTGTCCCCTGAAAGGAGAGAACATGAAAATATTTTTTAAAGCATTTGCCTGATGATGCCGCACCCCTGGTCATGGGTCTCAAAAAGTAAGATCTGCTTTCTGCATGGCAGTTCAGCTGGGCCTGCAAGATAAGGATGGCAGCAGGGGCTAGGCATAGGAGGAGCGTATGCCTGGGCCGGAGCACAGCCTGCCCTGATGAGTGTGCACAAGTCTTTGACCACAACACCATCCTGAGAAAGCTGCCTATGGATGGAGGAAATGGTGAGAGAAAAGCCAGTAGGTCTCTGTCCAGGTTTGTGCCTGCTGGTGTGTGTGTATTTCAATGTGTATTTGCATGAATGTGAATGTTCATGCGTATACACACACAAAGCAATTTCTGGTTCTCTGTAATCATCTGTGGATTTCTTCCAGCTTGGCAGCTGCACATGTCTGCCAGTAAATGGATGTTTTCGCAGTGCTCTTGGTTTTGGAGTTACTCAACCAGCTACAAGATTCACTGATAGTTTCAAATATCCATTTCAGTAGGTCATCTTGCATCACTTAAATATGCCATGATTTTGTTGCGGTGGCCTACGTGCCTGTAGGAAAGAAGCCTAATCTTGTAGCCAGCAAAACTGCCCCTGCGCTGGGAAGAATGCTGAGACTAGAGCCTGCAAATGCTGAAAATACAAATTTTGCTGCAGGGGGTTGTTCCACTGACTTGGTTTTGAACCTGGTGTTGGGCTGTTCAGATGGCATCTCTGGTGTAAGCATCCTATGGCTGGAAACAATCTCCTCGAGGCAGGTTGTCTGCACTCTGGTGAGTGGTCCTAGGTTGGGTATGTTCCCACAGCCCCCAGGAGTACTGGCGAGGCCCTGATGATGACGCTGGCTGCTGCTGGGGCACTGTGACCTTCTGTGGCTGGGTAAAGCTGAGGCCTGGGCATCATGTACTGCTGAGGAGGCTTCAGGAGTGTTACCCTGAATTTTCTCACTTTCTTGAGTTTTAAAAAATGCACTTTCACTTTTCAACCACAGAAATATTTTAAGAATATCATCATGTGAGAATCCCTTGAAAGTGATATGGTACCTTTCCCAGACTGTTGAACTGATTTTGTCATCCAGGAAAGTGAAATGACTTTACCCTTTTGGAAATGTAATAATGAGCGTTTGTTTATGTGAATAGTATCTGCCAAAAAATTTATTTGGAGACCTGTCTTAAACTTACTTCAGATAGAATTATCTGAAGCTTTTATCATCATCATTGTTTAAAAAAAGGCAAACGTAAGTCAAAGACTCTGAAAGTCACTGAGGCAGTCTGTAATGTAGGTTTTGAGTTTGTTTCACAGAAAGAAAGTTTTGCTTCTGAGCCAGCCATTTATACGCTAAGGAAAGTCCAATTAAGATCACTGGATTGCAAGTGTCATAAAATAGAGAAGGCAAAGGACATTTAATTATAGATGTGCTGCCAGGCACCAACAGAACAAAAGAAAAAATGTTCACCTACAATACAAAGTGCTACCTAATCTATTTGGTGTAATAAAGACACAATATCTGGTCTAAACACACACTTGTAAATAGTTCAAAAAGCTGTATCTTCTGATTTTTGTGAAGCTGTTTACCAATTATCAATACAGTTTAAGAAGAAGTAGTATTTTTTTAATACCGAGACCTTCAAATTTGTTCACAGGTTTAAGAAAAAGCATCATGTATTAAGACAAAAATGTTGCCTAAGAAAATGGATTTGTGACCCAGAAGAATGTATAATTGATGTATGTGGTTGTCTGGATGGTAGAGTAACAATAGCAACCATTAGAGATGAGAGCTGGAACTAGTCAGGCAGTGAGGCAGGACGTATTTTATAGGTCATCTGGGCTCCATTCAGATCTACAGGTTGCTATTCCTTCTCCATACTTGAAAGCATTTAATGGATTATTATAAAAGGAAAAGGATGGTATGCAATAATGGTTTAAATTGAAGCTCTGTATATATGTCACCACTGTGTGACTTCTAAATGAATGCTTCATTTTTAAACTTCTCCCATGACATACTTGAAAGTTTGCCAGGGCATCAAGGAATTAAAACAATGAATTCACCAGCAGTAAGAGTAAAGACACTGAACAGTACAGTAGAAACAGTTTTTCTCTTTCATGGCATGGACAATAATAATTAAGAAAAATTCACCAAGAAACATTTTTCCAAAGCTGCTGTCTGTCCTCTTGATGGCAGACGAACTGGTTTTGTTCTGTGTTGTTTCATAATGTTATATTGAGAAAAAAAGAGAATTTTGGAAAGAGGTTTAACTGTCAAACAATCAAAGCCGAAAGTGCATCATACAGAAGTCAAATTCAGAATCCCTGCTTGTCTGGAAAATGCTTCTTTCCTATCAAAATTTATACAAGTTAAAGGGTGGAGAATCTTTTACGCTTTGTTTCACACAAATATAAAAGTTTTATTCCTGCTTTTAATGAGCAGTATTTTAGCCATGTAATGGAACATAATTTTACCTGGTTTCCCTAAGGGAAAGTCATGACATGGTTACATAGGCAGTCCCATCACATTTAGTATAATACTTACAATATACATGCAAATAGGCAACTCGAGTTAGAGGTAGATTGAATGCCATTCTGGTAATCAGAGCAGTGCAGATGCCGAAGAAAGTTTTGCAGGAGAAATATGCATTGAATGACTGGCGCAGCCACACATGCCCTCAAGTAATGGTTCTCTGCACTGTGGAAGATTCGGACTGTGACAGACAGAAGTACCTGACGTGTACATTTGGTGGTTCAGACTGCATATCTTAGCTTGGCCCCTTTTCAAGCCCCATTGATAGCACATCCCAGCAAGCAGTGAGAGAGATGGATCGAGGTGATGGGAACCCTTGCAGTGTCCCTAGCAGCAGGGACAGCCTGGAGGAGGAGCCATCCTCTTATGGGCAGAGCTCTTGCATCGTCCCTTTAGTAGGCATGGTGGTGATGGGTTGATGGTTGGACTTGATGATCTTAGAGGTATTTTCCAACCTTAATGATTCTATGATAACTGACTGCAGGGTGGTGGGACACAGAGGGGCTCTGTGGGCATGGAAGGAGATTCAATCCAGGTCAGATAGAGGCACAGGGTGGCAGGGCTGGGAGTTTCAGGCTGACAGAGGTTGCTCTCCGAACTCCTTGTATGGGGAATTATTCAGCTAGGGATTAAATAAATCTTTATGTTATAAATAATAAAGTAATAATTTAGCACAAAGCAGTGCAAACTACAATTCCAGCACACTGGGTGTCGAAAGCAAGTAAAAATCTATGTTATAAGCTAGTATGAAAGCTCTTACGTTTGTGCGAGATGTAAGGGTGCTCTTTCTGGAGTGGCTTGTGCATTGATGAAGGAGAGATTTGTAAGACAAATGATCTGAATTTCTTGTTTTCATATAGGGGATGACTGATCAATTTTAAAACATTCTCCTAGAACTTTAAAACATTCTCCTAGCCCATGTGAGTGTAGCATATTCCCCAGTTCATGAACAATACACAGTCTTTTGCTTCCAGTTTAATTCTTTTTGCTGAATTCATGCCAGACTCTCAGATCTGGCTCTTACTTAACCTGATATAGATCACTGTACCACCACAGATATCAGAGAAACTATCCCAAGTTTTCATCGATGAAGTGGCGTAAAAGTGTAGTCTACATAAACCTGGTCTTGACACTGGTTATTTGGAGATGCATGAAGGAGGCAATTGTAACCCACCTGTAGTCAAAGCAACAGCAGTTTCTTAGAGCTCTCCTGCGGGACCACTGGCAGCAGAGCTGCCACCTCTGCACCAAGCCCTCAGAGCTGTTGCTGTAGCTGACATCTGGATTGCAAGTGTGAAGCCAGCAGCAGGCCTGGCAGCTACCGCCCTGTTTGGGTAGTCAGATCCTTTCTCATTCTGTTTGGGAAGGTTGAGGAATAATGAAGAAAATATGAAAAATGAAGAACAGAAGCTCAACATCTGTCTATGTTAGATTTCTCTTAAACTTTCCCACTGTACGTGTTAGCAGCTCAGATCTGTGGGGAATAGCAATAATAGTGCAAAATCTGTATTACAGATATATGCCTGTATCTGCTGTGAAGAAAACTGGATAAAGACAATATTTAAAAAATGAGTTGCTTTTTTTTGTATCATAGTTAGTGCTCTCTGTTCTCTGACACATTTGAAGCCAAGCTGCTTTTTAGCAGTCAAGAGGAATTATGTTTAATATATGTTTGTTTGCTGTTTTTTTTTTTTTTGGCATTTCTGTTTGCCACATCTCAATTACCTGCTAATACTCATGAACAGGAATTGTATCAATTTCCTTTTAGTCAGGTGTAAAATTTATCATTCAGATCAACTAACACTTGAGTCAGTATCAGACCTAGTAAGTGTTTGCTCTTTCCTTGTTCATTACTTAGCATTTCATCTGTGAGCCTAGGATGGGTAAATTTCAGAGTGCATCTCATTTGACCTCTAAAAACACATCCTCTATTCAGTGACAGGGGTGCCGCAGGGCTGTGCCTGCCCAGCTCAGGCTTCTAGAGGATGAAGTTGCCAGATGCTTTCCATCACAACCTTGTGCCACGAGACTGCCTTGTTTGTCTGTCTTTTCATGTCTAAGGAAATGTTTTCAGATGGGATGTAACACTGAATTCAAGTTTTGTTTATTTGTTTGCTTTTCAGGCTAGCAACAGCTTAGTACGAGCACTGAAATTGGTGATCCTGTCGGGTGTCCCATGTGCTGTGCCTGTTGCTGTCATTTTCCTCTGCAGTACAAAGCAATGGCTCTGGTTCTGCTATTTTCAGCTTTAGATGATTTTTACAGGACATTTGTAAGCTAAGTAAACTGGTAATGTGGTTTATTATCAGCCATACGTACAGGAGGGGAGATTTTTGTTTAACCAAGGTTTGTTCCAATTGTACAGAAGTTCAGACAAATGAAGGAAACGTGTGAAGTAAGTGCACCAGATATAGAGTACTTTAAGCTCCTCTGTGGATGATCTAATTCAAAAGGAAAATGGCCTTAGTTCATGGTAACTTAATCCTCTTTTACAGTAAAGTCAGACCATTCTACCTCTCAGTAAGAATATTCACTCAAGAATTTAGTGCGTTTTAACCTACATGCACTATCATCATGGGTTTAGTTGGTATATCTTAACTTTCTTGAATGGTCTTTTATAGAACAACCCATATACATAGATATATGGTACAAGCTTTATGTAAAGCATAGTCATGTAGTCATGCCCTTAATCAGATATGGGTTTTATGTAACTACATTAAGTGATAGGCAAGAACTGCTTGTAAATTTTTAATCTATATTCTGATCCCACAGGGTAACAAAGTTAATTCTTTATTTGTGACTATACTGCCCAGAAATATTTGGAAAGCCTCAGTATAAGTGCTTGGCATCTCTTTGCAGGCTGTGTACTTCAATGCCAGCAATTCTTCACACACAATTCCAAATTCCAAATTTGGGCCTGAGGTTCAACAAAAATAATTCATGTGATCACTCTTAGTTCAGTCTATCCTCTGTGCTTTTTTGCATACTTTTTTAGTACTAATCGTTTTGGAGGAACTTTGCCTAACATGGTTATGATGTCAGCAGAATGCCAGAAGCTTCTCTGACCTTGTGTGGAAAGCTTCGATCCATACCTGATGGGAAGGAAAGCAAGCAGAAACACTGACTAGACGTTTCTCCAGCCTGTCTTTGGAACAGTTTACCTTGAGAGAGTGACATTTTTAATGCCAGACAAATGGTAATGAGCAACAGGACAAGATTGTGCAGTATTGCGTGGCTCCAGCACCATGTCAACAGAAACCAAGATTATGGAGGTCTACTTCTGAGCAGATTAGAGTACCATTGACCACCAGGTGTGTCCCACGGTAATAAGAGTCCTTGCTGCTGCTCAGCTCATTCAATTGGCCATAAGGCAAATGGAATGGAAGATTTTATCAGCATGATGCTTGCCTCCTGGATGGTAAGTACCAGCTGTCTCCGGACACCATTGATAGCTTTGTGAAGCTGCTGTCATGAAGAAGCCCCACAGTCACATCTTGGCCTTTCGTAACAGGTCCTAGTGTTCAGTGAAAGAAAGCAGTGTTATGCTTAGACGATGTTAGGCCGGTGAATCTCCATGGGCTGTTAGTGCAGGATACTCCAGAAAGGCTGAGTACAGTGGGCTCTTCCTCTCTGTGGCTAAAGAAATCCACTAGTAGAAAGCTGGGAAGGAGGAGGCCGATATTCAGAAACATAGTAGGTGCATGAGAAGTGCTGAAGTGGCTGCTGTTTTCCTGGTTGCTGTTTGCAGCAGAGAGGAAGCACCAGCTGTGTAGGTAGCATTGAAATATTTATACTGCAATGTAACCACTACTGCTGTAGCACGTTGCCTTTTATCTAAGTTCCTCTTGTCGTCACACGACAGGAGGTACAGCAAACACTAAGAGCAAAGTTCGCCAGTACACCTTAACAGTATACATTACACCACAAGAGGAGTATGGAATTCTTTGTATATTGTTTAAACCTTTCTTTCTTGTTTCTGCAGACTTGTCTGAGCGGTTTACTTCGTAGTGACTTTGGCCTGAAGCTGAGGATGCTAATAAAGCTGTTATATAAAAGCATTATTGGTATTTGAGGAATTCAGCCTGTATTTGAGGAGTTCAAATTTGCCCTGTCTTCTGTTGTTTTTGATTTTAGCAGTGTTTGTGTACCATGCCTTTCTGAGTTAATGCATAACAACTCAAGTCGGCTAAAAGTGTACAGAATTAATGAAACTGTGAGCCACATAAAAAACTAAATTGTTTTTTCTCTTTCTGTAATTGCCACTACAACAAAAGCTACCTTTACTGTAAAATTTTTCAGGGTTAACCCCTGCAGAGCTGCCAGCTTGATGAGGGAAAAGTGTGATTAGAGCTGTGTAAGGGAGGAAGAAGGGGGATAACTGCTGACTAATAGTAATCAGGGATGCTCAAAGCTGTAGGTAGCAGAGAGCAAAAGTTGCAACCATGCCCCCCAGTTTCCTAGATAAATTGCAGTGTAATGAGTGAGGGTCAGCTGTGGTCCCTCAGCAGAGCAGCTTTGGCAACCCTGCCCTACTCGCGTCCTTTTCAGTAACCTTATTGAACATGGCAGAGAGTGATGGGAAGGGAATGGAGAGGACAGTTGTGGCTGCAAGTCAGGAGAAAAAAGTAATGGAGGTTTTTGTATTCTCTGTGGCCAGTGTTTTGAACAATAGCATAAATATGTTGGAGTGAGAGGGCAGGTGGGGCAGTCCCCTTACATGTGTGTACGCGCAGAGGTTTCAGCCAGCAGAAGGAGGGAGGGATTTGGTGGATGTGCAGTATTTCGTATGGGATAGGTAAGCCTCCATCCCAGTAATTACGCCACCCTTATATTAATCCTAAATATAACCAAATCTCCTTTTACAGAAACATCAGCAATGTGTGCTTAAGTGTTAGATAATTCATTGCATACTAAATGTTGGTAATGTAATACATTGTTGAAAGCTAAAAAGAGCAACCACCAAAAGTATACAGGCATTAAACTAGTTTTACAAATCTACTTTTTTTTTTTTTAAAATGGAATAAAAACTCCATATCATTATAATCTGAGGGACTGCCTTTGCTGGAGAGATTGAACATACTCTTTGCAGTATTGATGTGGTCAAATAATGCAAATGCTAGCAAACACTGGTGATGAATGCTTACTCTGATTTCAGGATCCTGTATGATTTGTTCTGGTTTGTTTTCTTCTTTTTCCTATTAGAACAGAAAATAATTTTGAGAGCATGGAAAATAGTAGATTTTTAAAAAGTCTTAAATACCATTTCATCTGGAAAAAGGTTTGGAATAAGTAACCTGCTGTGGTAGGAAAGATTGCTAATTATCTGAATTTCATTGTGGTTTAATTAACAGCATCTATGGTAGAATGTGGGAGGTGGTGTTTATCACCTGCGAAGGAAAGTATTGTCTTTTGGAGGAGAGTAAGTGATGTCAACTAGAATACAGACTGATTTTAGATCTTCAATAATATTCCCTTTAAAGTCTTTTGATGGGCAGAGGTGACTGGACTTTAAGCGATTAAGAGGGTGGAGAACAGAGGTACTAGGGCCCTGACTATCTCTGGGACAGAGCCTGTGCAGGTCTGAGAGCCACCAGCATCCTTGGTGCTTGTTGTGAAAGGAGATTGCTTTCATTGAAAGAGGCTCTCAGGGTGCAGCTGGATGCGGCACACTGCACCCACCAAATCCTTACAATTAGAGGATAAATTAAAACAAGGGGGAGTGTCACTTCAGGTGTATCAGATGAATAGTTTGCTATCTGTGAGCTAGTTGCATGTTACCAGAGGCAAAATATTTCTGGTAAAGTGTGCTCTGTCTTGATTTTGTGCTTTCTTTGTTGTCCTGGTTAGCTGTTTTAATAAAAGCAGTCTGTAATCCTCTTTGAATGTATCGTGTAGTTAAAGGCGTTGGGTACAAGTAGTGGTCATTCTTAATGGACAGCTCTCCCCATAGCAGCTGGATGTATGGAAATGCTGGAATTGTCTTAATGAGGTGACAAGTCTGAGCTGGAAGTCACTGCGGTCAGCGGAAAGGTGGCATTTAATGTTCACGGGATCACACGAAACAAGATTGAATCCTTACCTTAGCCTAGACTTGGTAAAGTCTATGTAATCCAAGATAACTTTCTTGCCTGTTCCATGTGTTTCCAAACATTTTTATTCTTCTTCCAGAGGTCAAGATGCAGAAAGGTGGTAGCCAGGCTAGGTGCAGTCTGCTGAAATAAATAGTAGTCGGTATTTTAGCAATTATTTCAAATTCACAAAGGTGTTCTTGGCTCTTTCTGTTTAGAAATGTCAAGGCATGTACTTAATGTATTTCTGCTTTGGAATGGAGGAGAGTAAAATGGGATATTCATCTTCCATAAACAGGATTACAGACTTAAAGATATTTTGGACTTCTTTACGATGGTGTCCACAATGATACTGAATGTATTAGGCAAAGCAGAAAAGATAAAAAAGCTAATCTGCAGATCATAAGTAAATTATTTTTCACTAATTCAACCCATGAATGCTAAGCCAAAAAAAAAGGAAAGATTTTTCTCTTAATTATTTTGATTTTTTTTGTGATAAGCGGGCAATTTTAATTTACGTAGTGTTGCTGCATAGTCTTTTGGTAGTCTAGTTTACTTTTCCACAGCATGGGCATCCTGCACATAGGTACTGGTACTGTGCTAGGCTTTACCTAGTGCACCAGATGGGTCTGTGGAAATGGTGTGACTGAGAATCAATGAACCCTATGCACCAAAAGGAATTCCTTCAGGCAATCAAGGAGGTATAGAAACACCATTATCACAGAAAGAACATTTTTTTTTTTTTCAGAAAAACTGTCTGTTCTGACACTCTGTTTTTCAAAGCAGATTTACAAAACAAACTGAAGAGAAAACCTGCAAATGAAAATTCCTCGTTCTAGGAGGTCCGAAAGAGTAGGGACCCAACAGAGAGGGGTTAGTTTATGACAGTTTGTAGTCTTTATTCCCCTCCTGCTAACTTTTCAGTTCTGTCCAGCTGTCTTTGTTTCAGCTATTGCTGTCCCACAGGAATGTGTGACCTCTGCGTGGGTCCCCGTGCTGGGGCCACTTGATGCTCCAGAGGTGCCAGTTGTCCTTTCCTCTCATATAATCTAATTGATAATATAATAACTCCATCCCAGAGCATATCTTCCCAACATGCTTTTACTGCAGTTTGCAACCTCTATTTCAGACCTAAGGAATGGCTTATTTGCTTGTGTATTTTTTCCCCAACCCTAATAGTTCGTCTCGTAAAAGATATTACCTCTCTACATAAACCTTGGCTTTCTAGCTCACATATGTGTTCCTTAGGGGCAGCAAGCAAGAAAGCAACTTCCTCAAGCCTGGAGTTTCCTTATAGCAGCAAATTGTAGCCATTGAAATATAAATTTAAGCATTAAATTACTTCTCTGACCCCATTCCACCCCACTGGAGTATGCATTGGATTTGAGAATGGAAGCAGGAGGATTCCCAAGATTTTCCAGTCTGATGTTGGTTCGAATGACCCTGTCCTGCCTGCGCATCCAGAAGTCCCATCAGGGAAGGACTTGAAAGCTTTGACTGTGTTTTAATGGGAGACTACGAGGGGCATAAGAGTCCTGTTCAGAGGCAGGAACCCCAACACCAGCTGGGGCATGAGTCCCATCGTGGCAGTGCCAGCGATGCCACGGAGAGGGCAGAGGCAGACAGGGGGAAGGGGACAATTCGTGCAGTGCTGGTGCGCAGCCCTTACCCCAGCGTGTCATCTGCAGGGAGATGGAGGCAGAGAGGATCAGGGCAGGGCCATGCCTGTGGCTGTCCCTGAGGTCACCATTTATGAGAAGTGTGGCTTTGCCTTTACACACATGTTTTTGTATTTATGGGGCATGGGGCATCCACCATATCTGTGTTTGTGGACTTGATTTGCTCATGGGAAGTTTGATATGGTATCGTTTGCACAGCTCTTGGCCTTTGGGTGGAAATACTTGTGGCAGTTTCGCCCTCACATAGGTTGCATTCACTATTTCTAGCTAGTCAGCCTTGTCAGGTGAAAAATACCTGAGCTGTTTCTTAAACCAGACAATAAAAAATGATGCAGCAAAATAAATCAGTGGGTCTGACCCCACGCTAGGGCAACCTTCTGGGTCATTCAAAGCAGTCAGACTTCATCATACTGAAAGCAGAGGTTTGGAAATGGCTTAATCCATCCATATTTTTTGGAAGTGGCTTCATGAACTGGTTGCCTTTAACTTCTGACAAGAAGTGTTGATGTAAGAAATTGGTAAAGTTTATGACTCATGGAGGTACTTGCTTCACTCACTTGTAATTTCTAATGCAAATGATTAAGTCAGCCTGCACTCAGCTGAGGAAGAAACTGCAGCATTCTAAGTAAGTAGTCAGTAGAGCAGATTAATTAAATTGGCTGTTCTTGTTAACTCTTTCTGGTAATATAATAGCTAGTAACATTGCATAAGAGTAAAAGGCAGCAAGACAGAAGGATATAATGCGTCATTATCTCTCATTGCCCCCATGTGTTGTTACAGGACAGTCTAGACTCATACTTAGTTAATTCAAAACATAATTAGACACATATAGAAGTGTCTATGATGTTAAGAAGCATTAAAACATGTTTAAAAACACAATTCCTCAAGTCACCAGTGAGCCACACAATGTAGTTTGGACAGTTACTCTTCAGTGGATGGTTTTCTTTCTGGGTTTTCTAGCAATATCTTTGGAGCATGTGGTGTTACCCAATGCAAGGGGCTGAGCAGACAGTCCGCAGCAGTGCAGCACAGTCCCTACCTCCCTGTGCAAGGGGCAATCCTGACACCTAGCACTGCTGTTGCTATTTAACATCTCCCCATATTTATGTCTGTTGCGTAAAATTCAGGAGTATGTTCCTAATTCCCCAAATTTGCTGATTTGCGCTTCTCACAGGAATGCTTCTTGTCACCTGAAGCTGATGAGAAAAGTTGACTTAGGGCACTGGGGAAATCCCATCCTCAGTCCCAGCTGCACCAAGGATGCCCTGCATTCAGCTGGTGCTGCATGTCTTTGCTCATGCTGGCCCCGCTGAACTGTGGGGTTAAACATGGGTATGGAGGGGCTGAATTTCACACCTATTAATCATAGGGAAAGAGAAAAAAATGTAAAGGAAGGTGTCATTGATGCAAGATGAGCTCAGAGGTGGGCAGTTTTGCTGTCTCAACCCCTTGCTATGGGGCCCTGAGCTATTTGGTGTTTGTGGGATGCATCTGGGCTACCAGTCCTCTGCATATCAGTATTGGAGGTTGACACTTTCCAGCCTTCGCGCTCCTGGGGTCTTCACAGCAGCTCCCTGCCCAGGGAGGTACTGCATAGCTGGGGCTAGGAGGTTTGAGCAGGTTCAGTGCCAGGTCTAGGTGCACCTGGCAGAGGCAAAAGGACACAGCCAGGCCCCTGTCCCAGCCTTGCTGAACTGGGGGAGCAGGGCCTTGCTCAGGTGTGTTCTAAGTTTACTGGGCTGCTGGAGTTTCTGCTTCTGCTCCAAGACGCACATTGCTCTTCTCCCTGAGCCCTGCCACTGCCTGCGCAGGGGCTGTCACAGCATCCAGTCCAACCATCGCTGTACGGATGGATTTGCACCCTCACAGGATGTGCTACAAAGTACTGCAAGAAGTGATTAAAAGCTCAGAAATCAGCTTTTTTAAAGCTAAGTGTTCTGCTGTCACCCAGACTGTGGCTAATGTAGTGCAGGCAGTGCCACAGAGGCATGCGCTTTCTGGGGTGTAATGCTAATTTTCATCTCCTCAGGGCGTGGCCTGCAAACAGGAAATATAGGAAACCTCTCAGATGAAGAAAGACCTCATCATGACAGTGTTCCCAGATGGGTGGGGGTGTTTGCGGGGAGCTGAGGAAAACCTTGCTGTGAGATCAGGCTGGGTGCAAAAGCCAATGGTTGCAGGCAGCAGTTGCTAGCAGGGACAGCCACAGAGCTGGGAGGGAGATCAGGCATGGAGCAGAAACAGCAGCCGGGATCAATACATCATGTGGCTTAGCCGGCAGCACCAGCCAAGACAAGCCAATATTTAAGCCATGATGGACAAACAGCCGGGCCTGAGACAATGGGAGGAGTAGGAAAGCGTGGGCAGGGGGGCGGTGAGTGGGAGACAGCAGCAGAGAGCAGCATGGAGCTGCGCTGGCGCGGCGCCTGTGGCCAGGCCTGCGAGGAAGAGCATGCTACGGGCAACAGCGATCGCTGTACAGCTTTTGTGTGCTGGGAGCTCTGCTTTATGTATGGGGCACGTTTCATCACTTGGCAGTAAGTTCGTGAGGTTGCCAGGTGTGACTGGGAGCGTGCAAGGTGGCATTTTGGTGCTGTGAAGTGTGCTTTAATTGCTGTACTGCAAACCATTGCTGTTCCTACCATCCAGTGCAAGGGCAGCGTGTGTGCTGCAAGATTTGTGACAGTGTTACCCTCATGCCTCTTTGATGTCTGCTTTTTGGAAGCTGATCTACTTTGTAGGGTTTTAACCTAATTGAAGGAAAGCCTTCAAGCACTGCCTAGAAAGAAATTATAGTTGTACTTTAGGGAACGAAAATGATCTCTTTTGGCATTGCGCTGTTATCGCAAACGTGTGTGTGTGATTTATCCTAATTAAAAAAATATGACAGACATAAGCCAGAGAAATGTCTGTAAATGACACAATCTGGTCCTGTCTTTATCACTATAATAATGCATTGCTGGCCTCCTAAATTTATTAGCCTTTGTTACTTGCTATCAGCCACAGACTCATGCTCATGGAGTTAAAAGGTGTGCAATAGTAAAACAAAATGTGAGCATTTCAATGTTGGATCAGCATTTCACTTAGTTATGCTCAATCCTTCTTTATTGCCTTTTTTGATTCATTTTCTGTCTGTTTGTTTAGCAGGCAGGACACAGTTTCTCTAGCATGTGTTTGAAATGCAGAAATCTGGAGTGGCAATCAGAATTTTGCCTTTCTTGGAATGAATTAAACAGTTATCTGCTACATAAGGCCACCTCTATGAAATTAACATAGGTCATTTTTGCCATGTGTGTTGAGTAAGTTTTCAGATCAAACCAGAACTCTGGAGGGATATACACCAGTGCATTAAAGAAAGATGCTGCGATAGTCTATATCAAATAGGTTAAACTCATTGGATTCTATGTAAACACTCATTTTACCCCAGCTAACCTGTAAAGATTTCATTTTGCTTCATTTATCTTCTCCCTTACCCTATGCTAAACCATCCCCAGCTTCGATGAAAGAATCATGTCTCCATTCATTTCCTATCTTGCTGAATTGCCTTCGCATTTCCTATCATCTGCACATAATCCTATTCTCTCCATTATTGTCTTAATACCAAGTACAGCACAAGATAATGGATAGGCACTGTAATAACAGTGTGGCCTGTAGGAGCCCCTCGAGGGAAATATCTTTGACGTTGGTAGAATATTAATGCATCCCAGGTCCCTGATCTTCGTCTTTCACTTCATCTCCTGTTTTCTAAACTACATAATGACTTTCATATACATGACAAAAGCATTAGAACAGAAAAAGACTCATTGATGAGCAGCAGGGCTGTCTGATATTAAGAAGCACTATTCTCAGTTCTTTGTACAATTTTTGACCACCATCAGAGACAGTGTATGCAGGTAATTTCTGATTTGAATAGATACAGGCATAAAGAAGCACTATCGTACGCTGTTAATCCAAATGCCCATCACAGGCACTGCATGAAAATAAATTAAAATGTAATTCTTCAATAATGCATCTGTCTACAGGATGATTTTCAGCAGATTAAAAACAAACAACTTGATATCACTTAGAAAGGCTAGTGGATTGTTTTTGAGGAGCTTAATCATCATCAGATTATGAATGGAACAGTAAATCAAAGCAGGGTATGTTAAACAATGTAGATTGTGTTGTAGCGGCAATTTACTGTACATAATTTTTTAATAAAAGGGAAAAATTGATTTTTGTGAGCGTAAACATTGAGTCCTGTGAGAATTTAGCTGCTATTATTGAAAAGGGTAATGTTAAAAATGGTATTCTTGTCATGTAAGAGCAATAACTTTTCATTCCTCTCACAAGAAACAGAAATTTGCTCACTTTAGTGCTGCCTTTAAGCATAATTCCTTTTCTCATTTTTCTCTTTTTTGACAAACTCTGTCTTTTGCTATTGCATTTTGCTAATGTATTCCTGATCCATTCCACATCAAACCAGGGTGCGCACCCCAGCGAAGGGCAGAAACCCCCAAACTTCCTTTCTGTGCCAGAAGCAGCTTGCTGAACTCACGCTGTGGGCTCTTGCTTTGAAACACGGAGATCTGCCGACTGACACCCCTGGCTGCTTGTCTTCAAGGTCTGGTTTTAACTGTTCCTGGTGCTGGGTTTCAAGTGAAACTGCAGACCAGGCACTCCGCAGCAGCCCTACCTCTCCCTGCCTGCTGCCAGCTGCCGCAGGAGCAGAGCAGCTACTGACCATCAATCACTATAGATAATATCTGAGGAGACAGGGAGAAATTATTTCAAACCAAGGGAACTGAGTTAGGAAGAGGAGGCGAGCAGCAGTCTGGTGCTAGCAGGTGCTGGGGAGGAGAGAGACTAAAGTCTGGGAGAATCAAGGGTGAGAGCTAATATATAAAAGTCTGATGGAATGAGTTTGTGAGATTAAAAAATATCAAACAAAAAAAGTGCTTCAAAATTAATTACATGTTAAAGCAAAGATTAAGAAAATCCTCACAAAATGCACAAGTATCCTGTGCTGGAAGACTGTGGCTGTTTTCCCTTGTTTCCTGCTAAGTAAATGCTGAGAAGCGTCTTCTACCTTCAGTGCTCAGTCGTGACCCAGGCTGGTGAAGAGCTCTGGGGAGTCCGAGGAAATGTCAGGGTGACTGACTGAAGCCATACTAAAAGAAATCTGTCCTGAGAGGAAAAGAGGAGACAGTTTGTCTATTCCTGGGACTACTTTGGTTTTATTTATGCTCTAATTTTATTTCCATTTAATTCATTTGATTGATTTCACTGCTTTTAATATTATTTATTCTGTTTTGAACTCGTGTGGTACTGCGAAATAGTCTAATATTGAATTATGCTGCTTCTGCTTTTTAAACTGTGCTCAGCAGGGTGGAAAAAAATACATGTGAATCTAACAAATGTACTGTACATCAGAAAACTGAAGTTGTCCCTTTGAAACCTGGTAAGTTCTGCTGCTATCATAAAAGCAATGCCTTTTCTTTCACATGTGTTTACTTGCCAAGAGAAAAAATGACATCCTATGTGACACTGGTAGTGTGGGATCCCAGTTTATGCGACTGTAAACAAGAAGAGGTGAGAAAGAACTCAGTTTGTTACTTTGAGAATTCACTTAAAAATTGTTACGGTCTAAATTTAGGTCTGGAATTAAAATATTAAGTTGTTTTTTTCACTTCCTCTTAAAAAATGAGTCTGCCGTATGGCTTCTGTTAGTCTTCCATACCTGTCCTAAAATGGGGAGAGAAATCAATTTAAAATCATAGTCTAAAACCCAGACCTCCCAAAGTCTTCTACAGCCTCCTTGCTAGCATTCGGGGTGCTGCAGTCCTAGGACAGCAGCTCTCTCTGGGTTCTGGCAAGGTCCCTGTGAGCCTGACAAACCAAAGTCCAGTTTATGTGCAGAGGCCCTTTACTGGTCTGCTTGTATTTATTGCCTTTCCTGTGTCTGTCACACTATTATGACATTTGGTGTAATACAGCAAAGTAAGAATTCTTACTAGTGTGATGACAACAGGAAAATCAAAGACCTCTAGTAGAGGCTTGAGACCCAGTGACTGGTTTTGCTGCAGGGCCTTAGAGCGAGAGGCAAGCACCTTTCCGTCTGAACCATCTGCAGAGACAAAAAAACAGGCCTGGTAAAAAGGAAATAATGTCTTTTTTTTTTCCTTCTTTCTTTTTTCGCTACTGGAAACCCAAAGACATCACAGTCCCAGCCCTCAAAAGAGCTGTATCCTGTACCTTGGATCAACTTTATGAAATGAAGAAAACTTTGAAGAAAGGTAAAAATGGATGTGTTTGTTTTCAGGCTTGGTCATAGGTAAAGCCAAGCCAGGCAGGACAGAAGTCTGCAGCAGTCAGGAATTCATCCAGGATGTGAGAGCCATTTTGGAACGTGTGAGTGAGTCCTCCTGGGGTCTTTGAGTTGGGTGGTCGTGACTTAGAAGGCTGTTGAACTGTGTTTAAAGAAAAATACATGCTATGTTCCAAGGGGTTGAATGAACAGATTTCAATTAAAACCCGTATTTTCAAATGTATTTCCTACCATGTGTATTAATTAGGCCTCTGCGATCTGTTCCACTGTCAGGTTGTAATGCTGAGGGTGGTGAATTTTTAACTGCTCACAGTTACTGTCTTCTGCTTGTGGGGCCTTTTGTCAGAGGAAAGCATGCCATATGCTCCTTTTGGAAACCCCTGCTTCACTTGGCTCCTGTTTGTTGTTTCTGAGTTACTAAATGCTGCTAATTATTGCTAGTTTTTTTCCTCTTACTTATAATCACCAGGAAATCACTTGATTTTGACCAGGGAAAAAGTACTGTCTGTATAGGAGTGAAGTACAGCTTTGATGTCTTTGATATACTGGGTTCTTCCTGTAACCTATGGCGTACAGCAAAATGATCTTTTAAATTGACTTCTAGCAGTTAAGGTAAATTTTATCATTCAAATACAGTTTTATGAAACAAGATGGACTCTGCTTACAACTCTTTTGTCACTTTTTTTGTTTGCAAAAAAAAAGATTCTGATTTATACAGTTTAACTTTGAAGTCTAATTGAAAAATTACACCTTGTTTTACAGCTTGTTATGCCTCTTTTTATAAGTATATTGCTAACAAGTCTAAATAAATTATCATAAACCATTTTCTCTGTTCTATATAGCTGTATTGCTACTCTACAGAAAAAATGCCCTCCATTACTGTATTTTTGATACTATCATTTTTCATATTTTAAGAGATACTGCATCTACTGTGTGAAAGACAGACACTTGAAAGGATTTTATATGTGATAGCAGCTCATGTTGTTTCTAATCTTAATCCAGCCATCGCTAATTTTGTGTTTGCAAGTAAACATGATAATGAATGAGAATCCTCCTAGAATTGTAATTGGTGTTGCTCTTTTGTATTCTGGGTTTCAAATCTGTGTGTAATTGTCAGTGCCCTATAGAAATGTTAATTATCTTGAATAATCCTGTTTGACTTGATCAGGCTGGAGCAGTCCTAATCAGCAAGAAGGTGTCACCCAAGAAAGTTAGAAAGGAATATGGCATTAAAACAATGCAAAGGATCTGAGAGGTACAGATGCAGCTAGGTCAGGGAATTCTATGGGACTGGAGAAAAGAGGAGCATGGGTTGAAAAAAGTGGAATGGGTTTGGTTTGGTAGAAATGGAGGAGACCGTCTAAAAGAGTATAATTTGAAGTAGCTGCAGGATGGAGAGCTGTGCCCACGGAATAATGTCTCCTCCCCACCCTGGGACTTAAAGGGGTAAATGTCTATTCCTTTCCATGTGCACAGGCATTCTGTGATCGTGTAGAAAGGAAGAAATGTGACTAACCGCGCTGTGGCATCAGTGCTTCTTGAGCGCTGTGTATATTTCTGGTTACTGTGATAACTAGTAGAAAGTGGTGAGCAGACCAGGAGGGTGCAGCAAGCAGGGACCCGAGGAGTGAGGAGCTACGCTGGCTCTGGTGGTGCTGTTCAGAAAACTGCACCGGGTGCGTTCACGTTTAGCTATGCAGTTTCCTTGGACTTACTCCTGCTGTTGCAAGCAGAGAAAGAAGTTGCTGCAGGATGTCCCATGGCATTTGTTAATAGCAATCGTACTTCTTTTAGAGATGGTGATTGCCAGTAAAAGTAGGGTGGCTGCAGGGCAGTTGAGTCAGCATATTCGGACAGTGTATCTGGAACATGTTCTTGCACCAGGCTCAGTTATCTGTAGGACACGCAAGCATATGCTTGGTGAGCGGGATATGCAATAGCGTATGGTGTAGGCTCCTACTCAAAATGGCAATTCTCAGTTGAACTGCAAATTTAGAAGTCAATGTGCAAAAAACTAAACTTGTCATAGCAATAAAAAAGAGCAGTCTGCATAATCCTACTCATCCGTTTGCAGAGGGAGAGGGGGACGGGGTGACCTGTTATCTCAATTACGGAGTCCTCTGAGCTTCCTCAAAGTGGAGGGGATAGATGGTGAATTTGGGGAGTAATGAACTCTGAATGTTATAATCCTCTGAAGTTGCAGGGAACAGGATGCTTGCTTGAAGTTTGAATCAACATTTGTGAAACTTCGTATCGATGTGTTCATGATAACATAGATAGCAAACCCCATACTGCGCTGAGAAAGGAAAAATTCATGCTCTACAGCACAAAAACGTCTCTGCTTTATAGTTACATTTTTTGCACTAATGTAATTCTTTGGTTAGTTGCTGCATTAATAGAATGCTTTGCTCATATCGTATTCAAATTTGGACTGCAAAGGCATGGATTTTTGTAGGAAGACTTTATGTAATAAAATACAGAAAATTATGAATAGCTTATAATATTTGGTGATTAATTTACAGTTTCTCAGGCATGCTTGCCAGCTAGTATTTTCCCTCTTTATTATTTGTTGATCCTGGGTTACATAATTTTGGTTCTTTGGGATTTCTGTGTTATTCTTCATGTGATGTTTATTGTTACCACATCCTGTATGTTACAGATTACATATTAGTTTGCAACTGCTTTACTGTGGTGTTTCCTACTTGATCATACATTTTACTTGCTGTAGACAGTGTCTTGGGTAGCGAAGTGGAAGCACAGCCGTTTGTAGTGAATTCAAGCAAACCGAAACCGTGCTGTGTAGCAGTGCCGGGCCCATTTCAAGGACTTCAGCAAGTACCTGTCGTTATCAGGGGCTTTACTTCAGTGAGCTCATTTCTGCCATTGCTCTATCAGCATCCCATTTCCTTGGAAATGCGGGGCGACTGAAAGCTCTGCCCTCAGACACTGATGCAGGAACGTTAATTACTGTGGTGCCTTCTAATTTCAAAAATGGAATACTACAGTTTTCTCCTTAATGGACTTCCAGACTCTACCATGTGGAGACTAAAGTGAATTAAAACACTCTGCACGAATTCTTTTACGTACACCAAATTCTGCACTTGCATTAAACCTGTTCTCAAATCACTCTCCTGACTCCCTCCTCATAAAGTTTCACATTTTCTTCAGAATGTGATTGATCTCATTAAAAGACATTAACACGTCTCTAATCCCATCACCAAATTAATCCTGTTGATACTGTTAGTATCTTTGTAATGAAATATAGAGAAAAATAAAACTGTAGTTTGGCATTTTTAGATTTTCAGTGCAGTTAAACTGACGTGCCAAATTGTAACAGCTCTCATGCTGTCAAGAGATGCCCTAAAAAATCTCTTAGCCCTGATCATCCATTGGAACAATGGCTGTGTCTCCAATTTTTGACAGCCACAAGAGGGGTGACTCTCTGCAAAGAAGCAGGACATTTTGTGCTGCGTTCCCTTCTTGGGAACGTGAACTTTTCTCTGCGTGCTTAAAACCCTGCTGTTTACAAGCCTAAGATCCTCTTGTAAACACGCGCTTCCGCACCGTGCCCTTGAACGGCTTCAGCATTTAGCACTGTCCTATTCACAAACACCAGTACTATATCCTTGCCTCTCTCAGCACTCAGTGCCCTGCTGTTCGCACCTCTTAAAGTAAATTCCATATTTTTATGTAAAAGCTGTGGTGTCTGACTGTAACTCGTGTACTGCTGCCCTCTCCCAAAGAATGCTTCGTGTTATTGTATATGATTTTCCTGGATAATGTGTTCTTTTCTCAGAAATTCAGAATATAAATATTCTCTTGTAGCACATCTCCTAAATCAATAATTGACTGTTGATGGGAGTTAAGCTTTCATAAAAATACCATTGTCAGGCAAGGTTTCGTACAGCAGCTATGAACTAGATGGGGAAAAATTTGAAACTGTGGCTAATTGGTTATCTACATATCCCTGATGACTGAATTGCACACCTGTAACTGAGAACACTTCTTGTAACACTGCTTTGAGTGGGAAACTTACTGAATATAGCAACCCCCCCCCCAAAAAAAAACTTATGAAGTTGAGCACAGATTTGGAAGAGGGGATAATGGAAATGCCTAATTTAGAATAAAGACAAAGCCTGTGTTTAAGTTTCAAAACCCAAATGAGCATTGTATGTGGAGATAAAGCATTCCCAAAGGCAAATGCTGATAGAAAACTATTCTTGGTATTTTCTATTCATTTCCATTACCTTGATTTTAAAACAAGCTCTTCAAAAGTATATACATTTCAAGCAGTATCTGCAGTGTGCTGCCATGCATAGTGTCACATCATACCAGGGTGGGCTGTTCTCTGCTTTCTTCTTGATACTGTTTTAAATTGCTCTGTCCACTTAATGGAAGTGATGACTTGAGAGTAGATGTTGTTCACGTCTATTAGCTACCCACTCATTGTCTTCTGTGGCAATACTTTAACTTCTAGAGTGTATTTTGGGCATCGCTGTTACACAACCATCTGGTAGCTCTTGAATTTATGGAATCTGCCAGGAGGACATGTGCTGACATTCAAAAAGATAGTAAAAGACTGTTAGCCAAAATATTCCCCCTTTTATTTAATAGATAATATTTGGCTTGTATTTGTCACACCAGAAAGTTCTTTCGAAGTAAAAATCAAATTAAAAATATGTCCTAAAATCTTCTGTAATTCATCAAGCTGTGCTCTAACTGCCAGTTGACCTGCTTTCATACGGATATTCCAACCACCAAACAGAAACAGTAATCTTTGCATGTAAACTAAGCAGCTAAGCTACACCTATTGTCTACTTGCCTTTCTGTGTGAAGGTTTTAAACACATGCCGTTAGGGTTTCCATGAGAGGGAGCCCTGCAGCAGGTGTTGCCATGTGCAGGACATAGCACCTCCCTGTGAGCAGCTGCCTGCCTGGGCATGCCTGTTCTCCTTTCTTGCTGCTAGTAACTCCCAGTCAACCACAAAAGGTTTCCTTTTATTGTCTGGTCAGCAAACAACAAGTATTTGGAAGGGTTTCCTTTTACCATGCAGAAGGCACTAAAGGAAACTGTTTTGCCTAATAGCACTTATGTATTTACTTTATTAATTTTCTACCTCTCTCTAGCGGTGCAGAGAGCAAAACCTATGTTTCCACATAGAAGGCCTCTAAAGCCAAACACTCCACCACTGGCATCAAAATGAATTTGTCTGAGGTCTCTAATGGAAGCACGTGGAAAGCCTTCCCCATAGTTCTCTCATCTGCTGGTAGCTCTTACGGAGTTGTAAAATCTTCCATTTAGCGCTGAATTATTTTGTAGGTCTGTGACTGGGTTACTTGAGTTTTCATGAAATTCCTATAAAGGAAGTTCTGAGTTCTTTAAGGTGAAATCACCTAAATTAAGACTAACAGAAAACTGTCATGCATTAGGTAGAGCTACTGTTAATGAATGTCTTGTTCTAACCTACATGCATACATGTACTGCAAAAGCTACAGTGATTTTAAGACTACTGAGGTTTTAATATCAACCCCAAATCATTAGACAAACTCATAGGATCTTGTTGTTAATTCTTTCCACAGTGGTACTTGCCAACAGAAGATTACACTTCAGCTAAAATGAAACGTACAGGAGGCAGCAGGACAATGCCATGAGTGGAGCCATTTCCCTTTCAGAAAGTTTTGACAAGGATACAGCACCTCTGGGTAAGAAATAGTTTGTATATGATGCGACCATGCTATGCAGCCAGGTGCTGAAACAAATCGTTGCTTTCTGCTAAAAATATTAATCAGATAAATCGCTGCTGGGCACTTGGTCGAGGTGCATTTTCCCATCCTGTGCTTGCAGTGGAGTGCAATGCACCAAAGCCACACTTAACACCATTGGTGGTGTGAATGCAGCAGTGTGGTGTTCAAATGACCTGATGAATCCAGGCAGAGAGAGAAGGGACCTGTTTGGTAACCAGACTCTGTGTGCCACTCCAGGCAGCTGGGATGAACACAACAAAGCAGACATGTTTACAGGCTGTAGTAGGGTAATATGGGCTTTACAGCTTTCTGCAGTGCCTCTTACTGACCTCTAGTAGCTCATGGACTGGCATATATTGCTACAAGATAGTCAGTACAGTTTTAAGATGAGGAAAGAGTAAATAATTTATCTGAAGACTATAAGAAAGTCACGTTAAATACTTTGGCAGACCAGCGTTGGGTAGAATGGCATTGTGGTGGGTGGATGGCACTGTGTGGGGCTGGGCAGTCCTGGGGGGCCACCCACCCTGTGGCCATCACCCTGCGGGCAGCCACAAGATCAGGTTTCTCCATTGCTTTTACACCATCCCCTGGTGTGGTTTGATTTGTGAGTCTGACTGTGGAAAAAATATTTCTTTTAAATAGCCATTTTATTCTCCATTTCCCTTATGTTTTGGTTTAAAGCAGACAGAAACCTTAGCAACGTATACCGAATACAGTGCCTCCTGCTGAGACAGCACATGTGTAACTGAAAGTGTGAGGATCTTCCTGTTCCTTAAGATTACAAACAGAAACTTCTTTCCATTATACCACTTCTATAAGGAATAGCATGTTTGAACTCACAATGAGCACTTTAGGGATGCTGGACTGACACATCTGACCCCATACACAGTTACAGACTTGCTGTAAGTCCTAGCTGGAATTTTTGACAGATTTAATTCAGCTGCAGCTAAGCATACATTGAATAACGGTGAAGCCTTGTGTCCTCAGCACTTAGTATTGTAATTGCAAAAACAATTCTATCTGTCTTTATATCTCTACGGAAAAACAAATACTTGAGTTATCCATCAAATGTATTTTTAGCGTAGGCAAGATGTTATGCATTTTTCTCCAGCTCACATGTAAAATTTCTGTTTTCAAACTTTTTTACTGTGCTTTATTTCTGGAGAGCCAGTGGCAAGAAGGATTTTTTAGAACAATTTTTTTGCAATGTTCTTTGTGATATCTTGGTGCAATTAATAATTAATTAGCAACACAGGTTAGCGGGGATCACAATGAGAACGTAGAGGAAAGCGATGAAGGGCTCCCATTTTAATTTTAAACAGTGCAAAATCATGGTTGTACTGTTAGCAACTCTGGTGGAATATTCTAGGTATAATGTGATAACTGCCAAAGGTACCACGTTAATCCATGTACAATTATTAGCTCCTGCCAACTCAGGCCACTTAAAACGTGCATGAATAGGCACAAAGGCATTTTATAGTCTGATGGTCAAAAAGACACCTTATGGTACATATCAATATTATTGTAGCTATTTGGGATGCTAAAGGTAGTAAAATATTATGCATTAACATGCAGGATAGTGACTTTTACAGAAGTCAAGTCTTTTGTACCAGTCTTTGTCATTTAAAGGGCAAGGGTAAAGGCAGTCCTTGTTTTACTTATGAACATAGACATCCCAAAATCTCAAAACACACGTGGGTTGATGGAGCTGTGCAAATGAGGATATATTTGGCCAGAGTAAGCAGAGGAAACTCCAGCTTCCTAATAGCCTCAGGATTTGCTTACTTTTACTCCCCATCCAGGTAACGTGTTGGCAAATCCTACATAGCACCAAAGGCAAAAAAGACACTTTTTTTTTGTTTCTGGGAGTCACAAGATACGATTTCTGTGATTTCTGTGACAGGGGTGCCCAGTGGCTGAGAAGCTGCACCCTTGAGGTGCTGCACCCCGTTGATTGCAGTGAAACAAGGGTGAGGTTATTTAGAAGGAAATACCCTTCTCTAGGACTTAATGCAATCCAAGTCCCTTTTGTGAGAGTTGCTCTGGGAGAAATGCTGTGCTGAAGCTGTCAGTGAGGCATGTTTGAGTAGCAATGGGATGTACTGCACAGGATATTACCGATATAGTGTTGCACAGACAGTACAAACCACTGGGTGCTGAGGTAGATTTGTCGCTGAAGATGATGCTGTCATTCCAGGACATCGTTCAGGGCATAGAAAATATTATTTAAAATGTGCTAAAAGTAAACAGCGTGCAAGTGAATTGTGATGTGTTGAGGTGAAAACGTGATAAACTACTCTTAGCCTTTGACAATATTCTGTGCCACTTCAATTCTTGGAGAGAATGATAAGCTTCTGATAAAATAATACGAAAACGAGATGAAAACACAAGCCTATCTTTCATCTGTTTTCATTTCTGTAGTTCACAGAAGTGAATGCTGTAAAGAGCGAGAGGCAGAGGGTAAAGGGGGATTGAGGTGGGAAGGATTGTGATTATACTGAGAACAGGGAATATGATCAAGTAAGATAATAATCAAGATTAAAGAAGAAAGAATACTTTATATAAAGCTTAAAGGAGAAGAACTTGGTATGCTGCAAAACAAGAGAAGAACAAATAATTGTTAGTCTGTGGTGTTCCTCCTGGAATTATATGCATACAATATAAATATGAAATAAATAAAATGTATTAGTCTTTCCAGTGGGACTGCAGCAAGGCTGTTGCTAAGGGATGAGCTGCCAGAGTAATAACAAAGACTGTTGCTATGAATTCTCCTAAAACAAAGAGGATTTTTTTGTTTTTCAAGAGGAATTTTTCTAGCATGATGTTACTAAGGAAGTTTGAGCACAACTGTTGTTTTACAACAAGCATTGCAGGTTAACGTGAGCATGTTGAAGGCAGAATAAGCAATCGTGGTGTAATGGTTAGAGGTGAACTACTGCCAATATTCAGTCTGAGTGCTAGCAGAAATACCAGGGTAACCTGAGGAGCATTTGCAGTTTCACCTCCCCTGTTCCCAGCTTTTGGAAGGAAGGTAGAAGAGCAGGAGGAGAAAGCAGTACTACAGAAAACAACAGAAAAAATTACTTGATGAAAATGATACCAAGAGATGTATAGAACCTGAAAAGACCTAAAGGGCCTATTCCTAATCAATAACATCTTCAGGATACAATCAGTGTAAAAGACAAAGGAATTATCACCATCTGAGGTGGAGACAAGAAAGAGGGCCCAAGGCACCTGCAGAAAAAATTTAGGATAAATATTAAGCAAAGCTCTCAATAGTGTGGTCCTGAAATTGTTGCTGTGCAATGTTTAGATAAAATGCAAAATTCACTCTTGAATGCGTTTTTAAAAAAGATCACATCACAAGCAATGTACTGAGGTGCTCAATTGTCCTGTGCTCAAACTCTGCTTGGAGATGTTTCTGTGGGATAACATTTCTCCTTACAGTGTAGAGAGGAAAGCTTATCCCTTTCCAGTGAAGAGCGGGATCATTTCTGGGACATGTAGTAGGATATGGCATATTAAATACACAGCTCAAGCTTGGAATTACATGTTTGCTATGCAGGGTTTGGGGAACACTCCTTCTGCGGTGATGGGCTTTTTGGATGGTGTGATGCACGCGGTGGAGGTTGTGAGACTTCTACTGAAATGCACTGGAAAGACACGGTGCTGTGCTAGACGAAAATGTTAAGCATAGCTGGAATTCATAGGCTTAAAAGATATGCAAAATAAGTAGACAGTGAAATATAATCCTTCTTTCTTTTCCTTCTAACCTGTTAGTTTCAGTGTCTTCAGAGAAATCCTTCCCCGGCTAAGATCATTTAAGCTGTTTCATTCATACAATACAGTAGTGGTCGTGCGTGTGGTGTGCAGAGTGGAAGAGTCATCTAAGAATAAAAAACCCCATTTTTTTAGCTAATATCAGCAGATGCTGACCCACATCATGTGACTTTCTGTAACCTGATGTAATGCTCTGTGTTTAGGAGCATGGAACAAGGAACTGTCCTGCAGGAATTGCTCTTTTTTACACAATGAAGACAGTGAAGAAGTTAGGAAAAATATCGGTCACTATTGGTAGGGTTGTTTCTGTTTCTCTCGTATATTGCCTGTTGGGGGTATGGAAGTCCCCATGCTGCACTTCTGTGGTGGTATTTGGAGAGAAGCAGGCAGGATTGAAAGGGGTAGCGGCTGCTGTACAGTATGGCTTTTATCCCATAGAATGTCAGCCTCTGCAGCAGCTTTACAGGAGCTCTGCTTTATGTCGCAGTGGAGGGAGCTGCCAGGAGAGGGGGGCAAATGGAGGAAAACGAGGTTTAGTTTATAAAGTAGGCTCACCTCTTGAATGAGGAGCATAGGTGATGTACCACTGACTGTACCAGGATTTCAGGTACTCTAGGTTTGGCTGTAGGGCTGCACATTCTCAGTAGTGTGTTAGAGATTAAGGAAAGACTCTGATAGCCCAAGCTGCCAGTCTTCCTGCATGTGTTCCCATGAGCATCAGCTTGTGCCACGGGTTCAGGTGATGCTGTTTCTTGATCAACACAACCATCGGCTTCTTGGAGCGTCTGCCTTTTGCTTGCAGCATGATTAAATCGTACAGGGAGAACGTGTGTTTCTCAAATCTCCCTGCAGCCCTTTGGATATGACTGTGTTTTAAGTTTGACAGGGAGAGGTGAGAGTGCACATAAAAGTGGGTGGTTCTGATTTTGGTCGTTTTGGCACTTTCATATTTGCAAAGATCAATAATTTACCTCCTGTCAGGTGAAGCCAGAAGATTAGTTGCATTAATTTTTGAATACTTGCATAGTGTGTGTAAATTGATCTTACCTTGCTGAAGTCCTCTTTGCAGCCCTGCCGCATGTTGTTGGCAGGGGAGCTGCACTGAGCTGTGCTGGCTGAATGTATGGCTTATAAGGCACTATATGTGAATAAACATTGCTGTTATAACAGACGGCAGGGAGGAGAGGGAAACATCGACAGACTGGTGGTTTGATGGGGCTGGGCACTGTTTTGGTTTAGGCTGCTCATTGGATTGGATTTTTTACCCAGGATAATGTGTTTTTTGTTGTTGTTTGTTTTCTTCTCAAATACACCCTCTGCTTTTGGTTTAGCTCCTCATCTATACATACAGTGCAGACATTTATGGTGATTTCCAGCGCTCCCCAAAAGGCCGGTCAGCCCTTACCCAGTTTTGTGTGATTGCCAGTGCTTCCTGTAAATGACAGGGGTGCAGAAATGCCATGCTAATGTTCTGGCAGGGTACGTTTTCGGCTCAACCTGGAACAAGCATTGCTGCTCACCCTGGGTGCTTTGGTGCAGCAGCACTGCCGTGGCTGAGGCACTCAGTGGCTCTGACCTGGCCGGCACCTGGCAGGTCCTGGCTGCCTCCTGCCCCTGCCACACTGCCCAGCGTGAGGACACGGCCTCCAGCGCCTGCGACTCCTCCCAGCTGGCCATCTGTCTCCCCGTGCATGGCTTTGGGCTCACCCAGCGGGCGCCTGGCTCTGAGGAGCCCTCGCTGTGGAGGGGAGCGATGTCTGCCCGGCATTGTCCTCGGGTGGTGCAGAGGTTCCTCAGATATGCATTTTGCTCTGTTATATCTTTGCAAATACTGTGCCTGGTGGATATTACAGCACTACCTAAAATGTTGCTTGCTTACATTATTCTGAAAAAATGCTGGTAATTATCACCTAGCAGCAGGCAGCGGTTCCCTCTGTGTTCAGAGGCATCAATTGCCCACTGCAGCGCTGCTCTCCTTGACGGCTCAGGAAGTGCCTTAGGTCCATGGCCGTGCTCTCTGTGCTGCCGTGAATAAATGTAATTCTCTGATCACGTCTTTCATTTGTGCATTGATTTTGAACTAATGATGTGTTTGTGCGTGCATACCCAGGGAAAAAAAGAGTATTACTTGCTGAATTCCTTCTCTGTTTTGGACTGCATAGCTCAGGGCTGTCATGGAGGTACTGCATGTAGTACTGCTGCTGCGCCTGGATTTTTATGAAGTCCTTGGGAAGATTTAATTAAAACTGTTTTCTAGATTTCATATGCTATAGGAACAGCCTTTTATAGGTCCTACCCATGGGGTATTGTTTATCCAATTTAAGGTATTTAAATGCAGAATATTATTGCAGTGTATTTGCTCTGTGGCAATCTAGACTTAGGTTTTTTTCCCAAGCAGTTTTCTGTTATGTGGAACAGATGCAGTCCACATCCTGCAACTGCAACAAGAGATGAGATTGAAGTGAGTTTGACTCTCTTCTGCATTTTGACGAAAGCCTGCAGGTAACTTGGCCTTGCTGTGTCTGAACATCATAAGCGTTTCTTACAGTTCCATTAAAACACTTCCATACATATCACTGTCATTTATCTTACTTTGTATTTAACCAAACATGTTTTTCTCCTTGAGATTTTCTCCAGTTCTTGTCACTGTACTTTTATTTGGTTTGTCCATACAAGCTGTTCACTCAATTTCTATTGCTTGCTTTCTTGCTTGCAGGGTTTGCATATGAATTGAATATTGTTATGTTCGCAAGTGTTGCCACAAGTGCAATGTGAGGGGACACCTCTTGCACTGTCATTGCACCAGCACTCAGATTCCCCAAGTTTCTCAGTGTGCAAAATGCGGCTGACAATTCCTCCACACCATGAAGTTACCTGTGCTGGCGCTGTGACAAAAACACCCACCGATTTCCTGTGCTGGAAATCCCCTTGTCAGACTTGGTTACTCCCAGCTTTTTCCCACACACATCATCACCATTTTGCAGCCTCCTCTGCTTCAGGGAATCTCTCACCACAAACATGATTGACTTTTCTTACTGAAATTAAGCCACAGCAAATTCCTTAGACGATCAATTCTCTTCAACCGCAAAATATGACCGTCCCTTTTCCTCAGACCCCAGTCAGTGCCTTCTCACTTCTACATTCTACCTTACACTTATTAATGTATACAGTCAGATTACCAGGTCATTCCTCATCCTATTCAAAGACAGCAGGTTTGCACCTCTCCCGTGCAGGATGTCTCTGAAGTCAGAAGCATTTTCTTTGAATAAAATTCAGTCCTTATATTTTTGCAGCCCCTTTCCCATGCTAGAAGCTCGCCCCACTCAGACACTCTTGTCTTCATCCAGCCTGTTCCCATCTCCATCAGACTGTTTCCATTCTTGCTGAGCCCCAGCCCTTGGTGGGCTCTGTCATCCCCGAATCTCCTCCTGGCCTGTGCAGGCAGGAGGGCAGGTGTCAGGGTGTGGGCCTGTGCCTGCAGCAACATGGCTCCCTGCTCGGCTTTGCCAACCCTGGGGAGAAGTGGCCAGAGCGACTCCTGGTATGTATCTAGTTTTGAACTTGTATGCTTTTGAGTTACACTGTATGAAGCCATACAATAGTTCCTAACACTTACAGTATAGCTTCCCCCTGTTAGTTTTCACTTTCTAGGTATGGTGCTCTTTCTGTATTGTTATTCATTTTATGTACCCTTTATCGTATTTGTCAGTAAATCCCCAGCAGACACAAAGCAGTGGGGTGTGTTTGCAGCACTACAACTACCAGGGCTTGGCAAAATAGCAGTGTAAAAATCATTTGCATTAGAGCTAATAAAGACAGCTGGAACGGACCCCAAAATATGTTCAATAAACCAATAAGAGTGACTGCTGATTATACTCCTACTTTAGTAAAAGAAACTGGTTTTCATTCAGTGTTTAGAGTACTATAATTTTGTAGTGTAGTATTTTACCCGCAATTTAAATCCAATACAATGGTCAATGCCTGCCTTTAAATGCTGGCAGTTTGCTAACAATTTCCAGTCTCGTGCCTTATGCATTTTATTTCCTCCATGTAAGGGTAGGGTGAATGTCTCACCATGTAGTTTGCTGTAACTCCTGGTAAATGCTGAATGTTTTATTGTGACCATTATAGTTACCGCATTGGGGAATAAAGATATGTTGGGGTTTTTTCACCTCAATTCCTATACTCCTATACTCAAGGCTTTCCAGAGATCTTCTGGAGGAGTAGAGAGATCATACTTAGGAAAAGAGTTACATAAATGAACCAATTAATAGAATCAATAGAAAATCTAGATATTAGCATGCTGCAGTAGGTTCTCTTTCCATTTCTGCCTAGCAAGTTCAGCTTATCTGTCCCATGGAAATTGTTTATTTAAAATAAAAGTCTTAGACCTTGAGACAATAGTATCCTTCCAGATCTGCGTGTCTTCAAAACATGCGAGTATTCTGAAACATGCACATATTGACTTTCATAAAAGAACATACTTGATTTTTTCCTTGTTTGATGCATGCCAACAATTTTATAAAGAGGATAACTGATAGAAATTCTTAATGACAAATAAATAACATCTCTTTCCCACAATGCTTGACAATGCAAGGATTCTGTGCAGGGTTATTATAGGCAAAAATAAAAAGCAGAATATGCCTGTACCCTGTGCTGTATGTGAAACAACAGATCAGTCCATACTAAGTTCACTTAGCCATATTTTACATCTTCTAGAACTGGAATTGTGTAGCCTACAAAACAATTTATATTTTATCTGTACCATCTAATTAATTAAATGGCCCCAGAGTACCAGACTCACAAATCTCGTTAATAGCTGAATACTGAAATAAAGGCTGTTCACCCCTACTAGAATAATATTTGCATATCTCCACCTGCGATGGGTAATAAGTACCTGCCACAAATCAGAATTATGAATTTTGTACGCCTAACAAAACCGCAGGGGAAATTATACCTCAGACATTCCGTAATAATTGCAGCTAAGCTGTTTAGTGCCATCCACTTATTCTGCCTGAAGTGTTTAAAGCAGCAACAGTTGTAAATGAATTCAGGAACACATTCAAGAGAAAATGTTTAAAAAAGTTTTTCTGTGTTAGCATATGTAATTATCTTTATAGAAGCGTTCAGCTACAAGTTAGAACATGCTCCCATTTAAAATTGCAAATTAAAAAGTAAGTTGCTCTGATTAAAGTACATTTTATAAGGGTGTTTTTTTTTAATGTTTACTATGATAATATAGGAAACTACTTGGGCCATATTTATCCCATTGGTCTCCCAGAATCGATCATCTGGTCTACAAATGACTGCTGCAGAGGACCTGTTTTGTAGTGCTTCTTTCCCCAATAATACGCGATTCCTGGGGGAGAGTTAACTGTTAAGGCTTGGACAGAAATATACTGCAATGTAGATGGTCTTTCATAGGCTAGGGAATTGGGACATTAAAGTAGGCAGCACAAGTTGCCTCTGTTTTTTTTATTTTTGTTTTCGTGACAGAAATGGAGACTGCATATGGAGCAGAGCTGGGAAGGAAGAGCAGTGAGATACTGCTGGTCCCAGCCTGTGGATGGGAGTGTAAAGGAATAATAATGCCCGAGTTTGCACTTTATGTAGTGATTTGACTTCCAGAGAGCCCCAAAGCTCTTTATAAACATGGGTCCTGCTCAGTCACCCACATTAGGAGAACTCTAGGAACTGAACTGTCCTTTCCTTTGGAAATACAGGGTGCTCCACCATAGTTAGGATGAACTATCCTCAGCGTGTGTGTGTGTATCTGCCCTGCCGCTTGTGACATGACGCGACAGTTCTTAGTTTATCAACAGAAGCTAAGAGACTGAGGCACAGGCAGTGCTTCTGAAGCCACAGCAGTGCAAGGTGCGTGTTCCTTCTCTGTCTCCAGATGAAGATACGGAGACACGAGACAGCACCTGTCCCTGTGGGAGCCCTGGTCCCAGTCTGCCTCTCTGCCAGAGCTGGGGGGATTGATCTTTGTTTCTGCGAACATGAGGCATCAGGCAGCAGACTGGTGACAGCCCTGTTGCCTCTTGTGATGTGAATGCATGAATTGTTATATTACAGATTTTAGGGAAGGCAACAGACCAACAAAAATAACTCCTCCGTCACCGTGGTTCTCGCTGAACACTTTGTGTTTTATGCAGAGCTAGGCTTTCACTCTCCACAGCAGAGAAGAGAGCTGAAACTGCAGTCTGAATGGTATTTGTGATCACTGACATCAGCTCATCGTTTCAAAGCTAGTCGTCTGATTTTGGTGATTTTTCTTTTAGTAATGCAAAGCACAGACAAACCTGGGGATACATGTTTAAGCTTAGGGTGGCAGTACCCTGGAGGGAAGGGAGTCACAGGGAAACCCCATTTCCATTAGGTGAGAAGGGCAGAGGCAGCCCAGAAGAGGGCATGGAGTGGCAGGGGGACAGATCAGGGTGTCCCTGAGGAAACAGTGTCCTGGAGAGGGGCTGGCAGTTCAGGTAAAGGTTCAAATGCATGTGTTTGTACAGACGACCGAACTTACCTCAGGGCTAGGTTTAAGCTATTATAACACCAGCCACTGTAGCCTTTATAACATGAGAATATAACCTTGCTGTAACGCTTGCTGCTCCTCCAGAAGGGGAGCAGGAGCAGCTAGGAGAGGCCTGCTCCTGGAGAGGTGGTGGTACCCTCTGCCCAGCCCAGCTGGCGATGCGCAGCCCCTGGGGAAGGCCCCGTAGCACTGCGGCTCCTGTGCCCATAAACGTCCACATCTCTGTGCTGCGAGGGTAGCAGTCATTTTGCCCGGTGTTCTAGTAGGGGATTAAAAATAATGAGGCTTTATATATGTTCAAAAGGAAGGGGCACAGTGCAGCGAGTCACAAGGAGGTGATAGAGTCAGGTTGTCTGGCTCTGCCTAGACTGACAGCAGTGAGTCTGAGGGTTTAGGAAAATAGCTGATAGCCTATTAGCATGATGAAGTGTAGCTTAAAACTACATTTTATATTTTAGAGGACCAACAGACAAGGTCCCTATGGATTTTTTTTCATATTACGTAAAATGACTGTAGAAGATGAACCATAATCTCTCACTAACTTATACAGTAGCCCAGGGCAGTAAAAATGTTTTTATTGGAGGCAGGTTTCATGAAAACTTGTTCAGTTTTATCTCTGAATATTATACTACACTGAAGGCATTTAAGTATCCTGCTGGGACACTCTGTCCTGGAAAGCAGTTACTCTCAAAAGGACAGCAAGGTCATTGGGAAAGCTTTCCCTTCTGCTGGAGTGCTGCAGGATCTGCTCTTTTCCCTCTGCTCATGTCTCACTCTTTTGCCTTAGCTGTAAACAGAGGCCAAGTTGGACTTTCAGACTCCAATCCCTGCTTGCCCTCTGATGGATCCACATCTGACACTGGCAGCCAAACACTGCTGAAAGGGAGCCATTGGTCCTCCTTCTTGCTTCCTCAGGCCTTGCTGAGTCCTCCTTCCTTGCTCCCTGCCGGCGGTGCAGGATCCAGCCTCTCTCCAGCAAGGTGGTAGGTCTGCTTTTCAGTCCATATCTCTTACCTGGGCTATTCCCCAAAACAGCAGGCTGGTTCCCTGCCATAAGCTACCACTATTCCTGTCTTGGCTGGAAGCTGTTAAAATGCTTGCCCCAACTCCCATCATCTTCTCTTGATTTTTCACAACATCCTTTTCTCTAATCTTGACAAAGGCAGCACTAATTACTGCTACCCATCCGGAGCGTCGTGGCGACCACCCCTTCCCTAACAGCTCATGTTCACCAGGCTGCCTCTACGGATGCATTCCTCCCTGCTAATTCCCTTGATTTCGCAGATAGTGTAACGCGCCTGTCATCAGGCCTCTTCACCCATCACTCGGTATCAGCCTGCGACTGTGTCTTGGCACTCACTGTCACTACAGCATGGTTAGATTTTCTATCAAGCTCTTCATGCCTTCTCCTCCTGTTCCTGCGCTTTCTCTCCCTTTGGTTAGCAGCGGTGCCTCATAAATATCCATAAGCGTGACTTTTAGCTGTGATTCAGCACTGCATGTTTGTCTCCGTGGCTTGTACATTTGGAGGGCTATTGCCAGTTCAGGTCTCCTCTCTGCTTCTCGGGTGGTCTCTGCTTGCCTGCAGACACTCCACCTCTCTTCTGGATTTTGGTGTCCTGTTCGGTTCTTGCAGAAGCTTAAATATATACAAAAGGTGGGAGAGTATCCTCTCCAAAGCCAAAGACTTTAGACTCTAGACTAGACTGCTAGTAGCTAATAGCGTCAGAAAACTCTCATTGTACTGCTATGTAAATGCCACAGTGTACGGCCTTAGAAGCAGTGTTACTTGGGCTTAGTCACTTTCCAGCTGTATTTGTATCAGCTTGCCTCTGTCTGGAAGGCAGATGAGGAGTTGGCGTTAGTGGTTTCTTTCCATAAACTATTATGCAGAGGATAATCTCTGATTGATGAGGTCATGCCCTGCTACCTTACAAAGAAACACATATGTCTCTCCTAGGTTTAAACCTAAGGCCATACTTGGCAAGCAGTTAGCAGTTCCTGATTGATTATGACTGGCAGGTATTTTTATTATGCTTATTTTTCATTCTATTTCCTTCATTTATCTAAATCTACCAAACATTTCAGTTTAATCTTTCAATCTGTAAAAAGTACAGATTTCGTTGTATGTGATGCTTTAGTATGTATGATAAAAAGAGTTTTCCCTTTACCTTGCACTTTCCATTCATATTGTAATTTTTTGTTCAAGCTTAAGCAGTCTACATTTCATTAAAAGAACCCAGTCTATTCATATTTCTTTCATCCCTATAAGATGGTAAAAGCAATGTTGCTTTGATGAAATTTGGCAGGTAAGAGGATCTAGTTGAATCATCTCAAACCCCTGGAGTTTTGGGCCTCCAGCTATTATGGTAGAGCAGCTATGAGTATTCAAAAATTGGTCCTTTGTTTGCACTGAATTTCCAAGCCATCTGTAGCACACAAAAGCCACAGCTCTCTTTATAGTTCAGAATGAATATTTAAAAGTTCAGTTTTAGATTTTATTTGTAGCACTTCAGATCTCTCTCTATCCCATCTGTCTTCTGTCTCAGAGCCGTTGCATTTAACTGTGCTCAGCAAAGTCAGAACTTCGTCTTAGAACTGAAAGTAAACCCTGACTCCTTGTCATTTGGTACCACAGAGTATGCACACGCGTGATCAGGATCTGCACATAGGACCGATAACATATGGTTTTATTTATTCACATGCCGTAAATTATTCTTGGAATATTAACAAGCAGCTGCAAACATCAGGTCATCCAGTCTGAACCCTGCTGTATACTCTCATAGTGCGGAGGAAAAAAGCAAACATCTGCATGAGCACTGCTGGCTCTGGGTGGGTGGAACATGGTGGCTTGTGGCACTCTGGAGCGGCTGGCAACACCCGTCCCAGCCTGGGCTTATCCCTGTGTCCAGGAGCCATCCTTGGACCCATGCATGGAGCCTCCGCTTTCACAGCATGGCTGGGAAGTGATAGGTGCCCTCAGGAGAGGGAAGGTACAAGGACATACTGCAGTGAGAGGTGCGGAGGAGGCCGTAGGGAAAGCGGATGGAACTGCTCATTTCAGACAGCGTTGGCATATGCGTTCATATTTGTATATATGTGCCTGCCTATTCCATGGAAAATTTAGCAAGAAACAATAGAGCTTCTATAAATTATAGGAAAATAACTCCTTGTGGTAATTTACCCTGTTTAGGCTATTATCTGATTGAATCAGATACAGTATTTTGTATCTAAACCATAGCTGCAACTGTCAACAATGTACAATTTATTTTTCTCTTCTATGTTTAACCAGATACCTGAAGTCACCTATTCTGAGTCAGTGGTATGAAAAGAGAAGCACGTGTCTTTGATAAAAGGTGAGAATCATCTACCTCTTATTAAGGCATTCTTCAGTTCTGGTAAATCATTCATCTGTCATTTTCATTCTGTGCCCTGTCCCGAGTTGTAGTGAGATGCTTGTTAGACTCTCAGGGAGTAAATGAATCATTGCCCTTAATGGAGCTCTTCTCTTTAATATTTTTTAATATATAAAGTATATGTTTATACATATATATGTATATATGTTTGTATCTCCATCCCTTTCCAGAAAAATGAACGAAATATGTGTGCTAATAGATACCACTATGAAGAACTTTTCTATCACAACAAGACTTTAACTATAACAAGCATGTTGCAATTCACCATGTTACATCTCTCCTAATGGCTGTTTTGTCTTCATATGAGATGAAATGAAATGAATGAAGACTACGGTATCCTGAACGGAGGTCCTGGGATTAACTGAATAACTGGAGCTTGTAAAACCAACATTTTTCATTCTTAAGAATAAATTATACATTGTCTTCTCATCAGTTACACTTAGAAGGGTAAGAATTATTCAGATTATTATAGTGTTACTGTTTAATAAAATGAAAAATAGTTATTTTAGAATACAAGCAATTCTGCACTATTTAACAGTAATATAAAGTGGATTCTTACAGTTATTTAGATAGTTCTTTAAATCAAGCTGTGTGCAAGTCTGGTAGATGTGTGTTTTTGTTGTTTCTCACTCAGGTCTTCTGTGAGGCCAGATACTCACTTTTCCAAAGACGAGCATTTGATATAATATTTTAACTAACTTTTGCACTAATCTGTGGAGGTTTATATCACTTTAAAGAACAAATGGAGTACTGAAAAAAGTAATATGTTTTTGCTGAATTTAATAACCATGGGGAATTGACTGTTGCTTCTGGTAGCGCTGCCTCCAACAGGAAGCTCTGAACCTCGGTGGGAGTCATAGCAAAGCACCTCATGGCTGCATTCCCATGAAGAGAAGGGGTGTTTTTACAGTGGTGGGTTGTCTCTTTTTGAAATGAAAAGCAGCCTTAGCTTCTGGCTTTGAATTTCTTTACGTGTTCCCAGATGAGGTTTTTTCTTAGGCTTTGAAATAATGAGCTTCTATTTTCCACAGGCCTCTGTCATCTACTACTAGTGCTCCGTGGAGAATAGATGGTCATCAAAGTGAACTGTTTCTGGGTGCATATGGCATCTGACACTTGAGTCCATGTGCTGCCCATGTGACCTTTCCCATAGCTTCAAACGAGCAGACCAAAATAAGTAAGTATGAGAATTTGACTCCAAATTTTTATTGATTATTTATTATTTGGGGATATTTTGTCTGTTATCACTTAGTGAGAGACTGAAAAACATAGAGACATAAAATCATATAATGTGCTTAAAGTGTTTCTTCCTGAGACCAGCTCAGCTCACATGGCTGCAGCAGTATCATGTGGATGAGAAGAGCAGGTGCCACATTGCTTAGATACTTTTTGGGGCTGGGAAGGGGACTGCACTTGAGGTGAGGAAGGAGACGTCTTGGTAAAGGCATTTATTGATGGTAAATTGTTTCTTGTCAACAGACATCTAATCTACAAAAGCTCCACCTCACTGTACTTTCATATGGGAACAGGGAGTAAGCTTTGATCTTCAGACTGGAAAATCTAAGCTAGAAAGTATTTAGAGGAAAGGTGAAAAAAGAGCAATTTAGCTGTTGGTTTCCTTCCCTTTGGAAAATGAATGTGGTGAAAGAAAGAATTTATGGAGGATGGGAATAAAAGCTCTTCCAGCTGATGGCCAGAGTTAGTTTGTTAAAGACAAAATTTGTAGAGTGTTGTTTGCTAACACAGGTCTAGCCATGGTTAACTGAACATCAGGTTTTTGCAAAACTCTTCAAATCAAAAGAAAGAAGAATATCACTAATTTCCCTGTAACAAAATCTCTAAGTGGAAAATGTAATGGAGCCTCAGACCAAGTCTTGTGAAGGAAACATGCTCAAAACCAAAGAAAACAACAAAAACGTCTTTCTCTGGGCAGCTCTGTACCCTTTAGGCTCCAGCTGCCCTACCTTTCTCCCTTGCAAGTCTCAGGCTCCCTGGTGAGCAGCCAGGACTCTGGCAGCATCTGGCAGCATCTGGCAGCCTTTGGTCTGACTAATAATCCTTAGAAGTCTGTAGGGCTGCCTGTAGTCTCAGGAAATACATATATTTTTTCATTTGTTCTTTTATCAAACCTTTGTTCCTTCCATAGAGATACGTGGCTGACCCACTGTAAATCTTTATTCTATATGGTGTTTTTAATCCTTCTGGTTTGTGTGTATAAAAAGCTGCATATTTCTTGTGCTTTGCACATCTTTGTCCTCAGTAGTGAAGCTCCTTCCGCAACAGTAAGTCAGCGGGGTGGGATGGCCACTCCTGCTCAGCTGCAGCCTGCCCATTTATGCAGCATTCCACCTTCTGCTTCGTAGTCCATTTAAATATCAAGATGGGTTTGGTTCCAGTCCAGGGTTTATACAAACGGGAATATGGAGTTAGGTACTGAAGTGTATCGAAAAATAATGAATGCATTGAATTTTGGACTGGCCTCAAAAAACCTTCCTCAACAGTCTAAATTTCACGAGATGGTTATTTTTTAGGCATCTCAAGCATTGATTTAGGAACCCAGTTTTAGACATCCAGTCTCTTGGATCTGGCCCTGTAGTCATATAGGCACATGGTGGGACTCCAATCTGCAGTCTCTCTAAGCAGAAAGATGTTGAAATATGGCTCTTTTCATCCAGGTGTATGTGTGCTTCCCTCTACTGTCTTGCACACCAGGAGCACGCAGACAATAGCAGTGTTTTGCATCGAGTTCACGCTGGCTGATGGCATAATCCAGCTACTTCAGTGTAAATAAAAAAGATTGTGAAAATGTGCAGATATCAAGTGCTGACAAAGCAAGCATTTAAAAATACAGCAACTGTAAGATCCTAAGAGAACATCTAGCCTGAATTTTTCAGTTAATCCCACCCGTTTTGTCTTCCTCTTCATAAAGTGAGACTTGTGGCTGGGGGATGCATAAATTGTGGCTGGGGTAAGAAAGCAAGCATATTTCTCCAAGGGCTTTCTGAAATCATTACCTGGTGTAATTATCCTTTTAACATCAAGTAAGCGCAACCTAGGGACCAGTTTCTTTAGGATAGCTAATTCTGAAATATTCAGCACATTTTCATTGTCAAATATTTTGCATCTAATGTCAAGCAGTGAGACCAGTTAGGATGAGGGGAGAAAGGTGTCTGTCTGTTAAATCTCAAACCCTATGAGAGAGCTGCTTTTCCTGCCCAGTCTTCTGCACCGCAGTGCTTCGAGGAGGAGGGCTATGGAGGGTGAGGCAGAGCATATTTTGGCCGTTTCAGCATCCTAGGCTTTCTCATGTAAAGAAGGGGGCTTCCTTGCCCCCAGCTGGTGTAATCTGCTCCTGTGGAAGAGGATGGACGGGAGTGTGGGTCCAGCTGGGCCATGGCTATAGAATAGGGCTGAGCTCAAAAGCTGTTTTTTCAGTGTTTTGTCAGGCTGGTACACACTCATTCTGAGTGTGTAATTGCACTTCCAGGCCTGGTGTAGTCTGCGCTAAGGGCTGGAAGCGAAAAAGCTACAATAGAGAGCAAGGGCAAGTATGAAACCCCTCACTCCAGATTATTGGTGTATTTATTTTTTTAACCATCATAATCTGTGAATGGGCAGGGCAGGGCAGGTCAGAAACACCCTTCTATGCAGAGCCATGCACAGCCTGAGCGACAGCCCAAGTCTCACCCCGGCTTGGTGCTGCCAGCCTACCTGTTACCCTTGTCCTGTGTTAGAAAGTTTTAAAGGTCATCTCAAAATTAAGAGAACAAGAAGTATAGTGACAAAGAGGTACATTTTAAGTCATAGCATTAAAGTGCAAAGTAACTAAAGCATTTTCTAACTTTTATTTTTCACTAAATTGTTCCTCTTACAGCATGATCACCGTTTGGTGCCCTGTAGCCACGGTTTAAATGAATAGTCATGTAAATTTTGAAAAAGAATAAATGATAGACAAGGGGGGGTTTGTTGTTTGTGATTATGATTAATGCTGAAAACAAGAACATGCACCTCAAACCACATGTGTGATTTTCACAGGCCATTTTGTGAAGTTGCAGAGAAGGAGGATATTCAAATATTTGCTTGTTTTTGTAAACCCAAAGAGATTTTAGACCACGTAGTCACTGCACTTCCAGAATTCCATGAGGCTGCTTGTATGCAGTAGTTAGTCCTTAAACTAGTAAGATGTCATTAAAACATTCATTGACACAGCCACTATCTACTGTCTACTTTAGCTAGACCTGCAACATTACTAATTCAGGTCTTCCTGTATTTGCATGCAGCACCTCAGCTACACGGCTTTAATGCTGTTCTCTGTTTTGTTCTGCTGTCAGATATTCAGCTCTAGTGTCTTCTTCACTGAAGAATTTCTATATTACAGCTCTGAATACAATCTGTTTTGTATGCTCATGAACCAGCTCTAGGACTTGAAAAAAACTATTTTATATTCTACACTGGTTAATTTTTCATTTCTCTGGCACCTTGGTGAAAAGTAGTCAACACAGCTAACAATATACATTGTTCAACAATAAATATTTTATTGGATATATAATCTGCACAATTTAGAAGTCTGATTTTTCTCTGGGAGTCTGAATAAATCTATAATTTTGAATATTTGGTGAAAACTCATTTTTATAGTATATTACTCTATAATCACTATGAAACATACGATCGTTTTTTTAATGGGAGCTATAGACCTTACCTTCACTTTTTTCCTAACATTGCTAAACTCTAATAAAGCTGTTTTATGGGAATGGTAGTCTGGAGCAAGAAATATGGAGGTTTCATCCTGGGAACAGTACATAATTCATACGCTACTAAATTATAGTGTATTCCTTACACAACATAACTTTAAGGAGGTTTTTAAAAATGTGTGTGTCTGAACACTTATATATCTAGTTTATATATGAATTTGACGCACATTTGTTTGGTTTTGTTGTGGTTTTGTGTTTTCTGGTTTATTCTGTTGGAATTAATAGACTTCTTTATTTATGTCTAGCTTGTGTTTCCTATCCTTGTCTTAAGCCCATTGTAATAAAGGAAAAAATTCTGTTCTTTTCTACTCCAGCATTTCCACTCTACACCTACAGGTTTATGTTTCCGTTCATGGATTCAGATAGAGGAATGTAGGGCTGGAGTTTGTTTGCTTTCTTTATATATTAATAGATTAGGCTTTTGCTGTTGCACACCTAGAAACTGTACTTGATCCAGGAGACAAAAAGATAAATTACTCTGTATGCAGGGTATTGAACTCCTATCACTATATTGTGATATATTAATTCTTCTTTAATGTATTTATCCTCACTATGTGCCTGTGAGATAGGGAGGCTAAGTCATACGTATCTCAAAGATGGGGGATTAAGCCACAAAAGAACCCCTAAGCAACTTGACTAAGGCTGCACAGGATGTCTATAGCAAAACAGTGAATCATCTTAGCTCTGAGTAGCAATGTTAAGTACGGGATCACTCACCCTCTGTTCCAAGGCTTCAGCTCTTTCCTCAGAAGCTACACTTTCACTTTGCTTAAATAAAACTTCATTTGAAATAAACAGTTGTAAATGCAAGTATTGTAGTCCGCAAGTCAAGCAAGGGATTTTAAATACCACGCTACTGGGTTTGTAATTCCCTGTCATTTTCCCCTGGTACTTTGGCTTTTTTTGAGCTATTGACCAAGTCTCTTGACAGAGCACAGCAGCATTAGTACTTATTTGAATATAAACAAGATTATAAAAAGATGATGAGGCAGCTGATGGTTGTGGATAGGTTTCAAGCATGTAGAGAGAGAAATATTTTCGTGTCACTTAAAGATGAGCAAAAAAGGAGAAAATGAAAAATGCATATCAGAGAAAAGTTACTCGGCATAGCTGGCTGCATTTAGGTTGGTGAATATTTTCCAGAGAAGGAAATGGAAGCTCAGGTGCTCAAACGGTTTGAAATTAGACTGATGAATGTGTTCAGAAAACAATTTGTGATTAAAGCAGGTCTGTTCCAATTGTAATGTTTGTTTCTGTGAAAGAAACTCATATTTGGAAATGCACGTGTTTCAGAACTGGTGACCTAAATAATGATGCGTGTTTGCAAAATTGTAGTGTAGGTGCATGGATTAGCTCAAAGTCTAGAATTCCCTCAGGTAACAGGAACTATCAGTTGTTTCTCTCAGATGAAGATGAATGTGTTTACTGTTGACAAAACAGTTGTCTTTGTTCTTGTAATGGAGAACTTTAATACTGCTTCTTTTAAATGTCATCCACCTTCCCAATATCTTTCTTTTCCACCTTATCTGCTCTCAAAAACTCAAGACGAAGAAGTAACGTTACTGAACACAAACAGTTCTTGAAGTTTCATTAACCTCCTCTTGCCTCTTTGTGTGTGCTTACTGACTAGAAGATCTTTGCAACCACTTTAGAAGTGATTATTGTTCTGACAGTATCCTCTGCGAGGCTTACTGTCTTGCCATTGAACTGAATAGGCTGTGCACAGGACATTATCTTGTGTTTTAGCTAGGAACAGTAAGGCACAGATAAAGGAATCCAATCATATCACTATGCTAAGTAATACAATTTCTTTGATTTTAGACCTATGGATCTTTGTGTAAAACTCCTCCTGTGATTTCTTCTGTTTTCTATTGTCTATTTCATCTCACATCATCCTTTCCCTGTTCCTTTCCCTTGTTTAAAGATATGGCTGTCACTGATCTGCCCCTTGCTTATCATGAGCAAACCCACCTTTCAGAACGATCTACCTTTTTGCCATTTCTGAAGTCAGTAAGAGTTAGCCTTGTCATCCTTTATGAGAGCCCCATCATTGACTGTAACCCCACGGCTGACTGCTGTGTTATGCAGAACGAGGCAGGCTGCAAGGATGTCAGATGCAGTACTGAGTTTGTGCTTCGACAATTGGAAAAGACACCAAGAATGAGATTTCACAATCCCAGAAGACCTTCGAGTGATCAATGAATTCTGAGTAAGTGAACTAGTAAGTGAACTTCTGCTGGTATAAGGGCAAAATCAAATTAGATCCATCAGCTGTTTCTGTCCTGGATAGCCACGGTCGCCTAGAAATTATACAATAAAAAAGTAACAAAATCTGATGTATGAGACAGGGGATCAATGATGTGTTAGAATAAATGCAATGTAGCAGTAAATCAATCAACTAAAATACAAATAATATTCTAAAAATCTTGCCAATAAAGAGACATTTTCTATTTACAAAATTCACGAACATTAGGACTCAGCAATCTGGGAAATAAATCTTCTTCAAAGTTCGCTTAGTAAACTAGTAATTTTATGAGTCAGAGCTTTGATACACTAATACGATACAGGCTCATCACATTACAAGGCGGCATTTTCATGTGAAAACGCTTGTCTCATTATTAATAATTGACAGAGCACATGATGTTATTCACTACAGGAGCCTATTAACTGAGTATTGGCAGCAGGATACAGTTGCAGTGAATAGCCTGTCCTTAAATATTAGACAAAAGGCATCGACTAACATGTGTAGTTTCCGTTCAGTTCTTGGGGCAGGGTCCCCCTGCCATGGGTGGGAGTAGGTTGCTGTGTTCAGTCTGGAGAACACCTTCTCAGAGTCTGTACCAGACCTTGGGTCTTCTCCACTGTCCCAAATTTTGCATTTCAGGGGGGAATTGCTGCAGCTGGGGCTGAAGTGGAGCCACCGACTATAACTTGCATTTATTAACTTGTGTTAAGTTAGTGCAAAGAATGCCCACCAAGGACCAAGGCTGTTTGTGCTTGGTTGTATGCTGATGCTCACTGAGGTAGCACTTTCTTCCCCCTCTGCCTGAAGTTCTGATGACAGGGGTCATGGAAGAGGCAGCTGAGTAGGATCTGGTGATAACTATGGTTTGAGAAAGTTGAAGTCACAATTCATCACTCAGATCTGAATTATCAGCTTCACTCACATCTTAAGCTATTATATAGAGAGGTACCAGAAAATTCTTTCTTTTTTTTTTTTTCCCCTAAGAGAAAGAAAAGATGTTCACAACTTATAGCTCTAAGGCCCTTAATTGGTTCACAATCTGCAATTGTTCTCAGTTCTTCAGGGACAAGAAAGCCTAAAATATCCTGGTTTATCATTAAAATTATCAGATTTATAGAACTGGTATTTTATAATCAGTATAGCCTGCTCTCCCAAGTGGCAGGCAATATTGATAACATGTCTGCAAAAGGGGCGTTACATATACCAAACTGCTGACTAGTAGCAAGGGTACTGATATCAGTGAAATGGAGCATTCTGTGCTAGGAGGGAGCCTGGGAAGGGATGTCATCTTTCCACTTGTGGAGGGGAGGAATGTTGTTCTCCTCTTTCAGGTTAACCTTATTTATAAACTATTAACTATATGTCAGTTAACTGGCAAGACAAAAATTTTTCCTAATAATAAAGCGGCAAGAGACTTGTAGACACACTGAGTTAGAGCATCTATGGCATCTCATTATGATGTAGCAAATAGTCCCTAGATACTACAGTATATTCAGACCAAACTTATCCTTCTTTACTTCTGTTCTTAATTAGCAACTAAAAGATAAATAATTTTGCTGTTATCACAGCACAATAACAATCAGGGTAAGGCAATGCCCAGTGAGCCTTGCCCTAAATCCTGTAGCACTAAATGTTCAAACAAAAAAATCTCCAAACCCTCACTCCTTAGTTTGATTTATTAACTTCAGATGAATGATTTGACTGTCAATGTCTGTCAGTGCCACGCAATGAAAATAAAATCGGTGGCCATGCCCCGTGTGTGAAGCCACTTGTGGTATCTAGCCTTAGACATTAGCACTGAAGCGCCAATCCTAGCTGGCTCCCCACCCCCATTCATTAGCTTTCTAAATCCTCCTGTCTTTGTGGAATCACTGCAGCAAGTTGAAAATGATATATGTAATGAAAAACCCAGTCTGCCTAGTGCAGAGAGGGTGGAGAAAAAGACTGTGCTTAGCAGTCGCTGCTGTGCTGATTTCAGCAATGATTAGCACAGACTTTGTTAGGGAAGCTCACCAAGAGCAGAATATCAAGGCACAAAAGGGAAACTCATTGTTTCTAAAGATTTGCGCCTGCCTGGCTGGTTTTATTTCCTCTTTTGACGCTATGACCAAATGCAGTTAGAGCCTTCAGAGGGAAAGATATGTGGACGGCTTTGTTATAGTTTGGGGCTATTTTCGATATTATGCTATAAATACATCATTATATTTCCAGTATGGGTACCTGAACAGGAAGAAACTATACAGGTTCTGTTTCAAGTGCAGACAGAGGGAATGACACTGTGTCATACTGTAATACAGTTCAACTCAGTAAATAATGGGTGTGGGGAAAACAGCAACAAATAAATATTTCTGAGGTTTTGTGAACTATGTACACACAACAATATGTTGGTTATTTTAAAAATGTTTCATACTGTTCTGCATGACACACAAAAGATCTGATTTTTCAGAAGCACTGATTTCACAGCACTAATCGAAGCAATGATAGTGTGGGTGTTCGGCATCTCTGATGCCAAGTTATAATTGTACGTGATAAACCAGGGTAAGGTGTTTAAAAATCTTGTGCATGATAGAGGACTTAAGCACATCCTGCCTCATAATATGAAACAACATCTACCTCGTAACTATACAACAGTGGCTGTTTTCTTGGTGGGAATGTAAATTTATTCTAGTCCAGACATAGCATAAGCTAACAGGCCAGTAACGCAGCTTTAGGGCTTGAAGGTCTATGGCCATCACTTTGGTTTCAATGAAACTATGTACAAGCTGTTGTGATTTGGGCACAGAAGGTTTGGGATATTTGCATTCACACATACACCACCATGCTCTTCCTTCAGGTGTCTGGACAAAATTGTGTCAGTTTCGGTAGCTCTTTTGTGTCACTGGACTGTAGAATATGTCTTGGAGCCAGATGGTATTCTTGTCTGCTGGATTTTATAGTCAGATTCTGTTGTTAAAGATGCTTTTTAATTGACTTGGTATTTGTCCCACATACAGCATATAACCCAACTGTTGTTTGTATCCTGGTATACCTTGAGGTGCCCATGGACATAAAAGCTTGTTTAATGCCCAACATGTTGGAAACCTGTATTATGAAAGAGTCCTTGGCCCAAAGCATTTTATATTTTCAACTGATGTGATGTGAAAAACAGGAGGAAGGAAAATGGAAAGCATGGGCAAGTGAAATGAGTTGCCCAAGTCCTGGCAGCTGGTTTCCATCTTGTAATCCGGTCCCTGAGCAATGAGTCACACTGTTTACCAAAGGCCAATTTGTGAAGGAATGAGCTCCTACCAGGAAGCAACAGGCTAGTATATGCCTGTTGACTTCCCTGCCAGATCTTCCCTGTCTTGGCTCTGTGCTGCGCTTTACCACTCAGCACAATGTCCAAAAACGTTCACAGCGTAGCTCAGAGGCAGCAACAGGCTCAGGAAAAGCCACAGATGGCCCTTTCGTGCGTGTGTGTGTATCTTTCTGTTCTGGATGCATGCATACAAACTCCTTGGGATGACAGAATATGAGAAGCAGCTACAATTACATTCAATTAATGTCTTTCTCAAAATCCACTTTGAAAAGCAGCCACAGGTATTAAAATGACAGACATGTAGTGCTAATCAAAATGATGCATATTTTTAGGATGTAAGAACTCAGGACTAACTATGCTGAGACTAGAAGTGCTTGCTTTTTTGTCTTGCTCAGAGATAGGTTTTTACTGCTGTGATCTTAGCATCAGACTTCTTGAACACATTGGGCTATTGTCAGGGTTTATGGTCAGACATTACAGAAGAACAGACTGCTTCTCCCTTTGAATTGAGTAAATATGGAGATATTTTAACTTTTAAGTTCTATGACTTTTAAGCTATTGTGATGCTTAATAGAGCTTCCTTTAAAAAAGTATTAATTCTTCTCAAAGTGTTGTGTAAGAATCCACTATCTGTGCCATTTGCCTTCTTTCCCAATAGGATTCCTTCATTGCATGTATTAGATACCGAAGATTGTTTTTTGAGTGAAAACATCAAAAATGTTTTTATGCCAAATGCTCTGAGGTTCCGAATCCTACGTTCTGCAGATGGTAGGATGTGCTGCTCTGTTGTTTTTTACCTTTCTCCCCCTGACAATTTTATTTAAATATACCCAGAGAGAAACAGATGACAGCCTAAAAAAAAGTCCACACTGTACCATGTTCCCTCCTCCAGCCCTGAGCCTCTTTTCCTAACAAAACTCCTTTGCCTTCCCCTTTGATTCGCAAAAATCTACCTTCAGAATTTTTCAGACATTGCAGTGCATTAAACACTACAGCAGATGGTGCTTTTTGACGATGCCTTTCTACATGAAGAAACATTTTGTAGTGTATGCTGCATTATCAAAAAATCAAACATGTAATTATGCAAATATGTATGCCTTTATAATAATCAAGTTTTATTGTAAATGGTTGATGCACATCAATTTGATCCTGTAGTGCTGCTTTAAGTGCAGTTTAAGTGGCTTTTCAGTGTACCCAGAGGCAACACAAATGCATCTCTGGAATATTAATAAAATCCTGAATCTCTGAGACACCAACTGGTACAGCATTGCTTATACTGATTGAAACTAAATGCTAATCCTTTGCTTTATTTAAAAAAAAAAAATCCCCTTTGTTATTTAAAACACTGATATTAGTGTGATGTGAAGGGCTATTTTATTTTAAATTGCATTGTAATGTAGTTGTTAAAATAATGCCTAATCATACTATATTCAGATTCCACAAAGTAAATTTGATGAGACAAGAATGCAATCATTTTACAGCCACGAATACAGAGATATACGTTAATAGGTCCAGTTTTTCTAACTCTGTAAATTAATTAAGGAAATACCTGTTCTCAGGTTTCAATGCTGCATGCTAAAGCTTCCGAGTAACCGATTCCTGAATGCTCGCTAGAGATGATTTTGCTTGTGAAATGCAATAAGCTAAATACACATAGGAAAAAAAAAATCAGCAAGGATTTTGAAATCCATAATGAAGTGTAAACTTTATTACTGATCTGATCCTGGCTTTTATATGTTGGTTAACTTCATTGGTCTAACGACAGCCATCTCTCTGAATGCACACATACACATTCTGCTGCGGCTTGAGTTAGCAGATGGGCTGTGGATACAGATAAACCAAGACTGTAAATTATGTTTTGCCTGTTTGTTCCTCCTGTTCCAAAAGGCAGGGCACAAAAGGAGGAGATTGTACTGCTCATGGAGAGAAGGCGGTAGCTATACCATGTCCCCCTTACCAGTTCCGATAGGTGGGGTGTTTATTTTTTGGGGTTGCTATAAACAGAGGCTCTGTTAACCTGAACCCAGATTGAGAAGGTAAAGAAATGTATGCGCTTCTGTCCTTGCACTGCCTGGGCTTTCCCCAACACTAATTTCCTGTAAACTTTTTGAATATTTATAATTTGGGCTTTTAGTCTAAAATTTTTGCCTTTATTTTGGATCCTTGTTTTTCAATTTACCTTCATCACCATCTCTTTCCCCTGCTATTTTTTTTTTGTGCTGCCAGTTCCTGTCTCTCTGCCCTTTGTCCTTCCTCTGCCTCCTTGCACTGCTATTTTTTAGCTGCTTCTCTGTGTTTGTGTGCTACCCCCCTCCACTTTTCCACCTCACAGATTTTGCTTCCTCTGTCAGCCTTCTGCTCCTCAGATTTTCTTCCAAATGTTTCTCTCAGTTTCCTCATTTGGCTCTTTAGTCCTTCCACACACGTGTATTTCCTCTTTCCTGTTCTGCTTTCCACATTCACCTTCCAGGTTTTACTCTCTCTGATTTCTGTGTTTATCATTTTTTATTGTCTCCCTGCTTTTCTCAATTCAGATTAGTTTAAAATATTGCAGGAAAATCTGCTTTTGTGAAATTTCATCCAGACTGCTCTCGGAGCAGTGCAGTCCTGGCATTTCCAATACTGAGTCAATCCTGAGCCTAGGGGATAGGAGGTCCTTAAAGGATCAAAACTTAGCGTCAGAATACTACCCACAATACTGGCAAGCAGAACGTGAATACAAAACCACAGCCGATAATATCTCAAACCTCTTCCCACAGTTTTGACGTGATCTAGTATTTTAAGGGTGGTTTTTGGTTATGTTTTTATTTTTCCTGAAGGAATGGATTTCTCTCTCCTTATTTGGCATTCTTGTGACACTGAAGCAGGGAAGAGACAGTATGGATCTTGAGAAGGCAGTATGACCCCTAAAATTTGCAGTACAATTTTTCTTATTTTCTTTACATATAAAATAACAAAAACCCTAATTTTTGAAAAGCTATCAAAAGAAAATTCTGGGTCAATAAACTGCCTTCTTTTACTGAGAGAGCAGGTTACTTACAGTAATCAAAGATGCTGAAAAACAACCGAGAGTTTTTTCTGAATTGAAAAAAGCTCTCCAGTAATTTCAAACTAACAGAAGCACTTTCACAGAATTATAAAAATGAAATGTGTAAAGAAACACATTTGTAAATGTAAATGACTATTGCCTTTAGGTGTTGCAACTTCATTCTCATGTGTGCAAACCTGAAAGTAAAATTGATTAGCAACAATAATGAAACTTGCTGACTTGCTCTTTTATAGCTGTGAATGATGTGAACTTGGTTTATTTTTTTCTCATTATTTTAAATGACATTTATAACAAAGTTACTTGCTTTTTAAAACTTCTGCCCTCTAACCAATAGTAGCCCTTTAAATATAAATCCTGTATATCTGTAGCTCTGAACCAAAGAACCTGCCTGAGTTATCTTATTTGATTATTCACAAAAGAAACCATCCAGATTTTTGAAGCTCAATGAGTAAATGGTTTTTAAGTTCCATAAATCCATCTGTATACGAAAAATCTGAAAGTACTATTACCTTTTGATTGTTTTTAATATTCAGAAACCAAACAATACCCTGCTATGCTTCTGATTTTTATTCCAGTTGCATGGCCTTTCAAGCTTAATTTAAACACAATAGTAACAAAATCTACATCCAATGCCTTGATTTCATTTGCAGAGCCGCCTAGACAACCACACACTTTGGGAGGCTTTTTCTTAAAGATTCTGTGCCAGAGAATGCTTAAGACATGCTTTGCCTGAGTCTTAGGTAGGGCAAAGCCTTAATTAGAAGATTGTATTATTTTAATGTGATTTTGCCCTTTTAAAAAAAGAAAGAGATCAAAGTATAATTTAATAAATAGCAGATTAAAATTTATTACTGAAGATCTGTAAACTTGTAAGAAAAATTTAAAAAAATTGAAAAAATATTCTTAAAGGGCAAGGTTTGAGAGACATATAAATATTTACCAAATATTAAATGATAGGCAACGTTCTGTCTTTAAAGAAAAGATTGAAACTTGTGGTCAATTAATACCGTATTTCATAAGATGTTTGACTTTCCAGGCTGCATTGATCAAGTAACAGTGAATAAGCCATGAAGAAAATAAAGCTCAGTAATTGCCTGGTGTTTTGTTCTATATATGCAAACATCTGAATACTGGTGTGGCTAGCAATTTGACAGAATTTTTCATGCAAGTGAAGAAGCTTAGTTCAGGCACAAGAGATTTTACTTCTAGCTTATGTCCTGTGGTGTGTAGGCTGCCCATATCTCTTGGTTTACTTTAAAATGTGTTTCCAGACTTTATCCCCTCTTCTGCCTTCTCTGGTGGTCTATATTAGACTGCAATCACATCTCAGTTACAGATTTTGAAGAAACTGTGAATGAGGTTTTAATGTGGTATAGAGATTGCAGAGCCAAAACCCTTAAAAGCCTTAACACCCATAAGAGCCACCATTCCCTTCTTGGCTTGTGCAAAATCAGCTCCTAACTTTATGGGGAGGGTATGTAGTACCTCCCCAGCGAGTACTCCTCAACTAGCTCAGCTGCTGAATTCCTCACAAGATCTTCAAATGAACAACCGTTCTCATAATCATTTCTTCTAGTGGACAAAAATGGTTTAGCTCTGACTGTTTATGAATATATTTACTCTTTTAAGGATAACTTCACTGAATTCCAAGATTAAGCTGTGTCAGTGCAGGTGTTTTTATGTGAAGGTGGCAGGATTAATGACTGCATTGAAAAGAAATCTATTGTTATAATGCTTTGTAGAAGAAAAAAGGCAAAGATAGACATTGTTTATGTTATATATTTTTTAATAAATCCTACTAACTCCCATCCTTTGCCATTTCCTGCACCCTTTATATTTCTCCATAGAGATTTAAGTGTTGAATTTAACAGATATTAAAATGAAGAGAAATTTTAATTTTCTCCATGGAGAAATTTAAGTGCAGGAATGCATTGCTTGTACTGATTACTTTTATTCTCATTTTTTATACATTATTTACAGGTGCAGCATAACAAATATTTTGTCATTAAAATTCTCTCTATGAATACAGGAATAAAACCATTTTTCCCCAATGCAGTTTTCTGGTAAATTTGTCTACCAACAGAAGTCCAGGTGTTGTTCTCTGCTGCACGTTTGTCCATCTTGCAGCAAGATGTAAAGGCAGATGCAGGTTCAGTGCACTCCTCTCTAGTCCCAGAGGCTCCAGCTTGGCTCAGCCACCTGCAGTGTGGATAGAAGAACTCATCGTTCAGGCCTTAAGATGTCATACCACCTTCAGGTGATAGGGCCAGGGCTATGGCACAGACTGGATTGATAAAAAGGCATGAAAGAAAGCTTTTGTGAACATTCTAACTATGCCGTCGGGTCGCCCCTCCCCTATCGTATAATTTGTTTTTTCCCTCCTTTCCTCCCGGGGAGGTAATAGAGGACTGCATCTTATGATTTATGGGAGCAGTAGCAACAACACCACACACATCAACTAATAAGGAAATGAGGAAACCAAATTCATAAGAACTAGTTAAATAGGCCTGAAACAGCTTCTGCTCCAGGCTGTGTTCAGGAACAAGCATGCTTTGTTAGTAGGATATTAATATTGCAATTTCCTTGTAAGAGCGAACTTCAGAGATCTGTAAAGTCCTGCTGAGAGCTGTGGACTAGCTATGACATTCTGCCTCTGTGGAGAAAACTGAATCATCTGATTTTCTTTAATTATGATTAGAGCAATGTTTCTTGAGAATTGTTCAACAAAATAGTTTTTCAAACGAACATCATTGAAATCAAAGTTCCTGTCACATGTATCCCAGGACAGCCAGCAGCCCAGTGGCCAGTGTATTGGCAAACGGTGTAATCTAACAGGATTACTTCCATCACAGATGGATGGCTCTGCAATAGTGTTCCTGGCTACTGACGGATAGGTCTCTTCTAGCTTTTTGAAATTTTACATCAAAAGTGACTTCTTCTCTCAATATAGCTCTGAAAGTACTGAAATACCCTACGGACCAGAATTCCTGTTTCAGACTAGTCCTGTGTTTTAAGTTTGAATTTTCTTCTGACCCTAAAATTCTGTTGAAATTTCTAAATGTGTTTGTTGCTATGTTCTTTAAAAATGTGGGCTGAATTTCAAGGAAATTTCCGTTGCTACTTTGTTCAGGAAGGACCTGCCCTTCTGTGAAGCAGTCCTACAACAATTCTTTGGCAGACTCTCAGTTTGCATCTTCAGGTTTTAACTTCGAATTTGGCAGGAAAGTTTTTTTTGTCCTGTTTCCAGGTGAAATGAGACCTGTGTGGTTGAGCTGCTTTTCTCTGCTTCTCTCTTCCAGCGCCTTCCCTCACATAACTGCTCAGCCATTTCACCAATTTCAATCAAGTTTGACGGAAAGAGAGAGTTGTAAGAGACATGAAGTTTAGAAAGTAAACAAGTGCTCAATTGTGTCCGAGTGACCCAAATTAGTGCTTTTACTGGGTAAAAGTGATCCAAAAGCTGGAAGCCAGCTCACTAGTCAACCCCTAGACCCTGCAGCTGCCTCAGCAGAGGCTGTTTCCTTCCCCAGCGGAGAGGTCAGGGAGGAACTGGCACCTCAAGGACATGGAAGGCATCAGGGGACATTAGCACAGCATGGTGTTTGTCAGGGGATATACAGTGAGATATTGCTCAGGAGCAACTTGTTAGCTTGTGCTTGGGTCTTTGCAGTGTGACAGCAGCCATGTAATATACTTCACAAGAGGACCAAAGAACGCACCTAGCTTGGGGTGGCTAAGTTAGCCAGAACTGACAATCAAATGTTAAATAATTAAATTGTTTTAGCTATTAATTGTGAGTGAATGTTGGTTTTAATTGCACTTTAATAATGCCATGCCCTTTGTAACCAAAATTAATGTTTTCTGTCTCTCTATTTTTGAAGTACATGTCAGTTTAATTAAACTATTAATGGTAGACAGATTTTTAAGTACTTTATATTCTTCATTAAATTGTATCTGTTCAACAAGCATAAACAGGAAAATAGGCTCAGTTAGAAGCAGATTCACGTTCTGCCTGGTAAATCATTCATCATCAGATAAGATGATGAGGCGTACTTGTTTTTCTGTAGGCTCACAATGATAAACAAATCTACTTTTATATTATAATATTTATTGACTTCTTAGAAAAATAATAAACAAGGCTGTTCAACTTCAATATTAACAACAGGCCTGAAAGATGTTGTTTGCACTTATGACTGGCCAGTGAACGGAAAGCAGTATCTTGATGGTCTGAGGGTCAATGTTAGTTCATTTTGTCTGAGGTGCTTGTTAGTAGAATATTTCTCTGGTCTAAGAAATAGTTCTTTCAGCACAATTCAACTGCAGTGATGATGAATATTTCTACTGTTCCTGCAGTGTCACCTAATTGCGTCTGGAAATAATTAAAATATCTTTTGATTTGGCAGAAGTGCTATATTTACAAAGCAAATGTTGAGCAAGTCTCAGTCCTTGTAGGATCCAATGTGGGATGGGTGATGAAAACATTTTTTTTAAGATTATGGAAGACAGAATCTCATGGCAAGGTCATTTCTTCTCTGGTGGTGAAGTCTGTAAATCCTAATGGGCTGTTAATGGGCTAACAAGCAGAAATTTGGAAACAGTGCAGCAACTGCTCATGGTACATTCCTGTGCGTATTATACAGGCAGACAAAGATGTAACTGCTTATAATAGAGACAACAACGTCCTTCTTTTGTGTGGCAGATCAATCAATAGCCAGGCATGTGATCTTGTTCACTATTATGTTAGTAATGAAACCTTCTTGTGATGTGACAACTGTGGAATAACATTTGGTCACAAAGCTGGTGTTAACAAGCACAACTGGCACTCTGGTAATTAGACTGATTTCTGGTCTACTTTCACAGATTGTCGATAAATGCAGTAAACAACAGGCTGCTTTCTTTCAGAAGAAGTTATATGAAGTCATCATCCGTTTGGTGGTACGTACTGTACTCTCTCTCATTTTTTATCAGACTGTGGCAAGATAGGGATGTGCATATACTTCTCTATAAAATCAGGTTTCACAAAAGAAACTTTGCATGCATTGTTCAATGATCACCTAATTAACCTCAGCCTTTTCTCTCTTGGGGCTCTTGGGGCGAATGCTAACTTCTCAGTTAAAGGTAGGCAGTTAGATGGAGATATTCTTCAAATTTCCAACATTCTCCCCTCTGACAAAGCTGTGTCTGCTTTGGACAGCCATTAATATTGTTTAAAGATAAACTGAAATCTTAGAAGCCATAGATTATCCTTGTTTCTAAAGGCCAAGAATATAGATCATATGCAATTGTATTATAATTAAACAAAATAGCTAAATTCACCCATGGATGTGCTAGCCAGCTTTTCCATCACCAGTTTAGGACTGTTCTGTCAAATTTCATTTGCTGTGTTTTGCTCCTCCCATAGACCTGCAGTAGTGGAGAGCTGAACTGTAGTTTGGTCTTTTCAGCTGCACGGCAGAGGGAAGGAGCTCTAACTCCTTAATAGGTCCAGCACCTCCTCTGAGGCCATAGCCTAGCTCTGCGCATAGGAAAATATGTGGGTGTTGTAGTTCTGCCTCCTTCCCTTCCAAAGCAGATGAATAGTCAAGTCAACTGAGACATGTCTAGGGGAGCTGCTCAGTTTATTTTGCATTGGCTACATGGCAAAGCTTAAGATGGAGGCACTGCAAAGTGGGCACCATAAACCAGCACGAGTTTCTACACTTGCTGTATTTTCACAAGGTGTGTTCAAAAACTTGAAACAGCGGGTAGGGGACGGCAAGTGGTGGCAGTGTCATGGTGTGTCTGGGCATTGGTGCTACCTGGCGCTTTGCTCAGATCTGTTTGAAGCTGAAGTCCAGATCCATGCTTATCTCAAGGATCCTTACTGGTATGATTTGATTGAGAAGAGTTTCCTTCTCATGCTGAGCTATGTTTTGACCATTTGGCATAACTAAGTTCACTTTACAAGATCAAGACAGCAGTGAGCATCTCTTCATGGCTGTTATTGATGGTTGCGGATCCTAATTCCCTGTGCAATCAGTGAAAAGTAGTAGGGAGGAGTGTCTTACAGTAGATACCCACTTTTATGCAGGATTGAGGCAGGGAGATGCCTCATTAGCAGTCAGTGAACATAAAAACTAAATCAATGCTCATAAACCAGGGAGAGGTTTTGGACAAGTTCACTCAGCCATAGGTATCAAGAAGTTAGGCAGTATAAATAGCAGTGAAGGCAGAATACTAATCTGAACCTTTGGAAACGAAGATCAGCGGTGTCTGTTGCTGTTCCCTTGAGAGCAGTCTCTGTTCTGACGAACTGCTGAGAAAGACCAACAAGGCTCTCCAAGGCCTGTAGATTTGTACCACTGAAAAGCCTATACAGGCTCCCAAGTAAGCAGGACTGTGGAAGGCAAGATAGGAGTACACGGAGTTTTGTCTGCTAGGGCAGAACAATGTGTAGGATGCGACTAGCAAGAGATCTGTGGGTGTACCAAAAAAGCCATGCGCTCAGGGAAGCGGCAGGGTAGGAACCTCTTCTCTGACTTGTGGCTGGCTGAAGATGATGGTACAATTTTGAGTGAGACCTCATGTCACACTATCCCAGCTTGGCTGGGAAGGGACTGAAGGAGGGCTTACGTCTGACCTCCTGCTGAAAGCAGGGTCACCTGTGAGGCCAGACAGGGTTGCGCAGAGTTTCGTCTGGTCTGCTCTTGTGAATCTCCAAGGATGGAGACAACACAGCCTCCCTGAGACCCTGCTCCATCACTGTTCCCCTGCCCAGAAATCACACTTAAAGTCTAAAAGTGTCTTTTCACCAGTTTCTGCAGTTCCAACATGATTCTGTTTGGAGCCAGTGCTTCTCAGAGCTACACACTTATTGCTCTGGCTAAACCTATTGATAAAAGACTCAAATTTGCTGCTGATGCAGCACTGAGATTGCATTCATTTATCAATGGGAGTCCATAAGCAATGTATCTTTTTTCCTGCAGGAAGTCAGAAAATAAAGTCTTAGTTCCTAGAAGAGACCAGATCCAAGCACCACTAGCTGTAGTAGATAACAAAGATCATGCTGTTTAAAGAGATGGTTGGTCAGGGCATGTGTGAAAGCATCACGTTTGGGAAAACAACCTATCCACTTGGAAGGTAGCTGAAGAAAAAGACAAGGAGGTGTTTTGCCATATGTATCATATAGGCTCTGCTGTTTTAAGGAAGTTTTACCACACAAATGACTTTGTCAAAGGATGGCAGTGTAGAATGTTTCCAGCTATGTGGATAGAAAATCTTAGCCATAGTTTGATGTATATAGACCTTCGCGGTTCACTGTCTGTAGAAAAGGTTTTTGTCAGGAAGAAGCACTGTGTTCTCCCTTCTTAAGGGTATATTTCGCATTCTAAATCGATTTCTTTGGTAAGGTTGAAGATTGAATAAATTCTAGTTCGCTAGCTTTGATTTTTAAAGACATGGAAGGAACAGAGAACAGCTAGTGACAAAGAAATTGCCTTGGCATTCTATGTTTCTTTGCCATCAGTTACTCCATTTACAAGCTAGTATAATTTTTTTCCTAAGTGCCTGCTGCTCCGTCTAGTTGTGGAAAATGAAGCTCAGTTGTTTATGACCTGCACTGTATTCTATCACTAACCTTCAGCAAATGTACAAGTTCTGGAATGAGAATAAAGCTTCACTGGTGGTGACACAGCATGAGGCAAAGTATAATGCATATTACTGTGGCACACCTGTTCTGGCTTTCCCTTGCTTATTGTGATAAAAAGTTTGCTCTCTTAGCAGGCAGAATAGGTATGGCTTAAGGGGCCAATCTTCTCTGATTGGCATACCTGGTTCCCATTAACATTAATGAGTAAAATGGACATATGTTGGCAAGAGAGCAGACACTTGAGGAAGCAGATAAGTGCAGGAACAAGGCGACATTTTTATAGTCACTTTTCTGACCATAAGAACTCTTGAACGGCCATATAATTGAACTTTTAGACTCTTTAAATAGAAAGATTGCATAATGTGTTTGTGTTACTTCATAGCCGGCAAAAACCCAGCAAGCAAGGCCAGGTCTGCTCTTGACCTCTGACAGAATAAACTGCCAACTGCCAGCTCCTCCCCAGCCCATGCTTGTTAGGCCTGCCCTGAGTAAAACACTTCTTGGCACCCTTCCCACACTCTTGAGGTTATCTTCCAGTTTTCATCTTACCTGTGGAGATGATTAGTTAAAAATTCATTACGAAGGAAGCTTTGTCACTACCTACAGACATCAGATTTTTTTTGCACCTTTCCAGACTCATTTTGAAGGCCATAGGTGCATGAAAGAAAGTGTATGGAGAAGGATGAAGATCACTGGTTTTCTTCTGGCAATGGAGAGCGGTGCTGTGACTCTTTGGGATCTCCAGCAGCCTTTCGTGTTGCAGCCCATGCAGTCTGGACCTGCTGTCAGGGGAGGTGGACAGTGACGGCCAGAGGGAAGGAGTCAGCTCTCATTGAAATAACAAAGGGGGCAAATGTTTGCTCAGTGTTTAGTTTAGGTAAAGACACTTAATTATCCAGATGTCTTCCTTCAGATGTACAATACATCCGTCTTTCCAATTTCTCACAAAGAGTTAGGTCCTGCATTTCTAACTTGACTGGATAAGGCAACTAGCCAGAAGAAATAAGACATCAGCTGAGGAGGTTTCTAAACTAGGTTTACTGGGGAGCCTCAGGCTCCTTCTGGCTCTTCAGGCTGCAGCAGTAGCCAAGAACATTCATCCCCATTTCCACTTGGCAAAGAAGATTATTTTTTCTTTTTTTTTTCTCTTTTTCTTTCCAATGGGCTTCATTGCAGTTACTTCTTTTCTGTCTTTCCTAAATTCTGTTACTGAAAAGCTACTTTTTGGATGCCTTTAGCTAATACTCTGAGTGTCTATTTAAAAGTGCTAGACACAGATATGATGTGTAACAGCTTTTCGGTTCACTGGCAAAACTGAACCCAACCCAGCTGAACCTGAATCAGACAGTTTAATAAGCTGTTCACAAAGTTAATGAAAAAAAGGTATTTTTATTCTACATCCAAGGCAAAATGTTCAGATATTTGACAAATTTTTTTCCTCTTTTTTTAGTCAGTATTTTTTTCAATCATAACACATTTTCATTTCATAGCAGTATTTTTAGGAAAAAACCCCACTTTGGAATCTCACTTTCAAAATGCTGAATGTTTCAACATTTAAAAAAAAAGTTCCCTTCTGATTTTTCAGCCAAAGCTATGTCCTGTACTGAGCCCAGTAACAGGACTTGTCTCCATTCCCCTCTGAGTCAGTTTGTCAGTGAAGGCAGCCCTGCAGGGAGACGGTGGTCAGTGCCAGACACAGCACTAAGCGCCATTGGCGGTCTGCTCTCTCCGACACGTGTTACTGCTGTGCTCCACAGACTCGCTAAATTGATTTCAATCATTTTCTAGGCTCACCTCAATGCGCTGCATTTGTATCTGTGAAGCGTCTGTGATTATGGTCTAGGCAGGGCATGATTAAAGAAGAGGTACTTACGCCCACAGCTCCTCCGGTGATTTTATCAGATTCTAACCTCTTTATTTAAAAATGTACCTGTAAAGAAAACCTTAGTTAAGCATACCTAATGCCGGTGGTGTCTGCATAAATATGTAGCCAGCCTAAATCAGAGTACCAGAGAGGGCTGATGGCCCCATAGTGTGTTTGTGGCATGTTGAACCTAAGGCTGTGCTGATGGGAGGATTGCAACCTGAGCAGTCAGGGACGACGACGACTACCACCACCACCGCTGCCCTTTGGGGGGGACTGCCACAGCTCTGTGGTGCCTAGAACAGGGCCACAGGTTGCCGCTCTCTGAAGCCGTGGGAGGTGATTCTGCTGGCTCTCTGCTGCAGCCCCCTTGCATCCATGACTCTTGCTTAAAGACGTTGCAGTCTACATTCCTGCTGCCCAGATGAGTTTCATGAACGTCTGGGTGAATTCAAAGCCTGGTTACTTTTTCAGTGTTTCTGCTGGGGAGATAGCTTCCTGACACTTTTGCAATCCTTTATCATTTCAAAACATGAAGACAATTTAGTTAACATTTTCATTTTTGTTGGATTTATAATTGTTGTCATGTGTTAAGAGGTCAGTTTAGACAGCTTGGTAAAGTGGGAAAGCTAGCAACAAATCCAATCAAGTGAATATCCTTTCGCTTCAATGGCTTTTCCTCTGCTTGTTTCAAGCCCAGGAGGAGGCCTTAAATTTGATGAGAAGATAAATTCAATTATACTTAAAGCTGACTTTGGCTCTTAGCTCTCATACTCCCTTTTCCTATCTTTGCCATCCATCGTATTGCAATCGTTTAAATTTGCCCCAATAGTAGTTTGCCTATTAGCTTTGCTAATGAATTTACTAGTGCAAAAGACCACTTGCAGGGCTGTCCTAAACATAATGAATGTAATTATTTAGCACAAAACTAGGGCAGCATCTTTTTCTCTCTTGACAAGAATAATTCTTTATTCTCTCATTAGCTATGTGCCTTGGTCTCAGTAAACTAGTTATTGACCTGCTCATTTAAGGAGCTTCACTCTGAATGCTTCTTCCCTTATTTAACTTAGACGAGTTCCTATAATTTCGCCTCACCATGCAGTGCTAGCCGGTAAAATGTAACCATTGTTCATTTGTTGTGAAGAGAGCTGGAAGACAGGAAGCTATTCTTAGATGGATGCTCAGCCTCCTGAGCCCTGCTTGCTTGTCCCTGGTTATAATGGATACAAAACTGTATGGGGCTTAGTAGACATCATGTAAACTCTATAGGAAATCTGAGCCAATGAATCATGGAGACAGACCCCTACTGAGCATTGTGTGTCTGAACAGACTGCAAATAGATAGAAAAGCAGCTTAAGCAAGTGGCTTTCATATGACAAGAATGCATAAATTAGAAATGAATTGAGAGTATCTGTTGTTTTAAGGCAGTTGGATTTTTACTTTCTGTACCATTTCCCTGTTGTAAGAAACCACTAATTACTCAGACTATGCTGAAAACTGGTGTGCGGCTTTTGCACATGCATAGTTTTAAGTGCTCTCTGCTGAATTGCGCTGGCTCAGCCCAGAGGTCCTGTCCCACCCTGCCTCCCCGGCAGCCGTACAGCCACCCTGTCCTGTCTGGCAGCGTCTGCTGGGGCATCCTTGGAAACTTCCACCTGGACCATGACATAGAAACATGGTGAAAGCAGGACTCCAACAGTGTCAGAGTTTTACAGGCACACCTCCCAGCCAGGACGACAGCACCAGTTGAACTGGGATTATCCTGCGGTGGAAGAGGCAGCCTCACACCTCATCTTCACAGTGCTCAGTGCTGGGTAGCAGTCAGCTGCCTCCTGCTCTCCTTGGGCCATTCAGTACATGGGACTCCTGCCCATTCTCATCCTGACCAGCAGCGAGTGGAAACGAGCATGCCATTTCCAGGCAGCCCTCTCCTGGAGTTAGCCACTGGCTGACTAAAGCGGACATCCCAGGGGCACCAAGAAGCAGAGTCTGCTCAGTCTGGATCCGAGCTGTCCTGAGTCAAAGGGTGGGCTGTGGGTAGAGAGGTTCATCTCCAAGGTGATGGCCATGTAGCAGAGGCAAGGATGAGGAGAGGGTAAAATCTCAAGACCAAGCCTTTCCCCAGTCTCATAGTAACAGCCTCACCTCAGAAGGGCCTTTTTGCTTAGGGATTCAGTAGGCTTCTCTAAGAGGGATGCTTCCTCACTGCATCCGTGGTCTGCAGGTGGGGAAAAGGCAGCACCGACAAACCACATCTCCTCCTGACGGTGCATTACCACCATCTGCTCAGCAACAGCAAGCCAGCCACCCCAGAACCAGCTGCCGCGTTCCCAGCTTTGTCTGCGACAACATCACATATTAAAGGCCACAAGTGGTAAGTTTTTGTCCTCTTCCCCCGCCTTTCCAGCTGAGGCCCAGTGCATCGTCTGTGCCGCGCCTCTGGAGCACTGTCTCCCACTGCAGCCCTGTGTTACCCCCGTGGGGTGCAGCTGGCTGCGGCTGCAGAAGACCCTTGGCTAGCAGCAACTCCAGCATGGCACAGGGGATTGGAGGATGGTGATGGAGCCCGCAGAGACACGGCAGCCTGAGGAAGGGCTGGAAGTTCTAGAGCAAGCTCAGCTGCTGGCTGTGAAAGCAGTTTGGGACATTTCCTTTGGAGTCAGTACCATGTTTACTATAACTGCCCTCATGCCTCCTGCACACAGTGAGCTGGCTGCACAGGCAGGGTAATGGTGCTCTCAGATCTTGACAAATGTGGTCAGGTGCTTGCATTTGCAAGAGAAGGGCTGAAGCTGGCACCCACTGTGGCTTCAGCAGCAGCAGAAATCATTTCTGCTCTGGGGCAAGTGATGTGGTGGGTCTGGGAGCAAAGCGCTGCTGGGTTCAAGGACTGGGAAATGGGGCTCTGCGCAATGGCTGACGACAGTTTTGTTCCTTGCTTTTTGATGGTTTTCTGGCTTTTTTCAGTGCCTTCTTTATTAACTTTGCCATTTTTTAAGATTAAATATCATGTCTATAATTGTTCACAGACTGTGATAATGGACTGTGGGCAGATGGCCCGTAGTCTGTGGTCCAGCAATCGCAGCAAAGAGACAGATAGCAGCCTTCGGTTGTGTTTATAAATACTGGTGTTGTAGAATTGCTGTTTCTTGTGGCCCAGTATGGGCCACATCACTGCCTGCTGTTATGATCTAGGTTTTTCACGGAGTCATTTGTGCCAGAAGCCCGCACGAGGTCCCTGGCTATATATAATCTATGTGGCCTCTGATGGGTCTCCAGATGGGCCTTGGGAGCAGCATCGCCTCGCCTTTGTCTGGAGAGGCAAAGGGGGTCTGTGTCTTTTCATGTGGGAAGAAGGTGACACCTGAGTGACTCATCTAAGAACAGAAGGGAGGGAAACAGCTAGGACACATGGGAAGACCTCGTTTGAGGTGTTGAAGCCCTGCAGTAAGGGCAGGCTGGGAAATGAAGAGGCTGTGCCTGTGGGCAACCTTTGAGGTTCAGTGTCCCATGGACACCTCACCTCATCCAGCACCTCTGCTGATGGTATCGCAAAAGCCTGTGCCATGCCTACCATTGCCCCACCTGAAACACAGTTCAGCTTCCTGTGAAGCGCTCATCAGGTCCTGCAGCTCCCAGCCCCTGTGGTCTGGGGAGCTGCCCCGGGGCAGCAGTCAGGAGTGTGAATAGCCCCATGTGCTCCTGCCTGCAGGCTGCAGCACGTTTGTGTTGTGCACTAAATCTATGGAAATGTGGCTTGCACAGCATAATGTAAAAAAGCATCAGGTTTTGTTTTAGAAGAGAATATAAATTCCAAACTTACCCACTGCAGAAAGTCAATGCAAGGTATTCATATTTAAGAAGGGAAAATAAGGCACTGTATTTTAGCTGCCTGTTTTTCTCAAAACTGTTCTTAAAAGTCTAATGTTTTTAATAGAAAAGCTTTTAGGGTAAGTATTTGATATGAAGCAGCTTACTTTCAAGGTGTTTTTCCATTTTGCCTAGGTATATTCAGAAAAATAAATGCTTTATTTTAAGCTAGCATTTGTCTGTTTGAATGTAATTGTGCTGCAAAAATTTAGCAATAAACACGTTCACCTTAGGGAAAGCTGGTTAACATTTTCATTTCATTTTTATATTTGAATAATGATGCTTTAATATATATTTTTCTTGACTGTAATTTCCGCTCTCCTTATAAGAGTAACTTGGCTTTACAGTGCATAAATTCTAAGATAAAAATGAGACAAATAAGGAAGAAGTCTGTTGGCAGTGGAGAATGGCCAGCAGGACAAGGTGGTATGACTAAACAGTACTGTTTAGAACGGTCTTCAGCCTGAGATTTGGAAGGTTGTGTACCTTATTAGACAACTTTGAACAGAATTTACAGGTTCTGTAGGGCGTATTGGTGTGTGTGAGACTGCAGGACCAGGTCTCAGTTTCCTAGTTGTGACTCATGGAGCTACCCACCGTTGTGTGGCTCTGTGGAAGATGGGAGATGTACAAATGTTAAAATGGTATGCCAGGCACTGAACTGATCCCTGATGCTCTGCAGGTTCTGAAAAAAAGGTTTTTCAGGTCTTGCTGAGGATGTTGCAAGGAGTTCTTGCTGCTTCTTGACTTTCTGTACCCTGAAAGGCAGAATTAGTTTTGGATAACAGAATTTTTCTAATGGCCCAAAGTTTCATTTGTAATGGCAACAGCTGATACGAAGATAGTACATATGTGATACGAACCCTTCACAGTACTCAGTAGAGAGAGTAAGGTCCTGCGGCACCATGTTTTTCCAGCTGGTCGGTACATTTCTAGCTCTGATAGCTGCTCTTTGCAAATCCTCACTAGTTATTTCATGTGAAACATGAGTAAGGAAAGAAAACAAGGTGATTACAGTCACTTAATTCCACTTACAGATCTCTCTGTTTCTTAACAGTCACCATTTTTCTATGAAAAATGGTTTGGCACTGAAATGTTAGAGTGTAAACTGCAAGAGGAAGATTAAAATATCTCCCTCCTTGGCAAGTTTTTCCATTTTATCATTAGTACGGAGACCTTAAGTTTAACTTGGTTTTAGAGGTTTGATATAACTCCAGGAAGTCTGAGGTTGGTTTGATTTGATGCACACAGTCATATTGGCTCTTTTCTTCTACTACCAAACTGGTCTTTAATGCAGGCTTATTTAGGTTTATTTATCTGAGTTATAACTGAATCAACTGTATATCAAGCAATTATTTCTAATATACTTATAGCATTCCCACAATTACATAATTGCTAAAATGAGGAGCAGGGCAAAACATGATGTGTGCATGTTAGGAAACAGCACTGAACTATGAGTTCTGCCTCTGCAAGACAGAAAAGTGACAAAGGCAAGGGGAAAATCCCTAAGATTTATATTTGAAAATGTGAACACAAAAGATGAAGGGTCTAGGATCATTTTTACTTTTAGAAGGAATGTCCTTTTGAGGGTTAAGGTGCAAGCTGTTTCTTCATCTGTAGCAGTGGGTTTTGCCTCCCACCCACTAAGAGAAGAAAGTGCCCTGTGACACTGTGCGGACCTTTGGTGAAGTTACCTTTTTGAGTTGCTCTTCAGGAAGCCTTTTCTTGTTCCAACTTGTGAGACTCTCGGGTAGTCTCATCAGAGCTGTTATTTCCAGCCTCATTGTCCACTTGTGGTACGGTACCTGAGCCAGGACCCTCCTGTACAGCGGAGAGCACAGGGACACGTGTACCCCAGCACAGACACCATCTTATTTCGCAGGGAGTGCAAAGGGAGACAAAAATCTGTGTAATCACAAAGGCTTGTGCTGTGTGATAACCTTGAATCCATGATTTATTTTTCATGTCTGCAGGTATGTATTTGTGTCTAAACCCATCTTTGAAGCTCCTCTCATGAGACTGATAATTTCCTGGTATCCCAAGAGAAGGGGGTCACTGGTATTTGGAGGAGGAGCTGAAGGAGCAGTATTATACAAAGCATGAACACTTCAAGAGTTGGTAAATGAAAGCAATGTACTTTGCTCCAATACTCATCAAAGAGAAAGAAGAATCTGTCTCAGCATGCTGTAGGATGATCATTAATTTTTAATAGTGTTAATGTTTATTAGTGACAGATGATTGACTTTAAGTGCCTTATGAATAATAAATAAATGTTGTGGATTTTAGGCATCTGCCTTAGATTTGTATGCAAAACCAGTGGGACTAACCTTCACAGTTTCAGAGGAGTGTAGCTTCGATTCCTCAACAGATGCCATAGAAGACTTCTCAGGTTTTAGCTCCAATAAACCTGGCAGGCCCTTCTGGCCCCTTTCTTGGGGCACATCGATTGCTCAGGGGCCTCAGGGTGAGAGGGGAGCTCGCTGCAGCTCTTTTGGCTAAGGCAGGACTGCTGGAAGGTGCATTATTCACTCTGAGACTCTGCTGGATTTCATAACACTTAAACACCTGTGTCCATCAAACAGAACACACAGGATCACAGCTAGAGCTGCTCTTGACTTTGTAATTTCATTGACTGACAGTTTAATATCTATTTATTTTCACATCTGACTCCAGTAGAGACAGGCTGGCATCCTGAATGTCAGGATATTATGCTGACAACTGTGTTTTTTCATTACTACAGGAAAAAAAAAAAGAGAGAAAAAGGATTCTTCGTAAGTAAAGAGGTTCTTTTCAAGCACAGCAACTGTAATAAATACCAAATTACACTTCATATAAATTTGGTAGTAACCAGTGATAGGTTATGTGTATATATTTATATAGGAACAAGGGCATACAGTTTTCAACTTTCTAGTAATCTGTCTCTTCTGTGCCATGAAATGCCATGTAATTATATTGTTTAAATAGCTGGAGCAACTGCCTTTACCACGCACCCTTCTAAGCAGCACTATCTTTGTTTAAATTAAATACTTACAATCGGCCTCTTTTTTGATCCAATTTTGTTTGCCTTCTAAACAGAACAAGTGGTTTATCCTATCTAAATTCTACAATATTGAAACTACTTACTTTTTGAGAAGAGGAAATAGAAATATGCGTGTTTCGGCGAGGCTATGCTGATGTTTAGAGAAAACAGGGTAAAACTGCTTCCATATTGGGCAGCGGCCAACTGGCTGATGACTCTGTAATAATGTTCTCCAGATGTTAGGCAGTTAAACCAGACCAAAATGGCTGTTGCTAACTCACTGTCATTCAGTACTTACTATATAAGCACAAAATTTGTATTTAATTCCACTTTAGTTCAATGGGTTGTGATTAATATTGTAATTACCCTGATTCAGAGAACTTTTTAGACCAGACTTTTCTGAGTTTTCTCAGAGTGTAGCACTATACATCAACCCTCATTACATGGTATATCTGACAGGGAACTGCCCTGTAATCACAAGCACTAGCATTGCCTCAACTACTGGGTGTTAAGGCAGCAAGAAGGAGACACAACTGCACTCTGTAAAACATTTCAAGGCACTGAAACTAAATTCCATCTTATCCAGGAAAAAAAAGGGATTGCTCTCAAAATTCACAGCTTTTATTTGGTCCTCAGGTGACATGAAATCACCCAAACTTGTTTGATTTCTCAGCAGTCACAACGTTACTTAGTCATTAATGCAAGGCCTTGCTTATAATTTTTGAAACATTTTCGTTATGCCTAAAAAAGAAGTGCTTTATCTTGGTGTCAGGGTGCAGCCAGTGCATCACAGGGTTGCACGCATGTGGCCAGGAGACACGGCACTCTGCTGCCAGGACGTGAGGCATCCTGGTCTGCTTTCGGGCATACAGACACTACCACAGCAGTGCCCCTTGCTGCCCGGCATCTGACCCCCCTCGCCCATCCCTGGCGTCATCTGTGCACCCAACCTGGCTGGTTTCCCCTGAGCTCTGGGCGAGAGGGCTGCGAGCTGGGCTGTCCTTACAGGTGGAAGTCTAGGCTCCTCCTGTCCATGGGGAGGCTCATTGGTGCACACAGTGGGTTTCTGCACTGCACTTTCGCAAATGATTGCTCAACCTGCACCCTAGAAGAGCACTTGGGGTCACGCATCCCTTCAGGAGCCTGCCTGAGAATGACAGCACGCCTTGCCTTTCCCCAGTAGGCACCTGGGATTAGCCACCTCACTGCCATTAGCCACCTAAGTATCTTCAAAACCCAGTCCTCTGCCAGATGTTGGGTGATTTGCGGTCACCCTATTGTACAAACACAGAGACACGGAGATCCATCTTTGTGGTCAAAGGTAAAGAGAAACACAGTGTGCTTTTTCGAGTACATAACTAGTAGGGCGAGGTTTTGCATGCTAAAAGCAAAAAAGATGTCTGTGCAGCTGACCAAGGGAGCAATATTTTAAGCCCTGGTAAGGGTCTGGTGCTCTGCTTGCGTTTACAGCAGTGTCAAGAGTATAGAAAGGACAAATGGGAATCTCACATGATCATAATGTTCCTATTTATATACACATAAAATAGAACAGGGTTTTAAAAGGTAATGCCATTTTCTATGATAATGATACCCTTAATAACAATATGGTTTCACTGCAGAAATATAAACAAATACAATAGAAAATGAGATAATGCCATAAAATAGATGCATTATTTCTGGAATTTGAAGGACACTTGCCAGAAAACATTTACCAACTTAGACAATCCACAGCAAATGAAACACAAACTTACCTTCTGCTGTTGCCTGGATATAATGTATTTACTGTGCAGTTTTCTTATTGTTGTGGATGTCTAACATAATTAGTTTTTTCTGTTTTCAAGTGTATAATATCTGACCTAGAATTTATCAGAACTCAGTAAACGAATGTTGAAATCAGAAAAGAGATAATACATTTTTTTAATTCATTGGAAGATGTAAACCTGATAGATTGTATTTCCACAGTAGAGCTATATACCAGCTAGATATGCTATGATTATCTCAAACATTTTATTGAAGTCTTCTGTTTAGATATTGCATATACTTTGCTGCTAGTTCAGTTGAAATGAACTGTAATATAAAATTAAAAATTAGGTTTGTCTGCTTTAGATTACTAATGTGAAAAATATCGTGGATTAAAGAAGACCCGACCCCAAACAAAACAAATCCTATGAGTGCATTCGAACTAGCATTTGTTTTTAGAAAATATTACAGATCTTATTTATGAAATTAGCCTTCTTCCTCTTATTACTTAATTCGTCCCTTCTATCTTTGCTTCTTTAGTTTTTGCGGAAACCAAAGATTACTAAAATTCTCACAAGAGGTTGGTTTTCTTTGTACCTTCCACTTCAGTTCTTTGCTGATTCTGTGTGTCTCTTTTGATCATTTAACAGTGTTTTGTCGCGTAAATGACCATTCCTTTCTCTTTCATTTTGAAAGACTATAACCAGGAGTGCCGAGGTGGATTGCTGGGTGGCATTAACTATCATGTGTTACTTTACCGTGTCTTTGCTTATCCGCGTTCTTGGCATGTCAGCAATCTGTGCTGATTTACTCTCTTCTTGCTGCTGAAGGAAGCCTGGGGAGAGGGACCCTTCTCCCACCAGATGCTGAGGTAGCTAGGCTATAACGTGCACTAGCCAGGGGCAGGCCGGCCCTCAGGGTGGAAGGTGGTGCTGCAGTGTAAGGAGATGTGGAATTTAAAAAAATGCAGGATGGCTTGTGTCTTTGCTGTTGCTGGGCTACCCCTCCTGCTTTCTGCCCAGTTTAAGGACCTCTCTCCTCCCTCTTACGGATGGCAGGAGCGAGAAGGAATCAGAAAGGCTTGTTTCTTGTTTTCTCAGGCATGGTTTGTGATGCCCAACACATCTGGAGGTGGGCTTCAAGTATTTGGCAGGGGAGGGAGGACCTGGAGGCTAGACTGACTCAGCAGTGTAGGACACCGGGAGCATGGCTCTGCAATGGGCTGGAGGGAAGGACAGGCGCTGTGGCCACAGAGGGAGGAGCGCTGGGCTGCTGCGCCTGCTGCAGGAGATGGGTCAGGAAGCGCGGCGTCGGGGTGTGGTGCTGCACCCCGAGGCGGGAAGCGCGGTGTCAGGGCACAGTGCCACGCCCCGAGGCAGAAAGCGGGGCATCAGGGCGCAGTGTGACCCTGTGACACACTGAGGCAGGAAGCGGGCATCAGGGCATGGCGCCATGCACCGGGGCAGGAAACGGGGCGTCAAGGCGCGGTGCTGCACACCCAGCCCTCGGGGCAGCAGCCGGGCCGGCGTGCTAATGTACGCTGCTGCCCACCTCGGTCTGCTGCCCGGAGCCATGGCCTGCTTGTGCCTGGCCATGTCTAAAATGGGCCCTGGGAGATGACTGCAGTAGAGGCAGAATCAATACGTCTACATTTACTCGAGTCCCACTGCCTTTCCCTCCCTAACACAACGGATTTTTTTTTTCCCTGGTGCTCCCAGTTGTCTTCATTTCACAGATTATCAAGGCTATATAACACAGATGCTCTCCTTGTTGTAAAAAATGCAGTTAGGTACGTAAAATGTCAGTCTGTGTGCTCCCTTTGCCTGTGTGAATGTAGGTTTAAACCTTGAACAGGGTGTGTGATTCATCTTGCCTTGAGCGTAATAAGGAAGTAATCACTCAGCTGTTGAGAACGGCCCTAATATCATTACAGATAACCTGAATGTCCAGGCAATATCTTCCTATTATTTGAAACGGTTTCAAAATACATTAAAAAAAAAAAAATCTCGCATTCAGATCACACGGAAATAATACGAGTTATCATAAAAAAGTGTTATGAGATAATTCTAAATGTCAGTTTAGCATATTTTAGCCTACTGGATCTTTAAACAGAGTTGAATAACACTTTTCATAAAGTAAATGTCTTTTTGGTAAACTGAAAGGGACAATAGTATTTAAAGGTCAGTTAACATGGAGAGTTGGTTCTAGTCATTATTATTAAAGATTCAGCTGTATTACCTTTACACAACATTACCCCACAAATCCTTATTAAAACTGCAAGAGCAAACCATGTGTTTTCCTCCCTCCCTCTTCCCTGCCACAATCCTAAGATCTTTGATTCTGCCTTCTCTTTTTCATGTGTAACAATTTCTCTAGTGAATAGCACTGGATGATCCTCACGCTGCTTCTGCCACGCTGCATCCAAAAGAGTCATACGTTATAGTTGCTGTCAATGCTGCCAACTAAAAAAATCCCTCTCATTTCTACATTACGTTTTAGCCTCCCACGTACAACATGAGCTACCCTGCAAACAGTTGTTTAATCGTTTTGAGCTGCTTAGGAAATGGTAGTTGATTTCATTTTTTTATTTAAAGAAGAAGTTGCAGTAGTGTGTTGTACAACTGCTACCGCATTTAATTGAGAACAGGCAGGCTGTCTGTCTGCCCATCTAACTGCCCACCCATCCGTGACCAATTGGTATTAATAGTCTGCGCAACGCAACGATTCATTTACACACAAGCACCCCCCACCCCCAAAACCTCGCCTGGGTCCTCTAGCAAGGAGCGTGCGCCCCCAGGGCACGGAGGGGGCTTGCAGAGGCATGCTGCAGGCTGCAGCACGGGGCGGGTGAGGTGAGGGGTCTGTGCCCCGCACCATGCCCGTCTGCCCCTCTGCATGGCTGCGGGGCCTGGAGGAGGATTTCTCCCCACAGCCCACTCTGCAGCTAGCTCTTGCCCAGCCCAGTGTTTGAATTGTGTTCTGCTTGGGCAGTTTTGCCCCTTGTCTCTCAGCCACCTACTCACAGATGTTAATACATGGAAAGGAATAGTAATTAAAGAGCAGCTAGCCACTATCTACTTTTGAAGCCCCAGGAGCCAGCATGAGCTGTAAGGGAGGTCTGGTGCACGGGATGGAAGAATTTGCTCTGCGTTCATGTCTGCGTCTGGACGCTGCTCTCTGCTGTGCTTATAGTCCTTTCGTTACCAAGCCAGCCTTCAACAAAGAGGTAATTAGTTGGTTTTGCTGAGGATCCCTGGTGGGAATTTGCTGCCAGGGTTTGGCACTGCAGAAGAGGGTGTTGGCATGAGCAGGGCTGCAGGCTGGGAGCTGCGGTGAGAGGGTAACAGGGACCACATACCCCGCACATCGCTGCTGAGATCCAGGTGCTGTTTGCTCTTACCTTAGGAGCGGAGGTGGAAAAGCAACGACCAAAGTAAGGAGATGGGGTGATGCTTTGCTTGCTTCACAGTGCTGGGTGTGGAGAAACCAGTGATTTGTGACCCCTTTCAGTCAAGATGGATATACAGCAGGGCTGGAGCAGGCTGTTGCCCTGCTTCCAGGCACCCGGAGGGTGAGCAGGGACAGTGTGGGCTGGGTACTGTTTCTGACGGGCAGTTCAGATGTAACCGCCCTATTTTAACATATAGAGAGAGTTTAGGTAAACAGATGTGAGCTGTGCTGCGTCTGATGGTGCCAGGGCCAGGGGCAGCCTAGGGGCCCTTTTCTTCAGTAGTGGAGATGTAGCATGTTTGCCCAGAAATGATGAAGGAAAATTTCCTGGTGTTCAGTGTGGTAAGTGCTTCTCCATGCAGAACAAGTCTACCAGATGCCATGTGCAGCTGGCAAAATGGCTTCCATGGAGAGACTGTGAAAGCTGGCTGGCAGAATCTTTTTTATCCTAAGAAACCTCAAAAAAAGTCATAGTCTCAATTTTCTCAAAAGAAGAAATGTAATGTTATGCAAACAGAAAGGCTTTTTACAAGCTGTGGTTTTGATGGGACACACCAGTGCCAGGACCTAATCTCTTGTAACTGGTAACACGAACACGACGATTTGGTGGGTAGTGCTCCCGTGACAATGGACTCCAGAGAGAGGTGTTGGTCAGAGTAGAACAACACTTAGCCTGTAAACTGTGTTTGTCTAGAATCAGGCTGGATCCTTGGATGCTATTACCCAAATTACCCTATGGTGCCAGTCAGGAAAATCACCCACTTGCAGCAGAACCTTGCAGACCTAGCTTGGCTGTTTCAACGCAGCGTCATCTGGCAGCTGGTCATGGCTGTGGGAGAGGAAGGAGGACTGGGAACTTCCAGGAATCACTTCTGCTCCAGTAGTTGCTTTGGTTCCCCGAGAGCCACCTTCAGATCTTAGAGCAGTCTGAAGGATTGGGTCTCTTGTACAGATTAGATTTTGAGTATTAGACGGGCACCAACAGAGCTCAGAGCCACAGTGGAGGATCTGGGACATACATGGAATTCAGTGCTTGGGTAGCTAATAAATACGTTTTGCCGTCTTTCCTGCGAGCCTGCTCTCTCTGCTCTCTCTGTGCTTCTCAACAGTAAGTTCTCTCGGCCCAAGTTTGTGCTGTCGTTAAGGCAGTCGGGTTAACGACAGATCCGCAGGCAATGGCGGCGCAGGCAGCTGGAAGGCGTGAAGGTCTGCTGTGTTGGAAAATTGCTCGACCTTGGTTATTTTTGCACCCCATCAAGACTGCGGTTGGAGAGATCTAGAGCTAGCGCTAAAGGGGCACTGCGGAAACCTCCCCTTTCCATCGAGATGAGAAGCTTTAGAGTGCCCAGCCCTGTGATTCTACTCTAGTAAACAGTAAAAACACACAGAATTGTTCAGCATTCTGGTTTTCAGTGCTGTGGGCTTTCTCACGAGCTCTATATCTCTAGTTACATGCTGTCAGAAAACGTGCTTTCATGTTCGTGTTTTTCAGGGCTGTTTCCAAAGCATCCTAACTGTTGTTTCTGGATGAAAATCCAAATCCATGCAAGCGCTTAGACAAAAAATTTCTATTTCCCTGCTTGTGGTGTCCTTGGCTCCCCCTAAGTGAAAGATTTCAAAAGTGCCAGTTTCCCAGATCAGTGTTCTCTCCCCTCTTGCGCTGGCTCGCTGATGACCTCACTGGTCAAAATATAGGCTCACCTCCTCCAGGCACAGGAGAGCAGGACCGCCTTGCAGCTGTGGAGGTGATGGGAGTGTTGCCTTTCCTTTTAGCAGCTCTGTCCTCCAGGCACAGGCGAGCAGGACCGCCTTGCAGCTGTGGAGGTGATGGGAGTGTTGCCTTTCCTTTTAGCAGCTCTGTCGGCTTCCATGATTGAAGCTGCATCTTCTCCAGCACTGCTGCAGCCTGGCACTTGGGCAGCGTGGGGTTGCTGCTCACCGACATCCGCAGGGCTGCTCAGGGGCTGCTTGCCTTGGGTCTTCGACAATGCCTGTTCCCAGCCTTATTGCCCTTACTGAAGGTGTGCAGGAGGTGTTGGTTTGGAGCTGGCTGTAACGGATGGAGAGGGCAGGGAAGACAGGGCTGCGGGCTGGGACACCTCCACCTGCCGGGAGGGAGCATGGCTGCTGCACAACTCCGTGGGGAGCAGGTCTGCTGTGGGGACGGAGGTGGGGACAGCATCTCTGGGGCCGAGAAGGGCTCCTCTTGATGGAGAAGGCTGAAAGAAGCTCCATCTGTCCTTCACCCCTCCGATAAATATTGTGCCCCATGCCCTCTCAATGTGAGGAAGAAAACACAATTAAAGAATTGAAATTATTTTATTTGTGAAATATTAACTTTGTGTCATATATATTCAAAAGCAGACAGTCATTTAAAGGTTATATTTAATATAGCTCTGCTCCAGTTTTTGTTTTTTATTATCATTTTCTTATACATCTTTCCACTTTCTAAGGCAATGCTCCAGTGACTACTGCAATATAATAGCTGCTTTCTCTCTCAGTACACAATTTGACAGCATTTATTCTTTCCTTCAGTGAACATAATTACTTCACATATGGAACCTGTGATAGCCTACAGGCATCTGAGAGGAACCAGAATCATACAATCTGTCCCCTTTGTGAGCTTAATTTACATTCACAAGTGTCATTTTAATAGTGCTGGCAACATGTAGGATAAAAATTACAGGTCAGCTGCAGCATGTCACAGGGAACTGTGCTTAAGTCAATAACATGGTATTATTACATTCTGGATAATTTTACAAGGTAGATCTCACAGGAGGAATTTGACCCCTATTTCTTTAGTTTTCTGCCTTTTGGTTTCCTCCGTAAGGTAATTCATTTAGAAATGGATGTTGCAAAGCTGCAAACACGTTGACAAAGAGGTTAGGCTGTAGTAGGCATTTCCAAATCTGAAAGCAACACCTTTCCCTCACCATAACTTGTAACAGCACTTACAATTACCATGCATCTGGCATATTTAAGAATTTGCACTGTTAATTCTTGAAGACTTTTTTCCTGATCTATATAATGAGAATACCGATGGGCATAGCCTTCTGCCCTCTAAATTCATAGAGTTGACAGAAGTTTCAGCTTTCTGCAACTGATTAGTTTTTAGCGAGCTAAAGCAGTCTCAGGCTAGGCATTTTACAGACATTTTGTACTAGAATAATAGTGAGTGTCTCAGAGACATGTTGTGTACAGAGCTATATATAATAATCAATCTAATTTATACATTTGTAACACCTAAAAAATAATAGCTAATTTCTCATCCTGTCATCTGCAATATAAATAAAGGCTAGGCAGAACATACGTAGATCTTTAATAAAAACTGTGACAAACTAACAGCACAGAATTGGAATGACCTTCCTGTATTTTCTTGGTGAGTCTTCTGCTACAGCTACAGTACTCTGTCCAGTGAAAGGATGGTGAAAAATTCAAGTAGGTTCAAATGAATTGAAGGAATGATCTGAGGTCTGGGAAATGTGTTTTTTACAATGAATGAGAGCCAGGTCAGTTTATTAACTCGTCAAATACTTGGATACAGAAGTACATACGTATAGTCAAGATGCCTGCTAACCGAAGACTTGTAACATGGCCATGGATGTGACAAAAATACATATGAAAAACCCAAATAATTGAGATTAAAGCCAGGAAAATTAAAACTTGAGTAAATTGCACATTTTTCAGTGGAGGTAGGTAGGCACTGGAAAGGATTCCTTTTGAGACTGGTGGATTAGCTATCAAAACTCCATGGCTTTCCAAAGGATATGTTCCACCCGTCCAGGGGTCTGAAGCTGGAGGTCACTCGGTTCTGTTTCATTGTCCATGTTTAAGTCCTTAAATGCTCAGAAACCACACAGCTAAACTCTGAAGCTTTTGGCCAGCTTTTACTTGGGAAAGCATCCATTTGGAGCACTGGGAGATTTTTCCATGTAAGGAAAGTGTCTAGTAGTCACGTTCTTCAGAGTCTGGCACAGGAAAGTGTTTGCGTTTCAGGCACTCTTTACCTTAGCCGAAGGCTCTGGTTTTGTTTTCAGCTCTCAGTTGCTGCAAGGGTGTAGGCTGGGAAACAAGAGCTACAAAGGGCAGGCTGGAGATATTTGTTCCACCTCCAGAGCTCCTGCACACATCCATCTTAGCATAAAAACTGTCTCTGATGTACACGACAGCATATATATAAATATTAATTTTTTATGTGCCTGATGGCCTCTTGGCTAAACTGTTTTACCAGTGAAATACTTGAAACATAGCAATTTTCATTCTTTGTGATGATCTTGTATGATATGTAGTTCTGTTGCAGAAGTAGTATCATTTGTTCCTCAGGAGATGTGCTGGAGTGTCTTGTCCACCTCTCCTTGGCGTCTGTCTTCCCCTCTGGCTGACGTTAAGTTTGTTACTTGCTTGGTTAGTGGTTGCCACATCTGGTTTTCCTATTTCAGAGAGGGAAAAAAGAAAAGAAGAAAAAAAAGGTTTACAGGAGAGACTTTGCAGACAGGAGCAAACCAAGTACAAGGCCCTGCCTATGAGTGCGTATTACTTCCAATTTTTAAAAAGTAAGGGACATGGTCAAGCTTTTGGCATGACATCATCTTCTCACAGGTGGCATACAATTATGCTGATAACTTTTGTGAGAAAAGGCTGAACACACAGTAGATGAATTATGTTCTTGGGTCTAAGACTTCAGCCTTTCAACTCTCTCTTTTTGTCGGCTTTTGATTTCAGGCTTTCTAGAGGCCCTTTCACTGTCACTGCCTGTTGAATGGATATTTATTGGTGGAAAAAATTGTCTTAAGAGCTGTTAAGAGGGTTTCATCAACCTAGTTTTGAAAAACGGTTTTGTGTTTCACCCGCACTAGGTTTGAAAAAAAGTGAAGTCTGGCTGGTTTCAAAGAAGTCACCAGGCAGCTGTGAGGTCGCAGTGGCTTGTAGTCACACCCGATGGCCTGTGGATATAATCAGTTGTTTTTTCTTTAGCAAAGTGAAGTAAGAAATTACTGTGGTGAGGTTGCCCCAGATGGAGTTTTTCCCATGTAGGGAGAAGTTGTGTACTTGTCTAGGATTGTTGTGTTTGGCCGTGCTTGCCTGGTGGCACCTGGGGCTATGTCTATGCACTGCAGGCAGCACACTGTGCCCCAGCGTGGCCCCTCTCCCCTCTTACTCTCATCATTTATGATGGATGCAAGAGCCCGGATTAGTACAGGCAGTCTTTCATATTGTATTTTCAGGGAGATGGATAAAGAAAAAAAATCTACAGATTGCATGTGTGCCATTTTAATTTATCACTTAGAAGATGAAGCTGAACAGAGTCTGTGGCTAATATAAATTTTAAAAAGATGATGAAATTTTTTTTTCTCCTAAGCTGACATACAATCTCACTTCCCTGACTCCTCCTCCTCCTCCTCCAAAAACCCCCAACAAGCTCTTGTCTCTGATTTGTTCAATAATACAATACCAAACACCTCCTCTGTGCCTCCGATGTAAGCTCAAATCCACGTGCCACTGTGCTGATTCATCTGGAGGATGCCCTGCGTGTGAGTGTTTTGGCACGGAATGATACAGGAGAGGAATCTGACAGTGAGAGAGGCAGAGGCAATAGCAGAATTCTGAAGGACTTTTTCCCTTCATACTGCTTCTTGTTATTTATTCTTCTCTCCATGTCTCCCTCGGTTATTTCTCTTCCTGAAATGAAAACAATCTGGGAAGAAAAAGATGTTTCCACTCCCATTGGTTTTTAGGCAAGGAACACCAGGCGTGTTTTTTTTAACTTGCTAACTGATGGATGATTATCCACCAATATTTTTTGTTGAAGCAAGCAGGCTTGTTAACTGTGGCGACATTTTTAGGGATGCTATGATATCCCTGTGTTATTGTTGCTTGACTTATCAGTGTCTAAAGGATTATTTTGTTGAAAAACTTACTACAGATCTTGTGTTTAAGGCTGACTTTATATGCATATGAGCTTGTGTGTGTGAATTTGTATGAAAATAAGGGACAGAATTGTTAAGATGCTTCTTCTATTTTGAGCTTTTGACGCTGTGTTATAAAATACAAACTGTAGCCTTGAATTTCTGTACTTTAAAATAGCATACTTAAAAAGAGAAATTCTGTAGTTAAGAGCACCTCAGCCATAGCCATCCTACTGTTTGCATCTACTTACTCCCTCTCTTCTCCAAATTCCTGACTCACCTTCTCTCATCCCCATACTTCTACAGGACTGTTGCTTGCAGCCCTCCACCTCCCCGCCCGCCCTGCAGCTGCAGGCACGTGCCACGCTCACCGTCCCCGACCCATTCTCCTGCAACGCACCCCGGCCAGCAGCCGGCTAAGCAGGCACCCCAAGCCTGGCCAGGCACCTTTGATCCTATGCTGACCCTCTGCCTTTTGCATACAGCTGTAATGGGTCTTTGAGGGGTAAAAGCCAGCGTGCCGGTGTGGTTGGAGGAGCAGGACAGTAGTGATATTGGTGAGTTTGTGGGGTCACACTGGCTCCGAGCCAAAAAGGACAAGCGGGCATCCCGTTCCCTTGGAGAGAGAGCACCTGGAGAGAAATGCCCTTAAGAAAAACATTGGTGAAGGGTTAGGTGTGAGGAGCTCAGGAACACCAACATGCTGTGATCAACCCTTGTGCAGCGATGTGAGGGGTGGCCACGGACACAGATCTGTGCAACTGAGACAGCCACAAGACTGAAGCGGTAGCTATGATAATGTGAATCCTGGGTAGCTACTTGGAGATGCAGCAACCACAGACAGTTTGCAAAAAAAATATACTCAAAATTGAGAAGAAGTGACGTTGATCCTTTTTAAACTCAGTGGAAGCAAATGTGCTTAAATTTTCTGGGAACGACGCTATTGGAAATTCTGTATAAGTGTAAAGGCATGAAAGCCAAAGAAGGTAAAGTTTTCTCTTAATTAGTATGATTAAAAAGAAAAGCAGCCAAGAAATTGAATGCCAGGTACAGCCAGAGCACCACAGCTCCTTCGCTACAGCAGGAGCAGATTTACTTAGCGGGGTGACGTGTCCTGTCCCTTTTGTCTCCTCCAGCGCCCACGTTTCCCTGCCTGGGTGAAACGTCTGCACTCCAGGCTGTGCGGTCCAGCTTGGGCTGTACAGTCCTTCATACACAGCAGTGCTGGTCCACCCAGTGTGATAAAATCTTTCCCCCCTCCCCCCACCACATGGTGCTACTGGTCTTACAGTGTCTCAGAGGTGCAGCTCCCCCAACATCTCCAGCTCCCCCAGAACTCTCTGGGAGATTCAGGTGCTTTCCAGCTCTCCAAATCAGGTCTACATGGGTTTCTTTTAGTATTAAATCCAGGCCAAAAGGTTAAAGCTACATAGATAGAGGGGACAAAGCCCCTTATTCCAGGTAGGCACCCAAAATCCGATCAAGTGTCAAAAATATGTTTTGTCCTGAGGAGAGAGTTGGGGGAACAGGAAGGCAGAGTACATTTTAGGGGGAAACTCGAAAGCCCTTTGTACTCATTGTGGCCATTTATTCTTCAATAAAACATGAATGCTTACCATAGCAACCACAGCAGCCACCTCTGAGATAGCCAGTGGTTTAATAAAGACGGACGTTCACTGAAGAAAGTCTAACTAACACATGTAGAGCTTTTACGGTGCTGTACAAGAAAACAATCGCACTTGCAGAAGCAGTCGTGTTTTCCCAGAATAGGTGTAAGAGTTAATGCAATACGCTGCCGGCTTTCACTGCCTCGGCTGCACGCTCACTCCTGGAAATTGCTGTTATTTGAGTGGTGTGAGCCAGGGGATGGCAGCGGTGGGATGGGCATCCAGCACGGCACTGCTGCCTGTGCTGCTGGGACAGCTTGCTGCCCATGGCCAAGACAGGATATTTTGAATACTTTCCCATTAAAGCTTGTCCCACACTCCCCACATGCACATCCAGTCACTGTTTTGCTGAAATCTTATGCCTGGCAGGTATTTTCCTGAAATGCACCCTTTCACTTTAATCCCTGCATACAGAAAGATGTAAACAATTTTTCAATGTCTCTTTGCCTTAGGAAGTCTCGAGGATCTTCAAAAAAATCTTCTGTGGCTTTTTATTCACTTACCCCAAGAGCATGATGGGGTCCCTCACAGCAGGTTTAGATACAAAATGCTACTAGATCAACCTCCTGGAAAGAAGATGCTGCAGTTTGTAAAATTTGAAACAAAATGTTCATTGAAGAAGTATTAGATTAGTCATAGATTAATTACAATTGTCAAGTCTTATTCATCTGTAGTAAGAGTGAATTCTTCACTCAAGATCCATAGCAAAATAACATTATTTTTCAAATAGAAGTAATTGAAATTGAAGTAAGACCTTCTAATTCCACCATCTGTACAAGTAAATTACTTCCAGAGTAATTAAATATGCATATCTGGGCTGTGTACTGTACTGATGAACCAAGTTTTATGGACGCAATATGCTTATAAATCCCTTAGGTATTGAAGAAGACGAAGAATCCATGGCATTTTGCGTTCATATAACCATAAATAAGAAAAAAATATTTTTTTCGGTTGCATTATTTTGGGGAATATATTTTCATTAACTTTTTCTGGTTAATTAATATTCTTGCCAAATAAAAAAAAATGATCACCATATTTATTGTTCTGACATTTCACGGGGACTTAAAGCTCCATAAGAAATTTCAATGCTGTATGTGTCTGAATTTATGATTGTGACACAGTCACTCATCTTCTGCAGGTTCCCAGGAAGCAGAGCAGTGCAGTGAAACTGAAATCATTATGTTGACTGAATTCGTTACCAGCGGACCTGGCCTGCCATGAAATAGCACTGCTCAGCCAATTGGAATTCATGGTCACAGCCCTTCATGGGATCATCAGGGTTTATAGTCCACAACAAATACAAATACAGAAAGGAACAATAACAGTATGATACATCTGACCTATTATCCCACCTTCTGTGACTTTGTCGTGAGTACCAGAATAGTGACTGGCTGCGTGTTTTCTGTTGTGCAGACGAATGGGAGAGTCGCACAGGAAAGAAAAGCCATGCCTCAAAACACAGCCCTGGTGGTGTGGTCTTCAGTGACTACAAGCTATCTTTACATTTACAACACATTGTTCATGATTTGTGCAAAACACTGGTGTGTACGGAAGCTTGGGAGGTTTGCTGGGAGCGTCTGAATACTGCAGAATGTTTTGTTAAAGAATTACCTGAAGTCAGTTCTGCAGAGCACTTCAGAAGAAGCCTGAAATCCCAGAAGATCACCATTTTAAATCAGCAAATACAACCATCTACGTGCCACTAAAATGCAAGAGCAACCTCAAGCATAAAGACACACAGTCCGCACAACCTCCGTTTGCACGTCAGCCGCTCTGTGCTGTACAACGTGACTGATACTTAGGTATTCTATGTCAATGTAACATTTCTTAGGAAACACGTAGAGATTGCCCATCTTCGAGAGATTCAGTCTACCTACAGCACTTTCATGGTTATCTGCTTGGATTAATTGTAGGAGGCTGGCAACAGATGTAGGACAATTCTTGCTGTACCCCAAAGGTAAAATAAGAAATGGTGACCTGAAACACAGATAAAGAGGAAATGAGGGGGGCTTGCTTACTCTACTCCAAGACGTGGGCTAACACCTGTGAACAAACAGATTGTGTCACCCCTTTGGGACCTGCTTATGTGTATTTTAGATCATACCTTGTGATAGATGGAGATGGATGTCTGTGTGGCCAAGAGAAGAACTAGTAGAAATGTGTGCCAATTGCCAATCAAGAAGTTACTGAAATTTGACAACATAATTTCTGATCTAGTAAAAAGTAGTAATTTGGTGGAAGATTCAGTTGCACCCAGTCTAATCATGCATATGTACTATGTTGACTTTCTGCGAGTGCTTTCTTAATATTCGTGTCTCTCTTCTTTGGATGTCTTGTCACCTGTGTCCCTGTTCTGTCCCTGAACCCCAGTTCACAGCCAGGTTGCAGACCCCAGCGTCTCCACATGTTCTACCTCCAGGGGTTCATTTTCTGGAGCTACCACTGCCAGACAAAACACTTTTTTTTAGCAGATTTTCTCGCAGTCTTGAGGTTTGAAAGAAAATGAAAGCGGGAATTTGGGTGTGGATGTGCTGGGTGAATCCTTGAGAAATGGCCTTTGGCAGGTAACTCTGTGGGATTGCTCCTAGGAGAAATGGCCTTTGGCAGCTAACTCTGTGGGATTGCTTCTAGGAGGGCTGTATATAGAAGACTTTTGTAGTACTCCTGAGTAGACATGATTTTCAGGTCAAGGTTTGACCCGTAATAGACATTATATACAACAATACTTATTGCATTTAAGTAGCAAAGTACAGGCTGGAATTTAAGAGAGCGCTACAGCAACAGCAACAGCCCTAGGACAGGAATATATGCAGAAGAAACTCTACATATTCAAAGCGGGAAAATAGAAATGTGGATCTCTGTTCAGCTTCTGAGTGCTTGCATGTTTGTGACCACTTTACCATGCTTAAGTCCAGGTTTATGCAAAAACATAATCAGATCAGCATTATTAGTGTAATGTAGCACAATTCCCAATAATTTGGAAATGGACGTTCCAGTGTGTTTGAAAATGCCATGGTAGAAGAAGGACATTAAAATCCTCTTGTCTTCCTGTGTCACGGTGTCTTGTGTTCAGGACATCTCCAGTTCTCACAGAGGCTGGAGCATTATTTTCCATACAGTTTTCCACCCATTTAGCTTCTAGGTACTTAGGCAAAATTGAGTAAAGAAGCCTTTACCTGAGAACCATTTTACTGGTTGCTGTGCTTTTAAAGCTTTAAAAGCTTTTGCTGAAAAGGTACCTATTTTCTTATCACCTTTTTTTTTCTCTCCAGAAAAAGGGCATCATTTGAAGTTCTTTTTTGGCAGCTGTATTTCATCGTGATGCATTATGTCAGGGCACATCAGTTACATGAAAATTTTATGGAAAAATCATACCCTTTTTAGATGCCCCTCTCTGCAGCCCCCTTCAAAACACAGTGTTTTTTCAAGAAACTCTTCAACTATCAACAGCATTATGATACTTGAAACATCGTAGGTGTAATGGCTTCATCTTACTCAATTATATAAATGCTACTTAAAGAAGGAATATAGAAGTTAATGTGGTGAATTTAGTTATTCTAAAAAAAATTGACCTTTTTCACCTTTTACTGATATTTACTTTTCAGCGTTGGGGAAGGGCTTCTTTTCTTTGTAACCAAGCTAATCCTGTGCTGTTCCTTATTCTACCATAAAATGAGATACATTCTGAATTCAGATGAAAATGAGGTACCTTGATGAAAGTGGGCTTCAGGTGTCGCACACTAAGCATTGTACATTTCTATTTGCTCTGATCCTCCAGCACACAGAAGATTTCACCTCCTCACCTTTGAACAAGATTGCACTAACTTTGATCTTTTCAATTTTGTCCAACTCCAGGGAAGGAGCAGCTACTTGAAACATGTTATCATTTAGACGTTCAGAGGTTCTTTAAAAAAAAAGGGGGGGGAATTGAAAGCATGAACTAAAAGCTGTAGATTTTTAACTTGAGCATCAGCTTTTGTAGCTAGTGCATTATGCTTTGAAATCAAAAGCTGCCTCTATATGTAGAACAAAACAAAATGTAGATTTTAAAAGCACACAGAATTATTAAACACAAATTTCATTTTATGTAAGCATTTTCCCGCGGTAGTGATGTGGCTAGCCATTCCTACGTCAAAGCAGAAGATTTGTGTTGTTGCTTCTTTTCTTATGGCTTAAGCCAGTTATTTGAGCCTCTCTACTTCTGTGATATTAATTTGTGATACTGACAGTTAATCTCTTTTTATAACTGTTATTATCTGAGCAAAATAACAAACTAGGTTCTTCATTTTCTCTTCAAGTCTGAGAACATGTAACTAAGAGCAAGTTAAAAGTATGATATCTTCAAGATCTTACATGGTTTAGCAATATTCTTGTAATGAATGTCACCATGTGCCAGTATGGTATATTTTTTACTGTTATTTCAGTATCATATTTGGGGTGTATTTTTTTGCTATTACAAGCCAGATTTTCACCCAAATCCTTAAGAATTTTAAATCACAGTGCCCTGTTTCAAACTGCCCTTCACCTTCTGAAGAGCAATGTGGCATTAAGGTCCTAGGAAGTCTCATCAAAATTCTTATATTAATGATTACTGAAAGTTTAAATTTTTGTCTGTTGATTCCTTTTTCTTTTTGCCTAGTTCTTCTTGCCTCGGACTTGCACTGTTTCATCCCCGTCTTCTCTGCTAAGACTACAGTTATTAAGCGATGCTCATGGTAGGTAGCTCTTTGTGTCCCTCCTCTTGCTTCATTTTGAGGTTTGTTTTGCACAAAAGTGCAAACAGGGACAGTTTTCACCTTCTGGGATGTGCTGTTTGTTGAATTCACTTCCATTAACAAGCTGTTGGAAGCAAGTTATGCCATGTTAATTTACTCTAACATCTGATTCTTCCTGCCTATTCTAAGGGTTACTTAGAAAACAGATCATCTTCTAAGTGGTGTCTCATAAAAGGTCTGAAGTCCTCTCCCCCAGAAAAGCCAAACTATGGTTATTAATTCAGAAGAATAATTTATGTAACACTAAAATATTGGCTATAAAAGAAATAGTAAAAGGTGTTGTTGGCATATGATGTATGGTTAAAGTTATTGAGAGAGCTAATCTGTACAGAGATTCCTGAGGTTGTTACTTACCGGGACCACGTAATACATTACTATTCATCAGCTTCTTATCATTTCTCATTTTTCTTCCCAGTTTTCTAGGTGTCAGGCAGTCCTGAATCAGGGGCCTCAAGCCGTGTTTCATCCTCTAGTTTCCCTGAAAACATTTATTCATTTGTTTACACGTTGAAGTTACTGGATGTATGTTCTGACAAAGGTATTTGCCTACACACTCCTGCTTAGGAGCTTTTGATCTCTTGTGGACTGAAGCTTCAAACCAAAAAACTTTGGTTTGCTACCATTCATATCTCCTTTGGGCCTGATTTTTCTAGGCTAATCGAATAAGTTATTCTGAAAAGTACTTGATTTTCTAGCCTCACCATCACATATCCCTTTCTCAGGTGAGTTCCATTTCTAAGCAACTTCTACAGTGACCAGTGTCTTGTGGTCACTGATTGATGGACACCTACTCATACATCACCTTGTGAGGGTTGTGGTGAAGACACCTGGACTCTTTAGTAATACAGGACATTGGCAGCTGTAGCAGAAATCTTCAGGTTCTCTAACAAAAGACAAGAACAGTGGGTAGTGTCAGTGTAAAATCACTCCTGAAGGAGTGATTACTCACTGTCAGTTTTGGAGAGAAAACATGACACACTGCAAGAGCTCACCCTCTTTGTATTGCCCAGGTACTCATTGCAGCAATGTGTGGCCAAAAGCTGTCTGTGAGTGAGACACAGGCTATTGCTTCCAGACTTCAGGTCCAAGACAATCCTCTCATATCTCAGTGTCTGCTGGCTGTAGTTCCAGGTTCTGTCAGTGTGTATAGGAGCAAGCTGTCTATAGTCTCCTTCTCCGGGAAGTTTGCTGCTGGGAAGCACCCCCAGGAAGCGCTGGCGTTCCCAAGGCACTCAAGCAATGAGCACTGGTGACGAAGTTTTGTGGGGTTATCTCCATCCGGGTTTAATGACATCATTCTCCTCCACTTCAAAGCTATCAATCTTTCTTTCCATTTTTCTAATTATTCCAGGATAGAGCGCAATAACAAATTTTCAGTCTGCAAGACAAAGATTACTCATTGCAGCACAACACAGAATTTTTAAAGTAATAAATTATAATTTTAATTTTGCTGAGTATATACAAGACAGTACAGTATATAAGACAGTACCTATCTTAAAGGCACTATTATCTAGATTTTTTTTTTTTGAGTAGTTGGTAGTTAAAAGCTGTCCTTATTGCACTGAGGAAGTAAAATCCACACTTGTTAGGCTCTTATTTCATCCTCTTTCCTATAGTCTCACCTTTTTGGCCCTGCTAACTTTCATGCCTGTAATGAACTCCATTTAGCTTCCCTGCAGTAGGACCTTGTCTTTGTTAATCACTGACCCAGCGACATGAAGCTGCATAGGAGAGCAGGTTATTTTTTTTTTCCTGGATTTTCTCTACTTCCTTCAGCAGTTGTAACTTCTAAGAAACTGCAGAACAAACAAATATAAAAGATCAGGAAGGTAGCCTGAAAAAATAATGTTTAAAAGATGTCTCATTGTACTCAGTTCTCCACTAGCTGCCAACTACAGACTGATGGCTGAAATCTTAGAAGGAGTTAATGAGATTAGGTCTTTGGCGATTGATTGCTAGATGCTGTCTTCTCATTCAGCGGTATCAGTCTTTTTTTCTTTTTTCTTCTTTTCAGTAGCCATATATAAACTTCTTATGGAGATCAGCTGGGACCTTATCGCAGAAATCTCATTTAAAACAACTGGAAATGACTTCACCTTGGCCCAAGTCAGAGCGTAACAACCACCTCCTCCTCCTCCAGCTCTGCTGTGAGTCAAAGGCATTTTCCGGGTCATTACTTTTCTGTGCCGAAAGACCTTGAGCCTCTTTCTGTTGCCCCTTCTTTGCTCAGCTCAGCAAGTGCATCCCTTGCTCTTTGCAAATACACCTGCATCCTCCCCTTAGCAGTGTTCCATTTTCTGAACAGCTGGAGGTACCTGTCCCTTCCCAGGCACTGCCATTCACACATTTTAGTTTATAGGTGCCCATAATACTTTTGTGTGCTCTTGATTGTGGGGATTTTCCCCACCTGATAAAAAAAAAATATAAGGTTGATATTTCAGATACATAGTACTGAACTACGGGTGTAGTTCTCAGGACTAATTCTTTTCTGCCTGGGCTGCAGAGTGAGTGCAAATCAGGTGAAAAAGTAGAGTAGTAACATTTCATACTTGCTTTGCTGAGGCATAAATGACTGCCATTTTTGTGAAGTAGGGGAGAATCAACCACCACAACACACAGCACAAAGTGTGCAATTAGGAGCGCCTGGCTTTGAGTGGTATGGCTCCCTACTAATTGGGAAAACTGAAATGCTAACAGACCTCGCAATCTGCTTCAGGTCAGGTAAAGGTTGTCAGACCGCTGGAAACCATTAATCCTTCCCACGGAAGCTTTGTGAACTTCCCTAGGATCCTGCAGAGACAACCAGTGTGTTTGGTTACATGGAGAATCTTTGCTGGAAGATAGAGAGCTAGCAGAGCAGTGGGAGAGAGCTGTGGGGACGGCGCTGGTGTCAGAGGGGTAGTAAGGTGCTGGAGTACCTTCTAGGGCGGAGTCATTACCCTTTGCTTTTTCTTTTTCATATTAAACATAATGAAAATACTCCTGTGAACAAAGCTGCTTACTCTTTGCCACCAATCATCTCCCTGATCTTCAGTCTCTTCCTAAAAGGCTGTATCAGCCTTTCTCAGCACTGAGCACTAGGGTAGATTGGAGCACAAGCTGAAAATAACGTGGTGTAACACGGGGAGGACCCAATACTGAGTGCTGTGCAACTTCTAGCTGATGTGGGGAACCCAGTTCCTACATTCAGCAAGGCAGTCCAACGTGCACGTAACTTAAAAGCATGTCCTGCTAAAATATAGGGGGCTATTTGTGTGTATAAATACATGTGCACGTGAAAGTGCTCTGCTGGGTCAAGGCCAGGACATTCAGCAGCGTGTGGGCTGAGCCCTTCCAGATGTCTCCAAAGATAAAATTAAAAGAAAGTGACAGCCAGTTCCGGTTACATGGAACATAATCCAGGTTTTAAAAGGCTACGTTTGATAATTAGGTATTTTGTGTACTGTGGCAAGATGTGAATTATAAAACCATTAATAATAATGTAGTTCAGTCAGGGTAGCCTTGAAATTAGACCCCTAGCAGAGAGGTTGCACTGTATAATGACAGTACAGTACCATTTGTTTCAATACGTTTAGCACTTTAGAATGGGATTTTTTGTTAAACACCAGATGTTCTAGTGACCTGAGTGCTGACTTTAAAAGAAGACACAATAGAATAGTGTGTCAAGGTCAACAGCACAAATTAATCTGTATTATTGTGCTTTGTATTGTACTGTATGCCCCATGTGAGCAAGATCTATTACTAGATGCAATTGTATGGGGTGTTTCAGCACAGAGATTTTGAGCTTCCCCAACCCTCAAATCCCCCCGAAAGAAATCTGATTCTTACTTCAATAGTTTAAATTGTAAATGTAACATCCTTACAGAGGGTGAGGGATGTGTGGGAATGTGACTAATCTTGCAGAACTGGAGGGACATGTAGCAACACAATGAAAAGTGTGTATGTTCATTGTAAATTCTGCGTTTCAGGACTTGAAAAAAAGAATCTGAATAGCTTGGTTCTCTTGACATAAAAATATTATAGGCCACAAATTAATAATAATTTACAAACATTTGAAGTAATAGTTTACCTGAAATAGATGCTTTTGTCTCTTTGAGTTCCCCATATCCCTCCTCTTCCCTGCCCTGTGACTTCAAAGCTATTGCTGCAAGATGGCAGCATGTCAGTGCCCCCAAAATTGAACCTGTGATTTGTTTTTCTTTGATTTATGGGCTTGTAGTCAATAAACTTTATAAAGGAAAGTATCAGACTGAGCAATCAATCAAAGATAAGCAGATTCTTGTCCTTTAAAAGCATTTCACCCCAGTAAGCAAGGGCCTCATTCATCTATTACAACCACTCTTGCAGCTTTCAGCTGAGAAAGGACTTGCTGCTGACTACAGCTCCTTCTGCTGAAAAGTCCCCTATTGTTGCACATGAGCTGAGATTTTTAAAATTCATTGCAGCAGTATGCTTCCCTTCCATATTATTCTCTATCTCTAAAAGGGCAGATTGCTTGCCTGTTGTTACTAAAGGTAAATCTCCTTGCTGTGGAGAGACGAAAAGACTTCTGTTTTATATTGTCAGAGGCATGGACTGTTGCTGTGCAGAAACAGTGTTCATTTTCTTTGTTATTTTACAAACCAAAACATAAAAAAGGGTTCCTATTTGTTCTTTTAGTAATATCTGAGTTTCCCTTTGAGTAAGGCAAATGTTATCCTGCATGTTTTGCTTCTCTGAAGCACAGATGGTGTGCATATGCAGATTGGTGATTTTCTAATCAATACAGTGACACTTGGGAATATATGTAAGTATTGTAATAATGCATTAGTCAGGAGTGATGTTGTAACACACTGAGATCATACACATAAATCTAAGACACCATGTCTAGACACCCCAGGGAAGAAGGCATGCCATGGGTTAGAGCAAGCATTAAGGAAGTGCAATATTTCAAATATGATGGGAAAATAATGCAATTTGCAGACTTTAATAAAATCATTGGGGAATTAATTTTGCTAAGGGTACACTCTCTCCTAAAACATCCACATTCCTACGTTTGCTTCACGGATAATCAGAAAGAGAGACACTTTACCTGCTATCTCAGGCATAAACACCGTACGATATCTATGAATTGTGCTGTATCGTTCATGTGCTGAATATGACAATAATCCCTTTATACATAGTGCTTTAGTAGTATAAAACTGCATTATGCAAACAATGCACAGGCAACACAAACCTTGGAGATTCAGAATTTGAAGAGCTTATAAATTAATCTCATAAGTTTTGATTTGAGCATGCTCAGGGAGTACGCTCAGCTATAAAACTTGACCAGCCTAACCTTCCCAATTTTAATTCTTATCTTTTTGACGATCAAATATTAGATGAAGGTGTGCAATTTATGACTCGTTTGCATGTATAAGTTTCCTTTCTCTGAAAAGATTTTTTTTTAAAGAATCTTTGCTGCCTTTGGCTGCTTCTGGTTATTTTTTTGCCTCTGTATAGCTCTTGGCATATAATTTTAATTAGCCAACCGCCTTTTAAATTCTTGCCAGCTGATAACTACTCACAAGCAAGTAACCTGCAGTACCATGCCAGGAATGCTGTGATAAAAATGTCAATTTAAACCTGGCCAAGGATGACAATCATAAGTATTTCTAAGTGAGAAACTTGAACGGAATACATAACACAATAGTACTTTTTGCTTTCTGCCAGTGAAATACGTGCCGGAACTCAAGATGTTCCTGTAACGATAACCCTTGCAGTCAAAACCCCACTTAAAAGCTGGCTGCATTGGTAGCTCCATCAGGTTCATCATCTCTTGTCATCTGAAAGGCTGATGGTAAAAAATCTTTAATACATCTGAACATTTTCAATTAAAATCTAATCAAGTCAAATGCTAGCTGTAATCAATCCTATTAAGTCTGCAGCTATAGAAATTAGTGAGTGAGGGAACTCAGGTTTTGCAAATAGTGTCAACGGTTTATATCCTGACTAACTGAACTCTGTTTCAGAAAAGGTGTGTACATTACCACAGAGTAAACCCAAGCATTTCAGTATTTTCCCCTCCCGTCGTCACTCTGTTCCTCTCTGCTCTATAAAGACTCTCATCCAGAATCTTGTGTTTGGTCAATAATCTAACATGAAGATACTTTGAAACCAAAACCTGAAACGTGATGGGCTGAGACATAAGTGATATTTTAAAATGCACAGGAGATTCTTGGGAAAGGTGGGTTGTCAGAGCTGGGACCGTGGCGTGGTAACAGGGCTGCAAAGCCTGTCCACAGATAGACCTGTAGGTAGCTCACCTCCTTCACAAGGTTGTAAAACACCACTTACATTTAAGCTCGTCCCATTTCACAGCTAGATTTCATCTTCCAGGACCTTCAGTAAACCTGAATAGGCCTCATGGCTTATGCAGGGGTAGAAATATCTCTGCAAAAAAATAATAAGGAACTGCTTTCATGAATCTCCATGGAGATTTCCTCCCTCTGAGCATCTTTCAAGGCCTCTGCCACAGTCAGGGCAGAATGTCTCTGATATTAGAATCATCTTCCTATTGTCCTCTGCCTCTTCCCATCTAGCTGGTGCTACACAACTATTTTTATTATTCTTTATTAGATATTCATTTGCGCAGTCATCATTATAACTGTGGAGTGTCAGCAGAACATTAATGATCATCCTTCACCTTATTTTTGCCCTCAAGAAATGTTTTCACTTTCCCTTACTCTGGCACTTGATCTTTGTTGAATTTCTGCTGTGTTTCTACCAGCACTTCATCCATGTTGATTACTGTCATCCTTCATATTATGGTATCCAATGTCCACTGACTTTAATCAGTATCACATTAAAATGCACTAATGTTTTAATTTGGAGATGGTTTTGCTAATATCAGTTCTTGTGAAGGAAATGCATCACAATCAGGTTCAATAAATATAATCCTCACTATTTGCTAGAATAGAAACCAAATGCTGGATTCTTCTTTTCTGTGGAAGCTACTGTGGTTTAATTTTAGCATGTTCTCCCTATTAGATGGATCTTTGCTGTATCTCTTGGTATGCATGGAGAGCTTCCCTGCAGCAGCTCTGGGTCATAAACACTCTTGTTTATAATTCCTGGCTGCATTCCACCATGTCTGCCCTTCAGCAGCACACTTGCACTCCTCCTTCTCATGGAGATCCATGGCAGAAGGGATGGGGTGAGGAAGCTGGGCTTACCTTCTCTTCTAGTTGCCTATCCATGTGTGTTTTGGATCAAAACATCCTGTAGATGCAGTTTTCTTGCTATGAGGGTGTGAACGATGGCACTGCCTTTAGAGCAGGCTCTGCAGAGGGTCAGCCATGGTTGGAGACAGGGTGTGATGGAGGTGGGAGGCGGTTGGTGCCTCCCTGCAGCACCCCTCTGTCCAGAGAGCACATGGTCTTCACTGGACTGTTAGAGACAATCATTAAAGTCGTAAAGAATCACTTGTCACCCTGCAGGAATAGCAGACTCTAGACAGAGCACTTTAACCTTGCTTGACCTTTCATCGTTCTTTTTGACTAATTAGATGAATGGGAGTTTTATTGGTGTTTCTTGACCTAGATATTTTACATGATAGTTCTGTCTATCTAAGCAGCCTAATGCCTTACATTTTGTAAATCAATATAGTTTTATCTATTTTTAAAAAGCTAGAAATGTTTTTCTAGGCCTACTATCACATCCTGTAAATAATATTGATTTTGTTTAGCCTGAAAAGTTATATAATTCTGAATTGGCTCACCTTGTTAGTCAAATACAGTTCTTGGGTAAGTCCAGGCATGGTTTGCATGCATCACACTACTTTTGTCCCCTATGGTATATGTAAACCTGATGTCAGTAACCTGAGAATGGGATCTCTTGCACATAAACCACATCTAAATTTTCACTTTACGGAAATTTTACAGACTCTGTGATTTAACTGGTAAACACAAGAAAGCAAAGATATAGCAGACTGCATAGCCTCATGTTACCTCAGATAATTCACGTGTTATGGGACAGTGATGGGAACGTGCAACATTAAGCAAGCCTTAAATAGTGTTCTATGAATTGCACCAGCTAGGTTAAAAAGTTAAAAATTGATTGTATGTTTATGTCCTGAATATACACTTTTCTTGGTCATTGTTCTCCCTCCCTCCTTTCCCTCCTTCCTTCCCTCCCTCACAGAATCACAGAATCACAGAATAGTAGGGGTTGGAAGGGACCTCTGTGGGTCATCTAGTCCAACCCCCCTGCCGAAGCAGGG
>Ga0065711_1000088_pt1 | contig 103487 bp, 49 predicted proteins | sample Hoacrofraction12_FD_59098 | JGI IMG/M metagenome (GOLD analysis project Ga0065711, IMG submission 59098) | Hoatzin crop microbial communities from Cojedes, Venezuela - Epithelial fraction 12 v2 (version 2) | ecosystem: Host-associated > Birds > Digestive system > Esophagus > Crop | place...
GCTCTCTACAACTACCAGAAAGGAGGTTGTAGTGAGGCAGGTGTTGGTCTCTTCTCCCGGATAACTAGTGATAGGACGAAAGGCAATGGCCTCAAGTTGTGTCAGAGGAGGTTTAGATGAGATACTCAGAAAAATTTCTTTACTGAAAGAGTGGTCAGGCATTGGAACTGGCTGCCCAGGGAGATGGTGGAGTCCCCATCCCTGAAGGTGTTTAAGAAACGAGTACATGTGGCACTTCAGGATATGGTTTAGTAGGCATGGTGTTGTAGGGCGGATGGTTGGACTGGACAATCTTAGGGGTCTTTTCCAACCTACGATTCTATGATTCTATGATTCTGAAGCATCACTAGCATACAAAAGAAGGAGCTGAATTTACATACCTGACACAATGGAGTTCCTCTGATATTCTTCAGAGAATGGAGAATGATCCAGCACATGCTTCCCTATGTGAAAGAGTGAATCCCATAAAAGACAGGCTTTCCTGGTATCCAGCCTAATGCTCTCTGTGTCAACTGCTTTGTGGAATATCATTACAGATTTTTACCACATTTTTTTCCACTAAGACAATCAAAATTGTGTGTTGTCCTTGGAAATATCTGCAGCTGTGCACAACATAAGACTATTGGTTTATAATCCTCAGAAAATCAGGATAAGACAGTGAACATAATTTTGGGTAATCGGAGCTGTCATCAGATTTCATTGCATTATAGAACTAAGGTATACATGGAGGAATTGCTGCCTTACAGAGGAAGAAATAAGGGGCATAGCAATAGGCAATTATGTTTTGCTTCTTCCATTTCCCTTTGGTTAACAGCTTCTTGTTTACTTCAGGAAGTCTGCTTTTAAGATGTTATTAAAGTTTCTAGGCCTGTCAAATGTATCAACATAATTACAAGAGATGGCATGGCACTCAGTTCTTTAACTACTCTATACCTGTCGGCGCTATGAGTCATTAGCTCCTCTATGTGTCCCTGATTGAAAGGAATGTTAATGTTGCAAGCCCAGGAGAGACACACTGAAAAGCTCCGGTGGACACATACAGCCTGTGGTTTCAGTGACAGTCTTAGCAATCTTTGCAAAGCAATGCTGGTCATCTTAGCTATGTTCATACAGCAAGATCTGAGAGTGTTTTTAAGCTCCTTGGTCTGGCTACATGCTCTGTTCACATCCAAATCCTGTATCCATGGAAGATTTGAGTGTATTCCTCAATCTTTATCCCCAGGTTCCTTACTTCTTGCAGGAAAGCCAGCCTGGAAAGCAGCTAAGATGTGCTTTACCCAGGTCTCCAGGGTCAGTGCTCAGGGAACCAGGACTACATGTACAGTTATTGATATACCTCTGCAAGAAAAAAAGACAACTCTGGCTTCTGGAATGGTATCACTGTATAGTCAAAGAACTGATACATAACTTTGTTGTGTGTTCTGTTGCCCCTGCTAGTAGCCATTGAGGAAGTTCTCTGAAAATAAGGCAGACTTCGAAAGAATTTTCTCCTTTTTCACCACATTAAGAAAGGCTAGGGAGTGTTTGTAAATGCTAACTTTAGTTTGGTGAGGTAAATCTTCTTAAGTTACCTCTTTAATAACAATGAGAGAGGTTCCGCCTTCTTTCTCCATGGATCACACAGTGAGTCTAGGAGGATTTAGCCTCTAAAACACACTAAATTTGGACTCTGCATACAGGTCCCCTCTGCAGCTAGTTCTCAGGTCACCAAGGATTTCACAATTTTTCAACCTTTTCATTAAGAAGGACTGAAGTAGTAATGAGAATTTTAATGAGGTGACTGGAAGCAAACCATTGATCCAAATTGCAGCAAGAAACATCTCCGCAAAAAGTCTCTAGTACCAAAACCAACTAAGTACAGTTTCTCCAGAAGTTCAATTTATACATGTCCGTATTAGCTGCTAGATGTTAGAGATGCTAAGGCTTTTTATGATGTTTTCCTTTATCTATGCACTAGACCAAGTTTCAAATTCAGTCTCAAATAGCAGAAAGCTGTTATTTGACTTCCGATTCCCTAACTGCTATATGTGTATTTAATACATTGTTTAGTCTTATGTTGGATAAAGTCACTCAAAGAAGTACTTGGCAAGATCAGCATTAATTCTTGGCATAGCCACCCCTCTTACTTTTCCACTGAATCTTAAATACCAAGAAAAACCCTTCACTAACTTCAATTCTGGCATATGCTTTATGCAATTGGCCAAAACCTTTGCGTATGGACGCCTGCGTTTGTTCTGGTATTAATAATGCATTTGCAATATTTGATCAACAGCGGCAAGAGTTGCAAAGCAAATTACTCAGTTCAGCAGAATCAAGCAGTCTCTTAATTAAAACCTTTTGCATTAACTACTTGAGCATCTAGGGCAATCTATATAGAGTGCTCATTCAAAGAAGGAAGTTCATACAGCAATTTCTCTAGAGCTTATTCACTACTATAGCTCTTATGCATGTTTCAAACCCTCTCATATCACTGAAAATCAAATAGAGACTTAAAGCCATTTTCATTTCTGAGCTTTGCTGAAAAAGGAAGTATCTGAACTTGTTTGTTAAACCATACCCAAATGTCAATATTTCCCTATGATACGAGCTTAATTGTTCAAAAATATGACAACAAATGAAAGTGGTAACCATCAGTTAAATAATTTCTCTGTCTAGAAATCAAGACAAACGAAATACCACAGATGTATTCTTATTGAAGTATTAATAGTAAATTTATATCTGGTAATAACCACAAGAACTTCCATGTCCAAAAGAAGAAAAAGCCATTCATACTTTCTTAGTGGTGCATTTAATGCAAAATCACTACACAAGACATAGCCCAAGTACTGGGTCTAACTGTTAAGTAATGACAAGCATTATTTCATGTTTACATCTGTGAATGAGGTTCTGAGAACAAGAATTATAACACAACCATAACCTTTGGAGGGGCATAACATATACTGACCAGTGTGTTATGCCAATTTATAGAAAATTTTGCATTGTCACTGTAATTAAAGATTTAAAAATTTGACTCCAGTTAAATATTGAAGGCATATTTCAACCCAAAGGCTGTACCCTTAGGCACTAGTTAACATGTAACTTTTAGAATAACAGAACAAATTGCTTTTCTTACTGTATCAAAGCAAGAAAAGTCAAATGCTATCTTCTTTTCAGACTTCTTTAAATATCAGACATATTTCATAGGTGAGCTTATCTTGTCAATTTTATCAGAGCAACTTGTAGGTTAAATTTCTCGTTGCCTCTCTAACGTCAATTCCTGGTAAATTCATTTGGAATTCCTTAGAAAACTACATTTAATTCCTCAGTGAACTTAAATTCCTAGAAAACCAGACACAAGTCTGAGATAGTTGCTGTATTTTCTGATTGAAGCCCACATACAGTCAAATTTAATATGTTTTCAGTGTTCTTGCTCTTATAAGACACAGTGGAAGCTATTGCTTACCTCCTGTTAAAACCTTTGCTAGTCAAAACTGGAATAGCTTCCCTTTAACAAAGAAAAAATTTAGAACTCATCTTTCTCTTTGTTTTTTCCCGAGTCTACAGAATATTTATATATTTCCTATCTTACTTTTGAAATTCAGCTGTGATTCCAGTTTTCTGATCTATGTCGTACAACTGTTCTAGAGTAAGAGAATGCCATAAGGAAGCAGAAGGGTCTGCTGTCCGATGTGCCCATAAAAGTGTGGAAGTAGGGAAGGAGTGTCCTGCTAAAGCACGCTCAAATCTGAATTTTTTTTTTTTTTTTTTTATACAGAGCCGTTTGTTTGTAGTGTTTGTGTCTTTGTGTGTTGGGCAGAAACTTACACAAGGCTGAGTACGATGCAGAAAAAAGAAAGGGTTGACTTAGACCATTCTGACTTAATCCAGCTCAGTGAACACAACCGTTTTCTTTCTGAAAATAAATATTCTAGCAATAGTTACTAACTATTGCTATCTCCAAACAAGTTAGCACTTCAGTAACACCCCTATAAACAGCAACTTCCAAGGAAAGTAAATACTACTGAAAATTGTTTTGACTTCAAAAGAAAGTTAATTAACAGCCATATCCTACTAAAGCAATGGATAAAAGCTTAAATTATACGCACAGACTCTGTATTTCACAACTAGTCTGTATTCTAAAGAATATTTTAAAATGTATGGCTTATGCAAAAGTAGAAAAAGTATAAGTATTCCGGGGAAAATGGCAGAGAAGGCGGCATTATGGTTGTGGATCTGAGAACATGAGTACACTCCTAATTAGCTTTGATGGCTGTGTGGTACTATGCATAATCCAATTTAAAACAGAAGAATATTTTTCAGACTTACATTAACTATACTGCAGGTTTCTTTTAACTCTTCCCCATCAAAATGACTGGATAAGAGCTTCTACTATGATAATAAAATTTTTGCAACTTCTTTTTGTAAGTCTTCACTGATTACTTTAGGTTACATGAAAGCTAAGGACATCTATTTTAGGTTAACACAGCAGCTTTAAATTGGATACATTTCATACCTTGAAACTTCTGTAGACAAGTAAGATGTAATAATTTTTTTCTACATCCCCTGAATTCCTGAATTACTAGTCAACAGGTCTTCCATGAAAAAACTTAGTTTTTCCTACGTATTTCAAGTTTTATGTTTCTTTCCATTAAAGTTTCCAGCCTTTCATAGACATATTTAGTTTGGCAGGAAGAATCGGGTGACTCAGACTGAAGAGATTTGAGAGCAAGCTACTGAAAATGTATCTAATTTCTTCTTGTGTAATTTGGGAGCAAGCTACTGATAGTATGTCTAATTTCCCTACTTTAATCAGATGTATTACTGGCAAATATGTATCCTGAATAAAAGCATTCTGTTTTTTCTAATTGTTTCTGGCATTTTACTCTGAATCAATGGGCATTGAATGAAAACAGGGGTACTACTGAAATAATTTGCATTATAACCCTACTTATATTTTGAAATTCAGTAGTATCAAAGTATTCCTTGCTGACCTTTTTTTCGTGTTTTTTTTTTTCCTTCTTTTTTCAAAGGAGGATACAGGTTTAGAAAGAGTAAGTGATGCTGTTATACCTCCATGATTCATATAGAGGATAGATGTATTAGAAAAGCTCCCATTTGTATTTTGTTCTGGACTGTAATGTTCCTTGCACCTCTTTTCAGCCAAAGACTTTTAAATTTAGTTCTTTCTAGACAAACTGCGACAAACACCATTTTCATTTATCCACATACAGACTGAACCTTCTGAATGATAAAGACTAAACAGAGTTTGATCCAATATACACACAGAGATTCTGGTTCAGATTCTTCCATCTACTTTTGGGCACATAAATAAGGTATCTGAGTTAGGAGCCTACTCAAGCTCATTCTAGAGTCAGTGAAAGGAGTTAGAAACTTTCAGAGCTCTCATTAAATTCTGAATATCCCATAGGACATGCTTTTCCTTCTCCACTAAATTAAGCAAGGAAGCTTTGGCAATTGTATCCTTAAGTCAGTTGAGTCAATTGAAAAAGGACTCACCACTAACAGCCTAAATTTTGGTGGGATGAATCTATTTAAAATCCCACAGTGAACTTCAATGTTCGGGCTCGTACAGATCATATTTCAAATCAAAGCAACCCCAAGCTTATTTTAGCTGCCATAGTATGATACAGTTAAGCAAAGACCCAGCATGTGCCTTAGGCAGGTAACACCAGTTAGAGCTGCTCCTTTGGCTTTTAAGAACTCCCAGGCCTTAATCTGACGAAGTGTGAATGCTGTTGGAGAAAGCACTCAACTCTGAGACAGTAAAAGTAGAAGGGAAAAGCTTATATATCTTTTCTTTCTTGAGATAATAGATAGAATATACTCTTACATGCCATAATAAGTAACACTCCTTCATATTTCACTCCTGCATAATGAGATAAGGTGCGCTTATCCATGCATAAATAATGAAGCAATTTTTTACACTGCTGTTCACATGGATTAATTTCTATTCCCATGAATATACATGGCCCAGCAGTTTTTTAAGAAACAGAGACAATAATAATATTTAAAACCTACAGTGACATCTAAACATCAGACATAATTAAAGAAGCATTTTCTCCAATAGAATGTTGTGCATAAAGTATCATCATGGAGAAAAGACACAGAATGATGCTCAAGTACAGTTTTGAGATACTCATTGATAAAACAGGCATACAGTTTTGAGATACTCAAGCAATCTGAAGATTTTAAAAATAGCTACTGTTGACCTAATGAGCTCATCTATAAAAGCAATAGTATGACTGAAGTAAGACAGAACCCTGCCTGAGGTTTTTAGTCATTCAATGAGTTGAATCAACAGCACAAAGTCCCTCTGCCTTCCTCACTTCAGTTCCTCCCTTCATCCAAAGCAATACAGAAACAGCACAGAGCCACTTCAAAGATGATCGCATTCCACGATCTTCTCTAAAGCGATCCATTTGAAGGGAACAGTAATTGCTGTAGTTAGAATTTCCAAACCAGATATGGTGGATAGATATTATGCTTTAGGTTGTTCAGATGTTGACAAATCTTTTTCAGTAACTGCACTGTTTTGAAGCAGAGTACAGCACTAAAAACCAGAAAGGATTATTTATATTAGCTATGAATAAAAATGTATACAATTTAGCCGATTTCTTGTTATTCTTAATATTGTGCATTGCACCATTCCCAGTTTGTCTGACTTGAGGGAAAGGGGGTAGAAATGAGGGTAGTGTTTCCACAACATTCTCTCACTTCACCATTATCTATTGTCTTCTGCGTTTATAAGTGATGAAGGGTGATCTTGTATGTAGTCTTGCATGAATGATTTTCATACACTTGTAGAGTTCCACCACTATTTCAGGCATGAGATACAGTAGATTTAATATAGCTATCCCAAGATACAATCATTTCAAAAAGTGGAGTGGTCAAGATAACATGGCCATTCAAAAAATTATAGGCAGATATTTTTGTAGAATTTGACCCTTCTCTTTCTTTTTGCAAACTGAAATTCCGCAAAATGAAATTCTACAACTTCAGCTCTAATGGCGTGAAGTCAACTACTATAATTTTGGTTACATAGTCATCTTATTTTAGTTTTTGAAAACAATAGGAACTGATGCAATAAAAGACAAGTCCTTCCTGTTATCACTAAGATGAAGACTAATAAAATGAGCAGAAATCGTAAGAGGTTATATTCTTACTCTGTTCAGGCATTAGAACAGGCTGCCCAGGGAGCAGGTTGAGTTCCCATCCCTGGAGGTGTTTAAAAAATGTGTAGATATGGCACTTCAGGATATGGTTTAGTGGTAATGGTGGTGTTGGGTGGATGGTTGGACTCGATCTTAGAGGTCTTTTCCAACCTGTGATTCTATGATTATTGTCTGCTGCTCTTTTCAAATAGAAATTTATACTCTGATATGAAAGAGATGAAGCTCAGATCTGTGGAAAAAGACAAAATTTGTTTTGTAAGTCTGTCTTGAACACCCTATCAAGAATGAAATAACCTGCACAGATTTTGAATGCAAAATTATTATTTTTGAATTATGAAACAGGTGGGAGTGCTCTTGGGGTTTTTTTAGGACATAGTATTTAAAAAAAGTGTACATCTACATGCTTGTGTGGCAAAGAGAAGAGAGATGTCAAACAAAAGCTGATATGTAGTATAATAAAGCAGTGACAAAGATGATGCCAAAGAAGGGGAAAATATGATGTCAATAATCCAGACTGGCCCTGTCCAGGAGTTTCTTCACTTTGTAATCCACAATCAGGAGTCCATGGATACTTACTCAAGGTTATCTGTTAACTTCAATTGGCTTTGGCTCAGTACACTGAGGATAATGTGAGTTTGAGGAATCCTCTATGCTCACTAAAGAAAACATTGATCATTGATTTTCCTCGGTCTTTTGGCCATAAGTGCCATTGCACCACAAATATTTTCCCTTGACTGGATTCCCACTGGTTTCTAACTAGTCATCTGTTTTTCCTAAGAACTACCAGCTGAACTTTTGAAATTTTTCCTTCTGTATTATAAATATAGCAAATAGAGGCTCTTCTGAGCAATCACTATGTATTACTTGTGCCTGATTAAAAAGGGTACATGAGCATCAAAAAAATCCTTATTTTTCACATGCATTCAAACCAACCTGAAAGGTTTATTGTGTAATTTTAAAGTTCATCTACCATTCATGGTACAAACTTTTAAAAATTATCAATTCTTCATACATAAGTGTTTGCTGAAGTGCCTAAATTGGTCTTGATTTTGTGTCAGGGAGATGGTTACTTCTAAAAGACTGAACACTAACTTTTTAGAAGTGTTAATCTATTTTCAAAAATTCGTATGAGTCTCATGAAAAGTCAGTGAGACCTTGGAGGCTCCTCGGGGCATATGAGGCAGATTTTCAATGTTTTTTAGGCACTGAAGAGGCAGATGGACAGAGGCAGATTTTTCAAAAGCAGTCATGCATCTAATTTCCACTGAAATCAATGATAGGTGGTCCTAGGCAGTTTCCTTTTAAATCCTTCTAGGCCTATGCCTGTGGTTTTGGTTGCCTCAGTATCTTTGGAAAGACAAGTCAGGGTCCTTCGCTACTTGTTTAAATTTTGCTTATGGATGTTATTGACTACTTGTGAAAAAGCTATCACTATTAAAAGCTCTTCAAAATAAGAATTGGCGTAATGACTTGGCTTCCTCTCTGACGTTAAACATACTAATACGCTTAGTATGAAATCTTCTTAATTCTAGCATAAATATGTGAGGCATCAGATGAAAGCTAATAATTTCCCAAGTGAGCTAAAAATAATGAAGGTTGAATTTGAATAAATATTCTAAGAGTAATTCTGGAACAGACAGTTATTAATAAGTGCTGTAAATGCTACCTTTCAACTAACCTCATTTGCAGGATGCCAAAGCCTAAACACGGACCACAAACAATACCAGATAAAGACTGAACATGAGAAAAATTATAATCATTGCAGGAAGTTGGAGACAATTAATATTTTTTTTTTTTTTTGTCTTCTGATCAGAAAAATATTATTAAAAAATCTCTCAAACTTGTTCTGGATGTCTTATTTTGGAGTTTCATCTACTTGTGACTCAGACCTAGTCTCCACTGAAATGAGATCATCTGACAGCACTTAAATTTACTGCAATAATTCTAAATACATTGTCATATAAGGAGTAAGAGCATATGCAGGTTTTGTAAAAAAGTACTAATTTGTGTAACCACAAATAATGAAGGAATCTATGAATTAAACACATTTTTAAAACATGTTCTGCACCTCAAACTGAAGAGCTTAATGAAAGAATGAGTGACTTACGTAGTGGTCTTAAGAATCCCCTAAAATCAGGGAATATTAGCCTTAATATTGGTCACAGGCCAATCAGTTTTACATTATGCTACAGTCCATCACTAAATGACTACAGTCCTTAACAAAAAATTGTATCCATAGGTATATAGGTTGCACACTTCTTGGGACAACGAAAAAAATCATTCAAATATTTATTCTGTCTTCACTATGTAATGGGTGGTCTCATGCCCTATTGACTTCCAAGATCCAAACACTGCAGACAATAAGAATTAATATTTTCCTCATAAATTCCTCTAGAGTGTTCATCATAGAATTACTTGATTGCAGCACTCAGACAAAGACATTATACCCTAGAATTTCCCAGGAAATCATCTGTTCCTCTAAGCATTTGTAAGGGTTTTTTCCTAGTAATAGCATATCTAACTGGAGATGGCAAGCATTAATATTGCAAAGTAATTTTAACATTTCTGCTAGTACTTTGTAAGTTCAAAACATCATACAAATGTCAATGAATTTAACCTAGAGATACAGTGAAGTAGTACGTTCCCTTTATACAGGGCAAACTGAAACAACATGGAAAAATGCAGATTTGAAAACATGCAGCTGCAACTCTGCTGCTTCCTCAAAAGCAGCTTCAGCATATACCCTTATCCTACCCAAGCTACCAACGCACTTTTTTCCAAGAGAGCTGGAAACAAAAGCAATGTAATCTTTGTCTCTTTTTGTTCAATTCTAAGCACCTTTCCAAAAAACTATTAGCCTCTTGCTGCTTTCATAGGAGCAACAGAAATTGCCTCATCCTTGCGAAGTGCAGAAGTTCCAGAGCAGCTGCTGTGCAGGGCAGCAGCAGAGCACTGACTGGGAATAGTTTTTGTTGCCAGGTGGTTGGTAATGAGTTGAATTCAGTGCAGAATCATTTAAAATTTTAAGTGATTGAAATCTCTTGGTCTAGAGATCCATTTTTGGATGAAAAGTTTAGAAACAATTAAGAAAGATCATAAAACCATTTGTTTTCCTTTTCAGATAATGAAGGTGCTCATAAAAGGTGGTACAGAAAAGTCCTATATGTGTTCACAAAGATTTTACGAAGTGCTGTCACTGTGTATACACCTCTCAGAGTTGCATACTAAACCTTCAGCTGGAATTTCCTATCTTCAGTAATGACAACATAAATTAGGCTTATCCATTCATGAGTAGTCAATTGATATTACAAACTGGATGAGAATTCATACAAGTAATTTTATGATGTGAGTGCTAGCAGAGACCACCAGTGCATTTCTCACTATATATACATAATGTTTTTCACATATTAAACTTTGCTGGCAATGGGAAGTAATCCACTAACTAAAAAGCCACTTTATATGACAATTGGGTTTTTTCCTGCTTTCTCCACTCTGCATTGCCATATTTTATGCAACACTTGGAAAACTGTTTGTTCTGAACAACCTAAACAGATAAATATGATTTTGTTCATCAAGTCCATCCTAACTGTCCTTAATTTGACTTTTTCAGACAAAGTAACTGATAGACCATCATTACCATATTGCCAGCATAGATTGATAACATTTTGATAAAGTTTCCATTTTGCTGTTTCCCTATAGTCTCAAGAGATGGAGAGATGTCTCAGAAAATTAAGACCTAATCTGTATCAACAGTAGATTGTTTTCTTGCTGAAACCACTATAATCAGAGAAAACTTGTGGCTGAAGTAGGCAGTTGAAATCTGAAAGTCCCATTGTTTCTCATTTTAAGCCAGTACAAAAAATCCACCTTCTATTTGAACCACCTCTGCCTCTTCAGTTTGCATTATATCCTTGTGCTGTTGAAAGCAGTCATAATGCTGTTTTGAAACACTGCTTTGAATTTCATTTAGACACATTTAAACTACTGTAATTTAGCTGATGGCTGCTTGATTTCAGTGCAGCCAGTGAGAAAACAAGCAATCCAATGACCCCAAGTTCACTGAGACTGCTGGAAAATAAAACCAAGGGTTTGGAAGGCCAGTGCTTCAACACATAAAGAAATATATTGAATACTTCAAAAGATATAAAATTCTTAGAACTGTTGGACAGGATTCTGTGTGTGAACTTTCCTGTCCAAGCGGCATTGCTAAATACCATGACACCAATCAGAGGGCTGACATCATGGTGTTGTGTAACCCATAACCATAGCAATGTCACTTTTTAAAATGCATTATATGTGCACGCAGCAGCTTAAAAGCTCAACTGTGTCAGATGTTAAATAAAGCACAGTTCAGGAGATTTATTTTGAAATACGAGCTCTTATATTTTTTTATAAGGAAAGAAGAAAATACAAAGATTGTTAAGCCAATGTTAACATTGCGAGCTTGGATTCAGACAACAGGCACAGTAAGAACAGGTTTCATCACCAGTACAACTCATAGTGATATAGTCTGGTAAGAGAGCTAATCTTGACCATTTTAATGGATGACAATAAGCTTGAGCTTCTACATTACAAATGGGCCACGATGCACCTAAATATATGCAGTCAATAAACAGCATAGTACTCCCAAATTGCTGAGTCAATGGTCAATCTACCAGCCCAAGTTAGCTTAGTACAGGTGAGGCCTGACAACTATAAGCAATGGAGAACATGTAAGAGAAACTGGGAATGTAATCCTTCTCTCCTTTTCTTCAAAAGTAAGCATCCATCTGAAGAACCATTAGCCACTTTCTGCTCTCGCTCGAATCACAGATGTTGCCTCATTCTTGCAAGCTGCAGAAATTCCAGAGCAGCTGCTGTGCAGGGCACCAGAAAAGCGCTGACTGGGAATAGGTTTTGTTGTCAAGTGGCTGGTGATAAACAGAATTCAGTATTGCCAGGTACTAGTAAAGGGAATGTCACGTACACTTTGCCTCAAGTGACATGCAGTAGGGAGTGTCTGGTGTCATGTTACCTGTCCCTTTAGAATACCAGTATACTGGAGCTGCAGATCAGAGGCACTATGTCAGACTGATTGACCCTTTATGTGATCACAGTCATCAGCAGTTGTGTAATGTAGCTATTGCCCTCTTGATGATCCACTGAGGAGATAACTAATACTGTCTTTATGACGCATACAAATATGACATAAAGGCTTACTATACCCCGTAGGCTGCATACTATTCAATGAGATTTGAGGCTATGATTTCACAAGATACAGGGCGATATGCCCCACACAACACCATCGTCTGGGGTAGACTGAATTACAGCTTATTTGGCAAAGTTAAAAGGACTTGAATTTCTCTGGTAACAAATAACAAGACCACCATCTGGCCTTTCAACACTTGGCAATTATAACAATTCCTTAAAGTGCACAAGAAATCTGGCCACAGATTACTTCCAATATCAAACCCATATTCACTTGATTTCTTCATATGCTACATAAGATGATCTTGTTGCTAACCAATTTCTCGTACGTACAGAAAATCTATTTATAAATTTTGCACCCACAAAAATAAATGGTGAGTTGTTGAAATGTATGAGTCCAGCAGTACACAATTATGGCTAATACAGCCCCATTCTGTGCAATCCATGAATTCAGAAACGAGACTTCTGAATACAAGTAGCCTAACTGATGTAAACACTCTCTCACCTTTTATATCTCAGAGGATAGACCAAGGGCTTCTGTAGGTAGGCAATGGATAAAGAATAAATCATCTGGGGGGGCTATGGCTGTTTCTAGCTCTGAGACTAACTAGCTTACATAACCTTGAACAAACCAATTATATCTGTATTTGTCTCACATTCACCATGTGTGAAAATGAGACAATGATGTTTATCCACCTTTTAAATGCTTTTGAAATCCCCTGGTTCAGGTGATCATTCAGATCCATCCAAATACTATTTTTTATAAGCTCATCCATATATAACTCAACTGGAAGGGTTAAAGTTTTAAGCAAAACTCCACATTGTAGTAAGTATGATAAATTATAGGTAATAATCTATCAGACTCAGGAAGACAGTTCAGTAAATACAATAAAAATAGATCTGTTTACATAAGGGATAAAAATTGGCTACTACTTTCAAACTAGAAGTTAACGTATGCCATATTACTGCAGAGAATCCCTCAAACTGTTGTTAAACAATACTATAAAACAGTTACATAAAAGTTAATGGCAAGTTAAGTAGATCGCCCCAGCAGGCCCTCTGCTTACTGCAAGTATATGGCACAGAGTTCATAGGTTACTTGAGACTCTTTCTCCCAGCCAAACGAGTCAAACAACAACACTTCTAGGCGAAGAAACACTTTTCCTTGGATTTCAGCAGAAGCAGATGTGAGGCTGACTACACACTGAACAAAAAGTAATTTGAAAAGAGGATGGCAGCAAAAACATAAGCTCAGCTTGCTGTTTATCTGTAATCATCCTTGCCTTTCACCTTGACACTAGCTTTCTCATATTACCCTCTTCATCTGATGATCAGTGCAAAGCTTCAATAAATCGGAAGCTCATTTCTTCATGTGTGCTTCAGATTCCTCCCCTAAACAAATTGGTGCAGTGTTTCAATCTTCATTTTGTTTGGGGTGTAAGTTCTGAGTCATCATCATTTCATTTTCTCCAAGCCTACAGCTCGTGTTTTCTGTTTTTCTTCCTGGATGTGTCATAACAACTCAATTGTACCACCCCACTAAAATGGTAAAGCCCAGCGGACATCTGCCAGCAACAAAATACTGCGCTCTCACTCTAATTCCCCACACATTCCACTTTTCACACTACTTTCCTTACATCCTCTCAATAAAGTGGTAGAGCCTAGTAAGCAATTTCTTTTCATTCTCCACAATATTCTGCCAATGCTAACACAGAGATGAGGGAATAAATCAAAAGCGTCGCCTCAGAGAAGAGCACGCTTGCCTTGCATGCTCTTTTCCTAGGTCTGTTTCTGTCAATATTGCCAGGAGGTTCACTTCACTGAAGTCCGTGACTTCCTTGTAGGTAGGATACCAGTCAGTTCTGCATCAATACTGTGTTAATCAACTGTGTAGGTACTGTTTTTCAGAATTGCTAAGTAATTTTGATTTGGGAAAATCAGATGAGAAAGGATTTACTGTTTCTAATTTAATAGAAACTCTGTTCAAAGGTTTCCAGTATTGTTAAGCCAGGAACAATAGAAAAAACATCCATTCTTCTAGGTTTTGAGATATTTATCATTAATTTAAATGAGTCAATGTGCTAGGATGTGCTTTTTTTAAAAAAAAACAGCCATCATACATCAGAATTGCACGCAGGAGAGAAGGTGGCGAGAATTAGCAGTAAGAGAAAGGTGTTACAAGCAAGGCAGAAAAATTTCATCTGGAAAGCTGTAAAAATGATGAATCAAAAGAAGACATAATTTGAGACAGAAGAGCCTTTAAAAGTTGATAATAAAGTTCTGTGTTTGGCAGCTACCTCACCTGAACTTTGATTCCTTTGAGGGTGAATCATGTTTAAACCAGGTTTCAAGGACAGTTCTCCTCTCTCAAACGCACAACACATGCAACTGCGTCCAATTTTTCGTACCAGATCTGGGTTGGGCAGCGACTGCACCATGTACCAGCAATTGCATGTCAGTGGATAGCTACACAAAAGTATCAATCTTGCAGTCCTGGTTAGCGCAGACTGTGAAGCATCTCTATAGAAATACCCACATTGGATCACCTAACCACAAAGCAGCCACATCTCGTTTAACTTTAATCCCAGTAGAGTCCTAGAAAACATGTTTTTAAGAGAAACCTCACTGAGATGTTCTGATGGGAAATGTAAATATCAGAGAGTAGGTTCAGTTACGGTAGCAGGAACAAACGATAGCAGTCATTCTAAAGAGCAGGAGAGTTGCTAGGGGACAACCCCCTGAAATTATCATGAGGGGGGTATAAAAAGCAGAACATTCGCAGCAGCCCAAGTCTTCAGAGAACTCAACTGATAATTACTAATACTGGACTGATAAATACCTATACGTACCTTTACTGATACATACCTCAGAACCTTGGAAATTTGCAATTCTAGGTGAATTCCCACACGCAGGACACAAGTGCACATACCTGAACCAAAGTGATTTCCTTTTTGCCTCCTCATTGAATTGCACCTTCACACGATGGAAGCACAGGGATTATTCAGTAAAATAGCCATACACTTCCGAGAAGAGGGGCTATGTTTTAATAGGGGCAAAACCACGTGGCTTGTAATCCTACTGTCGGAAATGACCCAATGGTTTTAGCTGCACCCTCTCGCTCCCATTCCTTTAAAAGAAGAAAACAAAAAGACTCAAATATGCACAATGCACAAAACCTGAAACTCAGGCAGTTAAAGTTTGGTTAAGTTATAACAGTGTTAAGGCAGAGATTAATATTAGAAAGTGTCAGGCATTCTGAAGTTCAGGTGTTGCTACCCGCTCCAAATATTAGTGTCAATGGCAATATTCTGGTGCCAAACAAATGTAGTTTATATGTATTATTACCAAACTTTGTGCTCTTCTTGCTTAGTCGATGATAGTGTTACGGGATATTTATTCTGCTTTTGCAGAAGTATTTAATTTTCAAACACTTATATGCACTTTGTGCAATAAGACAGCATGCATTGTTCTTTAGGGATTGGGCTGCCCCTCACTGATTCAAACTTGAGCTTTACCAGATGCCATATAGCCCGTCCAGAAGAGCTAACTTTTAATCTTTCTTCTTCTACATCCACTAAATATCACTTTATATAATTGTGCCAGAGCACTGAGACAATAATGAATGAACGGTCCGTGAAGAACTCTGGAGAGATTTCAGCAATTTCTGTAAGGAAATGAGTCAAAATGAATCTGAGCAAGATACAGGATGCAATAATGTCTGGTTTCTTTGGAATATAAAGAAAGTACAAGTGTCCCATCCTGATATTTTATCTTGAGCCAGTGTGGTGTCTAATGTGAAAATTTACAATGTGAAATAACAAATTAAGAACGTCTGTTCTATTAGGAAACAAATATAGTACTCAATAATTACTACCAGCTTCAACACACAAAATGTTAACAATATGTTTGAATTTTTAAAGACTGCATTTCTTAGCAATTTTACAGCATATCAGTTTGAAAGACCTTGCAGATGCTTGCTAGATGTGATACAGTGGTAGAGGAACACTACAGCAGACAGCTTATTTATCCTTAGATCACCTTACTCTTTTTCTCTCAAACCAGAGAAATGATTTCTGAATTTCCTAACGATCTTGCCAGATAAACATTGAAAATTAGTAGAGCTAGAAATTACTATAATAAAAGGAGTATTATATTCTTTAATTTTAGTGCTAAGAACATAAATCTTTCCTAAGTCCTGCTTATCAGTACAATGACGTCATCCTGAAGTAGGGGAAAGGATAATCTTCCTTGTTGTCGCATTATTGAAAAATGGTAAGGAGTTCTAATATACTGTTCAACATGCATAGAAGTTTAATTACAACCAATGCTAAACAGTATTTTACATAGGATGGAACATGTTGTGGATTTTAAAAGCCGTATATTGTTTTCTATATTTCTAGTATCTTTTCTCCCAACAATACAGCAACGTATTCAGCCACTTTTCAATGCTTCCTCTCTGCTCTTTGCCTTCATTCCACCAGCTGTGACTCCAGTGACATTTCCCAGCGTGAAGCTGACAAAGAGCAGGGTAGGGCTTAAGTGTTTAAGCTGTGGAGATCAGTAGCAAAATTTTAAAATATCAGCATAATTCAGTGTTTTGGGAACAATTTCTGATATAATTGCTTGAATGGACAACACTGTTTACTAAACAAACCCTCACACAGTTCATCTATTTCAGAAGCTCCAAAGGCTACTAAAGTACAGCACACAGCTATTTTGTCTGTAAATTTCCTGGTTTTCCACAATACTTCTTTTAAAGCAGAAATGAAGAAAGCCTAGCCTGATTAATACTAAGAAATTTCTACATAGACAAGTAAGAAAACTATTAATAATGCAAAAGAGGCCAAAGCACAGAGTACAGGACAAGTATTTGAGAAGTGTTTTACCTCCTGATTTGCACATCTTCTCTATGAATTTCTTTTTCAAATTCCAGAACTCTATTTACAGGTGAACATTATCTGAAATTTTGGTCTAAAAAACGTCAAGAGGAGTTATTGCATGGGGGTGCCTTCCTCCAACAGTTAAGCTTTCTTCTCACTTTCTAGTTCTTGTCTGTTATTTGAGCCATTGTAGTCCGAGATCCAAACACTGACAGGAAAATCTACTGCAAAATGCAGAGCCAGCATAAGCGTTTTCTTCAACCTGTAAAGATGCTGCTCCTACTACTGAAATTAAATTAACTCAGCCACTCCAACAGCAGAAAGACAAGTCAACATGATTTTCAATAGCCTCCAAAAATCTGACCTAGTGACCATAATTTTAGGAAACATTCAGAGTAAGATTTCCAGTTTGCCAGCTGGCTTGATTACAGCATTTACCATTCTCACATGCATCTGTAAACCGAACAAGGTGTGAATCTTAACTTCTCTGTGTTCAGAAAGTGTTTCTGTTCTTCCCACATTATGTGGGAAGAAGGAGGGAAAACTATCACAAGCCTCTTTGATACCGCTCATGAGGTGACAATATCGTGATATGCAGAAGCAGTTTCTGTAAAGTGAAGACACCACGAGCCTGTTCCGTCCCATGGTGTAGACATACCCTTACACTGCAGCACGTGTCCACTGCTCTGACTTGTAGGTGCTGCCACTCTGCTAACCAAGTGTGCAGGAGCCCTCTAGTGTAAAAAAGAAACTGAACCTTCTGCCCATGTTTTGCACATAAATAAGACAGTAAAACAGTGTCTGCACTGCCACTGCCAGTCTCCAGGCTGCTGTTGCTCCAGCAACACACACTAGCCAGAAGATGTAACAAGTACAAAACCTCCTGGATCTCACCACTGAGGGAAAAAAGGTATATATACTTACAGCTAGTCTTACTGAGTGCTACAAACAATGTGGTTTCAGGACTAATGTGTGACTGGCCATAAGACCAGTCTTAACTGAAAAAGGAATCCAAAAACTTGAGAATGATGCAGAAATAAATGGCAGTCCCTGACAGCTAAATATTTTATTTATGCTTTTCAGTAGGCCTTGACCGTAAGAACAATTGATGAAAAGCATTTAAAAGACTTAAAGCCTTTTTGTAGACCCTGTGTACGAGGGTATATCTTATCTATTACGTGCTGATCACTCAAAGCTTCTAGAGGTATAGCCAGTTTGCTCTATAATACAAGTAATACACAGGAAATTCCAGTGCTTGGATCTATTTGCTAGTGATACAGCTTCATTACAACAGTTCCATCTCTTTACCTCATACGATATAGAAAAAAATTTCTATATGTATCACTACAGAATGTACTTCATGCAATATTCCCATAATATATGCAGATGAAGACAAGAAGCCATTGCAGAGGCAGCATATGCCTCCATGGTACCTGTACCATGGTACTCCATGGTACCTTTGAAGACACTGAACGGTAGATCACAGTCATGCAAGTACAGAGAGACAGACCTGTAAAGAGAGAAAATGAGAGATTCAGTCCCACACAGGTTAATAATATGCAGCTATTTCCTGCATCAAAACTTTTGTTTTATGCTTTGTAGCAATAAGACTAGAAAAAAAATAGCAAGGATGACAATTATGTTGATTGTATTTTAATGTCACTAATTCTAACAGAGATATACGTTAAATTTATCTGGTCTACAAACAACATTGCTCTGAAGTTGTATAGAGAAAACCATATGGAATATTTTATTTTTCTGGTTTTAATTTGTAGAGTTGATTGTATAGCAGTTTTGTGATGCTGGATGGAAAGTTAAAACAATTCTGAAGTTTAAATGGATAACAGCGTATTTAATGCCCTGCTGTCTAACTGCTAGAGGGATAAACAAAGAATACCTAGCATACTGGAATGAGTTTAGGAAATTCATTAGAAAAGTTTTGAAGTGATATTAGAAGACGACAAGTAGCAATGCATAAGAGGCATAAGCAACTGACAGATGAGGAGAGATTGCAAATAATTAAGAAAAATCTCAAGAGATGCAGTTTAGACAATCATTTAAAAGCAAAGAAGAGAAAGCTCAGACCCATTTTAGACAAACAGAATTGTGAAAGTGACTTAATTTTGCTTCCATTTAGGTTTTTATCCTGGATGCTGACCTGAAACTTTTTTGAATTTCACAAATGGGGAAAATGAGTTCTGCAAAATAAAGTGTCATCCTGGCTAAGGCTCTTATGCTGGAAATCTTCTGTGAACAGCCACTCTCGCTAAACTTGCTGAACTTCTCACTTCCGGACAGGCTGCACAGCCTCCTTGGGTTATTTTGGCACCTCCTTTTCTGGCTAGCAAAGAGGAGTTCAGAGGAATGCAAAATGAAAAACAAGGGGAAAAAAATAATCCAACTTTCCCAAACCACAGAAAACATTCATTCGGTATACATTTTGACCAAAAGTTCAGTGAAAGCAATGGTGATTTTTTATCCAAAAATCACTCTTAATAGAAAGAACTCTAAAAAGTTTGGGTACAGAAGGACTAAGAGAAAAAAACATTGTACTGCTGGCACCTACATCCACACTCAAAGTGTATTAACACTGAAAGTGCAGAGGTTGTAAGTATTATCACAATTATGCAACAGGAGACAGGGTCAGAAGAAATTACATAGATTATTCCACTTTTTAAATTACATATGCATGGCTAATGACAAGGTTAATTTGAATATGTTATTTAAAAAAACTTTTTAACTGCACATCTATAATATCTGAAAATTACTTAAACTCCCCTGGACATTTCCCCGTTCCTTTAGTTGTATCAAATTAGACTGAAGAAACAAATAAGAAGAAATTGCAAAGATTTTAGTGTTTTGGTGGGGTTTTTTGTGTGGAAGGATTATTTTCTACCCAATTTGGTTTACGTATATCAAGATCAGATTTAATTGCAGGATTAACTACAATTAACTACTTAAGGATCGTTATTTGAAAATATTTATTATCTTACTAAATCAAATTTGGGATACCACAAGAGGATGCCTGAACATAATTTTCCTTTGTATGGTTTGACTCTTAATGTCATATTTGAATAGCAGATTATTAATTTCAAATACAGCAAAGGAACTTGTAACTACAGAACAAAATATCTGAAGACTCACAACAAAAATATTTGAAAAGGCCTTAATACTGATGCCCATGTCCAAGAAATATCTTCAGACACAACTCAGAATCTATGCTTTCAGATGATCAAAAGCTTTCTTGAAAGTCCTCCAGGCTTTGAGATGTATTAGCATTTAAAGGAATAAAAATTGAACGATAGGTGTTGAAGGCCTGAGAATTAAAAATGGTTGAGATTTCTAATAACCAGTACAGGAATAAAAGAGATTCTTTAGAAATGCACTTCATAGGAATTACTTGGTTCTACTTTCTCATTTTCTGTTACCATGTAAGCCCTCCACCGGCCAAGTGTGCTTAAGACAAGTATTTTTTTCATTTTTCCACAGTACTTTTGTTTTTTTCTCCATAACCATCATAGCTCCTGAGAAGGGAGAGGCTCAGCCTGATGAAGTGGATGTCATGATGTGCAAAAACATTGGCCCAGCGTTAGGAAGAATGATTTTGCAGACTGAAGTGCATCTAACAGAGCTAGCATTTAGAGAGTCACCATAAAGCTTACACACTAGTACACCAGTAAGACAAATGAAAAAGCTTACACCATTGTAAGCACATTTATTCATCCTACTTTTGTGATGAATTGGATTCCCTTGCTTAAATGATTGTGGATGCAGAATGTTGTGGCTCAGAAGAAGTCAGTAAGCATGTGGAATTGAAAAGCCAGATCAATTTCAACATTGCCACAGCCCTTTTAAAGTTCATAGTATTTGTGTGACCCATAGAACAAACCTAGTGAAACAAAAGGACAGCAAGATCGCCAAATAAGAGAAGCTACTGAAAAATATCTTTAACTGATGCTGAGGTTTCAATCATTAATCACGTCTAAACAATTTGGAAAGGAAACAGTAAAAGAAAGGAATAATTCTGGTTACTTGGAAAAAATTTTCTTTAAATGGAAATGAACTTTCAAAACCTTTGAACTTCCTTGAAAAGGCCATTGAAACTTAGCAAGTGAGAACTTTAAAAATTCTATTCTGAAACCACATTCCCTTTTAAGAACTGTGACTGGAGAGGGTATTGTCAGCCCTATAAAAGAAGGATTACTTCCCATTTGCTTCATAAACCAACTTTACTGCCTGTAAGGACTTCTGTTTTCAACGATCCTACAGAAACTGTAGTTTTGGTATTTAAGACGTTATACTGGAACCAGTTTCTCCTTGCACTATACCAGTGTTCCTTTATAATCCCACTGCATGTCTTCAGTAATAAAAAGGCGAGCTGGATGGTCAAGGAGAACAAGAGTAGCTTCATTTATTATCCAGCAGAGACTTCTTTTTCTTTATGTTCCTGTTCGCTAGAACTGATTCTTTTAGCTCCTATTGCCTTATTAAATCATTGAAAAATGGAGCCACAACTAGTAGAAAACCAGTGCGGGTGAAAGGTGAATCAAGAATAACCGTATATTTTAGCAAGGTTTAGTTCTGATTTTTGTTTCCAGACACAACTCACTGTCCCTTTCTTATCCCAATGACTTCATCCTCACTCCCTAACGACTATATACTCCACTGGAAAGTTTCACTTTTTCTTTTATCTCATTCGACAAGTTTAACAGGAGCATCATGACCGCAAAGAAATGTTTCATTTCAAGATTAGATTTTTACATGCCCCACTGACTCAAAAATAAGGTTGAAGGGAGACAGGTACATGGTTAAAGCATTGGCCTGGTGCTTATGTTGTGTGGGTTCAGTTCCTGGCACTGTCACAGCCTTCTCCTGTGCAAATAATTGATAGGTGGATTCTGTGAATATTACTCAAATTAAGTCTCTTTCTCTGCAAAAAACTCTCTTAATTCAGGATAAAGCACTGTTTAACCTCAGGGAAGATAAAAGAATCTGTCTCAATCTTTCTGTCTTAATTCCCTTTCCAAATGTAGTGGTTAATTTGTCCTTGCTAATAAGGAATCTTGTAAGTCAATCTTCACAAGTAAAAGTATCCCAGCATGCCAAAAGTAGCAGACAATCAAAAATAAGTCTTCTGGAAAATAATTCACATTTAAAATGTTGTACATAAGAAAATGACATGCTGGACTTTTATCAAAAGCATTAAGTCTCCTTACCTTGCTTAAAGTAATTTTTGAAGTAATTAAAGTAATGTCATTCTGACTGATACAGCAAGGTTCAATAACTGAAAGTCTAAACAAGATTCAGATAATTCTGCACCGGTACAAAGCTTAATCTTGTTTATTCCTGCATCATTGTACAAGGTTGGATGCTTCTTGCTGACAAAGCCCTCGGCAATGATATCAGATCATCTCACTAAACAGAGCTTAAAGCTCTAGAGCTTAGAGCGCATTCGAGTAAATCCACTGAAGTTAACTCCATTGGACAAATACAAAACTAGTGAGAGAACTGAGCCAGGCCCGTACTGTTACCTTCGTTCTTTCTCCTGCTTTCTTTTCTATTGTCACGCTTGTTTCTAATAAGGGAATGAAAATTGTCTACCTCTATAGCAACTAAGATGACAGTGGCCTGCTTTCAACTGCTTACCCTCCTGTAAGTGCTACTGCTGTATAAACAGAAGTAAAAATTGTAACGTGTGTCAATAGGTGCACGCCTGGATAGTGTGTAAGGTATTAGACAGGAATTAGTTAATGCACCAGCCATCCACACCTTCTGCTTCTAACCAGAGGATGATTCCAAAATGCAGGAACAAGAGTACCATGTTTGTCATTTGTTATTTGCTTCATTTCTCAGAATACAGCTAAGAAGGAGTACCTATAGAAATAAAAATCTTGAGTATGCAGTGCAAAGCACTGTATTGCTTGTTAGATGGTCAGTGGCATTAGCACATAGCAGTCATGCTGCTTCATGTTGTATATCAGCATTCTTTTGTTCTCACCTCCTTCAAGGAATCACATCACATCCATTCCCGGCAAATCTCTCTAGATGCCACTAAGATAGTATTTACTCACTGAACTGTAATGTTGGAAGACAAAGCAAGCGATTGTTCTTTATCAGCCTGATGCAAAGCTTACTAAGGGCAATGGAAGTCTTTTCATTGATTTCAATAGATCTTGGATCAGGTATATATAAGTAGCTTCTGGCAGCTGATTCATCAGGACATAACCCTGACAAAAGACATCCCAGTGACTTCAGCGCTGGTAGGACTTCACCCAGTTAGGGTTTTTGCATTCTTATTCATTTGGTAATCCAGATAAAAGGCAGTTTTACACTGGCTGTGGGATAAGCAGGGTATAAATGATCCTATCATGACTGATCATCCTTCTACCACACACAAGGTAAGCAGTAATTATTTATGTGAGACTATATAGAAGAAGAGAGAATATATTCTCTGGATGGATGGATGACTGTATTACCATTGTCCTCCTTGATGCACTATAGGGGGCAATATTCCAACGTAACAACGACCTACTGGTTTCTTATTATCTTGTCCTAAGCCCTGATAAACCTGTCTATTCTTGCAATAGTGAATTTCTTTCCAGCAAATCATTTCCCTTGCCAAAGTATATATATTTTGGCAGCATCTGGCACTTTCCAGCCCTGGAATCTGACGTAGGCTTGTAAATTGTGCTAGGCTGGCAAGGTTTTCACCCTGTAGAGCACTGAATTGGTGTAAAATAATACATTATATTGTTTCCCACTCTTTGTGCTATTTTTTTTCCTCAAAAGAATTCTAAACTCTGACATTTCCGTTTCATATCCCAGTGCAACACTTACAAAACTATAGGTCTTTCTCTTCACACATTGCAACTGGCTTAGGAACTACTGTGTGAAGCATAATGGCTCTATCACACGCTTTATACTTCATGGCCTCCAAAGCAGCCGTTCCATAAAAAGGGCAGAGTACAGTATAGCTATATGTGAGAGGAAATTGTTACAAGTACTGTACTTTGGAAGTAAGTTTAGGGGAGGAGGGAATTTGTTTTTAATTAAACACACGATGAAGAAAAAAATGCTTCTGTAAGCGTATTTCTAGAGGAAAAACATTACCTTCTTCAACCGTGTGAAATTAGCATAGACATACAAATTAAAAATCAAGACACCTTTTTGCATAAATCTACAATTGTCATCTAACTGACTTTAAAGAAGTGAAATAGTTGTTTTATTCTCCATTTGAAACATGAAAGAGTTTTCATTTTTTCCATAAGGTGCAGCTTATAAATCTTAATTATTCAGGTAAAACACTCTGTGAAGTCTTGGTAGATTTCTCTTACAGATCAGCACTAAATGAGTGCCCATGTTGTCCCAGTCTTACTTGCCTAGAATCTGAGAGAAATGAGCAAACATCTTCTTGCCTTAGACTTGGTAATTAATGCAGTCCAGTATTTCGCAAAGCAGTAGCTCTAGTGCAATATCTCAATACTAGCAAATGCATATGCTTTCATAAAGATTTTACTTGTGCATACTGGTAAAGCTTATCCTCTATTCTCATGCATATTAAATTAGACTTCAGAGCTAGAGCATCCATTCATTGAGCATTTATAAATGCTAATATATGCTCATTTTGATGAATACAAACAAAAATCAGTCTAAGCATAATTAGTTTTTGGCACTAACAAAATATTGAAAGAAAATGGAAGCTAAATATTGTAGCTTGACAATGCATGAAACTTATTTACATGAAAATCAGACTGCCTACTTTGCAACATTTAAACCTTGAGGTATTTCTGTAAGGGACTTGACAACAGTTCACAAGATCTGTTGTTTGCTTGTTTGTTTGTTTGAACAGTTCATAGAAGTATCAAAATACAGGCATTTCCTGCTGATTGAACACTGACTCATAATTTTCCAAATACAGATTAGAAATTCCATAGTACCCTCAAGAAGTATTACCAATACAACATTAAATGATTTGTCTAAGATCACAAGGAGATGAAAAGTGATAACAACAATCTCTTGTTTTGCATATATATGCATTTATAATGCACAAAATAGAGAAGAATACTAGCCTGATATACAGAACATAGTCTAAGAGGTATGGAGATATGTAATTAAACAGTAGACTGACTGGTGTGCTTTTTAGATCAATATGTGGCATTATATTTAATTGTTAAAATGGAAGTAAAAGAGAATGATTTTGTACTCCACCAGTGTGATAGAATTTGTGATTTAGGACAAACCCCTTTCAATGGAATTAATTTTCTTTGACTTCAGTTACCCAGAAGAAGTTGAGCATATACTCTAAGACTCGATCAAGTAGCTTTATCTGTAGTCCATGAAAGAATACGGGCTCTATAAGATGACTATTCAATTCATTTTAAGCAAAGCATTCAAAACAGGAACACGGGACTCTCCAGACACACCTGCTTGTTGACTTGACTGTCTCAAACTAGGTCGCTAATTTTCAGGTAGTAAAGCTGAGTAAGATGAATCTCAGACTCTGCATCCCTAGTCTTCTGTGCCACCACAAGGCAGATAGTACATGCCGCTCAAGAATACTCCAACCACCAGTTTCCAGTCTGGATCTAGCACACAGGATATGCTTGTTCAGTTACTACATTGTAATATAGCACCACAGACTCCCAACCTTGTTGTTCGGGCCACAAAAAAATTCTGACCAACCTACTGCCTTACAGTATGCTTACATACGTCCAGATACTGTAAGCTACAAACTGGACACAGTGCTAAATGGGAAAAAGAGTTTGTCATCACATTTCTCTTGAGGATCCCTCACAGAGGTACCCTAAACCCACGATCAATGTTCAAAATTGTACAAATTCTATTACCCCAATGTTGTGCTAGAACCATTTTGAGTTTCTCAGTATGAGATTATAGTACACTAATAGGTCAATAGCCTTTCACATTAGTTTAAGAGCCCCAGTTATAGCTGAAGATTGACTCTAATAGTAGGTTAGGAATAAGTTCACTGTTTTTCATACTTATGATATTTTTCTGAATTACTATCTAAATGGCATTCTTGGGTTGTACTGCTGGGCTAAAAAGGACGCTTTGTACAGCAGATATAGAGTCACATAAAAGCTCCAGGACATGATACACCACTTCTTCCTGGGGTACACTAAAGAGTAGATCAGCCTTGTGTTTATCCCGGGCTATTTTTCATGTAATTTCCTGATGTTTATGCTACAACAGTAGATTATAATTCTCCACAGAATGCCTAGATAGTTTGACAACGGAAACTTCTATAGGTCACCTACAGCAGTGCTTCTCACATTGAAACCATCAGTAGAGTAGAACCAATGGCAGCACCAGTGAGATATTTTGGAGGGAAGGAGGGGAACAAAAAAATCAAGTGTAAACAAGCCCTACTGAATTACTCCACTGACTTCGCTTTAAATAAAGGGAAGTGCTGTTAGTACAGAAGCCAGCTGTTTAACTATTGGAATTCTGTTCCTTGGCCTGCTTTCAGGGGACTTCACAACAGCATGACTAGACTTTGTATCTGCTTGTAGCACATGGAAAGAAACACATATTTGGTACAGTAGATTAAATGAGAGCCAAAAATTCTATTAAGTAAACTTTGACCTACATGATATGAAACCTCTTTTGAGCTGGCAACTGACAAAAAAGGAAAGAAACCTCCAAGGAAATCAGTGTACGTGAGCAAAAAGGAATGCCTGGGACTGTTCTATGTCCACAGGCAGCACTCTGAACGTTGAGTAAATATAAGGAACTTTTTGATAACAGCTGGAAGGCAGCACTCAAATTGTGTCAGAAAGAACTATATGGGTGCCCAATATACTGACACAGCAGTCAGCATTTTAAGGCAATATAATGAAAATATTAAGGAACAGAAATTAATTCAAGTGCTTAGTTATGTCTGTTCTTACGTAGGAAAGCACTCAGGCATGTGCTTAGTGTTGAGTATGTGCTTTAGTCGAACAGACAGTGTAGGAGCTTGAACATTTGCCTAGATCTAAGTGCATACTTTGGTAACTTGATGAACTGGGACCATCTGATCCTGCACTCCTTCCAGAAGATGGGCCTAATAATATCTGCAGAAGTGGTAGTATCTCCTTATAATTCCTTGCTTCATCTTTCACTGTGACAGCATCTTTTGTATAATGCAGCACTTAGGAGGATAGCAGCAATTTAAAATCTATTGGTTTAAAATTAATTTAGTCATCAGATACTTCTCAAAAGTAGCGTCCAGAATCATAGTTATTGAAAAAGAATATTTTTTTCCATTTTTGTCTATTTATTTGCTCTATCTGTTTTACAGCACTTCAGGCAATATCACTTTCTATTTCATAGGAATTTTAAGTATACATAGCTGCTTAGGTCTTTCAAAAACCTTAGGCAAACTTATTTTAAAGAAAAACAATAAAATCATTTGACTTCACAATATTAATGTTATCTTTTTATGAAGGATGAGCATTTAGCATGCCATGTAATACATGAATATTTAAGTCTATAAATCAATGTCAAGTTTCCATGCTGACCACATCACTAATGTGCTGGTGATTCCTTTCCAAACTTGCTATATGTAACATGCAGGTTTTTTTAAGAGCTATAAGATATTATATCCTCCTTAATAAAGTTATTATTCTGTCAGAAAGAAAAACAACTCAAAGATGTCTTTGGTCTGGCTATAGTAAAAATAATTTTGAAGTACACCAAGATTTCCACCTGAAAGATTCAAGGATTCAGGATTTCTATTAACTATTCACGCATATGATACTGCAGGAGAAATGTTGCTACTGATTACTAAATAAGGCAGGCAATGCTTCATGGGTTATTCAAGGTATTTTATCAACTTTATAAATAGTTAAATTCAGGCACTGAAGGGTAAGTAACTTCCAAGTGGTGACACAACAAGATAGCAGGTAGATGAGAATAAAACTCAGAATCAACAATGTCCAACTAACAAAAAAAATTGTAAAAGTTCCTGCTTGACTTATTGGGAAGACATCATACACAAATAAATCAGTGATATTATTAAAAGTTAGAGTACGTGGCTCTAGTTCAGTCAAACAAAAAAATCAAACATATTCCTATTGAAATTACTCTATTTACCAAAAAGTCATAAATTTTGTACAGGAAATAAAACTGATAAACTGGTAGAATGCTATATAACCCATTGTATGCTACTGTTTTCTCTTCTTTAGTAAAATATAATTAAAGAAAGAAAGCATCAGATTATACAATTGGACTAAATTTAAAATGGCAAAGTGCAAGCAATACTGTATAAGTACAGGCTCAACAGAGACAGATTGGAAAGAACTATTGATTGTTAAAGGAGATGAAAGTTTAACAAAAAAAAAATATCACCTGTACCAACCAGTTCATCTTTGGCTTTACTCATGACAAAGCTAAACGTTAACCATATTCAACAACAAACTTTTGAGACTTTTTAAACTTCATGTTTCATTTGACTATTTCCTTTAGAACCCCTTCATATACAAAAAAATGCCACTGCCATCATTAGTCCTTCTTAGAAGATCACACAACTAAGAAAAAATACCCCAATAAGTTCTCTACAGACTAGATAATCGGCTTCAGTAAAAAACAAGGACACTTGTTTTGCTAATGGATTTTACAAGTTAAAGACATTTATAGTCCTGCTACTCATGGAAGGAAGATATCTTCTATTAAGTTCTGTTGTTAACTCATGGAAACTCCTGGCCAACACATTTCATCTTACTGATTCTGAATTTTGTCACCTAAAGGTAATATTATCTACCTAGCATGAATGTCATGAGGAGCTAACATTTGTATGATTCTCAGGAGTGCAAAATATTAGAACAGTCTCTTCTCACAAGTAGCAAGTAATAGGACAAGAGGAAACAGCCTCATGTTGCACCAGGAGCGGTTTAGATTGGATATTAGGAAAAATTTCTTCACCAAAAGGGTTGTCAAGCACTGGAATAGGCTACCCAGGGTAATGGTTGAGTCACCATCCCTGGAAGTATTTAAAACATGTGTAGATGTGGCACTTCGGGACACGGTTTAGTGATGGACTTGGCAGTGCTAGGTTAACAGTTGGACTCGATGATCTTCAAGGACTTTTTCCAATCTAAACAATTCTATGATTACTAATCCTGAAATCTTCTATTGGACTAACAGAATTTTTTAACAGGCAGCTTCTTTTCTAGGTAGAGAGGTCATAAGCCAGATGAAACTAACCAACGAACTGTCCATCCTTATTTTCACTATTAGCTGTAGCCAGGGAATCAAATGAACCTCTATGTCTATTAGCTGCTATGATACACCATTTCAAGGAAAATTCTTGAACAGAAGCTTTTAGAGTGTGTTTGGTTATGAAAAATTGGCAGACTGAGAAAAGTGAGCTAACTAATTAACTATTTGCACCTAGAGTTGAGCTGGATCTATTAGGAAAAGTACATCTGCCTATCCAGGAAGAGGATTTGCACTTCCATGATTTAAATGGGAGCAAGAACAAAATGTGGAACAGCTCTGGGTACCCCTCACAGTAATGACGCTGCACATTTTGTCACGACTACCAATTTTTAGAAGTATTAGGCTAAGCCAACCTGATTACCAGACTTCAGAAAAATCTCCAAGTAAAACCTTGTACTTTATATCATAACTCAATGAGCGATAATAGCCTGGGAAAAACACCCCATAACTCTGTGTCTTAATATTTATAATACTTTTCAGTGATACACATAAAACAAAACACACACACAGAAAAATCAAAATATTACTGTAATCTACTCCTGGCTTGCTGTTCTGTTTAGTCTTATGAAACAAATAATTTAGCAGGCAATGTACAGTATAGAGGCCCTCAGTGGATTGCAATATACTAAGTAAGTATGTTTTTCTTTTTGTTTAATTTATAGTCCCTGGAAGAAAAGACATTTAAAAACCTATTATCTGGGTTTACAAAGCTCATAGGGATAGTTAGTTCTTAGCTGACTGTATTGCTGGCTAAAATATTAGACATACTTTACCACTAGAGGTCTTCTCATTTACGGATGCAACACGGCCTCAAGGGTTCTTCATCAGTGGACATATGTTTTAATCACAGAGAATTGCAAAATGCAGCGTTGTCTTCAAATTGACAACTGCAGGACAAATATATGGATATTAACCTAGAATTTGCTGTGAAAGCATTGGAGGCAATAATTTCCCAAAGAGAAACTGATTTTTCATCTTCTTCAATGCCCTTATCCTTTACCTAGCTTGAGTAATTTTTTTAAAACGTAAACTCCTGTCAAACTCTGTGAACAACAGATTTTTGGTCTCAGTGATAAAACTGAAGGGGGAAGAAAAAAGCAAGAAAAAAAAACTGGTAGAGCTGACTGAATTGAGTTACTTCATTTTTTGGCTCTCGGTGCAAATTTTTTTTCTTTTTTCCATGTTTTTGGGTTCTTTACCAATGTGGATCATTCTGTAAATGGAAACATTTAATGTTGAAAATTCCAGAACAAAACATTTAATCTTTTCAGAATTTTACTGTCTGAAACCAAATTCTACCAGAATTTTAAAATAGATTAGTAAGCAAGCAACTACTTTTTTGTGTGCTTTTAATGCTCCTTCATTTCTAGTTAGTCATAACAGGGTGACTACACATCCAACTGTGTTGCATACAAACAAGTCCAGGAAATAATGGGTCTGTTTTCTTTGCACAGTATAGCAGAGAAATCAACAGTTATTAAAGAAAGCATAAATCATTGGGTGAAATAAAAAAAAAAAAAAAAGAGTGTAAGAGTTCTATGAATGAAAATGTCACCCTTTACTGGAGCTGAGCGAAAAATGCAACGCATTTACCAATCAAGTAGTTTCTACAGATGGCCAGTGCAAACAGAAAACACATGAAAGACCACATTGCATCAGTCCCATATCCTATCTTGTGCAAAGCTATAGAATATAAGATCTTCTACTTTTATCTGTTCTATCAGCCATCTTCCTATTTTTGTTGCATTTCACTGATAAATTTACTACCTTATTTCATGCTTCCCACCAGTTTTTAAGCTTGCAGATTTGCGGCCTGTGCAGTGGTATACAGTATTTATTTCCCTTCTGGAAGACACAATGACTTCACATTGTGGCTCAGCGTAGCCTTTTTCATTAGAAAATACTAGCCTACAACACAGGCATGATGTATGATCTTTAAACACCAGCTACCTCAGTCAGCTCAACAATCAGTTTTCATCCAAAAGCTAAAGGGCAAATTTCCTTTGCAAGGCTTCTAAATGTCAGATTTCAGCTTCCTCCCTCTCAATTTCCAATGTCAAGACAGTTCTTAGGAAAGTATTATTAAAAGATTTTCTTGAAGATACAATTTTGCTCAAATGCTTAAATAGCAACCACCCACAGACAGAGATCAAAGATGGCCATTTCCAGGAATATCTTTCGAAGCTGTATCTGAGAACAGGGTCTTAGAACAGATACACACAGGCAGCGTCTACACCTACCATTGGTGATTCAGTTAAAATAATACAACTTAGTGTGATTTCTGCTGAGATCTTTGTATTTTCTTTCTAACATAAAACCTTTCCATTTGTGTTTTGAATAGGTAAGCCTACAGGGTATGGATCCAGCAGTAGACGCTTACACCACAAGGGAATAGTGGATGAATGCTGCTTCCAGAGTTGTGACCTGAGGAGGCTGGAGATGTATTGTGCTCCAATAAAGCCACCTAAGTCTGCGCGTTCTGTACGTGCTCAGCGCCACACTGATATGCCAAAAGCACAAAAGGTAGGCCAGGTTGGGGGGGGAGGGAGGGCCAGAAAGCCCAATGTATTTTAGGGAAGGAAAATTCTGTCAAAGCTGGTAACATAGCAATCAAGTGATGTGATCTGCCTACTAGGGACACTGAGACTTAGTGGGGTTTTGGAAAATAAGTGTCCATGGTAGGAAGTAAGTAGCAGATGGTGTGTTCTATCTCATGTCTTAGAACACTGAATAAAATGTGGATTGCTAAGCTAGTAGTTGAGAGGTTTTATCCTGCTACTGTGACATCATCCAATCACAAACTGAACCTAAGACTTCTTTCAAAAGAGAAACCAAACACTAAGTGTTTAACAACTGATCTATCCAGGACTTCCTCACTCATTCTTCCTTGTCAGGAAGAGGTAGAGTGTTCAAGAGGGAAAACACAGCTCTTCTGCTATTCATTTTACATGTAAATGAACAAATTATTTTTTTCTTTCCTCACTGTTTTGGCTTTTTAAAAATTTATTTATCAGAACTAAATTAATTGGATAGTCACTGCAATCACTACATACTTCATTTTAACTGTTTAGTATTTGAGATTTATATTCTCCAAGCACTTCAAATATTCACTGGTATTATTGGTACAGTTATGGAGTTCAGAGTATCCAGATTTTTGCTTCTGTCATACTAGGTATACTGTATATATTTGTAGCTAAATCTCATCTTCCTCAACAGAGCCTATAGTTTGGAAAACCCATCTTAGACGAGGCTATCATTAAGCTCATGCCCTACTGTCTTTCCTGTTTGAGTTCTGAACATCTGTTTTACATGTTATCTGTCATCTGCTGTAAGCCTCTAATGATATATTTTATTGCTGTTGACGCTGTATGTCCTACACATATGTTGGCCCCACTCCTTCAGTTATCTGAAAATTTTTTCTTACAAGAAATGGAACTGCACAAAAACCTGGGATTCAATGGCAAGTCAGGAAACCAGCACTATATACTAATTTCCCTAATATCATTTTTATGAAAAGAACAATTGTAATGGTTCTAGCATCCATTTCTTTTCCGTAAGTCGATCCATCAAATGGAATCCTTTCACCCCTTCCTCAAGAGTTTTCAGCCTTTAGAGTAATGGCTCTGTGACTCTTCCTAGGAAGAATCACCTTAGCCATGAACATCTCAAAGGGCACACACGACAACAAGCGAAGACTTCTTCAGGAAGAGCTCAGCTATAGACAAGAACACCCTGTGGTTTATTCCTGTCTGGGCACACATATATTTAAGGCTTGCAAGAAAAGAAGAAAACAGGCTTGGCCAGTAACCTGTGTGCTCCTTCCTATACTCGTTGCCAAGGTGATGGGTAAAACATTCTGTAACTTCAGGTGAAAGGAGACAAGAAACCTGCCAGCTCTCTGATGGATCTCCACATGTCTTTCCTTGGAGGGCTAAGGAATGATGTCAGTCTTTAGGCAGCTGTCCTCTTCCCATTTCAAAAGATAGGAAGGAAAACACTTCTCTTACACACAGAAAGGAACAGAAGAAAGGCATCTTGCATCTTCCTGCAGCAGCAGGGGAGGTAGCATTCAAAAGGGGGTACTGAAAGAAGAAAAAATTAGCGGGAGTACATAATAATTGAAAGAACGCAGCTGCAGAAGAAATCATCCAGGAAATTAAAAGCAAAAAAGAATCAAGAGGTGAAAAGGGCAGTAAAAAGACAACGAGGAGCAGAGTAAAAGAAAGGGGAGGGAATAAGATCAAAGAGGCTGAGAAGACGAGAAACAATGAAGAACTGAACAAACCGTGGTGCATCACACAGAAAAGACAGAACTTTGGTAAAAAGAGGAGAGAAAATAAAATTAGAGAAAAATTAATGTTAAAGAAAACAACACCTTCAAAGAAAATTTATGGGAAAAGGAGAAGAGAGGTGAACAGAAGTACAAAAATCATAAATGCTTCTTGATGCAAACGTGTGGTAAAATAACACAAATCTGATGGGAAGAATAAACTGAAATTTTCATTAATATCTGTGGATGGATAAAATTAGATTAAGGAAACAAAAATATAGAAGGTGTAGAAGAAACTATTACTCAGATTTATGACAGATAAAAGGAAAATACAGCGTAGGGAAGAGAAGGGAAACAGAATTCATTAAGAAAAACTCTATGTGAAAAAGCTCTGGTACATTTTCTTACGTAATTATTTTTTATTTCTTTTTTCTTTTTGCAGATAGCTGTACATGTGTCCATTAAGAAAGACAATGCTATGTTCATACTTTCTTCTTTGGATAGGCTACGCCAATTTGAAAGCATTTAGCTAATTCATAGTGTTGATATGTCACTGATTTTGATTAAAAAAATAATTATACTGAAGTCATTTTTCAGTTGAGCAATTTTTTTTCTACTTTAGAATATTTTTCTTTTAAGTTATACATAAGATACATATACTTTTAAAGTGAATATATGCATGCAAAATAACGTATATGACCCCTAATATTTTCTTATTTAGATTCAAGATTTAAGGGAGGATTAAGTGGAATATATAAGATGTTGTACAGTTACTCTCAGATTTCATACACAGTCAGTTTCTTATGCCTTTCACACTTCTAGTTTTTTTTTGGCATCTCCTCATAACCTTTTCAATAGACAAACCCAGCATTTGGGTTTTGGTTTAAGTGTTTTTTTAAGTGGTCTACTTTCCCAGTTCCTGGAGCACAGTTTGGTAGAATAACTTACTTCAATGGAGCAGGGCTGTTGTTCTGTTTATAGGTTACGTTAGTGCTGAGCTTTAGTCATTTCATTACAAACAAATGTTGCTACACTACACGCACAAATCTGAAGTTGACATTTTGCATCCATCATTATAAAATGTTTATTGTCTTTTTCTGGGTCTGAATATCAGCTCAGGGTATCTGATAGCATCACAGATAACAATTTTATTTCTATTTACCTTTTTTCAAAGACTTGAGAAATAAGGTAAGCTTTTCTATACCAGTGCAAATGCAGGTCTGAGAATCTGATTCAGGCATTCACATCTCCTTTTTTCCAATGGTCTCAACATCTCATACTTAAAAAATGCATTATGTGGGTCAAAGCATTTTGTAGTATGCATATTACTGCTGCCATCACCAGTGCCACTACTTTGTAGTTACTCATCAAAATGCTAATTCAAGAGGAGAAATTGTTCTAAAAGTAACCTGCCATCTTCCCTTGATTTCCAAGCTAGCCGATGTATTATGACAGCTCTTTTTCCATCTACATGTCAATATTAAGAGTTATAACTGTAACCCTGCTATGTCTTAATCTTTGCTTTATTTGGATGATAAAGCCATTTTGAAGTGAGACTGCAACAGTAACAGAGAGAATTTATGTTTTCATTTGGAAAATATATAATTTTCTACTTACGTATACTTTGAAATGCACTGCAATCCAAAATGGCTGTTGTTTCATAATAAGGCTCTCACTGTCTGTTTTACAGATCACGACTGTGTAGCCTTTAAGAATGTATGAATTTCTGCAAATAAAATGGAACATATAACTTTTCCTGTGTGCTAGTAAACTCTCTTCAAAGAGGAGCATCTAGACGAAGCATTGAGAAGGATATTTTTCTTTGTTGCCATGAGTTAAAAAACAGGGCAGATGAGTCAGGGAATTCCTGTTTTCTTAGCTCATTGTTACCAATACAAACATTTGTAGCATACGGCAGGATCCTTAGCAGTGGCAGACTCCTGTGAAGTGCTGCAATGATGATCTGACTGAAAATCAGTGAAAATTGAAGGGTTTCTCCAGAATGAGTACTTCAGGGTGAAAACTAAGGTACAACTTAGGGAAAACTAAAGACAGAAAAAGTAGTTTCGGAAAAGCTGGAAGAGAAACAGGCAATGAAACAGCAAAAAATATTGTAATCTGTGGATAAGTGGAACTCTGTTGACATTTCTGTTTCTGTATTTGATCCACGCTAAGGAAGTTACTCTACAGCTATATTAGCAAAATCTGGAAATAGTGATTAGATGATTAATCTTTTTTCCTCTTTTAGTATTGCATTTTGGACTAAGAACATCTAGAATGGCAGATTCCTAACAAAGACATTTCTTCATTATGAATATTTTGCTATTAACAAATTTGGCTTGTCAGAGATGATAAATCTTAGTTTTGCTCAATACACTTTCTTGTTAGTGGTATAATTAGTTTAACAATTACTAATACTGCTTGGGTTCAGTTTTTTTTATATTTTGAACATAATTCAACTCATATCCATCAGAAAACAGTCCAAACCAATGAAAATGAATAAGCTCTATGTGAGCTCAAGTTTTGTGAACCTTTGCCAGTTTCTGATTTATTTTACGTTTAGTAGATACTAGAGGCAAATTAAAGTTATATATAGAATAATATTTTATATAGGAAATCATTAAAAAACACCACAGAACTACTGTAATGCACCAAATCAGCTTCCATTTTCTTTCTGTCCATCAGAAAAGCAGGCAAAAATTTAATTACTTTTTAAATTTTAAAGAATATAACCTCTTTTATAGGGCTTAAATAGCAGATAATGCAGTGGAAGAGCTGCATATACATGCCTCACCTTTCTCAGGGAGATTTTTTACTTTTGGCTTTTCTTAAGACAACAGACATGATTTCAGTTAACTAAGAATTTTACTTCTGATGAGGATTAGATATACGGAGGGTCACTTAACAATTCTGCCTCTAGTCTGGTACAGAATGTGCAAAGATTTGGGCCCAGATAATATTTACCAGCGTGGCAAATAAGGAAATCAAACTGAACTGAAAGATGTATGCCACACCCACCACTGCTGCTGGAATCTTGCTGGTGCATGGAAAGACAGTGAGCTGAGGGCATTATTCATTGCAAAGTTCTCTTGATTTGCCTGGCACATCACTCCATCTCTTTTTGAAAATACAAATTATTTGGCTGCAGTTCTTGCAGTGAACCCACACATTTTATCCTCCTAAAGGCCTTATCCAACAAAAATCTTGCACACCTAATATGACATTTATGCAAAATGTAGGTAACAGAGCCCCACTCAGCGATTCTGAAAACCTCTGACCACTGGGTACCAAAGCCCTGGAGGCTCCATAAATCCTGCAGTTATAACTCTGAAGTTACCTGGCCCCTCTACATCCTGCTTTTGCAAATATCGTTGTTCTGAAAGAAAGGAAATCTCTGGTACCCACTGTGTGCATAAGACCATCCAGGTTCCAGTATACAGATGTTTCTTCTGCCAAGATCAACTACAGCAGTAATCAGCATGTTTATGCCTAGGAGAACAAGAAATTTAGTGTATAGAAGTTTTGTATGGTTAAGTTGCCTGTGAACTGGCAGAAGAGCTGTAACAATTCCAGCATTCAGGATAACTGTTTTCCCACTAATATGAGTTTTGTGGTCATACAGTGTATTAAAATTTATCTGGAATAATTTTTTTTTTTCTACACCTTCAGGAAGTGCATTTGAAGAATACAAGTAGAGGGAACACGGGAAACAGAAACTACAGAATGTAAGAACATGCCATCCACAAGAATGAAGAATGAATGTGCCATCTGCAGGATACTTTGCTGTAAATAAATTATTTGTTAAACATCGGAAGACTTAAAAAACCCTATGGTTTAATAAGCTTGATGCTATCTCAACCAATGGGCATTCTCCCAGTGAACAACATGCAACTAAACATTCCAATATTAAGTCTTTAGAGAACAGAACATTTTAACCAGCCCAGAACTAAAAAATTCTGTGGTTGATGTATTACTGTTTGTTAACCTGTTGTAACTGTCCTGCACAAAATCTCTTAAAGTCCTGTGCCCCTCAAAAGCCTACAAATTTACGGGCCTTTGATGGATCCAATTGCACTAAATTAACCTATGAACACTGGCTGCTGGAGTCATTCATCAGCCTTGTCTAAGTGGTGGGGTTTTTTTATTTGCACTTCTATACAAGCAACAGGCTGTTTGTTTTACAGTGTGTGATAACATTGTTTGTCGTCTTCATATTTGCACAGTTTGACATTCCCAGTAACAGCAGCAGTAAGGTGACATATACAGTTTTAAACATCCATTAATTCCATCTGTGGCATTTTGACAGAATATGGGTTATAGATGCGTTTGTTTTAAGACAGGTTTTTTTTTTCTTCTCTTGCAAAGATGCAGTTTATTGCATTTTGTGAGGTAAAAGATTTTTAAAAGCAGTTAAAGCATACACAGGCTCTCAAACCATTAATGATTCTTCCAGGTAATTATTTTGCAACACTATAGGTAACTTCTTTCTTCCTCCATATAATGCAGTATTTAAAATTTAGCATATCAATAATACACATATATCAAACAGTATGTACAAATCTCTGTTTTATAGTGCAACGGTGCTATTTTATAGTTTGTTACATGAAAGGGTCTGGCCAAAACAGTAACAGGTAAAAGCAAATACGAAAAGATCAAGCCAAAGATTAAATAACAAAATAGTTTTTAAAATATTCAGTTTAAATGAACTAAAATGGCTTCAGATTCCACCACAGAAATAACTTTCCCATCTTGAAAAGAAAATTCAGATACTTGTTTCCTTTTAGATGTTTGAATGGTGGTGTTTTCACTTACAGTAATGTGGAACACAAATTCATAGATGCCTAGGCCCGGAGAAGACCATTTGAAAAACAGCCCTCAAATGACTTCAAAGGGTAGCCCATCATGGCCTAAATCTTTCTGAAACATCAGCACTCTATTCAAATGTAACAGAGGGTTACTGAAATTCTCGCCATCTTAATTCTTCCTACAATCAAATGTGACTAAATTGACTGTTAATTAGGCTGCTGCATCTCTCTGTAAATCAGAAAAGCTAATCTAATCACTAAATTACAATGTAGAATGAGTCTTCAAGAAGAGATGAACCATAACGTCCTTCAAACTGCTGCTTACAATGGCTTTTCATGCACTCTTGTGGGAGACAAATTTCTGGATAATCTCTGCCATGGAACCTTAATAGATACTGCACTGATTCTACCTTGAATAACATTGCGTCCTACGCTCCGCTTTTGTAAATTAACTCACTGCTAGATCGGCCATGCAGCAATGGGAGATAGGTAGCCAACAGTGTCCCAAGGTCAGCAATAAACTTCTCTGTGAGAGAAGGGAAGAGAAGACAGGGGAGAATGCACTATTCCATCTTGTCCAGAACTTCAACGTGGTTCCACTCGATTTCTCCCCATCACCCTGCATACGGTAAGCTCAGATAAGGGATGAAGTATCCTTTGGTCATTCCCAGAGAGGGCAGGGAGAATAGTGTATGAAGGGAGCAATTAGGGAGATGTCAGATTAGATAAAAGAAGTATCTCTTTTTAAAGGTTCAAATCTGCCTTACTTTCTGCTACATCCATCAGTAGATGACTGAACTACTGATTAAAACTCAAGAGAAAAATTTCTGCAGACTGCATATTGTACAGCTCCACAATAGTTTCTTGTGAAACAGACAGGAAAGGTAGGCCTTAAAAGTCTAACAAATTATTATAGTTCCTTTTCTCTTCCCACAAAAGATTGAGGTTTCGTAATTTTTCCAAGGAAAGTGCAATGTATTCCTTGGCAGTTCTTTAAACCCTTCCATTTCTGTGAGATCCATGTTTATATGCACAATAGGCTGCCATTGCAATGTAAAAACAGAACAGTAAATGAATAAAAAGAACATGTCACAGCTGTCACCGACTGAGATAGCTATGTTGAAAAAGGAAGAAAGTATAGAGAAACAGAAGGGAAACGAACCTGTTTACCACCAATTCAATAATCAGCAATTCTGGTATCTATCACAGCTCTTACAGGCTATTTTTTGGTGAAGGGGATGGAGAGGGAAGTATTTTTACTTCAATGGCTGTTAAGAATTCTGAAATGCATTCTAAGAATAAGCCATTATTTTGATGTCGCAGATATAATGCATATTTCCATTTCATGTCCCATGACTCTTTCTGTCCCCTACCCCCTCTGAAGTTCTAAGGGGAGGAGGGAGGAAAGGTGTGCACACAAAAAACAATTTTCAGATCTCCGTGGTGGCAAGTTTCTTTGTAGATAACATTTTACTGATGCACTGTTAACATAAATGAATAACCATACCTCATTGTGCTACGTAATTCCTGTAAATTTAATCAAGTTTTGGTCTTAACTTTGGATTCATGCACTCACATTCATGCCACCATAATTCTCCTGTTGAGAAATCATAATTAGAAAATGTCACTTATAGACAGCAATATCTAACATCAGAACTTGACAACTGTCTAAACAAATCAGAACAATTCTTGAAAGAAACTATGATAAATAATGAATAGCTACAAGCTTCAAAGGCAACACCTTGCCTTACTACAGAATAAATGATATCACAAAATGGAGAGTAGCTCCACCACCGCAGAGGTGAGAAATGCATGGACGGGAAACGCATACTTGTATAAGAAATCTCCAGTCATATGGCAGGGAGCATATGATATACCAGTCAGTGTGAAAGATAAAGGGCTGCATTAGCTTAATAATCTCAATAAATCCGCTACTTACAGAAGTTGAAGCATGAGCCAAAACATCTCCCTCCCAAAAGTATAAAGTAGTCTGACTTGAGAAAGTTCTAATTAGAGAACATGAAGGGTTCAGCTGGATTTTCAAAAGCACTCCAGATATTTAGGAACAGGGCTCCCACTGGATGCCATTGATTCTCATAAATCACTTAAATAGTAAAGAAAATCCCACTCCCCATCCTCCCATATCATGTAAATCACATGACAGAAGTCACAAATTTTTGCATTCCACAATAGACACAAAACTCCAATTATTACACAGAATGTCATTGAAGTGCAGAATTAAAAAAGTGAATTAAGCCTCATTATTTTCTTTTAGTTCAAAAAGAACTGCATATGTAAACCCACTGAAGTTATATCTCTTTCATCAAGGTAGCAAAATTTGAGCCTCATCTCCATAGTAACAATATTAATCATTAAGAGTTTAAATGGAAAATGAGTAAATTTTATGTTCTGCTCAAAATGCACTTACAAACCTACACTTACATTTGTGTGAAAGACTTCTACGAGGCTCATTTGTACCATTCAGAAAAGAGAGAAAAGAAAATCAAATAATGGGATACTGCATTTAGTCCCTGTAGATACATTAAAGTAGGCACCTTTTGCCCAAGACAGAGTACAGTGTCCATTCCTTTTTTAAGATTAAAGGGTAAATTATTGGTAGGCTTTCTATACAGAAGTGAAATCCATACACAACCGGTAGCAATGTTCAGTTGTCGCACGAGCTGGTTGTTGACTTAGTATCAACGGTTAAAGTTGATTAATGAAGACTCTAGGCCAAGCACTATGTCTTCTTAGCTCTCCATTTTAACAAGGAAGTGCGTGAAAAGAGAAGTTCAGAAAAGTGTGTGCATATTTGCTTTACCTGTTACTGATTTGGCCAACAATGCCAAAGTGGTGCTATTGTTTTGTTTAAGAAAGTACTTGACTAAAATATAAAAGAAAGCATAAATATTTTTTTAATGTATGAAAATGACAATTATATAGGTATGGTTATTAAAATAGAAACACAACTAGCCATAATTTTTCAACTTTTTGTCACTCAACAGTGGTAAAGAAATCTTAAACCAATGGAGATGGGGCAGGAATAAGAATCAAAATGCCACAAAAATTATAAACTTGAAATGCAATTCTGAATCTTTACTCAAAGTCAGAAATACAGATGAAGAAAAGCATTTAAAGTCAGGGAAGTATGGGTATGACTGAAAGCCTGTTCAGATTAATGCACATCCTGTATCATTCCAAAGATTAAGCCACACTCTAGTCTGAATCAGTGTAGATTTTGGCTTAAAGTCAGTGGCATGATATGATCAAGATTTTCATTGAGCACACATTTTTTTTTTTTGTCTGATTACCTTCGGACTCATGGCATGCCATCCAAAAGTCAATGTTCTTTAAAAAAAAACACAAAGAAAAGCATCTGATTTTAACAAGGAATGAAAAAATAAGTATTCCTTACATGAAACTGAGGCTATTTTTAATTCTCACCAGGTTCAAGTTGTGAGAAAAAGTTGAAATATATGGCTAACAGTCTGTGAATTTTTTTTTAACTTTATGTGGTCACTATGAATATCCTAATGTGCAAAATTTCACTTTTCATTGTTTTGTTTTGAAATGATGGTAAATTAAGCCCCAATAGAGATTCTTGGAACCTATAGGTTAGATAGAATATTTCTGTTCTGATGAAGGTATAATCAATATATTTAAAATGTTTTATTTTTAGTCTGAAAAGGAATAGTAATAATTTATTTGGGGACTCACCCTATACTAGTCCCTCTTTTAAGGATACTGTTCAGTGCAAACAAGTCTTCCAAATGCCAAACTTCTGTTCAAAACCAACATTCAGTCCTCCCTCCCCATCCCCCCAGCAAACCTAGTTAAAACACTATTGCAACATAATTTTATTGTTTGTCTGTTTGTTTGGGGGGGGGGGGTGTTTTGGTTTGATTCACTGTGTTTTGATTTGGGGGGCAGGGGTAAGGAGAAGAAGATGAGGCTTTCAGGTGATTAAGATTTTTTCCTCTTGGGTACAACCCACAAAAAAATAAAGAATTTGCCTTGATGAGATTATTAACTATCCAATTCATGTGTGGAAGTAACATTAAGTAAAGCAACTAGATTAAAGTTGTCTTGAAAGAAGGAAAAGAAGTTATTAACCCAAAGGTTTTCTTCATTCTGATCTTACACTATACATTTTGCTTCTTATATCATTGGAAAATTCTGCTGGACTGTAACTGTCCAAACACACAGTATCCAATATATATAAATCTTCTTTGATTTTTGTACATGAAGGGTGTTATGGGAATATCTGAAACTTGATTACATATAGTACAGTATAGAGATACCAGTCTAGCAGAGATCAAAACAAGAAGGACCTCCCTGATGCTTAGATTAGGAAATATTATACTAGATGCATAAAGGGTGTGTGTACATATATATAGATATATACATATATAGATATAACTATGTATATGTGTATATATATGATGTTATAATGTGTGTATGTGCATGTGTGCATGTGTACATTATGTTTTTCTTTTTCCTCTCAAGTAAAATTTGAATTTCTTGTTTCTTACACATTATTTCTCATGGATTATATACAATAATCCAACTGGAATCTAATTTTAGAAGAACATTGAATAATATGGGTGTCACAAGTTAGTTCCTACCTTTGTTTTTCACACTTCAAAAAATTACCTGACTTTCAAATCATAAGACACTTTGCTGTCATGAGGCAAATCTAAGTACAAATACAAGATACTAACTCTGAGGGCCTTACTATGAAAACATTGATTTAAAATTTTTCTTTTACTTCCTCTTCTCCAGATAACTTTTGTTAAGTGAGATTTTTTAAGTGTAAGCACCCCTTCAAGAATAATGTGTAATATAAACAGAGAAGAATGAAAATTTCTGTCATTGAACAATATCAATTAGATGGTTTTTGTAAGAGTAATTCATACCTCCCTATAGTACCCTCAACAATTTCAGAATTGGAAAGACTTAGTACTCTAAATTCCTATCTCTCAAATTATTTATAATAATTTTTTATTCCTCTGTATTCTTCAGTAAGTTTTTATTTTACCACCTTGTCTCACAAAAGTCATAAAAAGCATCAACATGATACTTCTGCTGCTAAATGTTTTTCCTGCAAATGCTTAACATACATACACCCACCTACAATATTTACATATTCACCCTTGACTGAAGTTCTTAAGAAACAACACAAATATAGTTGGGAGATTTGTGGTTTTTTCACATTTTAAACATATGAACCATTTTTTAACTAAATCAACAACATTCCATCTTACTGTATTTTACGTTCATTAGTATCATCTCATTCCTCTAAAGCAACAACAAAAAACCCACAGAACAAAAAGGACTCTCTCTCAATACATAGGATCACGCTTCATGTACTCGTGTTAAAGAAAAAGGTTTAACCAGATAACTATATTTACAACTGATTCAATTAAATTAATGTTTTGTAGTGAAATATTTGACTTTGTAAATTTTAAAATCAAATGAATGTTCCACTCTTCCTGGTTTACTGGCATTAACCTGGCTTACAGTATGAATAAACCCACTTTAGCCATGATCATAGATAAAGTAAAGATCAATAGACTAAAGTGCTACCAATGAAAGAGGTACAATGACCTTATTTGGTGTACAGGGATGAATTCTATATCTTTTTTTTTTAGATTAGGATTTCAAATCAAATTGATATAAATACTGCATTAAAAAATTTAACTCTCCATTATTTCCACTTAGATGCAAGTTTCAATATAATAAAGCACATGCAAGTTACATTGCATGGTAGAGTATATAAATCTTACCTTTTCATTTATTACTATTTCTAAGGAATTGGTTCGACTGAATTCTATATAAATCCTGTGCAAGATAAAAAAAAATTTTTAAAAGTGTATAAAGATAATAGTTGCCTGATTAAACTAAGTCACATCAAACATGAGTCAAAATGCTCCGCTGAAAGCATACTGGTGCTTCATAGTGTTCTGAACAGCTTCACCTGGAGTCTGATACTTCACTTTGCTTTTATCAGAATGTGTTTGTTCTCTTTTATAGTTCCTATAGTTCCTTAGTCCTTGGAGTCTTTGGGTTGAATACTAAACATGTTTATCAAGCCTCAGGATTTTAGGAAATAAAGTTAAAGCAGAAACAGCAGCACCAGCTGCTGCTGATAATCAAATCATACTGAGCTTTCTGCCCAAATTATCTGCAAAGCCACTCAGAAGTGCTAAATGAAGAGATCAATAGCACTTGGTTTTCAGGAGGACACTCTTTCCAATAGCAATATGAACTGTCCTCTCTTTCTTCACTGTTGGACTTCAGTTGGTATCCTGACTATAACTGGGGTTTCTGTGATGCAAGCATGAATGTGGATACATGAATTTCTGATTTCACTACTGAATAATGCTACTATTAACATTTCAAGTCATTATAACCAAACAGTGACAAGTGTTAAATGTTCCTTGACTAAAAACATTTAGAGTCTCTATTAAAGTTCTAACTGGATTTATTCCTTCTTTTTTATTTTCTTGTGCTTACTCATGATACAATGTCACTACTTGATGACAAATAATATTTCATACTGTGTATGTAACATCATTGTGTTGCAGAATTCCCCAAATACCTCAACAGTGTCTTTGTTGCTCTATTCTCCCCATTTAGCACTTATAAGCTTTTCTAGTAACAACCAATAAATCAATAAAAGGAGCTCTTAATATGTACACATATAAAAAAAGATCAATAATTTTTGCTAGTTTGCAGTTCATGTAATGCCGTCTTGACCATTCTCTTCCCTTCTCTCTACGAGGTGTCTAGAACAGTAAACCGCTCCATAAATAATAGCGTATTCATGCTTTTAAAGGCTTTTATATGCATTTATGGTAGGTAAAGGTTGGAAGAGGTAGTTGACTGATTTTCACTTTTATCTACTTTGATTTCAGTAAAGGGCTTTGTCACTGTATACATCAAGGCTAATGCACCCTTTGGTTTGTAGAATGTACTGAAATGTTTGCAACCCTCTTGGTATCAGGTCCAAAATGTGAAGCATTACTGTTAAGAGGGTATCTTTCTAATGTATTTGTATGTATAGTTTACACCTCTGTGAGGTCTAATAAAGGATTATGGTTAATAAAAAATGCGTTGAAAACTCCTCATCCACATAGAATTTGCAGTAATTTGCATTCTTCTTTTCTCTCCCCCTTGCATACACATTTCAACTCTCAGAATATACCAAAATCAGGACATACCTTAACAGGATGAGCAGGCTGCACTCCTAAGATAGGACATGAAAAGTGAACTAGCGGCTCAAGAGCCTTGATAAATAAAGCAGCAGCAGAAGGAATTATGGAACCTGTAGATAAAATTGATAGTAATGAATGACCAGGAACAAACGGTATTCACCTACAGATTAAGATATCTGAACTTTGGTACACAGCCACTCACTCAAAAGTTCCTTGCTAAACGAGAACTAGTTGGTAACTAAGGTATACTGACTCTTCCAAAGATATCCAAGTGACATTTATGGAGCTACCATGCCTTGTATCTCTATCACTTAAATTATTATTAAGAATAGAATCTGTGGGAATGTGAATAAATATTATACGATAAATATGGTATCTTGCAGGAAAAGGAAGATGGTTATTGTGATGTTAAGCCTCAGAAATGTGTTGGGAGTTCTTCAGAAGAAAGGACAAGCATATAGTCAAGAAAGATCAGGATGGTCTTGATTTCCAAAATTCTTGTAAATGAGATCCCCCACCATAAGTTCTTAAAAACACTAAATGGTCATGGAATGGGAGGGAAGTTCTGCATATGAGAACACCACTGATTAAAAAGCGGAAAAGACAAATCAGGAAAAATGGCCAGTCGATAGTGGAGGGTCACCACACGTAAAATCCTGCTGCAACCTATTCTAGCACTCTTGCTGTTCAACCTTTTCCTAAATGAGCTAGAGAAAGGGTGAGCGGTAAGAACACAAAATTCATGGGTGATATTAAGACAATCGGGTCGATCAGGCATGATTATGCCTTGAAAAATCTATGCTTACCGTTCCCAGTTGCCATCTTGTCCTTCATGTGCTTGGAAACAGCTTAGAGAAGATTTTTTTTCTACAGTTTTCCAGGTACTGAGGCCAGCTTATGTCTCCATAGATCTTGGCCTCCTCAGATGGATGCAATGTTTCCCTTTTTTCAGTCACTAAACTCCCACAGTTGCCATAACCTTTCTAACATGATAGACAGCAGCTTCACCACAATACTGCATAGCTCCCTAATCACCCTCATACGTACCCCATGTGGTCCCAAGAACTTGTGGATCTCTGTGTGGCTTAAGTGCTCCATAATTCTGTCTTGTTTTGTTGTGGGCAATTCTTCACTCTACTAGTCAACTCGTGGTTCTGGAAGGCCTGAGGACAGCCTTATCACTGCAAATGTAAACAGACACAAAAAAGGCCCAGGAAGTCCCTAAATCATAAATGAATGTAGGGTAGGAAAGTTTCACTATGTGTTGCCTTGTTCTAGCATTTTTCCCTAGATATTGATTTTGGCTACAGTGCAAAACAGTTTCCTGGACCAGTTTCTCCATCTTATCTTTACTCTGAGTTCTTGTATTCTTATCCTGCTGGCACAGTAGCCATTCTAGACACTAAGTGAACAATCCCTAAAGTAATATCCTTCACACAAAAATCTCTATATTTAAATATCCACAGCCAATAATTTTTAAACCCACTCTGTCTTATCGTAATACTTCAGCTATTTATGGAGATCTCATTTTAAAAATAATCACCCAACAGTAATAAATGTATTTTCATTTTTACTTTCTGACAATCAGATGCAGTTAACAAAGACCACAACAACTTGTGCATTTGGCAATGTGGCCAAGGAACATTTTAAAATCCATTCATTAATCAAAATTTAAAAAAATTTTTAATCCTACATATTGCATACGTTGTCACAAGTATTCCATCTTATGTGAACAACATGTGCTTGTTAATAAATACAACTGCATGGTAAGCTATGCTAACACAATCAAAATCAGAACACTCCACAGAGATTCAGAAAACGCCTAAAAATTACTAACAGTGCAGCAAAATTAAAAAATTTCATGGCCAGCTCCTTTTTTCAGTTTTGCACTTCCTCAGATACAGATAATTTAAAGAAATTTTTTATCAAAGAGTTGCTGCAGGTTAACCAAGCTTGGATATTAATTTACTGGGAAATGTTCTTATTTATTGACCTAACTTGGAACTGGTTTTGGATCTCAGCTATAGAGAAAAATCGATCTAGAAATCCATTGCTACTTGAAGGCCAGCAGGACTTCTGGAAGCTTAACAAAAATTAGGACTATCAACACCAGCTGTTAAGAATGCTATGGAAGAAGTTCTTATTTTATTAGTGCAAAATTGACATTGTGTGTGAAGTTCTAAACTGATTTTTTTGTTTTACTTGGGACACTTCATTCAGCTATTTGGTTTTGTCCTGTATTTTCATACTGCTTAACATTTGGTTAAAAATACCTTTATTCATACATGACTGCCTGAATTTTGGCTTACGACTTTATATTTTTACTCATTATATCTCTTGTACATACTTTTTAGATAAAGTTGATTAGTGATGATTGTAAACCAATTTTTCATCTCTGCAAAAATGAGTTACCTCTGAGAAGCATGTTTTAGCAACTGAGAGGGTGACAGAGCTATTAACGCTCATAACAGTTTGCACATGTTGCACTATGTATCAGTGGTACACAGATTTTCTGCTGGTATTCTGACAACAAGTAATTTGTCATCTCTGTATTTTGACAACAAAAACACTGAGAGAAATTGAACAGAACAGGAAGAAAAGTGTTCGTCAAACTGAGATAAAACAAAGATTAAAGCAGTATTTCCAGATTACCACTGGGTTGATTTTGTTTGTTTGGGGAGTGCTTGGACTTAACTTTTAATACAACCATTGCAATTAAAATGCATTATCTTTGGACCAGACTCCAAGCCCTCCAGGACACACCTTCTCAGCATGTGTTCTCTCCACTAAGTAATGATTTCACTCTTTTTATTTACTTTTTCTTTCTGTTCCATATATCACATATTCTTGCTACATAGTGACCCAGTGCAACAGAAGAAGCAGCAAATGCCTGCCCAGTCCTTCCAATGCAAAAAGCCGGTATATCTACTGATTTGGACATGCTGTTAAGAAGTAAGAGATAAAGCTTTGAAAGCCATCCGGCTGAAAATGGAACAAAATCTGATCTCTCATTGACTCTACACATACTGCAATTAGATTGCAATTTGAAAAAAAAAAAAAAAATGCCAGAATTCTTGATGTGCCCAATAGTACACAATTACACATATCCTTAGCCTTCTGATGAGATCAAGACCTTTGAAGACTTCAACACTATACAGGACAGATTCCAGAACCCAGTATGGCTTACAGAAGAGGGAGGTATTTTAATTCTTGAGATGGAAAAGTTCTGGGCACACAGCACACTACACAACTCTAATCACTTTAAGATCTTTTAGGTTTATAAGTAGATAGAGCAGGGAAATCAGTTATTTACACCACTAACAAGCCACAGAAAGGCTCCTAATTTTTGTTGAGTTTTGGTCTATGCATTGGTATTTCAGATATATATTTTCTTTATTTCTTTCAAGTAGTTTACGTGTCTGTCACATCCATCATTTGTATTCTAGTTCAGATTACAGAGGTATCAGTCTGTTAGCTGTGTTTGGATTCATATGGATTTTATTGAAACTACTTGACTGCAGAATTGCTACCAAAATCTGTATTCATACTGCGCAAGGGAGATAGTTTATTTCATTTCACATTCTTCAAATCCTTGCTTTTCCAAAAGTACTTTATATCATCGCCTTTCCTGCAGATCTTCATCTGTATATTGTTATCATTGTTGGTACTTCCTAGCTTCAAATATTTTTTCATACACATAACTCATTCCTAGCTCTTAGAGCCAAATCACTCTGCAAATTTCTTGGTAATTAATTTAACATGCTGAACACAATCCCGTACTGCTTTAAGCACATTGTTGTTTTAGTAATCAATAAATAAGCGATTGACTTCAGACAAAACACTTGAATTAGCCTTTTCTGCAAATGTAACTTACTATCAGACACATTTCCTGCTGTTCTTGTTCTGTCTAAACAACATTTAGTCATTTTACCCAGCTTTTTAACTTTGTTCAAATGCTGTATGTTCTCTGCTACGCCAGCCAGAACAAAAGTGCCAGTTGATATTAAAACATTTCCTCCTATCCTTAATTTCACTTTTTGCTCTTTCTATTTCAGCATCCATACTGTCTATAATCAAAAAATCTAGACAACTTCATAGCTGAACTTGCAGCATGCTAACCCTGTCACTACCCAAGGACTCCAGTGAGTCAAGGAATTTCATAAGCATCTCACAAACTTAGATCTTGGATTCAAATGGGGACATTTTGACTGGCTTTCTGGGTAACCACTGACATCTACGGTTTTCCTTTGTACTAGTTTGAAGCTCGGATTTCTGTATCCTGTAGAATGTCAGCAGCCAGCAAGTCTAGCTCTGAAATACTGCTGAAATCTTGAGGTCAACACACTTTCTAACCATGCTATTCAGAGATGGACTGGAACTTTCCTGGGCACTAAATAAAGAAAATCTCTGGTTGGCATGATTTGTCTTTTGGTCTTTTTGCATTTCTATTTCCTTTTAACAAGGAAACAGACTGTTTCTTTAAACTTATTTGCTCTAAGTACCAGTGCAGTAACAGAATTGCCAGTGTAGAAATGCCACCTGAGTCTTCACCAGGATTCTGTAAGGTGCTTCTATCACTACATAAATATATACCATCGTTAGGCCCATTTAAAATGTTTCTCATTAATAGAAGTGATATTATTAAAATAAGTATTTTTCCATGTAATGTAATTCTATTAATAGAGATGTAATATTGTATCTTTTTTCTTTATGAACTCATGACATACCTCTGCTACTTCAACAGAAAGCTATGGAATGAGTTTTATTCTTTTCAAATTTCTCTCTTTGCATACTCTTTTTACTCCCTTCACTGTAATTTTTCAACAATATTTCATAAGAAGTGCATTTAAACCTTATTTTCTTTGAATATTTTAATTACTATATGCCTTTCAAATAAATAACAGAGTACAAACTTCAGCCTTCCTATATTTCATATAGCTCTGATCCTTTCCCCTGTCAGAGTACAACTCCCTTGATTTGGTTTTGCTCTGCTAGTTACCTTTTTTATATATGCTGTCTTACTTCTTTCCTCTGTTCTTTACGTCCTCCTTCTTTCTATTCCCTTACCCAATGCGAAAAACTTCAAATCCATACACTGTTTTTCTGATTTTTCGAAAGAGTATTCTCATAGGGTAAGATTCTTCACTGTCCCCTAAGAACAGACTCACTCTTAATTTTCTAACACCGTCCGATTTTCCTTATGTGGCTGCATCTTTGCTTTCCAGGTAGCACTGTTAATCAAGGAGCTGCCACCACCACTTGTTAAAGTTAGCTCCCTAGAAAGTACCCATATAAACACATTTAGCTAACCCTCTACATCCAAGATAAGAATACTCTGTAAATGTGTATTTAAATTTTCGTCTGAGAGTACTTTTCCAATGTATTGACAAATTGCTACTTCAGAAAATATAATTTATTACTTATCTTGTTCTAAAACTATCCTTTCTGCTGCATGTTAAGCATCCATCAGTACTGTAAGTACCTTCTTTCTCTGTTTTTTTTTTCAACTGTTGTTTTGTGTGTGCACAAGTTTCTTTGTACGAAAAACATCAGTGCTAAACATTCTTTCCCCATCCCTCGTGTCGTAGCAATTATACATCCAGAGAATCTCTCAGGAGAGCATTTCCCATGCTATCTGGCTTCTGTGTGAGACAGTAAGTCTAGGCCATGAGGAAGAAACTCTGTTCTCCCCTTTGCAGTAGTCACTATTCCTTCAAGCTTCCCAGAAGCAGATTAACACAGTAATTTATTTGCTTACAGCTGAAAAATTCCAAAGAATATTACAAACCCTCCCTCATTATGGCTCTCACATCCTCAAATGTGGGAAATGAATGGCTATGCTTTTATTTTATTATGGGTTAGACAGAATAACTTCCCCAATATCAATCAGCACATTAGTGTCAGATACAGGTAAATTGTCCCTGGCACCTCGATTAAAGGCAATCACAGTTTAACCAGTGACACAACGATGCTTCTCCAGCACCTTGTGATTTCTTCCTGAGTGGTTACATTAGTTCAATAAATTCTCTTAAGCACCAGAAAGGGTGGGAATCATCAGAAGTACATGGATGTATGCAGCACAAGCTTGTGTAGATGAGGGATTTTCCAGCTGCACAAAAAGCTGACTTTATGTGCAATATATAATAATGAAAAGTTCATAAATCTATCAAGGTAAACAATGGAAGAAAGACAGACAACTTATCTGGACTGTCTCCCCCATTCTATAAAATTCTGTTCAATATTTGGCTAAAACCAATACTAAATAATTTGTAATAACAGAGTGGATTCTTTCCTATCCAGCTTACCCCGTTATGCCGAAATGTCTATTACTTGTCCAATTTCAGAGTGTACATACAATCACAGACACTACTCAGGAAGAGAATACATCTGCAAAGTTTTAACCTCAAAAGTTTCAGGAAACTGAAAGGTCAAATGCAAAAATACGAAAGCTGAAACATAACAGTAATTATATAACACTCTGTGATGAAGGCCCCTCTACAACTCTCAGTTCAGAAATGTGTCATGTGGTGCTTCAGATTACTGAAGCCTGAACACATTATCAAGGTGGTATGCCATATAATTTGAACATAACATAAAAAATTGACAGTAACTAGTACAGATAATTATGTTATGAGATCATGAATGAATAATTCTTTCCACTTATGGAACATCTCACAGTGTTTTTCAGAAGAAAATGAAGCAGAATTGTCTTCATTATGCATCAGACAAAAGTGAAAGACCAAGTTCTAGCTAACTAGCTAAAAATATATATAACTAGTTCATAACAAAACCAAGAGTAGCACTTGAGAATTCCAGTTCTGCTTTTATATCTGCTGTTAAAAACAAATATCCTGCTACAGACATTGTATTCTTCTATACTTGGGAAGTAAAACATCAAGTGTAGGACAGTTCTGATGAGAAGGCTACTGAAATCAACTGGAAGTACTGTCAAGGCCTTTGAAATGTTTATGACATCCTTTTCCAGTTAAAGAGATTATCTACCTTTATATGTCATGGGACAAGGCTACTTCATATATTTAAATTTGTTACCTGTTTCTTTAAGTTTGCCTTTTAATCATTCCTAGTCGCTGTTTCAAATTCTTCTTTGCTGATGAAGAATTTAACCTGTGTACTAAAATACATATATCAAGTCAACCCAGATATTTCAGAGTAGCTTGAAAGAAAAATTAGGGTATTACATTCATTTGACCATACAGTTAGATAAATTTATCAGATATATATATAGGGAATATATTTATCCCATTTTTAACATGCCATCCTAAAAGTTAAGTATGGACGTCTCAGACATCAGAATCTACCAGACTGCAAATTCAGAAGGTGAAAGACAGTAAGCTGGTATGCTGACATCAGCCTAGAAGTCTAACTGAAAACACCATAAAGTACAGTCCTCAAATATCACAGACTTCTGAAAAGTCCTACATAAAAACAGACACAGGTTTCTACAACCACTGTAAACAATTACATGTAGCAGTTTCGAATGCAATCTAAACTATATATGTACTCCTAACAGGTTTATTTTTATAAAATAAAAAAGCCAAAATGTAGCTTCATTGATCTCCTTGAAAAACCTACACAGAAATTCAGCTACCAGAAGAGATGATGAAGGATCTTTTTATCTCTCTCTAATGATCTCTTGAGAAATCAATACCTATATGGGATAAAAACAAGAATTAACATCATGTAAGCAGCCAAGTGATATTGAATTAGGAGAAATCAGCAACTGCTACATATTTCTCAACACTTGCTCTTTCAGTAGGGCTGCACAACAGACATTACTCACTGTCAAAAGGTCAAAAACTTCAAAACAGACAAAAAAGAAAAACGAGCTAATTCCAGACGATAACAAGCCAATAGTTTCTGAATCACTGCCAAGAGCCCTCTTCTAACCACCATGTGGCTGACAAGATTTAACTCTCTTGTAATATATTTATGAGGGAAACGAGCATCAGACAAACAAGCTGTAACAAGTACACACTAATTTACCAGCTGATTAAAGTTTCCACTTTTAATTGGAAAAGGAAATTCTTGGAAAAAATCTCACTGTGGAAACAATTCCTTCAGTGTCTGGAGAATAAAACTGTATTCCTATAAGAGGAAAAACTATCATGCAATTTAACAATGTCTTATCAAAAACAAAAGGAGACAATGAAAAACTAAGTATTCATCAATACTGCTAATGTATTCACAGAGGGTTTTTATGCTTAATCAAATGAGATCTAGACTGTTTTTGAATAAGGAAAAAACAGTACACTAAATTCACATGTCAATTATTTGTCACGCACTTTGCTCAGAAGAGGGCTAAGACTTTGCTTGTTTTAAAGGCTTGGTAATGACATCTCTGTTTACACACTAGGTCAAGAAGAAAGCAGTAAAAGCATTGAAGCATCTCATTGATTGAAGAAAACATTCATCTCACCTTAAATTCAAGATCTGAAGAAGATCAGATTCGTAACTGAGAAATCATAGTGCATGTTTTCCTATCTTAAAGTCAGATGACTGCCTCAAACCTATATTTGGAAAATATACTATGGAATATTTCAAGAATTTAAAATTGTCACTAAAAAGAATATTTTTATATAGAATATGTGTGTAGCTTATGTATTGACAAAGCAGCATTTTCAGGTGAAATCATTAGTTTCAAAATTCTCGTTTTGATGTTTCGGGGCATGCAGAGGTGCAGAGGAGCTAATCCACAGTAGAAACTTGAAGAGGAATGCCAGCTGACTCAGGGATACCTCTAAATGCCAAGTTACATATTAATTTTGGTCATTCATATTAACAAATGCACACACCTACCTCACTGTAGAATTTTAGACATCATAAGACATTCCATCTTTCTCCACTGTGGATTTGCACCTATTCATCACACCTACATGTAGCCACTGAAAATTTTATTTTCCAGGCTTTCCCTTTAAGCAATGGAGAAAAATGTCCTCTAAAAGTATCATCATTTTATCCTATCTTAATATTTTAAATATTAATACTTCACTTTTCTATTAGCACAAAATCTAGGACTGAGAAATTGTGACAAGCCTTTTCATATAGCAATTGAGAATGCTTTGTCACTCACGTAGCATGATTACAGCTCCTGTGCTGAGGAATTTCTCATGTCCTAATACAAAAAGACATCAGTGAAGAGAATAAAAAAAGGCTCTTCTAATACTTTACACAGAAATTTAATGACATGAGAAGAAATACTCTTCACTTCTAACTAACAAAATTTACTTAACTATTTATGCCATTTCTAAAGGACCTAATTTATGGTAAAATGCATCTTTGAAACTAGGGGAGGAGGAGTGGCAGATACAAAGAAAATACAGCAATTTCCAAAGTCTTAAGGCTTCCACTGAAATACTGTATTCAGTTTTTGCATCAAATTCCATGGATGGTGTTGAGTAGAAAGTACTCAAATGGATGCAAAAACGACCAGAGGTCTAGGAAACATGACCTACAAGAAAACATGAAAGGCTTGGAGTTTTTTCAGTCTTGGAAAGAGATGGTAGACTAAAAACCCATTAAAGGATTGTTGCATTCCATTAACTGCATTGTCTGACAGAAAAGTCATATTAATGAATCTATACAGTGTGAAACAAATATTAAACATTTAGGAGAATGTTACAGATATACATAATTGAGTTCAAAACTTATATTCTGTACATTTCTTTCTAATTCTGCATAGGAGATGCTGAAATCTGTTATTACTGTAAATTTTGAAATTCATTATGCACACAGCATTTTGACAAAAAAAAACCTAATTTGCTGAAAATTATAAATAACCTACCTTCAAAGCTTTAAAAATTGTTCCTCTAAACTGGACATACATGCAATACAGTAAGCCTTATTTTACATCTGATAAATAAGAAACTATTTCCTTTGTGCAAAAGCAGTATCTGAAACTTGAAACCGGCACAGATTTCAGATTCGTTCAGTATCCTTTCTACGGCTGTATTATTTTAGGTTCTGTCTCTGGCGCAAATTCTCAGCAGACACTCGAGGCTATGCTCAGTATGCAAAATGTTCTGCTCTCTAAAATAAGACTTTTCCTTAAAATGCATAATTTTGATGACTTGCTATCTTTCAATAACACAGAAATCTAGCAAAGCTCTCTGCCTTCATAGCAATGGAAATCCTAAAAGTTTAAACACACTTATTACAGTGCCAGCGTGAGGATATTCCCAGCTAGTAGGGTACTTCACTGTTATATTTCTTGTTGATTAGAAAAAAAAAAAAAATCTGATTTCTCCCCTTGGAATCCCACAGATGTGAAGCAGCCAAAAGCCAAAATTTTTGCATAATGAAGAATTAAGGACAACCAGACAAGAAAGGAAAGTCAAATATGCCAGTGGAGTGGGAATCGACATGTCAGAAAGTATCAGGCTGCTGTGAGCAACGAAGAGGAGCAGTGATATCAAGGAGAACACAGCCTGACAGACTGATGCATGGGGAAAGTACACTAGGGATGAATGACCAGAGTATCTTGGTTCCTCTCCTCATTGACTTTTAACAAACCCTTTTTCGCTTTCTTGCTTTCAGCCCTGCCTTCTCATTTTGCGCCTTCTCCTCCACCCCACCCCCATTTGCTCTGTAGCTTGACTTCTCCGACTTTTTGCAGCAATTGTAGCCTCAACACACTCAGTTTGGTGAGCTTCAGTGAACTTGGCACTCACCTGACTGTCTAACATGACAGACACAGAACCTTTCGAGAGTTTTGAGAGGAGCTGCAGCTCCCTGACTTCAGTATAGCTGAATGTATGACAGCTCAAATGTGATGCAAGTCTGACTAACAGAACAACACCACTCATATATGCTATGTGCAGTAGGTGACAGCAGTCCTGAATATTTCAATTATACATTCCTTATATTAGAAAACTAAAAATAGTTCAGCTATAAGCCTGCCTAAAAGCTCTGTCCAAAATCTAATATGAACAATGGAAACCTCTCCTTTCATATTAATGGAACTAAAGAATGATTTTAGGTTTTGTTTGCTTTATGAGAAAGACATAAAGCATGTCTGTTTGGCAAAGCAAATATTTTTACAATTCATCAACCTTGTAACCTTGTAAGTAAAAAGACAAGTTGGGGAAAAATCATCCACAACCATTCTGAATGTATCCACGTCATTCAAATCAGAGAGGAAACCAAGCCTTTTGGTTCTGGTGTCTTCTTTTCAGACTGGTTACTTGAGTAAGCTATTGCTCTCTGTACATTAGCAGCTAGAGGTTCAGCTCCTACATATAACAACTGGTCAAGGCACAATTAAAAGAAAAATCCTGTGTCTGTGCAGAAGAATAAACTGGAAACTTGTCCTTCCTGACATTATGAAAAACACACTCATGATATGGCACTGAGCTTTAGAGTTCTAACATTCCAAGGCTCATGCACCAGGCAACACTCCTGTCAGCCAATTTTACATGCCAGATGTCTTAGAGGAAATGAGATCCTGGAAAAGAAACCAACAGAAAAGAATACTAGGTTTATTTCATGAAAACATGATGAAGTTCTTTTAGTACAGGAAAAACTACAGACCAAATGCTTCAGGTCTTAAATTGAGCAAAACTCCCACTATAGTCAGGAACTTTATCGATTAGCTATCACAGATTTTGGCGCAATGTGATTGATGCAAGACAGATCTGAAGTATTGTGCAGTTGCTGAAAAAATTTATATGGATAATATTATCATAACATTCCCCACAATAACAAAGCTTATAAACACATAAACAAGGGGGAAAAGGAAGAAAAAAATTAAGAAAGGAATTTAACCATTAACCTAAGTGAATTTCCAAATAAAGCTGTATTTGATAAGTCAAAATGCTATTTAAAATTAATATGAAGAACAGCTGCACAGGGCAGCAACCAATAACTTAGGAAGAAAAACCTGTATCTCCATAGCTAAATTTGCTTCATTAAAAACAATGTTCATCATTCTTATAAAACTAAGAATTTAAAAGGTAAGGATAGGAAAGCCCACCATGAGGGTGAAGAGACATTATTAACTTCAAAAGACTGCAAAAAAAGAATTGATTTGATGTGCTTGAGGCACGTACTTCCAACACTTTAGCAAAAGGAAAAGTATAATTGCTGCTAAAAATTAGAAGAAGAAATAGGATAAATTCTGGTAAATATTATACACTTGAATCAAGAACAAGAAAAAGAAAGTTCCTACTACATTATTTTATCCTTGCTGTGTTACCTGACAACGTATGGCAGGGATACGGTTAACTGGCCTCATTTCATTTACTATCAGAATGTACGAGAATATACCAACAGTACAGAGAGATGGAGGTCATATATCTTCATTTTCAAATCAATGAGAAAAAAAGAGTGAGGATGTGGTATCCCGAATCCAGACAACTAAGGAAAACAACATACCTTTATTTATTTCATAATCATGTGACTTATTATTTATTTGTATATCCTGCGATTGCATGGAAGATTTATTCTCTTAAGTTGTACTCCAGTGAAAAAAAGTGTTCTGCTATTGATTTTTTATATTTCCATTTGTGGGTGTAAAGACTTGCAAAATAAGAGACTGAAAACCTCTTATATATTTCTGCACAGTGAGATTCTAAGATACTCGACCAGAGTGAGACATCTCCCAAGTGAACACCTGAATTAGAGCCAAAATCTTAACTTTTAACACTTGCTACTGTATGCAAGCCCCATGAAATGCCTTTTGCCTGGTCTTTTTCATTTGAACTCACATTTCTTGTCCCTCACTGACCTTCCTCTGTTGGAACACAGTGCAGAGAGGAGAGTAGTTAAGAGTGTAAACTTGCAGCTTTTAATACAATTGGGGAATACTTATATATTTATATATATAAATTCTACATATAATATATAAATTATAAATTTATATATTTAAGTTACAAATAATTCAGGGGACAGAAATTTAGAAGAAGGAAAGCCAGTTATAAGTATGAAAGTTTTACTGAAACAAGAAATTAGGGAGAAACATAGATAGCTTCTGTCAGTGGTTTTGCTGGAATTTTAAAGCACTTAAATAAAAGAAAAATTTCATAAATATAACCAACAGTGATAAATATAAACGGCCAAGAAACAGAGATTATGTCCTCACTAAGTCTTTTAGTAAGAAATGAGCCTAATTCCCTAGGGCCATTTGAATAACCCTAGCTCTTGGCATTTACTGGGCAATTTCAATTTCCTGAATTCAAGTGTCCTCAAAGCATTTGGCTTTACAGGGATTCAGGCTACACTGACCAGGCTGCCAGTTTGGAAAGGCTAGCTTGGAGATTTTTTCATTTTCTTTTGTTTTGTTTTTAAAAAGTCAGGCAGAAATGCTGGAAAAGGCAAAGGGAGGAAATGCTTTTAGGCCATTTTGAGGGAAGGACAGTTTATCAACAAAGAGGAAATGATTGTGTGAACCGAATAAGCCACAAACACTAAGGAAGCATTATAAAAGAAAAACCAAACAAAATACATTCCTATTCTACAAATAAAAAAGATGGTGGAGGGGTAAAAGAGGCACTGAACAAGACAAGATTTTCCTAGTGCTGATTATGTGAAAGGCCCACTTTCCTAGTGGCAGAAATCAAAAGCAAAGTAGACCTTTAACATAAACGTGCTTTATTGTTCCACAATATTAGTTTCAGTCACTACATCTTAAATGTAGTATAACTGCAGACACTTACTGTAATTTTTTAATTTTTAAAACTGTAATGAGAACTATTATACTATGAGACATATCCTTTACCTTTACATACCAAAGACACATGCAGAGGACACAGGAGATATTTCAATAAGTGGGGAGAGGGCAAAATGTGATGTTCTTACAATCAGCAGGGGCATAACTATAATAAAATTATTAGGAATAACAAAATTACATCGATAAAGGAGTTAGAATAAACTTCAGAATTGTATTAGGAATATATAAAGGATGGTTTCCTCATCTATCCAAAACAATTTCCAATTTCTGACATAAGAGGAGAGGGTGAGAAAGCTGGGACTGTTCAGCGGCAAGAAGAAATGTTCGGGGGAGACCTTATGAAAGCGTATAAATATCAGATGCAAAATACTAAAGACGACAGAGCCAGACTATCTTCAATGGTAACCCGAGAAAGGAAAAGAGGCAATGGAAAGTAAAACAATGGAAATTGCACTCGAATGTAGCAAGAAAACCTTTTTTACTGTAAGGGGAGTCAAACACCAGAACAGGTTGCCTAGAGAGGTTGTAAAGTCTCCACCCTTGGAGATATTCAAACCCAGCTAGACACGATTCTGAACAACGTGCTGTAGTTGACATTGCTTTGAGAAGGGAGGTTGGTCCTTTCCCACCTCAAAGATTCTATGACTTCGTAACAACATAATAAAGTAAATCAGGTTCTCTGGGGAAAATAATAGCAGCCAATTAAAGTAATTCCGTGAACTCATATTTCCCAAAGGAAGTGCAATGAAATTACAGATACTTTAACAATATGTTGATAGGTGGAGAAATTCAAACAGCAAAGTTTGCTATGTCTCTTTCCAAAATCACCAGTCTTACCCATTCTAAAATTACTTTGAAAGCAGGAATCAATTTGCATTTCTAGGTGTAACAAATGGCACACAGATGTCATATTCAAATATCACCAAAGCAATTTAGCCTTGATTGTATCAAATACTTGATTGTATCAGACTTTAGCTGTTCTTTAACAACATCTGCAATGGGTTGGCCTTAAGTAAATGAAGAATGTGACAGAGGACTCAGTTGTTCTAATATTCTTATGTCCTATAGTGCCTCCACCAGCATTTCTTACCTATTTAAAACATTTAAGTGTTGATCATTTTGGATCTTCTCTTTCCCAAGCTTACATTGAATTATTATTAAAAAGAAGTTGATGATTAGCTAAGACAGCAAGTGCCACCTCATGATACATTTCTTGATAGCTTTACCATAAAAATGGAAACCCACTTACATGTAAGAACAAATACGCAAAGGATACGCTGACAGCATGATGCCTTCTAAATCAAAATGTCCAAATCTTTTGGTTCTATTGCCTAAACCCACATAGGTAAAATGTAGGCTGGTGGCTATCAGTTAAATGCTATTTGTAGATGTTTAATGTTACAGAACAATTAGAGGTGGCTAGAATGTGCTTCTTTCTGTTTGAAGATTTATTTGTGTTAGAGCTGTGTAAATCCCAGGAGTGAAGTGTAGTAAATGCAGACATTTTATGTCACCATGAAGATTTAAAGGAACCAATTGTATTTCTGGTATGCCTAGCAAAATAAAAGGAAATAATAAAGAAAATAATTACAATTATCAAAATACTGAAGAATCATTGAAATTATAAGAAGAAAATTCCATTGCTTCCAAGATTTTTCATATTTGATCAACACACACATTCCCATGGTGGATAAGTCTTCCCCAATATTTTTAAACATCTTACTTGACCTACATATGAAACCAACATTGAAATACTCGTATTTCGGTGTTTGCAAATTAATAAAATTCCCCTAGAAGTTTCTAGTCCAATGTCCTTGAAAGCACTTTGATGATGAAGAAAGCAGTAACCAGCTGCTGCTTCACAGATGCTGAAAAAGCATGGAACAAATGATACTGATTGTAATGATATGTTGCAAAAGCAATAGCAGTGGAGCACTTCTGTTGAAGACAGCCTTCCTGTTAAACAGAAGACCAAGCACAGACTCTTCCTCTTGTTCTGTATAATATGACTGATACAGATTGAAAATCTCTCAAAATGCCACCAGGGTTTCTGACTAAAATTGAAAAGAAATTAGAAGAAATCCAGCTAAGGGCTAAACAATATGAGCTGAGACTCCTGTGTTAGTGGAAATTACATAAAGCTTTCAGTTAGCTAGTCGGAAATAGGAATTGCAGTCATACAACATGCAAGTACAAATTTCTTAAACTTAAGTTAATTTACTAAAGTTATTTTATTTTCCCTAACTTCTGCTGCTTGAGATGAACTTCCACTGACACCTAGAGATCTTACTTTTAAATAAAGCTAACTTCCTCAGTTCTAAAAGAATCATCACTTTTTTGTAAAACATGCAAGCATATTTGATTGAAAACTGGAGATTTCCTGCTGCACAGAAAACGTCAACATCAAAAAAAAGGAAAAAAAATTCCAGGTAAAAGCAAAGTATCACCAGCTAATAATTAGTCAACACCTCATTTTTCCACCAGAGAAGAAAAAGTATTCTTACACAAGGGATCGTTGGCCTGGATTAGAAACATAATTTGACATGGTGCAGAATGAACTCCTACTAACCTTTTAGGAGATACAGGATGCTGAGCCATCTTAGGAAAAGTAATTGGATCTTGTGGACAAATTTTATGCATATGGAAATACTGACAATTATAGCAACACTTAACTTTTTTTTTTTTGTAAAGGATTAGTTACACTGAACTAAACTCCTTTGTAGAGTCTCTCAAAATTCATCACATTCATACAATGAAGATAAACATGCAGACAGTGATTACTATTGCTGCTTTATGTGACAGTTCTCTGAAAAAAATCTATAACTTATAAACTGGGAATGATGAAATGTTTCCAAACATAGATCTTAGATCCTGTACAAAGAAAAATGAAGTTTCAGAAGCGAATCAGTGAGTAGATAAACATTTTTATCGAAAAGAAGTTCACATTCCTTGGCGAGAGCATTACACAGTTTGGATCTCCTCTGTTTGAATAGTCAAGGGCTATTAACTACACTAGAGAACAACGCACTTTATCACAAAAAGGGAGGGTAAAAAGTAGGGAAAAATGAACGCTTATTTAAGACAAACTCAAATCACCAAGAACAAAATCATGTCACAAAAAAACATGTAAAGAATCCATCACCTAGCCTCTTAGAACTCTTACATAAACTACAATTACAATTCTTAATTTCTGAACATGTATTTAACCCATTTGATACTATTCGAAACTGATGGGATGAGCTGCACGAACGAGCAATATCATCACTAAGTCCAACCTTTTTAAGGAGAATCAAGCAGATAAAAAGGGAAGAGCAACAATTTCTGTCAAAAAAAGCAGTTTTGAGATTACTGACAAACCTGAAAACAGAGTCTTTAAAGCTTATTAAATCCAAGGTGCAATTCTTCTTAGTAGTTGAGTGCCAAACCAATAAAAGAAGCATTTAACCTTATTCTCACTGAACTATCTCACTGCTGGGGCAGTTTCAGTCCCTTAACACTTCATTCATTGACTCTGACAATGGGTAAAGATGTCAGAGCCCCTTTGGGCTGAGAGAGAGGCACGAACTGTACTATCTAACTCTGAGACAAATATCACCTCTCTGTGCTGTCTGTGCCTGGGTTTGGATAGGTGATATTATATGAGCCTCTCATAGTTTTGGTGGGTCTGCAGGTATCTTTCCACTATCACCAAGGCCAAAGCTGCTGCCAGGCTTTGTACAAATCTTGACAGAGGCAAGTAGAAGCTGAAACTTGATCTAAGGTCTTACAACTTCCACCTCTTAGTTATAAGGACTGTCTTTGGCCATCATATTGCACTACAGACTCTTTGATAGGGCTCACTTGACCTTATGTTTCTCTTTTCCTGACAAACCTTTTTCCATCTGCTGATGGTGTAAGAGACACAATAAAATTTAAGTGAAAATAAGTAATTTTGCTTCACTCAGCAAAACTCCATTTTGGTATCTACACATACCACCAGCTAAAGAATTTCAAAGCACAAGCTTCATCTTGTTCACTTCCCTCTTCACAGGTTGGCTACTTCCTAAACTATATGAGTAAAATAGCTGATTAAAAAATGAACCCTGATTTTTGAACCCTTTACCTGCTTTCTGTTATTTAACTAACTTTTCCATGAGATTCTTTCTCAAATGTAGTCTGAATGCAGAGTCTGCCCTCCACCTGGGGACCTAAGTCCCCATCCTGTCAGCCAAAACCAGACCATGCAGCAAAGCTAAGTGACTCTCAACAGCAATAAAGAAAAGAACTACCTAGGATACTGACAAAGTTCTACACAGTAACTCTAGAAGAAAAACTGTCAAAGATAGCTTTTCCCTTATGACGATCTACTTTAAATTGCTTTAAAATATTTCCTCAAAGCAGAAGTTTCTTACTACATTTTCACAGAAGTTGAGATTTCCATCAAACAATAACAAATCTTCTTATATATACATATAATTCACTCTCATCATGTCTAGAATTCTTTACTACTTTAGCTGATTCTCACACTTTCAGTGATTAGGAAATTTGCTTAGTAAAACTTATTATGGGCAAACAAGAGAGACAGACCTCTAATGTATGTAATCTAAAATTAAAGAAAGAAGAACATAATGAGTCAGAATGTTGAAATAATGCAAGAAACTAAATCTAGTAGTTGGATACACATTCTAACAAGAGTTACTTTATTTTTGGCACAAAATATAACTAAATATATAATCTATTAATGAATTGTCATAACAATGCATTCATCAAAACAAGAGACAGCAATGTCTCTGGCACAAAAAAATTTAAAATCTAAGACAATCCTGGGATTAGAAATTTACTTCATTAAAGAAAAGACAACCAAAAATAAAAGGCACTGATGAAAGTAGCCATGACTGGCTTAGAGACGAAATTGGAGAGACATGGATTTGATGGATGGACCACTCAGTGGATATGGAATTGGCTGGATGGTCACACGTGACGACCATTGAGCAGTCGTTGCATGTCAACAGCTCAACGTCCAAGTGGAGGCCGGTGACAAGTGGTACTCCTTAGGGGCCAGTACTGGGACCGGTGCTGTTTAATATCTTTGTCAGTGACATGGACAGTGGGATTGAGTGCACCCTCAGCAAGTTTGTTGACAACAACAAGCTGTGTGGTGCGGTCAATACAATGGAGGTAAGTGATGCCATCCAGATGGACCTGGACAAGCTCGAGAGGTGGGCCCATGCAAATCTCGTGAAATTTGCAACAAGGGCTAGTATAGGGTCCTGCACATGGGTCAGGGTAATCCCAAGCACAAATATGGGCTGGATGGAGAACAGATTGAGAGCAGCCCTGCCAAGGAGGACTTGGCGGTGCTGGTTGATGAGAAGCTCAGTATGACTCGCCAATGTGCGCTTGCAGACCAGAAAGCAAACTGTACCCTGGGCTGCATAAAAAGAAATGTGGCCAGCAGATCGAGGGGATTCTGCCCCTCTTCTTCGCTCTGGTGAGACCACATCTGAAGTCCTGCATCCAGCTCTGGAGCCCTCAGAACAGGAAAGACATGGATCTGTTGGAGCGGGTCCAGAGGAGGCCACAGAAATGATCAGAGGGCTTGAACATCTCTCCTGTGAGGAAAGGCTGAGAGAGTTGGGGTTGTTCACCCAGAGTAGAGAAGGCTGCAGGGAGATCTTATAGCAGCCTCCCAGTACCTGAAGGTGGCCTACAGAAAAGCTGGAGAGGGACTTTTTACAAGGGCATGTAGTGATAGGACATGGGGGAACAGCTTTACACTAAAAGAGGGCAGATTTAGATTAGATATCAGAAAGAAATTCTTTACTATGAAGGTGGTGAGGCACTGGAACAGGTTGCCCAGATGCAACCCAGTCGCGGATGCCCTTGCCCTGGAAGCTTTCAAGGCCAGGTTGGATGGGGGTCTGAGCAACCTGGTCTAGTGGAAGGTATCCTTACCCATGGAAGGGTTTTGGAACCAGATGATCTTTCAGGTCCCTTCCAACCCAAACCATTCTGTCATTGCTAGTGATAGTGATTCTACAACCTTCCCCTGCAATCTTTTTCAGTATCTTTGCATCACACTGGAATCCACAAAATTCCAAGAAAACAAATAGGTTATTCTGCCAATTACAACACAGGCAGACACAGTGAACATGGTTTTCTGATTATCTGTTTGGTGTTAAGCAGAAACAAATTAAGATCCCACAAAAAACTTGGGGGAGGGGGAAAGAAATCTCTCTTAATTACCAGATTAAAAAAAAAGCTCATTTTTGTTGCTATCCGAATGTTATCGCCACATAAAGCAAACTTAAATGACAAGAAAAAAAAATCCACGAAGATTAGTTCCAACACTTGGATCATATAGACTCACAGTCACGCAAGCCTTACACAGAACTTTCAAAGAAAAGCTGGTGGGGATTTTCCATTTAGGCATCTGAAACTACAGCTGAGTTGTTCTGGGTAATATAAGTACCCATTTTCCCTGCTTAGACTTCTAGTAGCTTTCTAGATTGGTTACAGTCATCCAGATTTATTAGTAAATAGCAGCAAGCTGCTACAGAGAAGTAAATATCCTTTCTTGTGAAAGCAATGTATTTAAAAGTCATAGTAACTTCGGTAGCAGTAAGTATTTGTGCTTCCAAGTGCTATGAATTTAAGCAAGTTCCAAAGACATATTTTTGGACTATAATTATGCACTTTTAAAAAAGAGATTTGGAGCCCAATTTAGATCCAGTTTAAATTTATATTTAAACAGCTCTGGCCTTCCCAGTGTACACTGATCCAGACTGATTTAGTAAAGGTTGGATTGGTGGGGAGGTTACAGTTCTGTTTAGTTTTGGTGTTTTAACCAATTAGAAAATATTTTTCAAATAAACCAGTATAAGAACATGTTGTAGGAGATGTTAGAATAGTATAAATTCTTTTAAGTGTTTTAAGTGTTTATGCTAAGAATAGTTTTTCCAGGTGTTAGGACCTTGCACAAGTATACAAAGCTATCTTGTGTCCTTTAGGCAGCTAGATCAGCTAGTCCTACGAGTTCTCTGTCAGACTGAAGAATCCCACAAGAATAACTGTGGAAATACCTATGCTAAGGAACAAGCTTGTGCCAAGCTTTATGCTCTACTACAATTTGCCTTGACCGAAAAAGAAGTTGCTCTGTGGTGTGTTAATTACAAATAAGAAAAACATCCCAGTCTGCAAAAAGCATGTTAACATCTTGTATTGCATTTTAAAAATCCTTTAATAGAATCTAATTCAGAACTCTTCTAACATTTTTTGGTAAAAGGATACACAAAAGACTCCAATAATAAGCATGAAATTTAGTTTGTGATAATTTTTATAAAACACAAAGGAACAAATCCTATAAAAGACTGGTTTCCTCATTAACATACTTCTATGCTGGTTTCATAGAAAAATAAATCTTGTGTGACCACAATACATGTAGCAGTGCATCTATCTCTTTTAACAACTGTGAACTGTCTGCACATTTCAAGAAATTTGGTAAGGTGTAGAGGTGTCTAAGACAGTAACTTTCTAAAAGTTTTATGTAATAATAATTGGTAGAAGAATGGAATCCTCTTAATGCTCCCACAGAAAGAAGGGCTATCGTCTGAACCATAAAGAGGAAAATTTTTATAGAGCAATTTTTGGTTTTCTTTTTTTCCTGTGTAGTCTACAGCATTGATGAGTCATCATGATAATGTTGTTAAAATACAAAGTAAGCATCAGTATCTTATTCTGTTCCAAACTGCTCAATTTAAGTTTTAAAAGTTCTCTCTTTTAATAGCTACATGCTTTCCCAGCATTACAGCATTTTTCTTTAAAATAATTTAAGATCGGGTTTTAAGCTGGAGGTACTGCTACTATTCTATATCCGAATGTTACAAGTTTCCGTGTATTCTCCAGACGTGCATTTTCTGGAAAAAAAAAAATAAAGCTATCCAATGAACATTCTCCCTCCATTAAATGCTTATGAAAGTGCGTATGCTTATGAAAACTTAGTCATGAAACATTACTTGGGAATTGTTGTAAAATATGAAGTAACATTATTAGAAGCAGTATCACCCTTTCCCAGCATTACAGCATTTTTCTTTAAAATAATTTAAGATCAGGTTTTAAGCTGGAAGTACTGCTACTATTCTATATCTGAATGTTACAAGTTTCTGTGTGTTCTCCACACGTAATTTTGTCTAGATTGAAGATCCCATACTGTTTGCTGCTAAAACAGGTTCACATCTATTTATACTGAAAATTCCCCATGTAGATGAAACTTCCACTGCTCGGAACTGTTGTCTCACTTTTAGTGTTGGATAATCACTCAGCCAGAAGAATTTCTTTTATTGGTATTTGGCCAAAATACTGTAATTCAGTCAATTAACTGGAACTGTATTTACTTGGGATAGACCCTAAATTAATTACTTGCCCCCCACAAATGAAATCATAGTCTCTTCCACTTCCTCAGTTCCAAATTAGCACTTACTCTGTTCCTTTCAAATATTCTTCCATGGAAAACTACATACCTAATGAATTCTGAAGAAAGATCTCTGTATACCAGCAAGCATTAGAGGTTACAGTTGTTCTATTCCCTGTTAAGGCTGCCTAATAAGCAAGAAGCAGGTCAGAAACTGAGCTATGCCCAGTCTCCTTAAAGTGTTATCTTGCCTCTTAAAGGAACTAAGAGTTAAACGATGACTACTTTTTTCATCACTTGCTTATATTGCTATTGTCATCGCACCAGTGCATTTGACATAGTCAGTAGCCCCTAACAGACACGAGAAAAGTGACCTCTGGCACAGCAGTAGTAAAGGCACCAAACATCAACTTTGTGTGTTCTGTTGACACTGGGAACACGTCACAATTTTGACACGCAACCCAGCAGCTTTCCATCACTGCTCTAAAGTCATATTTAAGGTACACAGCTGAATCATGTGGAGAAGATCACAATTCTGCTATCTGCGCTACATCTGTCCACAGACACAAATTGCTGGTGCCTGTGCTGTGTCTGTTCAAGGACACAGAGGAATCTTTTCAAAACTCAGAGTCAGTAGCTTTTACCAGCACTAAATTCATATTTTGAAAAACAAGATACAAAAAGGCAATTCAAATCTGTGATCATACTGTACTAAATCAGATGCTGCACTCTGGGAAAACTATATTTTTTCTCCTTCAGGCTGTAATTCTTTATGTCACTAAGCTTTTAGTGACTCACACCACCATATTGTACCAACAATGCTTGCAAAATGCAGATTGCTAATGACTTCTTTTAGCCCAATATAAATCTGGGAAATAAGTGCAATTTGATGCAGCATTTCCAGGGGTACCATAAACATCTTTCCACGTAAGTCTAAAATAAAGACAAAGTTTTATTTCCTGCCTACAGCTTTTGTCATATTGAAAAGATATGATGTAATATTCAGAGAACAGCGGCATTCTTGCATACGGTACACTACACAGAGTTAACATACCTTTTAAGTATTTGAATGGATACCAACAGAACATAAAAAATGCTTTCTTATTTTGTAATACATTATCTATTATTTTTATTACTGTACTGTTTTATAGTATTTGCCTTATTGTGAGCAACAGCAAAAATCATATTTGAATTTTCAGCTTCAAAGTTTCAGGTATATTAAACCTATGCATGCTATTAAACCAAAATAACAAGATAGCAATGAATTATGCAATGTTTATGAATTCTTGAAATTCATAACCTTAATACATATTTCAGTGCAAGGTTTTGAAGTTTAAGCTTCACTGCTTAGAGCAAAGAAAGTTCAATTGCCCTTTTGCAGGCTATATTATGACAATAAGCTATGTAATTTATGCACTTAATATTTTACATTAGACACTGAACTGCAGATACCCAACCTATGTAGGCTAACAAAGGTTAATAGCTGACTTCAGTGTTTTCCAGTATAGGAAGATTAAGGTTTCATTAACAAATATTTTTTTTCCTGACTAGCTAGCCAGCTGTCATGGGTTGACCCTGGCTCAAGGTCAGGTGCCCACCAAAGCTGCTCTATCACTCCCCTCCTCAGCTGGACAGCAGAGAGAAAATACAATGAAAGGCTCACGGGTCGAGATAAGGACAGCGAGAGATCACTCAGCAATTACCGTCACAGGCAAAACAGACCCGACTTTGGGAAAGTTAATTTAATCTATTACTAGTCAAATCAGAGTAGGATAATGAGAAAATAAAAACTAAATCTTAACACACCTTATTCCCACCCCTCCCTTCTTCCCAGGCTTAACTTTACTCACTATTTTCTCTATCTCCTCCCCCCAAGTGGTGCAGAGGAACAGGGAATGGGGGCTGTGGTCAGTTCATCTCACATTCTCTCTGTCGCTCCTTCCTCCTCAGGGGGAGGACTCCTCACACTCTTCCCCTGCTCCAGCGTGGGGTCCTTCCCACGGGAGACAGTCCTCCATGAACTTCTCCTATGTAAGCCTATGTATGTACTTGCCACGAGGTGCAGTCCTTCAGAAACAGACTGCTCCAGCGTGGGTCCCCCATGAGGTCACAAGTCCTGCTAGCAAACCTGCTCCATCAGGGGCTCCTCTCTTCACGGGCCCACTGGTCCCTGCCAGGATCCTGCTCCAGTGTGGGCTCCCCACAGCGTCACAGCTTCCTTTGGGCATCTACCTGTTTGGGCATGGGGTCCTCCATGGGCTGCAGGTCGTTATCTGCTCCACCATGGACCTCGTGGGCAGCAGGGGGACAGCCTGCCTCACCATGGTCTTCATTACGGGCTGCAGGGGAATCTCCACTCTGATGCCTGGAGCACCTCCTTCTTCACTGACCTTGGCTGCTGCAGAGTTGTTTCTCTCACATGTTCTCACTCCTCTCTCCCACTGCAGTTGCCACTGTGTAGTTTTCTCCCCTTAAACTATGTTACCACAGAGGTGCTACCACTGTCTCTAATGGGCTTGGTCTTGGCCAGCGGTGGGTCCATCTTGAAGCCAGCTGACATTGGCTCTGCCAGACATAGGGGAAGCTTCTAGGAGCTTCCCACAGATGACATCCCTGCAGCCCCCCCACTGTCAAAACCTTGCCACGCAAACCAAATACATCAACAAAGAAATTGAAACTAATGATCCTTAATTTGCTAACTATGGGCTGCTGTTGAATGGGGCAGAGGCCCTGGTGACACAGGACATGGAAAAGGCAGAGGTACCAAATGCCTTCTTTCCCTCAGTCCTTACTAGCAAGATTAGCCTTCCAGAATCCCAGGCTGTGGAGACCAGGGCCAAAGTCTGGAGCAAGAAAAATTTATGCTTGGTAGAAGAGGATCAGGTTAGGGAATACTTATGCAAGCAGGACATACATAAGTCCTTGGGCCCTCATGGGATGTACCCCAGTGTTGAGGGAGCTGGCTGATGTCATTTTGAGGCCACTCAACAATCTCTGAATGATCACGGTAATTGGGAGAAGTGGCTAAGACTGTAGGATATCAAATGTCATTCCTGTTTTAAAAAAGGGCAGGAAGCAGGACCCAGGGAGCTACAGGCTGGTCAACCTTACCTCCAACCCTGGGAAGGTGATGAAATAACTAATGCTGGAAAGCATTTCCTGGCACATGAAGGACAAATCATCAGGAACACTAAGCATGGATTCACGAAAGAGAAAGCATGCTTGACCAACCTGATAACATTGTATGATGAAATGACTGGCTTGGTAGATGAGGGGAGAGCTTTGGATATTGTCTGCCTAGACTTCACTAAGGCTTTCATCACTGTCTCCTATAAGATCCTCATAGAGGAGCCGATGAAATATGGGCCGTATGAACAGACAGTAAGGTGGATTGAAAGCTGGATGAATGGCCACACCCAGAGGGTAGTGATCAGTGGTACAAAGTCCAGTCCACCCATGAACCCCAGGGTGTCAACCAGGTTCAGTACTAGCTGCAATCCTGTTCAATGTCTTCATTAATGATCTGGATGATGGGGAAGAGCATATCCTCAGCAAGTTTGCTCATGATACAAAATTGGGAGGAGTGACTTCATACACCAGAGGGTTGTGCTACCATTGAAAGGGACCATGGATAGGCTGGAGAAATGGGCCGACCAGAACCTAATGGAGTTCAACAAAGGAAAGTATAAAGTCCTGCACCCAAGGAAGAATACACCTCATGCTGGGGGTAAACTGTCTGCAAAGCAGCTTGACAGAAAAGAACCTAGGGGTCCTGGTGGACACCAAGCTCAACATGAGCCAGCAATGTGCGCTTGCTGCACAAGGAGGCTAACAGTCTTCTGGGCTGCAGCATACTTAAAAGGAAGAAAAATTAACAAACAAAAAAGGGTCAGGAAAAGTAACTGTCCAGTGTTGTAGAATAAATCATTGGGACAGCTTGGATTAAATTTCTGCCTCATGCTCATTTTTCTAAATGGTGCTGCATCAACTGGTACTCAATTTCAACCTAAACACACACCTCCATGAGTATTGGAACTAATGAAGTTTAATTGGCTTCAAACTTCTGTCATTATTATGAGCTCCAGTTGAAGCCTTTCCTGTAGTTGGAACTCTCATCTACATTCATTCCCTAGAGGCTAAGAGAGCATGAACTGAGGCACAAGCTCGTCTTTCAGTTGGGAAACTTACTGGGTCTCTCTTCTAGCCACTCACCTGAATGAAACAAAAAGTTATTTATGTGCCAGATCCCTACTTCTCCTCCACCTCTCCAAATTTATTTGAAATGGGCAGAGAATTAGAAGCTGACGCTCTTACAAAATCTACACTTAGTATGACTGCATAAGTCTTATTTCCTTAAGCAGTCAGGCTAAAAATCATCACATATGTCAAATTTCAACATTCCTTTTCAGGTTACAGAACATCAAATTGCTTGTGGAACATCCTTCTCACACTCAATCAGCCCCAAGTTTGTTGTGGTTTGTTTGTTCATCTCACTATTATATACAGTGATCTTAAACGGAGAATAGGAAAGAATGTTCCCAGGAGCCACGATCTGCTGTACTATTTTCACTCAGTGAGAAATAAAAGATATTCCATCAAACACAAACAGTATATAAATTGCCTGACCATTGGGCCATGGGGTAGAAGAAGAGCACTTTGTGAATTTTGTCCCCTATTTACAGATAAGAAAATGCTAGGTAACAAATTCAGCTTCTATTTAGATGCAATGTTAAACCACAAGTAGATTTCTCAGTGAATAATCTACAGGTGAATAAATTACCTAGGTTTAGTGAGGCACATGTAAAATATGCAGTGCAAATGCTCTTACTTTCCATCAGTTTCTGAAGCCAGCCAGACATAAAACTAAGAACTGAATGAGGAGGTGTATGTCAGAGAGAAGTACTTGTTCCCCAGCATTCTGCTAAAGAATAGGGTTTTTTTTTTCCAGCTCATTGTAGGGTTGAATTACAGTTCAACTACACTAATGTACTGTTCTCATTTGAGGGTAAAATTAAATGCCAGTGATGAGAACTAATATTCCCCATTATCGTACTAAATTTCCCTGATTACACATGAAATCACTAAACTGGAACTCGGAAATAGCTGTTACGTTACTGGCAATCCTACTGTAGTACAGTACCTGCTCCAGTTATGCAGCAGAAGTTGATCAACAGATATACAGTGATGTTAAAAACCATTTCAGGAACCTCGATGGCAATAGAACAGTGTAATCACTGTAACACAGGACAGTAGCACAGACACAGCTCTGCAAAATGCAAAAGTTACCTGAGTTAATCACTGGCTATACTGTCAACATTAAGTTAGAAATTGGGTTAAGTGCTTTGTTGATACAAATCCACTTTACTTTTTATTCTCTAAACAGTATGAAGCAAATGTGATTATTTATCAAGTCCCATTTGCAGCAGTTCTTTGTCACCCCTTCCATGAATAGTATTTCTGCTACCAGTAGTCTCTCACTTTCAGAAGCACTTAGCACAAATATACTTCCACATAATAAATTCTTAATGAAAAGTACTTTTACAGCTGTATATATATGTATTTTGCAGGAAAGGTCACACTTTAACAAATGTTCTAGTTAAAGTGTGATAATTGTGTACCTGTGAATGCTTCAGATGGGCCTTATTTTGACTCTATTATTAACTGCTTAACTAACACATTTCACTTCTGGAAGGGACAAATGAACTGCATGAACAAATTATACAAAATCTAGTTATGTCATTTACCTCACCCAGATCCCAAATCACCATACACATCAGGAAAGTTATGATTAAAAGGATGAAGTTATAGGATTTAGCTCAAAGCTTGTCTTGTTAGCTAACTACAGCTCCAGCTCCTCTTTTAAACTTTTCCATTTATATATTAAATTCCTACAGCTGGATTACTACTCACTGCCTTATTATTTTAGAAGGCCAAATTCTCCATAGTCTTGTAAACTAAGAATATTTTCAAGAACTGCAAATACATTATGTGGTAAGCAAATGAATTAACAAAGAATAAATGTGTTCTATAATTTCATAACATTTTGTTGTCAAAATTATCTTCCTGAATCTCTTTATCTTAATTTATCCTTTTAAAATTGTTATTGTTTGCAGTGTCTGTGTTTCTCTACTAGCCTACAGCTAAAACAATCTAACCTATATTTTGAGATTTTTGAAAGTGAATTTGACAAATCCTAGCTAAATGGTAAGTTACTAGAGCAGATACAGAAATTACTTACAGGATTCTACAAGCTTTATTACACACAAAAAACCCCACAAGAAATTATTAAGAAATCTTAAAACTACAATGCTTCTTATGAAAAATGCAAAGATAATTGGAGAGAGCACCCCAATATTGTGCATAATTATACAGAAACAGCGGAGCATGTTACACTACGGAGGAATGACAATAAATAAAAAGAAAGATTAAGCTGCAGAAGTTAATGAATGACTCATAATGCTCTAAAGCATACTTATGCACATTGTATGTCAGAAAAATATACGCAAAATCAAATACAATACCTCTTGCATACCTACCTCTGGCAGATGGACAACATTAAAAGTAGAGTTCTGGTTGTTACTGTTATAGTTCAAAAACATAGCTTCTATTCTTTTCACTCCAAAGATTTTTGCTTATGTAAAAGATCAAATACTGGGCTCCAGCCACACTCTCAATATGTGTGCATAAACCTAATCACCTATGCAGGTATTTCTTTTGTTATAAGGATACATTTTTCAATGGTTGAATATACAATCAATCATGCTTAAACTTGATTGTTCGGCAACTAATGTGCAGTTGCAGTTTCTTGCTCTTAGCATAGCCTTTCAGACAGCTCACATAGGACTCCAAAGACTGAAGAGGGACCATCTCTCATTAGTTTTGTGACTATCAAGCACCATATGAAAAACTGTATATAGCATACTTTAGGCTGATCCAAACTTTATATAGCAAAGCAGAGAAAAAAAAAATTCTGCCTGTACTTTTATTTTAGGCATTATAGTTGATTCATTATTTACCATTTAAATCTCCTTCCTAATTTGAAAACTTCAAGGAACAGAAAGTTCATAGTTTACCATAGGTGCTTACGTGAACCTCTGATAAAACTGAGACATATCTATCTAAGAAAGAACTGATAACTTACATATTCCCAAAAACACAGAGCCATCTTCCATGAACTTTCAGAGTTATTTTGCATTTTCAACTCCATGCCAATTCAAAAAGTGCATTCCTTTCATAGGTTCTGCAAACAGAATATCATTAAACAAGATACAGTTCCATTGATACTGGAGCTAACAAACGTGCTTGATTTTAATTTACAGACTAACCATGCATCTTAGGAAAGAACACACAATTTAAAAACAAGCTATGTTTATAAGAAAAGATTTCTGGAAAATGAATTAAGATGATAATTTCTGTGAAGGTGGAGAAAAGAGGAGTCATGGTCCTCTTTTTAGCCGCAAAAAGGATGTTAGATATGCAGGTAAAAGGTACTATCGGTAAGTAGAGAGAACTTCTGTTTGTTCAGCATGCAGAGGTCACATCAAGAAAGGACTTATAGACACAAATTAACACAAAAATTTAGCAGTAATGAAAGGAACCACTCTTACTCAAATAAGCAAAAACATATAAGCACTCTTCTCCAAATAGAGCACAGCATATGATCACCTTGAAAGGGAAAAAGCTACATTTATTTTACAGCATAACCTTTCCTCATCATCAAGACCCACAAACATCCCTAAATCACAAACCAGTTTTACAGCCTATTGACTTGATGCTTTCCATCTTCACCAACTGGCAGTAATGATCTTCTAGGCTTTCCATTTAAGTCCCCAAAGATGTATGTTCTTCTGCCCAGAGTAGCAGAAGTATCCCTTTCCTCTTTCGCAAACTAGAGTGCTCACAGTTAGAATTAATATTTAATTATTATTTAATATATGACACTCTTACCCTTCTTTTACAAAAGTAGCCAGCTGTCCCCAAGATCCAGTATTGACAGACGTAATATTAAAGGTGACGTAATATTACAAAATTTATTACTGACCTTTGACTCCATTACCAGCCTTCTGTCACCTTTTGCCAAGACCAAGATGCCTAGCATTTGGGGATTCCAATGAGCCAATAACTGATACTATTAACTGCTGTTACAAATATAAATAACGACAGAGAAACATTTACACTTCAAGTAAATTTCACCCCCAAATAACAAATACTCTAACTCCAGGCTAAGTTCTATTCAGTCCTATGCCAACAACGTTTTTTTAAAGCTTGTGACATTTTAACATGTAAGATCAGATACTTCATTGTCTGGCTAAACTAGAAATGTGAAGTCAATGCAAATATCTCAGTGAGACACACTTCCTAGTGCCAGAATACTCAAAGATAACTAACTTTACTATGCTTTTGTTTATGTATACATTTACACAGACACTTTTACTTTAATAAAACGGTATTGTTGGTTAATACCAGAAGTGTTTTGCATTTATATTCATTCTGCTCTACCTATGAGCTCTTTTGGACTAACAGGAACTAAGTATTCTGGTTGGTTTTGACCAAGGAATGCAAGAAAGTGACATTCAGACTTCTTAATTCTTAAAACACTTGTTTCCATAGCAGATGGTTTTTACAGAATGTATTCAATGACACTACTTACATACGTCATGGATTTGACGTTTGTGAGAGTGTAAGACCTCAACCTTCCACACACGAAATTTCTGTGTGACAGAGACTCACTATGTTTTCAAACTATAGTAAATTTAGGCATATACATACAGGTGGCAAAACACTGCATTTTCATTTGCAGGCCTAATTCAACATATTTCATACTTATCAAAATAAAAAATGCAATACATCATCAACATAAATTTATTATCTTTAAATATAAAGCTATTATTAACAATTATATTTGATATAAAATCAACCTGATTTCTATTTCACAGCATTTTCACTATTCTAGCTCATTATCTGATGGCCAAATTCTTCTGTTTTCTAAAACAGGTATATGTCTAAGACTAATTATAAGTTTAACTTCAGTGACTCTTTTTGGTTGATAAAATGCTTACTGATTTACAAAGCTTCAGCTCTAAACTATTACAAGAAGCAACAATTAGTGTTTAAAATAGTAAGAAAATGTTATATAAGCTTCTTTTGATAATTAAAACAAAGTTCTCATTAAGCACTACAGCTCTCAAAAATATGTAAAGCTAATGACAACACCTAGCAAAATGTAGAACTTGCTTATTTCTAATGAAAAAAATATTTAAAGGACTGCAATCAAATACATCATAGAAAGCATGATTTTGCACAATCATCATATGGCAAATACTGCAGGGACAATCTTGTTCACTATAATCAATGACATGTGTAACAGTTTAGCTTTTGTACCCATTTTAGTATGCTGACGATAAACAATTTCCTGACCATTCTAGAAATGTTTGCTTGTTTATGAAAGAACATTCAGCAACAGGAAAAAATCCAGATGATTGCAATTGATACATTTCTCTAACATCAAAACACTGTTGGTTTTTAAGATTATTTACAACAATCTACAAAAATATTCAAAAGATTATGTAATCAGAAATGATGGTGCAAGGAGAGTGTCAAATAAGGACCAATACGTAAGTGCTCTTAAGCACCCATTTACTATAAAAATACCACAATAATAGCAAGAAGCATTTTTTTTTTTCTCTTTCAGCCTATGTATGTGAGGAGGAGGCAAATGGGCCATCTTGGCATCTATCCTGGACATCTTCATATCTTACCACTAAGCTCTTCATGTATTACTCCATCATTTTGATAACATATATATTCAGTTTAGAGTCAATATTACACTTTATGCATAAATCAGAAATTAAGTCAGATTCAGAAGTCAACTAGGTCATATTCTTTGTACAAAACTATCAAGAAGTGTGGAACTATACCACATGAGTTGACTTTGTATTTTCTCTGACTTCTTCTATTCATGCTTAACAACTTCAGGAATAGAACTATGGAATAGTTCTAATAACTAATAACAACTATGGAATAGAATAAATATGCACTTGTTGCCCATTCAATAAATCTCAAAAAAAAAAATGGCTCTCCACCACTTTCCACCAATGACTATATGGCTATATATGTAGGTCTCCATCATTTGCTACCAATAAATATACCGTTTCCATATTCAAAAGTCTTGTGTTACATTTTCTGGAATGTCCTATGTCTTTATTAAACATATTAACGTAAAATACGTTAATCACATTTTAAAATTAAAAGTCATGATAAACATGTTTGAAGTAGAAGTCACAAATAGAAATGATGAGAAAAGTTGTTAATGATTAAAATTGTTCTTGCAAAAAGCAGTGATACTGCAAGACAGACGCTTTTGACTTGCAAGACAGAAGTAACAAGTTCATAACTTCAGGTTAAAAATACTTTTGCTAAACGTTACTCAGACATTTATTCATTAAGTAAACAAACAAGAATAATTTTCATTACAAAAGATCAGAAAGAAAACCAGTTCACTCTGACCACTTACACATCATGTTATTATTAAACTTGTTTCCACTCCCTTTTACACCCTGAACAAAGCATTTTTGTTGAATATTCCAGATTCTAATAAATAAGGTAGACAATGTAGGTTATATATACATCTGCTGAAGCAGGAGATATAAATTAAAAGAATGCTAAGCTAATGATGTACTAAGGTTTAGGAAAATGTAAATTTAGCAAATGAGATTCCACTGACATGTAAAAGTGAATTCAGAACTACAAATCCCAGAATGGTTGAGGTTGGAATGGACCTCGTGATTTTCTAGTCCTACCCGCTGCTCAAAGCAGGGACATCCCCCTTCTGTACGTCCATTGTGTTTAAGTGTCCCATAACCTGATCCTCCTTTACCAAGGGAAAGTCCTTGTTACTCCATATGCTCCCTCTGGACTCAGGGATGTGGGATTCTTGAAGGCAGATTCTATCAGTAGAGACTGAAGCAAAACCAGCATTGAGTACCCTAGCCTTTTTATGTCCTTTAGTGCCCAGTCCCCGGCTCCATTCAGCAGCAGACCTGCATTTTCTAGATTATTCTTTTGTCTGCTGATAAAGCTGCAGAACTCCTTTTTGCCCTTTGCACCCCTCACCAGATTCAACTCCATCTGGTCTTTGGTTTTTCTAAGCCAGTCCCCACACACTCGGACAGTGTCACCCTACAACCTCCAAGGTTACCTGTCCCGACTTGTACATCTCTTATGATTATGCTTTTGTCAGAAGCTTTTTGTTGATCAATGGAGGCCTCCTGCCACCTTCCCGTGACTTTCAGATGGACAAATCTTGAGTTTAGAGGAGGTGACCCAGCAATCTCAGACCCCTCTTCTCTCCACGATTTCATCCCACGGGTTTTGCCCAAGCTGAATGCTAAACAGAGCAAAGTTTGTTATTCTGAAATTCAAAGCTGTGATCCTATTTGCCCTATTCCTATGTAATATCAATTAAGACACTGCTGGGGATTTTTTTTTTTTTTTTTCAATAGGCCCATTATTTTGAAGGGCAAGCTGGTTTGAAGTGTGATACAGTAAACAAGGGTTCAGTAGATGGTGAGGAACAAAATCTACTGCTGATTTCAGATCCTAAGTAGAACACTGGCAAATCACTACATATCCAAAAAGAATCACTATCCATGCACAATAGCAATGAGCCATCCAGTGGCAGCCGTAAACTATATTGGTTTTATTCTTTGTGTATATGTACCACTTCCATTCAAAAAAATGAACATTTAATATATAAATATCATGTGTACTCAGTTGCCGCGTACCCACATGTATAGCATAAAGGGCAGGGAACCCTTGCTCCCTTAAAAGTCACTTACAACTCAATGTCCACCGCAGGCAGAGCCAGCAAAAATGAAAACAGAGTATGTTATGAGACGCATGCTGATAAGATCTCAGAAAATCAGACACACTGTCAACAAGTAATTATTCTTTGAATGTGAATCAATGTGGATATAAATATGAATTCCAGACAGCATCCCCCAAAATGGTGGGACAGAGTAATTTCAGATGCAAACAGTACTTTTATCCAAAACTTGGCATTTAAATGAATGACCAAGCTGAAGTCATAATGTTTGGCAGAAGTCATTGCAGTAGAACATTTCCCAAAGAAGTTAGCTGATGTTGCTTGCCTTTGGGCAAAATGACCCTTAATATTCAAAATATGAGGTATGCCAAACAAGTGCTAAACACAGGGATATTCTAGGCTAAGCATTTTAATTTTTTGTTGGGAAAGTAACTGAGTCTTACAAGATACAACTCTGGAAAAGGCAAGTCTTTCATGATTCTATATTGATGCAAATAATTATTGAAATTTCACTGACAACAATGCTATCTTCCATGAAAGACACCCCTGATTAAAGCACCATTAGTTCGTACCTAGAACGAGATCATTTACAAACAGGCTAGTTTTGCTTCTAACTACAATTTGGTGCAATTCTTTATCTTGTGGCATTAATCTTTGTAGATCTTGATGCTTATCTGTCCAGTGGACTGCTGCCACAGTTAACAACCACAGCACCAGTGTTTATAGACTTGCTCAAAGCTTGCTGTAAGCACTGGATAACAACAATCCAACCATCTGCATTGTCAACACTGAAGAGGCAGACATCTGTCAGAGTAATTTGGCTGACTCCAACAGGCCCTCATTTATGGGAATTACAAGGCATGCCAGCATAGAGGTACATAATATGGCCAGAAACTTGTGCGATTTCTCCTGGACAGCTTCCATTGGTATCTCCACTGTGACTGCCATTCTGTGCAGTAATTCTTGAAAACTTCTGTAAGGATCCGGCTGTACTTTCGAGAATCAGTGGTAGCACAGTCTCATCTGCAGACAAAGGTAATACAGTGTAGAAATCGACAGCCTGCAACTCCTCTTCCTCAGAGTGTGAGACAGAGGTTTCAATGATACACAAAGTTCAGGTGCTTGGGATGAATAAGACCTGACTGTAATTAATATAACAGAAGCAGGTACAATTTGGCTAGATTGCTGGCATAGATAATAGTCAAAAAAAATTATTGCAAGGATACATGCATAATCTCACTCCTAGATCTTGGATAACAATCATAAGCATTGCAACAATGACCTACTGCTGTAATTAAGAGATCACAAATACTGTAAGGTTGTGTACACCACAGTGCTAATACCATATGAATGTGAGGGGTAAAGAGTAGAATAGTCAGTATCAAGGACTGGTGAGGCAAACAAAAGAATACCAGGTGGGTCCTTTGTAGGTTTTGAATTTCACTTCACAATAGCAGAATGAAAAGACATCTGGTTTCTCATACTAGGACCCAGGTGAAGAAACACAAGCCCACACCTTATGTATGAAACTCAGGTTATCATGTAAAAAGTATACTAAAGCATTTCTGTTGTCTCTTTAGGCATCATAGCTTCTTGTAAACACCTCTGGTCTTTGTGTTCATTTCAAGAATTACTTCCAAAATAGCATATCTCAAGAACACACCTCACATCCAAAGCAGTGTAAAAACACTTTGTGGACTCATAATGCATTGTTGTTGCTTCACAAGAAACAATACTTTCAAAACTCTGAGGCTTATACTCTGTCATAAGAACAAAACATTAGTAGAAACAACTCAGATGAAAATGCCATTCTTTTAAAACCGGAATGCAACATAAAAAAGAACTAAATAAAGATGAATGTTATTGATAAAAAAAATCAGGTAACAAACAACCAAGTGTTTGGGTTTTTACAAACTGCTGATTTCTGGTATGCCTGGTCTGTGAAAAGGAATTGTTGTAGAGTTGGATTCATTCATCTTATAGCCCCATGTGAGCAGCATGTCAACTCTCATCATGCAAACAGACTCATAGGAGTCAGCTCACTAAAAGAATCTGTACTGACATGCGTGGAACACAAATACACCTTTGGTAAAATTTATGGATAGGACCTGCGACCATATTGGTAATAACATTCCTTCACCTTACCCAGACTTCTGTCATATCAAGTTGCAAATAGCAGAACTGCTGCTCCTCTCAAATGCAAGACATGGTCAGTCTTATAGTTGCTCTGTATCAGCAGTAGTATTCACTGCCCTTTAAACAGAAGACAACTTTAAGTTCTCCAAATATTTAGAGCTGTGCTCCTGCACAAGTCCAGAGCTGGCCCCATTATAAGCAGCACAGTGCCTACTTCATGCTAAGCCAACTTGTTGATTCTAGGTGACCACCAGTTCAGTGTGGTCACAATGAATTGGTGCTAGGCAAGAGTCTTAATTTCCTCTAGTCCATAATGAAGTGCACTAATTACCTCTGTTATGTCCCGTGAACTGCTGATTAGAAGTTCTTTCCATTAATAGCACAGGGAATCTCCATTTTAAAACTTGCTTGTTGGATTAAGGATGGGAGGTGTTTGGAACTAAAACACTTAGGCATTTAAGATAGAAAATCTATATAATGAGGTGCTAAGGTCACAAAGAAAGAGCATGAACCTACAAGAGAAAGTTCCACATCCTGAGTCCAAAATGAGCAAATATACAGGCAAATGTGATACAGCTAATATCCCAGAAGGGGTCAGGGTTTCAGATAGAACTCATAACCTCATTACTTCCTACTGACTGGCCATAGCCAGCTTCTTGTCAAATGTTCTTGCTAAATTCTATTTTCATTCTGGCTTGAAGCAAAACAACTGGCTAGCCCAAAACCAGTACAGAAAATCTAGGATTCCTCTTCAAGCCATAAGAAGAAACTGCAGCTCCCAAGTAAATAAATCTTTTCTGGAAATTTTTTACCTCCATTTGTATCAGTGTTAAACAAAATGCACAAATCGGCAATTAATACCGTCAGTCTATTCTTTTTACTCTGTCCAAGATCACAAGAAAAAGGATCAGGAAAAAAAAAATCCATGCCTGAGAAATTAAAACAGATTCACCTAAATCTTTGACACAATGTACAATGTATATTGTTAATTCTATTGCCAAAATTATCTCTTACTAAATGCCACAAATTTCTTTATCCTAATATAAAAAAACTAATATATTCAGTTATTTATCAAGGTAAGAAAATGCTTTGTTGTTACTCAAAATCACTCAAATGTCTTAAGTGCCCTGGAAATACATCTCATGCACATAACTTCATGCTTTTACTTTCTGTAGGGAGAAGAAAGACAGTCTGCATTGCGTTCTTTGCTATTAGAGTATCAAACAAATGAACAAGTACATTATGAAGAGTTTGGGTTTGGTTTTAAATCAGTCTTCCAAAGTCTCGGTATGTGTGGCTCTTCACTCAAATGACAAATCTCTTCTAACTGCACTCAAAAAGGACTGAAATACAGCAGTTTATATAAAAACTACAAAATCTAACACTAAAAAACAAACAACCACCACCTTTTAAAAATCAGAAGTAGTATGCTACCGGGCAACTTAGCATTGACCAAGTATTTTTGTGCTATTTGAGGATTCAGTAAAATGATTTGCTACGTCTCCTTAAATACTCTCTCTTGCATTGCAAAGGTTTTCAATTCTGATGAGTAAAAAAACATATTTGTCATTATAAGATAGACCCGTTTTATTTATTGTTTGGTCAATACTAGGCTCAAACACTTGTACATGGCATTTACAGTAGTTACAAGACCAAATAAAACTATTACAATTGTTTTGTAAGCCATTCCTAGAAGAATTCAAAATGAGCATGAGACGAATTTCAGGCACATTATGACCTAGATTTTATTTCCTCACATATACCACATCAGATTTCAGATGTTAAGAGTTCATCTTCATTGTAACAAGTTGCAATGTAGAAGGTAAGAAGAATTTCTCAAAATAATTGTTACTGCTCTGTAAGCAACACTGAGTTATTTACTACAAAAATGAAAAGTCAGATTGGTAAACAATGATAAAAAGCTGTTACATTATTTTCCATTTTTACTAAAATTTGTAGTTTCAAGATTAAAAGAAAAAATGCAAATATCAGTGCTAGGATTCCCAAAGGCATTACGAAGAGATGTACACAGTGCATTGCAAATCTGCAGGTGTACAAATGTTATCTACTGCTCTGAACAGGCAGAGAAGTCACTAAATTTGCGGACATATGCCTTTGATTTCTTCTCAGTCTAATTAGGAGGTTCTTCTAATTATCATCTTCAATAATCCTTAAAAATTGGTAAAGAGTTTAAGAAGCACTAGAGGATACTGGGAGGTGGGAGCAGTACCATAAGTTTGTCTTGATCTTATATTCTTCTATAGTCATCAGCTTAAAGACATAGTACACAAATAGACACTGTAGATGGACTTTCCAATTGGTCCAGGTCAATTATTATTTTAACTGTGCTTTGTATTAAATGAAAAAGAAGTATTTGAAAGTAAGCCATGTGTGATATATGCTACACACCTATGGGTACTATAGCTTCAGATAAGCAGAAGGTCTAGCCACATACACAATTATTTCATGTATAGCTTGTTCCCCAACTCTTAATTCATATACCAACATATAAAGAGAAAGGTTTGCTGCCAATGGAGGCTCCAAAGCACTCCTCCTATTCTACCTGGGCTGAACTAAATAAAAAGTACCATTACAGAGCATACACGGCTTTTGCTTTGTTAATTGAACAAAACTGTACAAATACTGAATGTGAGGGAAGAATACAAATTAGCAAAGGTAAGTGGGATGAGAAGTATAAAAACATATACAGTTGACTTTCAAATATGTCTCCTCTGTAGCCAGGCAATTAAAGTCAAAGAAAAGAAACCACTTCAGATACCCAGAGGCAAGTACAGGCTTTACAGCAAGGAAATGAAAAGAATGAGAAGCACTAATTCTATTCGTCAGAGCTGCTCTGCCCAGAGAGCACTAAATGCACTTTCCTCATTTGGGGAAAAGTGGGTATACCCAAAACATCTCTTAGTGACAATCTGCTTAGTCCAGCAGGAAATATTTTCCCATTAAACTTTTTACCAAGAAGTTACTTTGGCAAGGCAGACTACTTTTCCAGGAAGTTTAGCAGTGAACAGTGATTAAAAATACCACTGTTCTAACAACGCTGGTCAGTTGTTCTACATAACATCCTCAGGCTGTGGATTAGCGTTCTATTATTGCCTGTTTTCAGCAGGAATCTTTATTATTCTTTCCATACTTCCCTAAGACTAGGCAACATCTCTCAGCAGCACTCGTATTTCCTCCTTGGACTCCCTGTAACAAGTATAAAGACAAATTCTATACTTGCTATCTGTGACTACCACTGATGTGTTGTAGACTTGTCTACGCTATTAAATATCAACCTTACTTTCTCCTTCACACCACATCAGTGGTGAGTACTAGGCAAAGCCCACCAGAAATCCGTACCAAAAAAAAAAAAAGGAGAAAAAAGAACCACCATTAGAAATCACTAATAAAATTATACACTTTGTTCCTAGTGTGTGACAGTGCAGAGAAAAAGCAGAAAAAGCAAAATGGAGAGCGAGAGAGGAAAACAAGGGGGAAGCAGTACTCTTTCTGCTTAGTCCATTTCTTGCTCAATTTCCTAGTGGTTTGCCTTGCCTAGCAGGATGTTTGGTCCCCTGCACTCCCCTAAAGGTTAAACATGAATTTAAGAGATAGGAACCAGCTATGAGGCACACAGTCACTGAATTAGGTGGTTCATATCACTGACATTAAAAGATTAGCTAAATTTGAGCAGGTCCCATATGCTTTCCATATAAGCTGAAAAAAAAAAAATGCAATGCAGAAACTCTTAGCTACATTTCCTTCCACAGGGTAACAGATAGACTTCAAAGACTTTTTAAATGAAAAACTGAAGTTTACTTTTCTTTCTACATTCTTAGCAAGCATATCTGACTATATTATAATTGTATCTGGAAAAGGTCCATTTTCAGATAGAGAATGCAGACAAATATAATTACTTAGGTATTAATAAAGATTTCTAGACATAAGGTCTGAATAATTTAACATGACATAATGGACAAAGTATAATGATTTCAGCTCTAACACAGCAGCAGTATAAACTCTTGTTAAATTTCAAGCTTAACTCTTTACTGAATCAGTTTTAATCAAAAACTGGTAGATCACACGATTACAACAGTCCTGTGCTTACTTATGTAGATTAGTTCCTTTTCTTAAGTCACCTTCACTGGAGGTAAGGCTTTATAAACAACACAAATAGACATCACTTTTTCTGTGAACTTTGATATACTGATCCATCAAAAGGAACTAATCTGTTCTGTTCTAAAAACACACAAAGAAACAAACTACCCACGCTAAAGAAAGGTTTAAGTAGTTCTAAACAACAGATGGGATTAGAAGGATTATAGAAAAGATTAGTCCTTAATATGAGTCATTTTAGAAGACTGAACTCATCAGCTATTGAAGTAGCTTCCATTCAATCTGTAAAATATATAAAGTGGACACAGATGAAGAACATATCAATTTACAACTGGAAAAGCTTTCTTAAAATTTGAAAACTGCTTAACTTCTATGCAGGCATTAAGTAACTAAGAATGTGTATGTCATCATACATGTTAATTCTCTCTCTCTCTCTTTTTTCTCAAGGTTTTCTACTCTCCATTTCAAAATCTCTGCAAAAGGTAGAAGATGAAGATATGCTGCTAACCACATTAAAGCTAGGAAAAAATCTTCGAAATGGAGATAGAACTGCAAACAGAAGAGCTATACCTTTGCTGAAGCATTATAAGACTGAAGACAGCAGTATTTTGGATGAAGAGGATGACAGAAAAATGAATTTTTGGGTGAGTTTTCAGTTCCACATTTTCACTTAATTGTAAAATACAAGTTCTCTGTATAGCCGTTTAGAAAACAAGTACAATAATTTAAAGCAATAACCTGGTGAATGTACAAAAATACCATATATCATATATCATTTAGCATATTACAGTCAAGAATAAATTTTCAACTTATCTAATTCCAAGATTTTAAATGCGTAACTTGGAAAGCTGAATAAAAGAAACCTGATTTTTACAGGACTATATGTAGCCAAAACTTCTGGGGGAAAAAAGCCTATATTTATGTTTGATTAAGCATGTCCCTATGCGCAGCAACAGGTTTTTAACTTCACCAAATAAGATTCCTTGTTTTACCATGTTCTCTACCAGAAAACCATTTCAACCAAAGATATTATGCAGGTCACTACTTTCAAAATATCATCTTGAAAGATAACATACTTGCACTGCTAAGTATAAAGTATAAAAAGTGAACACAATTGACTTTAAATGAAGATGAACTCTACTCTTGTTTTCCCTTAAAACAGGACACAGGTTCCAGACATGATTTCTTAAATCATGTTATGCCAATCAACTTAGGTAGAAAGCAACTACCTTATCTTGCACTGAAGGAAGCCATGGCTTTTCCAGTTGACGCTGAAATTCAAAATACTGAATCAATACAGGAAAGAGAGACTGCAGATGAAGAAAATTCAGCTAAATTCCCTATAGGAAGAAGGGATTTTGACAGTAAGTATATTTCATTTTTACACAAAAATTCTTTCATTCTGGTAAAGTATAAGGCAATATCTACATAGCAATTTGATACAGGTTCATTTAGAAAATCCACATCACGTTTGGGATTTCCTAGGGCTGATGAAATCTTGCATTTCCAGTTCGCATCTATTTTGATTTGGTGCACAGGGGAGGAAGCATTTGTTAATGTCCAGAGGCCATAAAGAATTCTAGTGCTTTGATGATTTAAACTTTCAGATTTCTTTTTCCTGTAGTGCTCAGGTGTATGCTGGGAAGAGTCTACCGACCTTGTTGGCAAGTCTGAAAACTAATGATCTACACCACCTTCTTTGAAGATTAAATATTTTATTATGCATTTAATGTAATTTGAAGTTACTGTGTTTTAGTGTGGCTATACACGTGTCCAAAAATACTTTCCCATTGCATTGTAAGGGGAAACATAATTCATTACCAAACAAAGAACACAGCTGTAATTAGGAATGATGCATTGTTATGAAAAAATAAAAGACCTCTGCATAATCCAGACTTGAGATTTTGTCTAATATTACATACAAACTACTTCCACTACTTTGAGTATGAAAGGAAGGAATTTATGAATTTCAACCTTTCTCACAAATTTTACAACTGCTGAACATACTATGTATGTCAAAACAAAAACTTATAGTTTAAAAAAGTGAGTTAATTTTGCCTGACCAGCAATCAACTTTTTCTTGCTTGCAGTTTTGCTGTGTTTTCTTTTTCCATCGATTTTGCTGTCCAATTCCTTCTGAGGGTTGTTTGAAGTCTTAGGTCTTTTGGCATTTTTTTGCAAAGATGGTTCACTTTCCTTATCACAGATTACTTTGTCATTATTCAAATCCATCTGTTCATTCTCGGAGTTCTTGTTTCTTGGCTGACAACTCAGCTCTCCCATTTCTGTATAACTTCTAGTGTGGTGAACATTTTCAGAAATAGTTCCAAGCACTGGTACATCAAGACATGAATTCATGCCTTCTGTCATGTAAGAATATCAAAAAAACATATGTGAAGCAATAAAAAGTTACCTGGGATTATTCATCCTTTTTCTATCAGAGGACTGTCATGTGAATTTTTTAATCAAAATTAGTGCTTTATCAGTAAAACAAAACTATGCTGGTCATTGCAGTTACATTTGCTATGTGTTTATAAGTGTACTGCCAATTTAAAATGACATGGCTCAAAACCATGTAATAGCAACTAACTCAGGAAAGTGGTTTTATAACTTTAAGATACTGGAAAAGGTGCTTAAATGGCCTAGAAATTACATATATGATATGGTTCATAGTAGAGTAAAATAAATTTTTCTTTTTTTTGAATGGCAAAAATACAAAGTTCACTTAGCTTGCCTTTGTAAAATAAGAAGAATCATTACATAATGTATGTAAAATGCATTAATTTATTTTACCTCAAGATAGCATCAATACATATTTTTCAAACAGATTGATATTTTCAAAGTATTAGCATTACAATTCTAATGCAAATTTAACTGATCATAGCATGCACAGCACAACGAGGCAGCCTTTTTTTCTTGAAAGCAAATTTATGCTTGAGTTTTACTAAAGCCTTGTTTGGTAACATTTGAAATATCAGTTATCACATTTACTTACTCAATCCTACTACAGCTTACCTGTGAGATATCTATCTTTTAGACATTGCTTTGGTGCAGGATGTAGGCAGGTTGGAATTTGGTTACTGCTGAGGAAATGCTGACTTTTTATTTCACTCAAATCATTTTTATATGTACACGCAAACTGAGATTTGATTGAAGATTGCTTCACCTGCAAACAGCAATCTGGCATTAGCTTTAATTATTTACAAAAGTAAAAGACAACACCTGCAAGACTACTAAAATAATAAGTTCCCCCATTCTTCTGTCTTGAAAGCCTTTAGAGCACATAAAATACAAAAAAATGAGTACACTCCCATAAAAAATATTTATGAAGTATTCATTTACAAAGTGTAAAGGTGTTCAAGAATACTAATAAATTATTCTATTAAAGTCCTAAAAAAATATAAAAAAATCTTTTTTTATCTCATTCGGGAAGTTACACATTAACTTATAAGGCTCCAGCCTAAGATTTTCTGTCAAAGTTAGCCCCCTCTTTTGATAGAGTGCAGACTCTACCATTTTGAGTAGTTGTCATGGCTACTATAGTCAATCACCATACTTCTACAGGTCCTCATCTCCGAGACATCAGTTCATAAATGCCAAGTATAGGATGAGTCTCCCCACTTCACCAATTTATAGATAGAGGAAACCATAATAGTAACACCGAAAAGGAGTGATAGATAATATAAAATAAGCTTCAATATACTCACACCTAAATCTGGAATAGAAAGCATTTCAGATCTTTCTTTGGCAAATGTCAGATTTCCATTTACTCACAAAATAAAGCCATTTCCTTGTTGCACCAATGTCCAACTCCACGTTTGTCAACACATACCCATACAGCATAAGTTGCCAGAAATCTACAGTACTGAAGAACACTACTGCACTTGATTCTGCATGTTCAACTCCACCTCCTAGTCTTGGAAGCATGGAACCTAGTCTCATAGCAAAGGTATATCGAAATTGAGTGCTCCCTCAACAAGTCTGCAGATGACAGCAAGTTGGGTGGGAATGTTTATCTGCTTGAGGGTAGGAGGGCTCTGCAGAGAGATCTGGACAAACTGGATTGATGGGCCGAGGCCGACTGTATGTGGCTCAACAAGGCCAAATGCCGGGTCGCGCACTTGGGTCACAACCACCCCATGCAGCGCTACAGGCTTGGGGAGGAGTGGCAGGAAAGCTGCCTGACAGAAGAGGACCTTGGGGTGCTGGCTGACAGCCGGCTGAACATGAGCCAGCAGTGTGCCCAAGTGGCCAAGAAGGCCAACGGCATCCTGGCTTGTATCAGGCACAGTGTGGCCAGCAGGAGTAGGGAGGTAATCGTCCTCCTGTACTTGGCACTGGTGAGGTTGCACCTGGAGTGCTGTGTTCAGTTTTGGGCCCCTCACTATAAGACAGACATTGAGTTGCTGGAGCTTGTCCAGAGAAGGGCAATGAAGCTGGTGAAGGGTCTGGAGAACAAGTCTTACGAGGAGCAGCTGAGGGAACTGTGGCTGTTTAGTCTGGAGGAGGCTGAGGGGCAACCTTACTGCTCTCTACCACTATCTGAAAGGAGGTTGTAGTGAGGCAGGTGTCAATCTCTTCTCCCAAGTAACTAGCAATAGGGTGAGAGGAAATGGCCTCAAGTTGCATCAGGGGAGGTTTAGACTGGATATCAGGACAAATTTTTTTTACCGAAAGGGTTGTTGGGTATTGGAATAGGCTGCCCAGGGGAGTGGTGGAGTCATCCCTGGAGGTGTTCAAAAAACATGCAGATATGGCACTTCAGGACATGGTTTAGCAGGCATGGTGGCGTTGGGTTGACAGTTAAACCTTATGATCTTAGAGGTTTATTCCAACCTTAATGATTCTATGACATCCACATTCAATGGAATCACTGGTTACAGGTCAAATTTCAGTTCTTTCCTCAGTTCCATTGGAAAGTCTACCAGATTATATCAAAGATGTTGAAAAGTATTGCACAGAGCAGATAATTACAATATATTAGGATTTTTACAACAGTACAGTTGAATTCAAATAAATTTGAGCTCAACAGGCACTACAGCACAAAAATCAGGAGAAAAAAAAGCAAGAAACATCACAAAATAAATGTTGCTATATATATAGATAAGAGGAACGATTTGTCGAATAAGAGGTTTACAGCCACTTTGTTCATTAAGTTTGCATTCTGCATCTTAACACAAGCCTGTTTAAATCTTACAGTTCAGGTTTGACCCGGATAGTTGTATTTTTCTTCCAACTAAAAATCTCAGATTTAGACAGAGAGAAAGAATACGTTCCCAGAAACCTCCTTTCACATGGCCCTTCATTCACAAAATTCAGTCACAATTTATGCCACTTTCATCAGATACCGTTTTCATCCATACAAGCTAAGAGACTCTAGCTTTTTATTGTTGAGATGCAACTTAAGTACCTCTTCATGATATTGCAGTTGGCCAGGTGAACACACCTACAGTCTTTTTGGAAAAAAATACTCTATTTACAGAAATATAGTTTTTCTTGCTGACTTAATATGTATGTACATATATAGTTTTACTTTAAATTCAGTATTCCCTTCCAGAGTGACAAATACCCAATTTTCCCAGTTGTCCCTCACTCCCAAACTGCAATTTCTCTGTGCCAGGTAACAGCCTGAAAAAGAAAGGCAGATAAAGATTGAGGCCAGGTTGAATGGGGCTTTGAGCAACCTCGTCTACTGGAAGGTGTCCCTGCCCATGGCAGGGGTGTTGGAACTAGATGGTCTATAAGGTCCATTCCAACTCAAACCATTCTATGCTTACACAATTTAACAGCAAGAACTAGCCAGCCTGACTGTCAAGAATTGTAATCTTTAAGTGTTAATCTGCTCTGTACTTGAAACATTTACTGCAAGGTAAGACTATATACATAGACATTTACAAGGCTTTGTGTGCTTCAGGATTATGCCTTAGGTCACCGAGCCATTAAGTGTATGTCATTAACTTTACATTGTTTAAAGAAAATGTTTTGAAGGATAGAGAAGCTATACTCAAAACAAGATTAAGAATTTGAAATAATTAAAAATGCAACTCTAATCTAGTTTAAACTTACTCAACATCCTACTGTGCAATTACAATATTTAGAATATAAGGGGCTTACATTTTCTTTAAGCATAAGGTTACTATAATATAAATGAAAAATACTTTCCTTTATTTGCTGTTTCTTAAACACTTGATCTTAATCCTTTAAAATTCTGTCAATTCTTAATTATTGTTTAGAAAATGACACACATCAAAAATTATGCAACAATAACTTGCAGAGAGTTCTATCACATATTCATATTGTAAGAGGCAAACACACTAGAATTTGTGCTGAGTTGATGAAGATACAATAAGCACAGCATGAACAACAAACTTGAGCACGAAAGCCTGATAGTTACCATTCTATAACGAACAATAAATCCAGTTATTTTTTGGGACATCAGGGTTTCTTTTTACCCCCCCCCATTCAACACTTCACTAATTCCATTTGCAGGGATTAGAATATGTAGAGTCAAAGGACAGAAGTCAAGCTCAAATACTGAAAAACTTACAGCACAAACCCATCCATCTGTTTCAACTTCACTGAAGCTTGAAATATGCCTCACTTTCACTCTGTGTTGCATCACATACCATTTAGTCATTTGCAAACAATATACAAAGCTCTATAACTTTTGTCTTTTTCAGCTGATGCTAGTACTAATCTAGAGGATATATATAAATCAAGAGTGCAAGACTAAATTTGTTGAAGCAGTCAAACTTCCCAACTAGCCTAGGAATGTATATTCACTAGTAAAAACAATTGTATTACACTGAGTGAGGTAGCAACAAGTAAATTTTAATAGCCTGAAGGTGGAACAAAAGAGCACAAGTCTAGTGCCGAATAAAAAAGTAGAGCTTTACTGGAATCTTTTTTTTTTTTAAAGAGAGCAACTTATAACTTGATTGAAGCCCACATAGTGCAGCCTGTCAACAGCTTAAAATAGCTCCTAGAAATTAGAGTTCTTTTACATTAAATTCCCTGAAATCCACTGCTTTGAGGGCACCATTCTAATGACCCACAGCTCTGGGAGAGCAAAAAAGATGTTGGGAGCTCAATTTGCCAATCGAGTAGTTGCACACAAATGGTATGCAATGAACTCAGACTTACTGTCCTCTCTGCTCTTCACAGGCAAGTGGAACCTTGCTGTTATCCCTATACAAAGGAAGAAATTCTACTGCGTTTCACAAAAAGGGGTTCACTGTTACCTCTGTGCAGCTCGAAGAAAGAACGCTAGAATTTAAGAGAGTGTTTCAGCATCCGTAGGTCAATTAGTACTCCTAATGAGTAGATAAAGCAAGACATTCTCCCACCTTGACTTCTAATCTGGAGAAGTTTTTCAGTTGTTCGAGATGCCAATATAAAACGTTCACTTTTACATGAAATATTGATGGTGCATGCTCTATTTATTTCTAAAAGTTAGCTGATAATCTGTTCCAGATCTCCCTCCAGCATCTGCATACAGACAGTACTGCCAATATTTAGTCAGTAAGAATGTTGAGATTTGGTCTTTATACACTGGAATGGCATAATAGAATTTGAAAACCTACATCAGTAACAACAAACACATGTTTTTATTTTCTAGCCAAACAATTAGAGTACCATTTGAAAGAAAAAAAGAGATAAAAAGAAAATGTCTTTACTCCACCCTTTCCCTTGTCCTTTTAGGAAAAAAAAAAATGTTAAAGGTAAGTTGAAAGAGAAAGTTGAAAAAGGAAAGGGAGAGCAAAGGAAAGAGTAACAAAACAATAAATGGTAAGTATCACTGCCAAACCAAGGCATCATGTTCTTCAAACATGAAAAATGTCCTGAATAGCTCAGGTAATAGCAAGCTTTTTTGTACTGAAACTATAAAATTTTTTTAGCATGAATCTTGTACCAGATTTTTGCATTCCCAAATTAACCCACTACTGTTTTGAGAACATTTATTCTCAAATCACCTCATTATTGGGTTTCAAAAGGACTCAAAGCTCACAGCTACGGATCCTAGGAAAGTAGTTTAGGGGTCTTGTAGAAACAAAAATGGTCTTTTCTACATGTAGTTTATCAACTGAAACTAATAATAAAGTCTTTCTTGAGATTTTGTGGTGAACATAACCTTTTTCTCCCCTCCCCCTCTCTTCCAGATACTAATTTTTAACATAGTCCATACACTACTAATCAGTTTGGTGTTCTCCATAATCATATCCCACTTACAAATAAATATTTTTTTCTACAATAGATGAGACTACTACCAGAGGAAGATTGTTTTCTCTGTTACTATGAATTTCTTGCTCACAATTATAGTAGACATACAGAAAACTCTTGATAACTTCCTGTCAATAGTCTTCCAAGTCACAGTTTATTTGTACTGGAATCGCAAATAGGCAAAACAATTCTCTCAAGTAACAGCATTTAGAGTACTAAGCAATGAAAAATAACAGCAGTGCATGAAGCTAGATATTAAGTCATTTTATATAGGCTTGAACTAGTCATATGAGAAAGGCAGACTCTGATTTTTTGCTTTGTGGAGCTTTTTCCTTGGAAGGATTTCTATACACAGTAAAATTACAATGAACTTCAAGCATGCCAAGATTTGTTAGAGTTCTTAAGCCACAAATTCTTCTTAAAACTAAAACTACAGTTATTTTCCCAACTGGAGAGAAATAATGCCTCATATAGGAAAGGTTGTCTCCGGTTACATTAAGAAAAAAACATGCCAAACTACTGAAATTCCTTGCAGCTGTTTCAGGGTATGTGTGTTAAAAATGCATCAGGATTTCTAAAACAATGTATCAAAAGGCCAAAACAATCCTAATTTTACAAAAAAAGATCTGTCACTCTCTCATATGTTGCATGCTCACAGACCAGTAGCTTTTGTTCCTTTTTAACTCCTAAAGTTCTCAGTTTCACCCAGTTGCATTCATTCAGAAACAGTATTTTGCCTACAACTTGAAAGTTTCATTAATCTTTTCTGGTGCAGAACAATGATGAAAATCTTATTATGCAACAATTTTGTTGCCTTAAGATGGTCTTTAACCTAAACAAAGCAGGTGATTGGAATAGTTCTTCCATTCCCCTCTCACCAATAAGCAGGGCTTATAACCCCATTGAAATCAACAAAATAAGTAGTCAGACAATAGGGTATCTACTCATTTCACATAAATGTAAGTATGACTTAAAGAAGCAAAGAAGGCTGGATGAACCCTTTTTACATAAAATACCTCTCTCTGTCCAATTAAACTTTCTACATATTTTTACAAAGCAGAAAGGAGCGATAAGGACAACTGACAACATGAGACATAACACAATAGATGTTCTGCAGACTTCTCTGAATTAAAGACTGCTTGCACAAAATACCCTTCACTAGAAGACATTTCACTTAAACAATAGACAAACAACATAAAACTCTAATTTGTCTCTCAAAGGAAGATGGAATTTCTTATTACTCTTACCTGCTTCTGCTGGAGGGAATGAAAAAATGCAACACGCTAGTTCCCCAGACTCTTTCTCCTCAAGGGATAAGAGCAACAGCTTTGCCTCCTAACAAATGCCATTATAGTTAGGTGATCTTTCTGCATCTCCTCCAGTACTTAATGAGGATTGAAAGACAAAAATATTTCTTCGTCTTTCACTGTTGCCAGGAATTTCTTTTGGCACAACAGAAATACCCGCAGATTTATTTTATTTTTAAACACCAATTCCAGTTCATAGCCAGCCATTTACTTTATCCACCCTCCATATTTTCAGATACTAAACACATATACATGGTGTTGTGCCCTAGGTCTAAATGTTATCAGTCTGCACTCCTCCGCATAACTCTGCGGAAATTGAGATCAGCTCCTCTGAAGGAAGGAGAGAACAATGATTTTTTTCTTCTTTTTTATTTTTTCTTTTTAATTTAGAGAATTGTTCTCCTTCCACTTCCTACATTTTCCTTCACTTCTTTATTCAACACACATCTTGATGGGACTCCAGCACACAATCAAAGTAATCATCACTACTGTGTTTTCCTTCCCCTCTCAAATATCATGGAAAAAGACTTTTATGGGATAAGTTCTAATGAGAGATCATGCATTTGTACTATAGAGTAACCATCTAACCACCTGTCAGAGGCAGCACAGTAAAATGTCCTTCAGACAATTTTATGACACTAATGCTACCATCACACCTACTGCATAAGAAACTTCTCAGAAGAATCACTGAGATTGACATTGAAAAGAAACATGATGTTGCTATTGTCTTATTCAAAAAAACATATGTATGCTATCTCTTCTGAGTAGACTGCTAAAACAAGTGCATTATGCATAACAATGTACAGCTGTGAATTTTATAAGCAACCTGTACACATTTCACAATGGTTGTATGAAATAATAGTGAAGACTGATATTCAGTGTAAGAAGGTGATAAAAGTTTCTACAGCAGTTGAGATCTATGGTCACAGACAAGGAATTCATTGTGCTATGTGCTGCACAGAAAAGAGAACAAAATTTATTTCTACCAAGAGACATTACAATCCAAGACAAGTAATATATGGATTCATACAGAAAGGAACTGAAATTAGTCATTGTAACGGGCATCCATCTCAACATAAAGCACTGCTAAGTTTTGGGGAGAGGTTGATATAAAGGTACTGAAAAAGGTTTTAAAGAAGGATAATGAGTTCTGCAGACACCTATGGGAAACCTCTTCAGCCATAAGAAACAGTATAAAACAGACAGGTAATAGAGTTAGTCTGAAAATTAACACACAAACAATGAAGACTGGTATTGCAGGTTGAATGTAAGCAAGAATAGACATCTCCAAGCAGCAAACCAGGAATAATCAATGGGCTGGCATAGGTTAAAACAAGCAGGTTATAGCTACTACAGTTTAAAGGAGTAGACTGAGACACAAACAGAAGAAAGGCATCTAGCATCTAACCACTTTAATAACAACTTTTTGTACAGCAATCTCAGTTAATAGGTCAAAGCTGCAACTATCAAGTCCTAGCAAAATACATGGCAGCACATGAAAAAGCAAAATGAATCTTTAAAAAATTTATAGTTTATTGGACATACAGAGAGAGAAGAATATATTCCAGAAGTGCTATGGACTTAAAAAGTAACACGTAGTATACTGTCCTCAATGTTAAATATACCAGGAAAGACAGACATACACCCCAAGATCAACAGTGGGTGTTCACAGGATGGTGTAGAGGTAATGAAAGATGTCAGTTTTGACATAAGGGACATTTATGTCAGATATAGCTCTGTGAACTGTTCATATAAAGATGACAGCCGAACTTCTTTTGTAAATTTATTCATCTACAAAGAAGTTACAGAAAGAAGAGAAAGACAGGGCCCTATAAAGTCTTCATAGGAGGAAGAAAAGGGAGGAGTAGAAATATGCAAAAGAAACTATGTAGAAATTGTTAGAAAGGTAGAAAGAAAACCAGAAAAAGACAAAATGAAAGAGGAATGTTTCAAGAAAGAAAGCGGGATATTATGTGAGAGGATGGAGATCAAAGATGAATGGCAGAGAACTATCTGAGTTCTAGTTACAAAAGCCATTAGCTGTTTGTCAACAGCAATTTTGTTGACTGGAAGAAGCAAGGCTGAAGCGAACACAAGAATGCTACAAGAATAATTCCAGACTTCATAGGAATATAGTGTAGTTTATATAGCAATGTTTGGCTGACACACAGAAAACAGAATTGCAGACAATGTGAAACACTCAGATGTCTTATCTTGAGTAAGAAGACTATGCTGACACATAATTGAAGAACATTTATGCTCTGAACAGCATGATTTCTATTTTCAATTTTTAAGTAGAAAAACACCTTGAGATATTTGACCTCAGTTCCATTCTGTACTTTGTCTCTCTCTTACAACAGGATACACTGGAAGAAAGCCATAAAGAAGACTGACTGTGATTACTGAGGCAGTTTAGCAGCCTCAGTGTTGCTCTAAGATACAAGTCGTATAGCTCCAAGCAGCCATTCAGTTTAACATGTTAATCACATTAACCATCCACATTGCTGAAGCAGGGGAAGAGAGCCCACCAGATGTAATGTGCAAAAGATAACACTATAAGCAAGCTTTACAGTCTAAGATGCTGAAGAAAGTTTCAAAATGTGAACCACAGACTTTAGACCTGTTGCTTGTTCTCTTGGAATATTGATTTTCATAAGACAAAAGGTAATTTAGACTTCAATATACTGATCTTCTATTATATTAGGCACTTGGTGGGCATCAAAATCAGTTCTAGAAGTTGACTGAAAGATCTCAAAAATTATTGGTTAACAACATTAAATGTTTCATTCTATTTTGCTACAGGTACGTTCTATTTCGTCAGTCTCACCTCTGTGCCTGGCAAGATCATGGAGCAGATGTTCCTGGAAATTATGCTAAGGCACATGGAAAATAAGGAGATGACTGGTGACAGCCAAAATGGCTTCACTAAGGGCAAATCATGCCTGACAAATTTGGTGGCCTTCAACAGGGTTACTGCATTGGTGGATAACAACCCCTACTATTCTGTGATTCTGAGATTCTGTGATAAGGGAAGAGCAACTGATGTCATTTACCTGGACTTGAGCAAAGCATTTGACACTGTCCCACATGACATCCTTGTCTCTAAATTGGAGAGACATAGATTTGATGGACGGACCACTCAGAGGATAAGGAATTGGCTGGACGGTCACACTCCAAGAGCTGCAGTTAATGGCTTGATGTCAAAGTGGAGACCAGTAACGAGTGGTGTTCCTCAGGGTTCAGTACTAGGACCATTGCTGTTCAACATCATTGTCAGTGACATGGTTTGTCGACAACTAGCTGTGTGGTGCGGTCAATACAATGGAGGGAAGCGATGCCTGAGAGACCCTGACAGGCTTGTGAGTTGGGCCTGTGCGAACCGCATGAAGTTTAACAAAGCCAAGTGCAGGGTCCTGCACATATGTCAGGGCAATCCCAAACACAAATACAGGCTGGCCAGAGAAAGGATTGAGAGCAGCCCTGCCAAGGACTTGGGGGTGTTGATCAGTGAAAAGCTCAACATGATCCAGCAAGGTGCACTCGGGGGAATGACTTTAAACTGTAAGAGGGTAAGCTTAGATTAGATGCAAGGAAGAAATTTTTTACAGTGAGGGTGGTGAGACACTGGCACAGGTTGCCCAGAGAAGCTGTGGCTGTCCCCTCCCTGGAAGTGTTCAAGGCCAGGTTGGATGCAGCTCTGAGCAACCTGCTCTAGTGGAAGGTGCCCCCGCCCTTGGCAGGGGGGTTGGAACTAGATGATCTTTAAGGTCCCTTCCAACCCAACCCACTCTATGATTCTACGAATCATGTTGAAGCAAGGCTAGGACAAGAGTACTATGGAAAAATCTTCTTGTAACGTATTAAAAAGGATCAAAGGAGTCACAGAACGCTTCTTAGTGTCAGGCACTACAAAAGCAGCACAGAAGAGTGTCATGGTGAACCTTTGCATGCAATTCCTGCTCCTGAATTAGAACTCACTCAATTATTCACAGACTTCTGAATGAACTGCTAATTGCACAGAAATTATGGTAGCCAATCTGGTAATTTTGATTACCAAAAAAGTATTTCCAAGTAAAAGCAAAAATAGTTTCATAATATGAATCAGCCTCAATACTCATATTTTTGATAGTTCGTGTCAAACACGTTGCAAGTTTCAAGAAAAGTTCTCAGATGTGACAGGTAATTAACTGTAAATAATATTTTTTTGTACTTTGATACTGAACACAGCTGTTCATGAATCAATTATAAAACCTCCATTTAGATAAGAAAACTATCTATTTCAATATATTATGCAAAGAGCCTACCACATTTTTGCTATCTGATGAGTAAAGCTGCAATTTAAATAGGCTGTTTATCATAAAATACAATGAAAATCTTTTATCAGTTTCAACATTTAATTTGCCTATGTGTTTTAAACTAAATTTCACAATAATTAGTGCATGTATCCAAAACACCCAACATCCACACCACCCCAATTCCAAAAAAAGCACTCCGAATAAAGTTGTAGTGTATTTAAGACACATACTGGAAATATTGACAATGCTTTTCATTTTACTTCCTTTTAACACCTCTCTACTTCTTAAACATGTAATATGTTAAAATTCCCCCCTTGTCCACAGGCATAAAGATATTTTCCATTATGCTGCTTTCAAACTAATTCTGATGGCTTAAAACATCTCTGTTTTCTTCCTTATATATTAAATACATTTGTGGTTTGATCTGCTGTCAGGGCTAAGTTTGTTTAAAATATTAAGCCTCTACTTTTATTCAGCTCCCTGTTGAAATGCTGTGGAAGATACAAGCTCTGTGTCTTTCCATAATCCCAACACTCAGGTTTGACAATTTTGAAGAACAAAGACTATGTAAAATGCAGTACACTGGAAGACTTCAATTTTCAGAAAGATGGAAATTGTTCTTTTGAATAGTACCACTCAACACCAACATACTCTTGCAATGTTCCATTTCATCTACAAAATAGCAAACATTAGCATCTTTATTGTATTGTTCACAAAGCAATGTTACAGAAATGTCCTCAGAATGTTACAAATAAACATCCCCCTCAAATACAATGAAATTGTCATTATTACACTTTTAGAATGCCTACATTATCAGAACTGAAATTAGGCACCTGTGCTCAGTTTTATCTCTGTTTTCACATAGCCTCAGTTTTATTTCTATAGTCCTGAAATACACAGATGTTAAATGAAGAGATATAGATTAACTCAGTATATCTCCACTGAGCGATCTTCATTAGAAAGTACTTTTAAGTTTAAAGCCTTTCTGTTCTGGAGTTTTAGATATTTCCATTTCTACTACAATACTGTTTGAGCTGGGCCAATTACCACAAGTGAACCACAATTACATTTCTTTAGCTAAATAGCCAAGTATTTGAGAATTTCAACACTTATTTTCATTTTAGCATTATTATTTCAGTGCATCTATAGTGGCATAGCAATTGATACACAGTACCTTCATTTTCTTCTCATCCATAGATTTCTGAATACGTTGTCTAAGAGGTTTTGGAGAAGATCCATTGGATTGTGCTGGAGATCTACATTAAAAAGAGATAAGGTGTGTTTAGCACATGTAAAAGAAATTATTTAAGAAAAACAGTTACCTTACTAAGTTCCTCAGAAAGAGGAAGGCAAGTATCTTCACTCTCCAAGCCTTATCTTTTTTTTTCTCCCTTCCTAAGTAACCACATGTACTGTGACAACTGAAGACACCGTAATAAAACCAAACCTCCAGTTCCAATTTCTGGTATCATTTTGCAGTATATTTACAATATTGTAGTTCTGCAGCCACAGTTTTATTATTTGTAATGCTGGTGATAAATTACCAAATCTACTTCTACTTACCCCTCCTTGAATAGCATCTGGTTGACATCAAGAACAATTTTCCTCATATTTACAGACTTATCAATAGAAGAACTCACACAAACAAAATGCTTCCACTCTCCTGTATTTCAGTATGTGAATATTCATGTACATTAACAAACAATTTTGACAAAGCTATATAAAAAAATGCACATAAGAGGGAGTTTTTTGGTCTTGAAGTAAGAAGAACTAATCTGTGCATCTCTAAATAATGACTTCTCTGTCTATGCTTATGACAGGCCAGTATGCATATAAGGACTTTTTTTCAAAAATAAATCATTCTTTATTTTATTTATTTAGCTCATTCTTTGTTTTATTGATTTCTATTTGTCTGTGGCGCAAAATTACTGCAGGACCTTGCAATGCTTTTGCTTTTTAAATTGCCAAAACATGTAGCTTCAGCACGCTCCTGTCTACTCTGTTGTTCAGATTCATTAGTCTTCTATGTAACCTGTAATGACAAAATTCTCAGAATCCCACTTTTCCAACAACTGATGATTCCTCAGGATAAGCAACTGATTAAATCATCCCTGCTTCTCTAGTGCATGGATAGGTTAGTTTCCTTTTCAGTGCCTACAGAAATGGATTTTCAAGAGATGCTTTGTTTTGTACACCAGATCAACATGGGTATTCCTTAAATAGAAGGAAATTTTTAAAAGCAAGAAAAGAATTGAGCATGAAGTAATGAGTGGCTTTAACATTAACAGGATAGGAATATGATGGGAATAATATAAAAACCAGCAGCAAACAAAAGGTTGCCCCAAACCCTGAATACCTGTTGAACCTGCAAAACCAGAAAAAGAGAACCACTACTGCAACAATTTATGAAAATACTTAATCCATGGTCATGCAAAAACTTTACTGAAAACATAAATAATATCATTAATTTTATCAGAATCACCTTATTACGATATCAAACTCATCACTATATTTTTATGTTTGCTTAAAAAATTTATACTAGTGGAAAAAAGCATGCTTCTGTCTTGCATGCAGCTTTGAAATACAAAAAAATAGCAAGTGAATTTTATTTAAACTTCTGTAGAGCATATCTGAAAAGACTTTGAGTTGCTGGAGCATGTCCAAAGAAGGGCAATGAGGCTGGTGACGGGTCTAGAGAAAAAGTCTTATGAGGAGCGACTGAAGGAACTGGGGCTGTTTAGTCTGGAAAAGGGGAGGCTGAGGGGCGACCTTATTGCTCTCTACAACTACCTGAAAGGAGGTTGTAGTGAGGTGGGTGTTGGTCTCTTCTCCCAGGTAACTAGTGTTAGGTTGAGAGGCAATGGCCTCAAGTTGCATCAGGGGAGTTTCATATTAGATATTATGAAAATTTTCTTTACTGAAGGAGTGGTCAGGCATTGGAACAGGCTGCCTAGGGAGGTGGTGGAGTCACCATACTTGGAAGTGTTTAAAAAAACGTGTAGATGTGGCACTTCGGGATATGGTTTAGCAGGCATGGTGTTGTTGGGCGGACGGTTGGACTCGATCTTAGAGGTCTTTTCCAACCTATGATTCTATGACTATTTTCCAGAACGTTGAAATGAGGTACTTATAGATAGAAAATATTTGATGGAATACTAAAGGACAGTTTAAATGAGAAAAACTTCAGCTTGGTTACAATGTTCTAAAACACTGAGGATGTATTGACAGTGCTTACATTTTCAGTTCCCAAACATGCACGCATTTCACAAATTACAATGAAAATATTTGTAAACCAACAAAAAGTTAAACACCACAACAGTCACTTCTCAGCAGTAGTTTTTTGCAGGATTTCAGTGCAGAGGGATAAATCTACCCAACTTACTAAATTACTTATTATTGGCAACTTATTAAGAGTAAAACAAGGCAACAAAAATTCCTGAAATGCTGAAGTTTTGAAAAATAGGTGCTCTCATTTAACCCCAGTCTTCACCCAGAAATGAACCGTGCTCTCTCAAACTGACCAGAATCACAGAAGCAGAATCACAGAATGGTAGGGGTTGGAAGGGACCTCTGTGGGTCATCTAGTCCAACCCCCCTGCCAAAGCAGGGTCACCTACAGCAGGCTGCACAGGACCACATCCAGGCAGGTCTGGAATATCTCCAGAGAAGGAGACTCCACAACCTCCCTGGGCAGCCTGTTCCAGGGCTCCATCACCCTCAGAGGGAAGAAGTTCTTCCTCATGTTCAGCTGGAACGTCCTGTGCTT